>Ga0316201_10000715_pt1 | contig 20149 bp, 21 predicted proteins | sample CS6wburrow_MG_FD_204516 | JGI IMG/M metagenome (GOLD analysis project Ga0316201, IMG submission 204516) | Coastal sediment microbial communities from Delaware Bay, Delaware, United States - CS-6 worm burrow | ecosystem: Environmental > Aquatic > Marine > Coastal > Sediment | place: USA... | reverse complement strand
CGTCTCGGAGTTGCCACCGTTCGGCGCGACCTTGACGATCGACGCTTCACGAGTCTGGTCGACGGCCGGAATTGCATACAGGGCGCCTGCAGCGGCAGCAAGTCCCAGCACGATTCCAAGAAAAAAAGTCTTCAGCAAAGCAGTTTCACCACGAATTGATTCGCCTGCTAAATCAGGCACATGCACAAAGTTTAGTTAAATTGGCGCCGACGGCCCACCTAATAGAGTTTTTTTGTGACGGAACGCACACGATTTGGTGGGGCAAACGCGAACCCGGTCTGATCTGCCGGAGTCTCCGTCCTAGCAGGCCGTGAAATACTGCTGCAGATATTCATCCAGCGTGATCTCGTCGGCCGCCTCGATCGCCGCTTGACGCGCCACGGAATCAGCGGCCTCGTCAGCCAGATTCTTTTCCTGGACCGCACGCAGCGGCGCGATGGACGAGAAGTAGTCCCGATGGCACTTCGCCATGCCGTGGGCAAACTCAAAGTAACTGGTGCCGCTTTGTTCCAGTTCCGCGACAATGCGCGCCGAGAGCGTGCTGTCGGGGTTTTCGACCATCGCCTGGAGGATACCAACGGAGGCTCTATAGCTACCGTCGCTCCCGTTACGGTCGATGATCTCCGCGACCGTCATGACGTGCTCCAGGATCTCCGTTGCCCAGGACTGCAAGGTGACGGCTTTGCCATGGCGTTGCAGGCGAAAACCAGGATCGCGCCCGCGTTTGGCGGTGCCGGTGTGGTTATGCCGAATTTCGTCCAGTTCGTCACCGTTAAGTTTCGGGCTGTCTTCAAGCAGACAGTAGATCAGGAACGCCTCCATAAAACGCATCGTGTTCTGATTGATGCCCGAAGGGTCGAACATGTTTATATCCAGCGAACGGATTTCGACGTACTCGATGCCATCACGCCGCAAAGCGGCAGTGGGCTGCTCGCCCGACCGGGCGACGCGTTTCGGACGAACTGACGAGTAGTATTCATTTTCAATTTGCAGCAGGTTGGTGTTCAGTTGCTCGTAGCGATCGCCAACTTTTACGCCGATTGCCTCATAAGAGGGTTCCGGCGTACAGATTGCGCTGCTCAGGTCACGCACATACTCATCCAGACTGTTCAATGAGATGTTGATTCGCGACTGGTTCTGGTTGCTATAGCCCAGGTCGCTCATGCGCAACGAGGTCGCAAATGGCTCAAACCAGGTATCAGCATTGAGCGAAGGCAGTTTTGCCGCAGCACCGGCGAAGGACTTGCAGACTGCCGGCGAGGCGCCGAAGAGATACAGGACGATCCAGCCCATGCGGCGGAAATTTCGGATCATTCCAAGATAGTGGTCGGACCGAAACGTTACGTCGTCCCGGTCGTCATTGAGGACGGCGCGATAGGCAGGCCAGAATGCCTTGGGTAAGGAGTAATTGAAGTGCACTCCCGCTATGACCTGCATTTGCCGCCCGTATCGATGCCCGAGGCCGCGCCGGTAAATGGTCTTCATGCGACCCACATTGGACTCGCCGTATTTCGCCAGCGGTATCTCACGATCACCCGGAATGCGACAGGGCATGCTGGCTGTCCACAACATTTCTTCACCGAGATGCGCGTAAGTGAACTGGTGAATGTCACAAATACAACGCAGTGCTTCCCAGGTGGTGGGAAAGGCAGGCGTTACGAACTCCAGCAGTGCCTCCGAGAAGTCGGTCGTAATGAATCGATTGGTCAGGGCTGAGCCAAGACCTGCCGGATGTGGCGTCTGCGATAGAAACCCGTCCGGGCTAATGCGCAGCGACTCCTTCTCGACACCCTTCAGTCCACCATTGAGTACATCGCTGCCAGCAGCAGCAAGAGTGTTCAGGCGCTGTTCAAACCCCTGCTTCAAATCACTTCCTTCGGATTTGCTCGAACATTCCGAGCTGACATTCAGTTTTACCATATTAACAGGGCGTGTCTCAGCGGGTACTATGCGTTCCTGCTATTCCTTTAACCCAATCCGGAGCCGACAAGGCATGAATGATTCGAAGCGCAGGCGCTTTCACGACCGCAACTCAGGTGCACCGACACTCATCAACGAGGGCTGCAAGATCACCGGTGTAATTACAGGTAGCGGCGACTTCCAGATCAGTGGCGAAATCGACGGCGACTGCGATATTGACGGCAACATCATCCTCGCACGCAACGGCTTCTGGACCGGCACCATCAAGTCCGACAATGTCGTGATTTCCGGGCATGTTGAAGGCGACATTATTGCCTCCGGCAAAGTAGAGATCGCTGAGTCGGCAAAAATCACGGGTACTGTGACTGGCGAGGCTATCGCTGTCGCTGAGGGCGCTGTGGTTGAAGGCGTTATGAAAACTACTGTCCAGCCGGAACCGATCGGCTTTGTGGAAAAGCGCAACAAAGACGACGCCTGACGGTGGTTTGAACCGCAACGGCCTGCCAAGTCCCTTTTATTTTCCACTATGGAAATAATGCGTTTCCGGCACGGCTGGAGTGCTACACTTGAGAGCGTAATTTGGCCGAATAATAACGATGACATGATCGGCAGCAGGATTCCGCGATTTTTTCTCTACGCGACGGTGCTTGGCACCGCAGTTGCGGCGATCATGCTGTCTATGTTCTTCGGCCAGTCTCGCTGGCTTGCCGGGCAAATGATGTCGACAAGCTACGAGGAGCACCGCTCTCTCCTCGAGGCGAGCTTCGACAGGCACTCGCGCGCAGAACTGCGTGCGATCTCCGATGCACTGCCAGCCGACCTGGCTGCGGCAGATGAGAACTCAATCGTCCTCGCACTTAATCGTGCGCTCATTGCGAATCCAAAGTTGACCGGTCTGCAGGTTGTACTGTCAACAGGCGCGACCTTTGCTGTCGGTACTTATCCTGAGGTCGATGGCGGCCCGGATACCGTATGGCTGAATGACTACCTGCTGCAGTCCAGTCCAATAGTCCGGAATGAATTGGAGGTTGGGCGTATTGCCGGGTCATTCGCGCTTGATTTATTCCACGCCGACCTGACGAGCTTCACTGAGGTAATAAGCACCAAAGAAGGGGAAAGTCGCCGGACCAGCTACCTGTGGATCGGCGGCGGTACCATAGCGATTCTGTTTCTGTGCGCTGCGGTAATCTGGCTGCTGGTCCGGGGTCAAACGCAACGGATTCGACAATTGAAAGCACAGGCCGAGAAATTCAGGGACGCCGACTTTGGGGAACCGCTACCCGAATCACGTGGTGATGAACTCGGTGCACTTGCGGCCGTTTTCAACGACATGCGGGACAAGCTGCGATCCACGACCCATTCGCGCGACTATGTGGACAGCATCCTCTCCGGAATGAACGAGGCGATCATCGTAACGACCGATGAGGGCCAGATCGAGAGAATCAATATTGCAACGACGCATCTGCTCGGCTACGAGGAGGACGAACTCACGGGAACGTCGATCGACTTCGTGATCAATTCGAAGAAGAGCCGATCGTTAGCGGGTGATTCACCGTCGGGCCTGCCGCGTGAGGCAATTTTCGAAAGTAAGTTCGGTGAATCGATTCCGGTTTCCTACACGTGCTCGGTTATCCGGGGAGACGACCACAAGACCTGTCGAATCTATGCGGCGCAGAACATCACTGAAAGACGCCGTGCCGAAAAACGCATTCGCTACCTCGCACGCATGGATGCCTTGACCAAGATCCCGAACCGCATGCAGTTCCAGCATCTGCTACAGCGTGGTATTGCGCGTGCTCGACGCGCCGGCAAGCCGCTCTGTCTGTTCTACATCGATATCGACCACTTCAAGGAAATCAACGACACATTTGGTCACCTTGCCGGTGACACGACACTGGAGACGGTAGCAGAGCGCTTGTCAGCGGCACTTCCCAAACAGTCAGTCATCGGTCGGCTGGCAGGCGATGAGTTCGCCGTGATTGTGGATGATATTGGGCCCGATAAAACGGGACTACGAGAAACGTCCGAACTGGCACAGAAGCTTTTAAACCGACTTGCTGACCCGTTCTTCGTGCAGGGGCATGAAGTATTCATGACCGCCAGCATGGGTATTGCCTACTACCCCATGGATGCACCGAACGTTATTGACCTGATTCGTAATGCGGACGCCGCGCTTTACAGCGCCAAGAAAACCGGCGGGAACGTCTTCGCCTTCTACGTGCCGGAAATGAACGAAGCCTCAGTTGAGCGGCTAATTACGAAAAGTAAGCTGAAGCGGGCATTTGAGCGTGACGAGCTATTGGTCCATTACCAGCCGAAGTACAACCTGGAAACCGGGGAAGTCTTTGGAGCAGAGGCACTGGTCCGATGGGAACTGCCGGACCGTGGCCTCATCCTGCCCTCTGACTTCATACCCATCGCAGAAGAAACCAGCCTGATCATCGAGATTGGCGAATGGGTGCTCGACAAGGTCTGTGAGGATTTTCGCGTGTGGCAACGTAGCGTCAGTTCTCCGGGGCGCGTCTCGGTCAACCTATCCCTTAAACAGCTACGACAGCTAAATTTTATAAACCGTATCGGATCGATAATGCGCGGCCATGAGATATCTCCGACCTCACTTGAACTGGAGATTACCGAGACAACGCTCATGGAGAATCCAGAGCGCACGATTCGCTTACTCGATGAGCTTTACGGCCTGGGACTGCATCTGGCGATAGATGATTTCGGAACAGGCTATTCCTCATTGAGTGCGCTACAACAATTCCCGATTAGCACACTCAAGATCGACAGGTCCTTTGTCCGGAATATTGCGACTAACCCCGATGACGCTACGATTGTCGATACGATTATTAAGATGGGCCGCAATCTGAACATGGACGTGGTAGCCGAAGGCGTCGAGGATGAGGATCAGTTGAACTTCCTTCAGAAGCTCGGTTGCACTTACGTGCAGGGACTGCTGTTTGGCGACCCCATGAGCGCCGATAACTATCTTGAACTGCTGCTTGCCCAAGCCGAAGGCACGGATACATATCGCACACTGTTTGCATAATCCTGATGTTCATTATTGGTTCAGGAGGGCCCGGCAATAATGGTATCCACACTCTGTAAGCAGTTGATTTGATGGGCACTATCACCCGACTTCACTCGAACCCGGCAACATGCTTAAATTACCGGTCCAAAACAACCTGCCTGGCCGCGATCGCTGCAGGCTCGACAAAGTAGGACGCATGAACAAACTGACCAGAACGGCCATATTCGTAGCCATGATTTTCGCCGCGCAAGGTGCCCTTGCCTGTGACTACCCGCAACGCATCGATGTGCCGAATGGCGCGACCGCAACCAAGGATGAAATGATCGCCGGACAGAAAGGCGTAAAGACATACATGGCATCGATGGAAGAGTACCTGGCCTGCATTGAGGCCGACGAAGCTCAGGCTGTATTGGCGCTCAACAATGTCGACGAAGACACGAAGCGCCAGCGCGAGGATTTGTTCAACAAGAAATACAATGCGGCCGTGGAAGAAATGAATCTTGTCGCTGAAGAATTCAATGTGCAGGTCCGTGCTTATAAGGACCGCAATCGATAATCACTTTCGTACGCGCAAGAAAAAAGCCCGTCCTGGACGGGCTTTTTTTATGCGCTAATTTTTGCTGCTACTTCAGCTTGTCGATCTCACGGCCCAGATCAAATCTATTCTCGGTTACGATGCGCTCAAGAACGCGGATACGCTCTTCAAGCCGTTCGATGTGTGCAAGAGTTTCTTCAAGCTCAGGATCCGGATCCATGGTATTTTTTTTGTCGCCTTTCAATTTCAGATACCTCTGAACGGTGTCCGCCGTAAAAACGATCGCCACGATACAGACAATCCAAAACATCGTATTCATTGACGGCCCCTATGCTGTTATCAAAGTCTGCGTAATTTCTCGTCGAGCTCATATCGCGACGAGGTGACGTATTGTTCTATTCTTGCGAGACGCTCGTCCATCGACTTGTAGCGCCTGCGCACTTCCTCAACGCCCGGTTTCGCCCGCCTGATTTCCTCGCGCAGTTGCTCCTTGCGCAATTCCTCAGAGTCGGCTTTGCCACGTGCCTTGGACGACGATGACGGAATCAGGAAGACAGCTGCGAGATAGCCGATAATTGCGAACGGCATTGCGCAAAGAAACGTGATGAATGCCAGCAAGCGCGTTACCTTCAGGTTAAACCCAAGATAATCGGCTAGACCGGCGCAGACCCCGCCGAGGACAGCTTTGTCCTTGTCACGGTAAAGTCTTCGTTCCGTCGTTCCTGCGTAGGTGCTCATACACGCCTCCAGAATTCATATTCGCTCCGGCGCCCGGAATAGACCAGGGGTTTCTCCTTGATCAGCAACGTCAGGCCAATATAGATCGCGGCGGTCAGCCAAAAGAACAACAACAGGCTGATGACGGCAATCACTCGAACCGTACCAAGCTTGAAATTGAACCGGTCCGCCACGCCCGCACAGACGCCGAATATCCAGCCGCTTTCACGATCACGGTAGAAGCCTCGTAAAGGGCCGTAGTCAATATTCCACGTGTCTCGACTCATTCTTTCCTCCGTATTTCTGCGTCTTGTTCTGACGGAAGCCCTGTTTTTATTCAGCGCTCGCGGTTCGCTCTGCTGCAACGCGCGCCTTCAGCGCATCCAGTTCCTTGTTGACCGACTCTTCGGCCTCCAGGCTCGCAAACTCGTGGTTCAAATCCTTCGGCAGTCCGAGGTCATAGGCCTCAACCCGGCCCTCAACATCATCGATACGCCGCGTGTAGGCCTCGAAGCGCACCATGGCGTCGTCAATCTTGTAGTCATGGATCTTCTTACGCGCCGCCAGTCGACTGCTCGCGGTTTTGTGTCGTGCCAACAAGGCCTTCTGCCTCGTCTTGGCGTCATCAAGCTTGGCCTCGAGGCGCGCGATGTCTTCGTTGAGTTTAGCCAAGCCCTCGTCGACAGCGCCGTAGTCCTCTTTCAGGACTTCGACTGCGGACGCGGCGCGAGATTTCTCGACCAACGCGGCCTTGGCCAGGTCTTCACGACCCTTGCGCATCGCGAGTTCGGCCTTATCGTCCCAATCACTCGTCTCCCGGTCGAGCGCTTCGATTTTTCGGTTCAGGTCCTTCTTGTCGGCGATTGAACGTGCAGCCGCTGAGCGAACCTCCACGAGTGTGTCTTCCATTTCCTGAATCATCAGGCGGACGATCTTTTCGGGATCCTCGGCTTTGTCGAGAATCGCGTTGATGTTCGAGTTCACGATGTCGCTAAATCTCGTGAAAATACCCATGATTTTTCCTCTCTTCGCGTGACTGTGTTAGTAATATTGCAGCAATCGTGCCAACTCTGATGACTTCACTTAAGCTATTGATACTAATAAGTAAATTTTATTTCGCGTGACGATTCGAAGAATTTCAAGATGGCCTTATTCACTATTTCGTGGTCGTTTTCGCTAACTTATGGTTTAATTCGCCAATGGCCGTCTCCCCTGAATCCCAACCGATTATTGGCGAAGCCCCGGCGTTCCTGGAGATGCTGGAGCACGTGTCGCGCGCGGCCCCTCTTTCAAAACCGGTACTCGTGGTCGGCGAGCGCGGGACCGGCAAAGAACTCGTCGCATCCAGGCTTCACTTTCTCTCGGACCGTTGGGAACAGCCTGTCGTAAAGGTCAACTGCGCCGCCCTTACGGAGTCCATCCTGGAATCAGAGTTGTTTGGGCACGAAGCCGGCGCCTTCACGGGAGCGGCCGGGACGCACATCGGCCATTTTGAACGAGCTGACGGTGGCACCCTTATTCTCGATGAGCTGGCGACGATATCGCTGCGTATGCAGGAGAAGATCCTGCGAACGATCGAGTACGGTGAGATTCAGCGTGTTGGCGGCAACGAGACGCTGCGTGTCGACGTCAGGATTGTCGGCTCAACAAATGCCGACCTGCAGTCACTGGCTGCTGACGGCCGATTTCGCAAAGACCTGCTTGATCGACTCGCGTTCGACGTCATAACACTGCCTCCGCTGCGTGATCGTGTGGAGGACATCTTGCCGCTGGCGCATGCCTTCGCAATCAATATGGCGAGCGAACTTAAGTGGAGCTTCTTTCCAGGGTTCAGTGCGAGGGCGACGTCCGCCATGCTGAGGAACAAGTGGCCCGGCAATGTGCGGGAACTCAAGTATGCGATCGAGCGGTCAGTCTATCGCTCCGCCGACCCCGAAAAACCCATTGGCGATATCGCGCTCGACCCGTTTGATTCGCCTTACAAGATGGCCGACGTCCCTGTCCGGGACAGGCCTGTTATGGCGCGGCGGAACGCGCCGCTCTTACCGGCCGACCTGAAGCAACGGCTCATTGATACCGAAGTGGATCTGCTTGAAGCCGCCCTTGAGAAGGCGCGCTTTAACCAGCGCCTCGCAGCAGACTTGCTCGGACTGAGTTATCACCAGTTCCGGGGCAGGCTGCGCAGACTGAATGTCAGCAGCCGGCCCGGAACCGTGTGACTAGCTGTCGTCGCGATAGCGGCGTACGTATATAGCGGCCGTGGTCAGAATGCCGCAGACGAGCAGACCACTCCAGAAACCAGGGTCAGTGACAAACCCGACGAGGTCCATGTGCTGCAGGAGACTGATGTTCTCCATACCATCTCGCCACTGTTCCTCCTCGAAGAACCGCTCAAGACTCATGCTATGGAACAACGGCGTCATGTCGCCTCGGTCACCGATCGTGGTCAGGAAATACTGTGTACGAAATACGATCCACTCAAGCAGACCCAGAATGATGGGTGGCATGAATGCCATCAGTATCGGCATGCGTTTGGCCCAGGTCGAAACGAACAGGAACCAGGCAATGAATGGCGACATCCAGATACCTGACGCCACTACCACGATTAACGCTGCAAGCCAGTTATCCAGGATCGACACCGAACCCCAGATCAGCACGCTGGCATCGCCGCCTTTCGCGGACACCCAGATACTGGTCACGATCAGGTTGACGAGATGAGTCGCCCATATGCCCACAGCCGTGATCGCTGGAATCACAATGGCGGCCGTCAACAGTTTGGATATAACGGTTTCCGCGTCGGTTGCCGGCATTGAGCGCCAGAACAGGATGCTCTTGTCTTTGCGCTCGGCGTACAGGGAGTCAAGACTGTAAAACACAGTAAGGAACATCAACGCAACGAGGAATACCCAGGAGGTTCCTACGAAAAAGCCTGTCAATGCGGCCCGGCGTTCAACGTCACCCGCAAGGTTCTGTGCACCAAAAATAGCCATGTCGAGCTCTTTTGCAAAACCGGATGCCAGCATGAGCGTTGCCAGGACACCGAGGGTCACGATAACTGCGATAGCAGCCGGCGTAACGTAGATCGAACGATGTTCCCACAGCTCCCGTTTGATCAGTGCCGGTTGGTTAGCAATCATTTGCGCGCCTCCTTGATTTTCGCCACGAACAGGTCAGCTACCGACGGAATTCGTAGCTCACCAAGCCCTTCCAGGTGCTCGCGACTCACGCCTTCAAACAACATGATCGATTTACCGAACATTTGATTCTCGGCGATCGGCCCAAGGCCACGCGCCTTTTGTGCACCCTCGCCCGAAGTCAGGACCTCGACGTAGGTATCGCTTAATGCGTCCATCGACGAATCGAGCAGGATCTTGCCATCGTTAATGAACATGACGTCGGTGAGGAGATTTTCGATTTCTTCGACCTGATGCGTCGTGATCAGGATAGTGCGTTCTTCGTCGAAATAATCGTTAAGAAGGTTGGCGTAGAACTCCTTGCGGAACAGGATATCGAGACCAATTGTCGGTTCGTCAAGAACGAGCAGTTTCGCGTCGATCGCCATGATGATCGACAGGTGTAACTGCGTAACCATGCCCTTCGACAGTTCCTTAACTTTTGCATCGGACCGAACATTTGTCTGGAGCAGCAGCTCTTCGGCCCGCGAGCGTGAGAAATTGGGGTGTATGGCTTCGACATAGTCGAGAATCTGCGTCACCTTGATCCAGCGAGGCAATACAGCCACGTCCGCGATGAAGCAGATGTTCTGCATCAGTTGCTTGCGCTGTTTAAAGGGGTTGAATCCGAGTACCGACAGATCGCCCTCGCAATCAGTCAATCCCAGTACGGCCTTGAGCAGCGTGGTTTTGCCCGCGCCGTTCGGCCCGATCAGCCCGAGAATCTTGCCCTTCTCGATTTCGAAACTGACATTGTCAACGGCGCGTACAGCGCCAAAGTTCTTGGAAACGCTACGGGCGTTGACCAGGCTAGTCATTGTCCACTCCTGAGTCTTTTTGTATTTGTTGTTGCAGCAGGTCTCCCACCTCGAGTCCGAGGCGCTCGATGGTGGCCAGGACTTTCGGCCACTCCTTGTCGAGGAAACGTCCTCGCTCTGCTTTCAGCAGCTCTTTGTGGGCACCTTCATTCACAAACATGCCGCGGCCGCGTTTCTTCTCGACCAGCCCCTCATCGACAAGCTCCTGGTACCCCTTGAGCACAGTCAGCGGGTTAAGCCGGTATTCTGCGGCCACGTTCCTGACCGACGGCAGCGCATCACCATCCCCGAGTACGCCCTCCAGAATCATTGCGACGACGCGGTCGCGCAACTGGCGATAGATCGGCTGGTCTTCATTCCATTTAGGATCCATAAATGCTTCGGTTCCTGCTCATGTGTCGCGCCTTGGCGCTCAAAAAGGCGCCGGTCTCAAAGACCGGCGCAAAATTCCGTCGCTACTTTACTCGTCTTCGAGACGGAAATGACTGGCTCTTACAACCTCATCGCTCGCTGCATGATGCGCCGCAAGCTGGTAAGCCCGGGCATTCGCCTGGCCAGCGACCAGTGCGACCACCATCAGCAACATAACGATAAAGCTAATGATTTCATTGATATATGGTGACAGTTTGTTCATATCTCATCTCCCGGGCCTTCCGGGCACCCTGTATCAGGGGGTGGGTGGGTTAGTGTTATAGTTGACTATAACACTAGGAAATCAAATTGCAAGCCTTGCGGTCAATATTTTTTAACCCGCGCCACCAGCAATAGCCGTTAGTAATAGAAATGTTGATGGGAACGCCAATGGCCGCCAACGCACAATCCCTAGCCTCGCCCTCAAACCCGAGTTCTGCCGCCCTTTGCAGCAAGCCAGCGCTCGCCTATGCTCAGGCCATGGCCCATTCACCGGATGACAGCGCCCTGATGTTGCGATATGGGGATGGCGACGTGCAGGCTTTCGAGATCCTGTACCGGCGCCACAAAGACGCAATTTACCGCTACCTCCTCCGGCTAAGTGGCCATCGCGACAGTGCTGACGACATTTTCCAGGACGTGTGGGGAAAGATTATCAAGGCGCGTGAGTCCTATCGCCCGACCGCGAAATTCACAACGTTCCTTTATCGCGTGGCCCATAACTGTTTTATCGACTACGTGCGCCGCAACAAGCGTCACTCGACAAACACGGCGCTGGAGCCCGAACTGCACAGCGATCCGGGGGAATCAGTCGAGATGGAAACCGAGCGCCACCTGGCGAGGGAACGCCTCGAAATCGCTTTGGGTACCTTGCCCGAAGAGCAGCGCGATGCGTTCCTTCTGCACGAAGAGGGTGGCCTCAGTGTTGACCAGATCGCGACGGTAACTGGCTGTAACCGGGAAACGGCAAAAAGTCGACTTCGCTATGCCGTGGCCAAGCTGCGGAACGCGATCGACGAACCGGCAGAACGATCATGACTACAGAATCGAACCACAACGACCCACGCGTTTCCGAGGCCTACCAGGGCCTGGCAAAGGAAGGGACCCCACCAGAGCTGGACCGCAGGATTCTGGCGATGGCGGCCGGCAAGTCGCGCTCGCGCTACGGGATGGCCAGGGCATGGGTCAGGCCGGTCGCATGGGCAGCAACCATTGGCTTGAGCCTCGCAATCGTGCTCGAGATTTCGCAGCTCAAGTACGAGACTACGCCGCAACTCGATGCCGATAATGTCGAAATTCTGGAGGAGGCGCTGATCCTGGATGACACCCCGGCAAGGGAAGACGACGACAACCGCACGCGACGCGAATCCGCAAAGCGGTCAGATGCGCCAGCCCCGGTGCAGCTCAGCGTGCCGGCGGAGGAACAGGCACGCTCACGGTCTGGATCGGAGCCGGCTGCCGCGGCAGCGGTTCAGGCCCTCAGTTTTGACGCAGCGACAACGCCAGAGAAAAAAGAGCCGGTCCGCCACTGCGATCCGGACCTGCGATCGTCTGCCGAAACCTGGTACACGTGTATCGAGGATCTGCGTGCGCAGGGCCTTTCCGACGCCGCCGACAGCGAGCTTATATTGCTCCTGACCGAATTCCCGGATTTCGAGAAACAGAAGTAATGCAGGTAATTCCCGAAAGTGCCTGACAGGCCAGCCGGTGCTAGAATCGCCGCCCAGATATCTATTGATTACCTTGCCAGGACAAACACAATGAAAGCACCCGTTCGTGTCACGATCACCGGCGCTGCCGGCCAGATCGGCTACCAGCTCGCCTTCCGTATCGCCTCCGGCCAAATGCTGGGCAACGATCAGCCCGTCATTCTCCAGCTACTTGAGATTCCTCCCGCCTTGCCGGCACTGCAGGGTGTTGTGATGGAACTCGATGACTGCGCCTTCGGCACCCTCGCCGGCATAGTCGCGACGGACGATCCAGACACCGCCTTTAAGGACGCTGATTATGCGTTGCTCGTCGGCGCACGTCCTCGCGGTCCGGGCATGGAGCGCAAGGATCTGCTCGAGGCCAATGCCGCGATTTTCTCGGTGCAGGGCAAGGCCATGAATGATCACGCCAGCCGCGATATCAAAGTGCTTGTTGTCGGCAACCCGGCCAACACAAATTCCCTGATCGCGCAGGCGAATGCACCGGATCTGAATCCAGGCAATTTCACGGCCATGACGCGCCTCGACCACAACCGCGCGAAGGCACAGCTCGCCGCAAAGACGGACAGCCACGTCAATGACATCAAGTGCATGAGCATTTGGGGCAACCACTCGGCGACGCAGTACCCGGACGTGAATCATGCGACCGTCGGTGGCAAGAGCGCCGCTGAGCTCGTCGACCAGGGCTGGCTCGCCGATGAGTTCATTCCGGTTGTTCAGCAGCGTGGCGCGGCCATCATCAAGGCACGTGGCGCATCATCCGCCGCTTCGGCCGCTTCGGCCGCGATCGATCACATGCACGACTGGATCCTCGGCACCCCCGCTGGCGACTGGGTCAGCATGGGTATCCCGGCCGATGGCAGCTACGGCATCGAACCTGGAATCATCTACTCCTACCCAGTGCGTTGCAGCGGTGGCAATTACGAGATCGTGCAGGGCCTGGATATCAATGACTTTAGTCGCGAGCGCATGATCCAGACTGAAGCTGAACTGCGTGAGGAACGTGCTGCGATTGAAGAACTCCTATAGAGTATGAGGCAGCAGCCAGGCTGCCTTTTACTCAGCACAAGGAATTCTCGTCGTGTCCGGTTTTACCGTTAGCTTGCTTTGGGCGCTGCTGTTTATCGGCGGCGGTATTTTTCTTGCCTACCAGCGTATAGATCTGCGCACATCGACGATTGCGACAGGCCTCGCGGTTGCCGCATACACTGTATTCGGTGATGGCGCATGGTGGTGGCTCATTCTCCTCTGGGTGGCGTTCGGCCTGATGGTCGTGCCCAATCTCATCGAGGTACGACGCGAGAAAATCACCAAACCCCTGCTGGCGGTTTACCGCAAGATGCTGCCGTCGATGTCCGATACGGAACGCGAGGCGCTTGAGGCAGGTAACGTCGGGTGGGACGGCGAGCTGTTCTCCGGCATGCCGGAGTGGGACAAGTTGATGTCATTCCCGCCGCCGAAGCTGTCGGACGAGGAGCGGGCATTCATCGATGGTCCGTGCGAAGAACTGTGCCGCATGGTCGACGACTGGGAAATCTGTCACGAGCTGGCCGACATGCCCCGGCCCGTCTGGGACTACATCATCGAGCACCGTTTCTTCGCGATGATCATTCCCAAGCAATACGGTGGCCTGGAGTTCTCGGCCTATGCCACGGCCATGGTCCTGAGCAAGATCGGCGGTCGCAGTGCGACGGTCGGCTCAACGATCGGTGTGCCGAACTCACTCGGCCCAGCGGAACTGCTGCTGCACTACGGCACGGATGAGCAAAAGGATCGATACCTGCCGGGCCTCGCCTCCGGCAAGGAAATACCCTGCTTTGCCCTGACCTCGCAACAGGCCGGCTCGGATGCCGCATCGCTGATCGACAGCGGTGTCGTCTGCAAAGGAAAGTGGAACGGCAAGACGATTACCGGCATCAAGCTCAACTGGAACAAGCGCTACATTACGCTGGCGCCCGTAGCCACCGTACTCGGGCTCGCATTCAAACTGTATGACCCCGATCACCTGATGGGTGATAAGGAAGAATGCGGGATTACAGCCGCGCTAATTCCGACCGACACCAAGGGTGTCGAGGTCGGCCGCCGGCACTACCCTCTGACGATTGCGTTCCAGAATGGCCCGACCTCGGGCACGGATGTCTTCGTACCCCTCGATTACATCATCGGTGGCCCCGAGATGGCGGGCAAAGGCTGGAAGATGCTGGTCGAGTTACTTTCGGTTGGTCGCGCGATTTCGCTGCCAGCCGCATCGTGTGGTGGCGGTCAGGCTGCCAGTTATGCCACAGGCGCGTACGCCACCATTCGCAAACAGTTCAATACCTCGATCGCAAATTTCGAAGGCGTCGGCGAGGCGCTGACGCGGATCGCAGGCAACACCTATATCATCAATTCTGCCTTGTCGGTCACGGCGGGGGCGATCGATCAGGGCGAGAAGCCGGCGGTGCCGTCAGCCATTCTCAAGTACCACTGCACGGAGCTGAGCCGCAAGATATCCGACGACACCATGGACGTGCATGGTGGCAAGGCCATCATGATGGGCCCGAACAACTACCTTGGCCGCGCGTACATGGCAACGCCGATCGCAATCACCGTAGAAGGTGCGAATATTCTTACGCGCAGCCTGATCATCTACGGCCAGGGCGCGATACGCTGCCATCCGTTCGTGCTGCGCGAATTACAGGCCGCCAGTGACGAAGATCATGACCGCGGGCTGATCGAGTTCGACGACGCATTGTTCGGTCATATCGGCTATGCCATCAGTAACATGGCGCGCTCACTGTTTCTGGCGCTGACGCATGCGAAATTCAGCAGGGTTCCACTGAATACGCCGACCCGTCGCTATTACCAGAACATCAACCGCTACACCGCAGCGTTCGCTCTGGCATCTGACTTTGCCATGCTGACACTCGGTGGCGCACTCAAAAAACGTGAGTTGCTGTCAGCGCGACTGGGTGACGTCCTGAGTTCCATGTACCTCGCATCCTGCGTTCTCAAGCACTTCGAGAATCAGGGTCGGCGAGCAACCGACCTGCCGCTCGTCGAATGGTCGGTGCGGACACTCATGTACCAGGCGCAGGAAGCGCTGCACGCGTTCCTGCTGAACTTCCCGAATCGGGGGGTAGCGTGGTTCCTGCGCTTCTTCATCTTCCCGCGCGGCCGCACGTATAAGACACCGTCTGACGAGATCGGCCGCAAGGTAGTCGATCTGATTACGTCTCCGGGCGAGGCACGTGAGCGACTGAGCGAGTTTGCCTACACAACGCTGGAGCCGGGCAACCCGCTCGGCAAGCTGCAGGAAGCACTCGAACTGGCGAAGGAACACGCGCCGCTCGAAAAGCGTTTACGGCAGGCGAGCAAAGAAGGCCTGATCGCATCGGATTACATCGGTCTGCAGATAGGAGAGGCGGAGAAAGCTCAGGTCATTAGCAAGGCGGAGGCCAACAGCCTGCGTGACTACCATGAGAAGGTCGCCGCCCTGCTCGATGTGGACGACTTCGCATCGGAAGAACTGCAGCGAACAGCACCGGCCAGAAAGCCAGCAGCTGCGAAGCCTGTCGCAAAGAAACCGGCTGCGAAGAAGAAAGCGTCGCGCAAGAAGGCCAGCACAAAGAAGATCGCAAAAACCTGACGCATGACCAAGAAAATCGCGCCAATGCCAGATCATCCGAACTGCCTTAACTGCGGTACGGAACTTCGAGGGCAATATTGCGGTGGTTGTGGTCAACGTGCTCGCGGCCGACTCATCAGCCTGTGGGAACTCCTGCAGGACGCGTTCGGCGACCTTTTCGAAATTGACTCAAGGTTGTGGCGCACGCTGATTCCATTGCTGATCCGGCCGGGCAAGCTGACCCTCGACTATCTCGAAGGTCGACGCGCGCGCTACATGCCGCCATTTCGCATGTACCTCGTGCTCAGCGTCATTTTCTTTGTTGTTGCGTTCTTCGACCCTGAAGACGATCTCAGCCTGCTATTCGAGCCCCAGCCCCCACCATCGCCAGAAGAGGTAGCGGCGCAGGAGGAGGAAACGGCGGCGAAGCGGGAAGCTACTGAGGCCGAGGTCAACGAGGTTCTGCAGGAACTCAGGGACGACGGCGTTATTGGCGCGGATGATATAGATGAAGCGCACGAGGTCGGCGACGTTGTATTCGGTATCACCCCTGACGATGCGGATGATGAGGGTGGGCTGAATTTCAACGTCAACCCAGAAACCGGTGAATGCACGTTTAGCGGCACCGAGGATATGCCCGAATGGCTGCAGCGACGGCTCACCAAGGAGCGGCTGGAAACAATCTGCGAACGCATCGATGCCGACGATGGCAAGACGCTCACCAACCTGATCCTGGACAACATCCCCATTGCACTGATCGTGCTGATGCCGGTTATGGCGCTGGTGTTGAAGGGACTGTATCCGCTGTCACGCCGCTACTTCGTCGAACACCTGTTGTTCTTCGTGCACTTTCATTCCTTCTTCTTCCTGATCTTGACGCTACAGGTGCTGTTTGCGCGCTTTGCCGAATTCGTGCATCTACCCGAAGCCATCAAGGTCCTGACAATTGTTGCGGCCGCGTTCTACATTCCCGTGTACCTTTACAAGGCGATGCGGCGCGTTTACACGCAGGGACACCTCATCACCTTCTTCAAGTACATTATCCTGTCGGGCATCTATACGGTGGGTGCGGCAATGACGATGCTGGGTGCGCTGCTGTTCGCGCTCATTTCGGTTTGATCTTCGCTGAGGCACATTAATGATCAAGAGAATTCTGCCCGCCTGTTTTGTGCTACTGCTCACCACCGCTTTTGGCGGCGAGACGCCTGAGCCAACCAGTGCTGCTGCCCCGCACTCGGGCCACCACCACCTCCTGATCGATACGGACTTGCCGGATCTGGGCCTGCCAATACCCAAGGACGCCCAGCACGTCCACTTCGGGGACGGCAGCTCAGAGACCGAAATCACGCTCGAGCCGGGCCAGCAAACCCGGCAAATGCTGCTGGGAGATCACCTGCATATCCCGCATGATCCACCCCTCGTCTCGGACCCGATTACGATTTTGGTTGAATAAGGTATTGAGTGACAAGGCCCGGCACTCTAAAATCGCCGGGCTAAAGCGAACTATTCAAATGAATCAGCCCCTAAACACACGACCCATCGGTATCAGCGGCCTCGCCGCCTATATCCCGCCGTACCGCGTATGGCTGGAGGACTGGTGTGACTGGACGGAAAACCAGTGGCCCAAGATTCGGGAAGTCGTAGGGCGCAGCTTTCGGGTGCGCGGACCCAACCATAGCGTCTATACGATGGCGGCCAATGCCGTCCTCCGCCTGATCGACCAGTACGATGTTGATCCAACACGGGTCAAGTTCCTCGGGCTGGGCACTGAGTCCAGTACCGACAACTCGGCTGGCGCTATCATCATCAAGGGCATGGTCGACGAAGCGCTGATCGCTCGTGGCAAAGCGCCCATCTCGCGCAGTTGCGAAGTACCGGAGTTCAAGCACGCCTGTCTCGGTGGCGTCTACGGCATGAAGGGTGCGATTCGCCATCTCGCACTGGATGGTGCTGGTGGCCAGGCAATCGTTGTCTGCGCCGATATCGCCGAGTACGCGCGCGGCAGCTCGGGCGAACCCACTCAGGGTGCTGGTGCTGTGGCTATGCTGCTCGAGGAGAATCCGCAGCTGGCCGTTGTCGACCTGGTCGGATCCGGGTCAGCTTCTGACTACCGGATCATGGACTTCCGCAAGCCGATGGCACGCTTCTGCGGTCAGGATCGCTCGGAGTCGCACCAGGTTCAGGACTTCCCCGTGTTCAACGGCAAGTACTCAACGACCTGCTACATCGACGAGACGCTACACGCTTTGAACGACATGTACGAGAAGCGCAAACTGGACCCAAGCCAGTACCTGCGTTCGTTGCGTACCGTATTCATGCATCGCCCGTATCGCCGCATGCCCGAAACGGGCTGGGCTGTGTCGTATCTGTTCGCGCTGGGCAATGGCAACAGCGAGGACAAGGCGGAACTTGCATCCTACTGTTACGAAGCCGGCATCGACGTGACCTTGATGCTTAAGGAAATGGCGTCCAAGCCTGAGATCACGAGCCTCGCGCAACCCGACACATTGAACTACGAGGCGTATCCGCTGACCATGGCCGCGCTGCGCGCATTCCGCGCGTCACGCCACTTCCGCCGCGAGATTCTGGACAAGATGAAGCTCGGCAGCGACACGATGCTGGATCTCGGCAACCTCTACACAGCAGCACTGCCCGCATGGATGGCCGCCGGTTTCGAACAGGCGCTTGATGAGAATTCGCTTGAGGCGGGCCAGGAAGTACTGACCCTCGGATACGGCAGCGGCGATGCCGCTGAGGTTATCCCGTTCTTCATGGCCGACGGCTGGAAGGAAGCTACTCGCAAGATCCACTTTGCCGATGCAATGCAGTTTGCGGTTGATCTCAACTTTGACCAGTACAAGGCACTGCACGATGGCCGACGCGCCAGCGGTCTCGACTATGTGCCGAATAACGAGTTTGTAATTGAGCGTGTTGGCGGCTCGGACGAGCGCCATTTTGCCGACCTCGGCATCGAGTATTACAAGTACATCGCCTAAACAGCGCAGTAGCGCGCCAGCTGCTCGGTATAGTTCCCGTTTAACTCCTGCCATTCCTGTTTGAACCAGGGCGTGAAGCTGTCGGGGTGCTGCTCCAGCTCTTTGGCAAGATCGTCGGCAGTGATGTAGCGAATGCTGGCAATTTCGCTTTCGTTCGGCTGAATGTCCTCAATCGACTTGCCGAGGAATACGTGGCAAAGCTCGTTCTCTGAGCCTGCGTCGTCAAACTGCGCCTTGTAGCAAAACCGATAAACACGCTCGAGCTCCGCTTCGAAGTTGAGCTCATCCAGCAGCCGACGCGATGTAGCGACCGCGAGCGATTCACCGCGTCGCGGATGGCTGCAACAACTGTTCGACCAATAGCCGCCCCACAGTCGCTTCGACGGTGCGCGCTGCTGCAGCAGCAACTCGCCGGCCTCGTTGAAAAGAAAGAGAGAAAAAGCGCGATGCAGGATACCGCCACCATCGTGGGCGTCGGCTTTCGACGCGTAGCCGATTTCGTTGTCGTCCCGATCGACCAGGATGAGTTCTTCGCTCTCCGACGAGACGATTCTGTGTTGGTTGTTCACGACGATCCACCTGCGGCGAGCACCAGCGTACTGTAGCCCGACCGTTGCAGTGCATTCTGTACTTCGTCAATACAATCAGGGCACAGCGCGACGATCGATCCGCCGCCGCCCGCACCGGTCAGCTTGGCGCCAACCGCGCCGCTTTGCCGGGCCAACATGACCATGCGCTCGAGGTGCGGTGTCGATACACCAATGGCGTTCAACAAGCCCTGACAGATGTTCATAGCGGCACCCAGTTCTGTCCAGGCGCCGGCGCGCAGAAAGTCAGCGCCCTCCCGGCTCAACCTGTCCATCTGATCGAACACGGCATCGAAGTGCTCCGGCGCCTGTTCCCGACGAGCGCGAACGCCTGCCACCATCTCGTTGGTCCTCCCGGTCTCATCTCCCCAGGCAATGAGCAGCGGTGGCGGTATATCCAGGTCGAAAGCTTCGACCTGCAGACCATCATCCCTGCAGAACAGCATCGGCTGTGCGTACGTGGACAGCGTGTTGTCGATACCGGATGGCGTTCCATGCGCGAGTTTCTCACTTTCGAATGCAATCGCATTGATCCGCTCGTCATCCAACCCGAGGCCCAGGTGCTCGTCGAACGCTCTGACAATGCCAACGGCGATGGCGGCTGAAGAACCAAGGCCTTTTCCGAAAGGAAGCCGCGAATCGACA
>Ga0316201_10000714_pt1 | contig 20156 bp, 18 predicted proteins | sample CS6wburrow_MG_FD_204516 | JGI IMG/M metagenome (GOLD analysis project Ga0316201, IMG submission 204516) | Coastal sediment microbial communities from Delaware Bay, Delaware, United States - CS-6 worm burrow | ecosystem: Environmental > Aquatic > Marine > Coastal > Sediment | place: USA... | reverse complement strand
CGCCGCTGGACCAGCATGATGCATGCAGTGCTCGCCTTCCTTGCGGTGCTCGTGATCGGCACGAGCCTGGCCCAGGACAGCGTCGAACGCGAGGGTTACTTCGAAGTTCGTTCCGCAAGGACGGAAGTTCTTGACGGCGTGCATGTGCTGGACGCCCGCCTGCAACTGGTCCTGAGCAGCGAGGCGCTTGCGGCACTCGAGAGCGGCGTCACGCTGACAATCGAGCTGCAGCTGCAGGTTATTCGTACGCGACGCTGGCTGATCGACGACACCGTGGCAGAACTCGCTGTGCGTTATGAGCTCGAGTATCGACCGCTCAGAGAGCGCTACATTGTCAAAAACCTGAACAGTGGAGAACAGGATTCGTTTGCAACGCTTTACTCGGCGCTGAATAGCCTGGGTCGCGTGCAGGGATTGCCGATTATCGATGATGCATTGCTCGACCCGGGTCGAGAATACCGAATCCGGCTGCGCGCAATGCTCAACACGGAGCAGTACCCGGCGACTCTTCGGCTGCTGTTTTTCTGGCGCGGTCAGTGGCAATTACAAAGCGAGTGGTTTGAATGGTTGCTCGAACGCTAAAACGGGCGCTCTATCTCCTCGTGGCGGCGTCCGGCGTCGGCCTCGTACTTGCCGCGCTGTTCCTGCTCACGCAAACCGTGCAGAAGTCTGACGATTTTGATCGGCTGCAAGACATCATTCTTGCGATCAACATTGCGGGCGGCATTCTGCTTATTGCTTTGCTCATCGGCAACCTCACGCGACTGTTTCGCGACTATCGGCAAAATGTGCCGGGCGCCAAGCTTAAAGCGCGAATAGTCGGCATGTTTGTCGGCCTGGCCGTGCTGCCGCTGATCGTCGTCTTCTACTTTTCGATGCAGTTTATCAATCGTGGCATCGACAGCTGGTTTAACGTGCAGGTTGAAGAAGGGCTAGACAACGCCCTGACGCTCAGCCGTGCGGCACTCGAGATGCAAAAGCGCCAGAACCTTTTTGCGACACAGCAGGTGGCAAGTCGTTTGTCACGCATCAATGATCGGCAGATCGTTTTCGAGCTCAGCATGTTGCGGCGAGAGGCCGGCGCGAGTGAGATGACGCTATACGGACAAAATAACACCGTGCTGGCAACGAGCTCGGATAGTTCCATGGCAAGCCTGCCGAAACCCCTGTCCGAAGAGGTTGTGCTGCAAATGCAGCAGGACCGGCCTTTCGTCAGCCTGGAATCGTATGGCGCTGGAAGTGTAGAGGTTCGTACCGCGGTCGTTTTTACGCACCAGGGCGGCAGCACGCAGCAGACGCGCGTCGTGCAGGCGCACTTCCCGGTTGCCGAACGGCTCGGGCGCATGATCAACAGCGTTGAGCGCTCCTACCAGGAGTACCAGCAGCTGCTGTTCTTCCGTGAAGACCTCAAGGACTTGTTGTCCCTGACGCTGGCTTTCGTATTGTTGCTGAGCTTGCTTGCCGCTATTTACGGCGCGTTTGTTTTGTCGCGCCGACTTGTTGCTCCTATCCAGGACCTGGTGGCCGGAACACGCGCTGTGGCCATGGGCGACTTCGATACACGATTGCCTACGCCGACGCGCGATGAAATTGGATTCCTGATCAGTTCGTTCAACGACATGACGCAGCGACTGGCGACGGCGCGTCGCGAGGCAAGCCTGAGCCAGGCACTGGTTGAAGCAGAGCGCACTAACCTTGAAGTAATTCTTGCGCGTCTTTCCACCGGTGTTCTGGCGCTGGAATCTGACCTGACAATTCGCACGGCCAACCAGGCATCTGGTTCAATCCTGGGCGTTGACCTCGAAAGCCGTTCCGGGCAGCTATTGACCGCGGTAGCGCAGGAAAATCGCCTGCTGGAGCAGTTCGTGGACGTCACCTGTATGCACCTTGAGGCGGGGGAAACCGAGTGGCGTGAGCAGATCGTACTGAGAGGCGAGGTTGGCCGACGCGTACTCACTTGCGCCTGCACAACGTTGCCCGGCGATGAAAATCACGCGGCTGGCTACGTTATCGTGTTTGATGACATTACCGCTTTGCTGCAGGCACAACGAGACGCGGCATGGGGCGAAGTTGCCCGGCGTCTCGCGCATGAAATCAAGAATCCGCTGACCCCCATCCAGCTTTCGGCAGAACGGATGCGTCGCAAGTATCTGCATACGTTGCCCGAAGAAGATGCCCAGGTACTCGATCGCGCTACGCACACGATTGTGCAGCAGGTCGAGGCGATGAAAGAAATGGTCAATGCATTCAGCGACTACGCCCGCGCGCCGGACATGGATTTCTCTCTGTTCGATATCGACAAGCTCGTGCATGAGATTGTCGACCTATATCGTGCCCAGAAGAGTGGTGTCGAAATCGTTCTTACTACCGATCCAACCATGCCACTGATTGAGGCCGACATGGGGCGCGTGCGTCAGATGCTGCATAACCTGATTCGCAATGCCATAGAGGCGCTCGAAGGTAGAAGCGACGGACGAATCGATGTTCACGTCAGTGCGGCGGAGATCGACGGTGTCGAGATTATCCAGATCAAGGTCGAGGATAACGGGCCGGGATTCAATATGAGTTCGGTCAATCAGATTTTTGATCCCTACGTGACGACGAAGCCCAAGGGAACCGGTCTTGGACTGGCAATCGTAAAGAAGTTGGTCGAAGAACACGTTGGTTCGATTCGGGCCAAAAACCGCAAGGACGGTGGTGCGATGATCAGCATTCGGCTGCCAGTTAACGACGCGGCGCGCGAGCAGATTATTTCGAAAGCTCCCGGACGTGCAGATAAAAGGAGGGAACACGCATGAGCAATCCTCATGTACTGGTTGTCGATGACGAGGCGGATATTGGTGCCCTGATCAAAGACATTCTGTCGGACGAGAGCTTTGGCGTAACGGTGGCGACCAATGCTGCCGAAGCAAGGCAGGCACGGACGAGCCGGAAATTCGATCTTATCCTGCTTGATATATGGATGCCGGATACCGACGGCATAACGCTGCTGCGCGAGTGGTCCGAGAGCGGTGATCTGAATTGCCCGGTTGTGATCATGTCGGGACATGGCACCGTCGATACGGCGGTCGAGGCGACGCGACTGGGTGCTTTCGATTTCGTGGAAAAACCACTCTCGATCGCGAAGCTGCTGCGCACCGTAGAAGCGGCTCTCGATTCGGCGGGCAAGCAGGCAAAAGTCGCGCGCAGCTTGTTGCCGTCTTTGTTAGCGCCCGTTGGGCGAAGCAAGCTGATGCAGGGCCTGCGCGAGCGCGTGCAGCAATTTGCGCGCCATGATGGGTCGGTATTGATAAGCGGCGAGCCGGGAACGGGACGCGGCGCATTCGCCCGTTACATGCATGCCTTGAGCCGCCGGGCGAATGAGCCGATAACGACGCTGATAGCGGCAACCATCACCCGGAGCAATATGGAAGAACAACTGCTTGGCAGGGAGCACGACGGAGAGATCGTTGCCGGCGCATTCGAACGGGCATCAGGCGGAACGCTGGTCATTGATGAGCTGGCGGATCTTGATGATGCTGCGCAGAGAACATTGTTCGGTATCCTGGAGAAAGGCCAATTTACGCGGGTTGGTGGATCCCAGCCGATCAAGGCAGACGCACGTCTTGTCGCTACCGTTGGCGCCGATTTTGAGTCCCAGATCGAATCGGGCGTCTTGCGCCGCGACCTGGTTGCCAACCTGAGTGAGCTTGGCCTTCGAGTCCCGCCATTGCGTGAATACGCCGAGGACGTCCCGGAGCTGCTGGCCTACTACGTGGACAAACTTGTTGACGCGGAAGGCCTGACGTTCAGGCGATTCAGCGTCGCGGCGCAAAACCGACTGAGAAATTATCCGTGGCCCGACAATGTGCGGGAGCTGAAGAATCTCGTGCGGCGACTACTCTTGTCCGGAAGCGATGATGACATCACGCTCGAAGAAGTCGAAGCGGAAATCAGCGCAGCTGCTGCAGTCGATGAGCCGCTGGTCAAACAGGATCTTCTTGCGCTACCGCTGCGTGAAGCGCGCGAGCAGTTTGAACGCGCTTATTTGCAGCAGCAGCTGGTTCTTTGCGATGGCAAGGTGGGACAGCTGGCAAAACGAGTGGGGATGGAGCGGACGCACCTGTACCGGAAGCTCCGGTCACTTGGGGTCAACTTCAAGTAGAGCGGCGGCAACCACCCACCACGCACCAACCACCATCCGGCCGCGGCGGCGATCGCCGGGGAATCTCAGTCGCTCGGACAGCTGTTTCACAGACTCGCTTGGTGAGACACCCCGGCACTCACCGCCGCTGCCCCATCGCGCTGCGTGACGGTATCGGTGGGGCGGCTTATTTGAGCGGTGTCTGCAGAACGTGGGGCTTGACCGGCGGTCGCGGGGCAGGGAGTAGCCGTCCATCGGGAAGAAATGTAAGGCCCGGCTCACCGAAATCCTCGATGCTGAGACCACGTATCAGGTTCAGCGCCCGCTGTTTCGGGTCGACGCTCGGGCCGGCCGGCCGTATCTGAATCGTTGAAACAATGTTCCCTTCGATAAAGGCGCCGTTTCCGTCCAGGGTCGTCGTCAATATTGGCGCGACTCCCTTGATGCCGGCCACGCTGATGCCGTAGTAGGTCGCGAAGTTGCCAAGGCTGTAGGCGATCAGCCGGTCCTTGTAACGTTCCATGCCACGGACTACGTGCGGGCCATGACCGATGACAAGGTCGGCGCCGGCATCAACGACGCCACGTGCAAACCAGACCACGTCACCTCGCGGTTCGCCGTAGTACTCCTCATCGGCGAACGGGATATGCGTGACATCGGCTCCTTCAGCGCCGCCGTGGAACGAAACCACGACGATATCGTGGGTAGCCGCGAACATGGCCACGGTTTCGAAGGCCAATTCGTAGTCGAGCATCATGTTGGAGTTCTTGGTGACAGCGTACGCGAGCACGGCAACGCGGATGCCGTTGACTTCAAGGCTCGCGAAATCGTCGACGCGCCCGGAGTGGTGCATGCCGGCGGCAGCTATTGCCTGCATGCTGCTGCTGCGGCCCTCTTCCCCGAAATCGCGAGCGTGGTTGTTCGCGAGGCTCAAAACGTCGAAGCCAGCCGCCCGGTAATGGTGCGCGTAACGGGTGGGCGAGCGGAACAGGTAGCAGGCGCTCGGGTTGCTGCATTTCTTGCCCGGCTCGCCGCCATCGAGCAAGACGCCCTCAAGATTTCCGAAAGCAATGTCAGCCGCTGAAAGATACGGTGCGACGTCGGCAAGGAAGCCCACGCCGTCATCATCAGGCAGATGGTTTTGCGGGTAGTCGGTGCCGATCATCATGTCGCCAACCGATGCGATACTAAGGCGCAGGTTCGACTTGTCCGGGGCTGGCGGAAGCGGCGACTCGACCTGCGCGGCTGCCTCGAGCGGCTCCGGTGCAGGGGCGGGCTCGTCGGCGGGTCGCGCGTCGGGAGCAGGGCTCGTTGCGCATGCCGCCAGAATCAGCAGCGCGGCGACGGCTAGCGGCCGGTAGCAGGTCGCGACGCTAGTCACTGAGCCGGATTCGCAGGACGTCGATTTGCGCCGCGCGCAAACGGCTGCGCAGCAAATTCAATTCATCGAGATCGTCGGTTGGGCCAATGTAAACGCGGTGATAATTGCGGTCGTTAACTTTGACGCGCTGAATGTGTGATTCGATGCCGTGCAGTGCAAGTTCGGCACGCCGGCGGTCGGCGTCATGATTGGTCGAGAAAGAGCCGGCCTGCAGCACGTAAACGCCAGGTTCTTCGATCGCCCGGGGCTCCTGGTCGGCGGCGACCTCGGGCTCATCGTCCGGCGTGACCACCTCGAAGTTCGGCAAAATATCGTAGAACGTGAATCGCTTGTCCCGGGGTTTCCGGGGCTCGACGGAGGGCGTCACCGGTTCGTCGTTATCGTCGAGCGCGCCTTGCAGGCTGGCGGGCCGCGGAGGCTCGGAGCGGGCGACGCCGTCTGGTTCGCGGTCTTTCACGTACACGGCAAAGGCAACGGAGAGGCCGATCGCGAGGCCGAACAGCATCCACACAAACGGTGGGTATTGCGGTTTCTTCGAACGAGCGCGACGACGCTTCTTGCGCTGCGCCATTACATTTTCTCCGGGGCGGATACGCCCAGAATGCCGAGACCGTTCGCAATTACGACGCGCGTTGCGGCGATCAGGTAAAGCCTTGCGTCGCGCAGCGCCACATCGTCGACGATGAACGCATGCGCGTTGTAATAGGTGTGAAAATCGTTGGCAAGATCGCGCAGGTAGTGCACGAGGTGCTGCGGCGCACGGTTGTTGGCAGACAATTCGACAACCTCGGGATAGCGGCTCAACGAAGTCATCAGCGCTTTTTCCTGGGGCTCCACGAGCAGCGCCAGCTGATTCCTGCCCGCAGTACCGTCCCAGGCGAGTGACTTCTCGGCCAGCTGCCGGAAAACACTTGCGACACGGGCGTGCGCATACTGGATGTAGTAGACCGGGTTATCACTGGACTGCGATTTAGCGACGTCGAGATCGAAGTCGAGGTGCTGATCATTCGATCGCGATACGTAGTAAAAACGTGCGGCGTCGTTACCAACCTCGGCGCGCAACTGCCGCAGCGTGTCGAATTCACCCGAGCGTGTGGACATCTGCATCTTCTTGCCGCCCCGGTAAAGCGCTACGAACTGCACGAGTTCGACCTCGAGGTCATCGCCCTTGTAGCCCATCGCCTCGAGGCCCGCGCGGACCCGCGCCGTGTAACCGTGATGGTCGGAACCGAGAATGTCGATGAGATGGTCGAAGCCGCGCTCGCGCTTGTCAAAGTGGTAGGCAATATCCGATGCAAAATAGGTCTTGAGGCCGTTCTCGCGAACTACGACACGATCCTTCTCGTCGCCAAAGTCGGTCGCCGGAAACCAGGTTGCGCCGTCCTTCTCGTACAGCATGCCGCGCTTTCTCAGTACCTCGAGGGCGTCGTCGATGCGATTGGTTTTCGTCAGACTCTGCTCGGAATACCAGGTGTCGAAGGTGACGCCGAACTCGGCCAGGTCGTCTTCGATGTCATCGCGAATCGACTCCAGCGACTGTTGACGCACATGGTCAAAACCGGCTTCGCCCAACAGCGCCCGGGCTTTGTCGATCAGCGCCTCGACGTAGGCTTCCTTGTCACCCTCGGGGGCGTCGGCGGGAAGGTCGGCAAGCACAGAGTCGGCGGACACAGAAGCCACGCCGTCGGTATTGATTGCGGCCGCAATGTCGCGAATATAGCCGCCGCGATAGCCGCCCTGGGGGAAGCTGACAGCAATGCCATCCTTCTCCAGCATGCGCAGCCAGACGCTCACGCCAAGGATGTCCATCTGTCGGCCCGCGTCGTTGACGTAGTACTCGCGATGCACCGGGTAGCCTGCAGCCTCAAGCAGGTTGCCAACGGTAGCGCCGAATGCCGCGAGACGGCCATGGCCGACATGCAGCGGGCCGGTCGGATTGGCCGACACGAACTCCAGCAGGATCCTCGGCCGATCTTTTTGCGCCTGTCTTCCGTATTTTTCGCCCTGTTGCAGGATCGCTTCCAGTTCGGCATGAAAAGCGGGCAGGCTCAGATGAAAATTAATGAAGCCCGGTCCGGCGACATCAACCTTGTCGACGTCGTCACTGCCTGGAAGTGAGGCAACGATGCTCGCCGCGATCTCACGCGGGTTCTTGCGTGCGGGCTTGGCCAGGCGCATTGCAATGTTCGTAGCGAAGTCGCCATGACTGGCGTCGCGGGTGCGCTCGACCGTGCTTTCGATCGACAGATCAGCGGCTGCGTCTGCCAGTTCAGGCAGATTGGCAAGAGCATCAGTAACAAGTTGCGCAACGATGTGTTTCATTCAGAACGGAGGGCCAGTTTTGCGAGGCGGCAATTCTACCCGGATATTTCCTCGAATGTGGGCCCCGCAAGCGCCATTCCTAGAATAATTCGATCGGGTCAACATCGATCGACCAGCGGACCTTGCGTGCGATGGGCTCCTGCTCCAGCGCAGGACGCAGTTCTCCGAGCAGCTTGTGCAGCGCCTGTCGATCACTGCTTTGCAGCAGCAGTTGAGCCCGGTAGCGGCCCGCCCTGCGCGCCATCGGGGCGTCGACGGGACCGAGGATACGCAGGGTTTCATCGGACCGATCAGCGGCAGATTGTCTCGCGATTTCGAGAAAGCCGAGGGCATCGCCATGGCGGTGCGCCGCTGACCGAATCAGCGCCAGTCGGGTGAACGGCGGCCAGCGCGTCACTTCTCGCTCAGCGAGGGCCTGTTCGGCAACCTGGCTGTAACCTCCCGTAATCAAGGTTGACCAGAACGGGTGCTCCGGGAACGCGGTCTGGATAAACACCTCGCCCCGGCGGCTTTCGCGGCCGGCGCGGCCAGCGACCTGTACGATCGACTGCGCCATGCGCTCGGCGCTTCTGAAATCGGTGCCAAACAAACCCTGGTCGGCGTTAACGATGCCTACCAGTGACAGCTTTGGAAAATGATGGCCCTTGGATAGCATCTGCGTGCCCACGAGAATGTCCGCGTCACCTTCCGTTGCCTGCTCCAGCACCGCGTGCATTGCGCCTTTTAGCTTGGTGCTGTCGCTATCAACACGCGTGATCGAACGGCCGGGAAACTGAGCGCGCAGCGCCTCTTCCAGTCGCTGCGTACCTTCTCCCAGTGGCTTGACGACTTCTCCACACTCGCCACAGCGCGTGTCGAGCGGACGAGAGGCACCGCAGTGATGGCAGCGCAGCTCATTGCTGTGCGCGTGCACCGTAAGGCGAGAGTCGCATCGATCGCAGCCGGCCATGTGCCCGCAGCTGGCACAGATAAGCGTCGGCGCAAACCCGCGTCGGTTGAGAAAAATCAGCGCCTGTCCACCGGCCTCGAGGTGGTCGTGGATCGCCTGCCTGAGAGGCTCGCTGATCCCATCGGTAGCGGGCGAGCGGATTGTGTCGATCAGGCGGATAACGGGTGGCTCTGCGCCGCCGGCGCGAACCGGCAGGCGAATGTGTTTGTACTTGCCTTCGCGACAGTGCTGCAACATCTCAAGAGTCGGCGTTGCCGTCCCGAGCACAACGGGGATATCGAGGTGTTTGGCACGCACGATAGCGAGGTCCCGTGCCGAATAACGCAGGCCTTCCTGCTGTTTGAAAGAGTGATCGTGCTCTTCGTCAACGATGATCAGTCCCGGGTTTTTCAACGGCGTGAAAATAGCCGAGCGTGTTCCGACGATGAGGCGCGCCGCACCGGAGCGCGCCGCACGCCACGCGCTCAAGCGTTCGATGTCGGTCAGCCCGGAGTGCAATAACGCGGGCTCGATACCGAGGCGATCCCGAAGTCGCGCGACGAGCTGCGGCGTCAGTCCGATCTCGGGCGCAAGAACGAGTACCTGCTTTTCCTGCTCGATCATGTCCCGCATGCGCTGCAGGTAGACCTCGGTCTTGCCGCTGCCTGTAACGCCGTCGATCAGGTAGGCCGCGAAGTTATCGCCGGCGCGTAAAATTGCGACGGCCTTACTCTGATCGTCGTTCAGAACCAGGTTATCCGTGGCCGGGGTGGCGAGCGTTTCGTCGAAGTCTTCGGAGCGGACCTCGAATCGGGCGATGAGGCCTTTTTCGAACAGCGCTTTCGCGACGCGACGCCAGCTCGGTAGCTCGTCGGTCAATCGGTCAGCGTCGATGCCATTGCCGCCGGCGTCAATCAGGTGTTCGAGCAGCTCGGCCTGCCGCGGCGCCCGTCGTGCCAGTGCTTCTATGTCATGGGATTGACCCAGGTCGGAAACGGCGATGGTCTGCACGGTTGGATGCAGTTCTTTGCCTTGCCGCAGCAGGGCCGGCAGGGCGGCCGCGACCACCTCGCCAATGGGATGGTGGTAGTAGTCGCTCGTAAAGCGAATCAATCGCAGGTCCGCAGCCGCCAGCAGGGGCGATTCATCGATGCCCGCATCGCAGTGGCGGATCTTTCCGGCGGGCAGCGAGGACCCATCCGAGTGCCCGAGCACGAGCCCGACCTGCTGGCGGCGGCCAAACGGTACCAGCACCCGGCAACCCACAGCCGGAATCGGGCCCGTTCTGGGCGACAGATAGTCGAACTCGCGTGACAGCGGCACGTTTACGGCGACATTCAGTATGGGGCCGTGGTTAATCGGGGAATACTCTAATATTTAACATAATGTGAGAAACTGAGCTGGCATCCTGTCAACCGGGACCGAAGCTCGGCCGTTAAACAAGGGAGACAAGTTAGATGACCTCGTCGTGGAGTCAAGAGATATGGACGTCAGCACCGCGGTTTTTGCGGTATCTTGTTCTGGCACGCCAATAACAGGGACACGAGCACTGCAAAAAGAACGGCAACTCAACCAGTTTCTGGCCGAGGTGGAGCGGCGTGCGCTACGCATCGCCGAGATTGGTATCCGGGACCGCGACGACGCCCTGGACCTTGTACAGGACGCCATGATCAAGCTGGTACGCAGCTACTCGGAACGCAGTCGCGAGGAATGGGCGCCGTTGTTCTACCGCATCTTGCAGAATGGCGTTCGTGACTGGCATCGTCGACAGGCCGTGCGCAACCGCGTCATGGTCTGGTTTGGGAAGAAGCCCTCCGACGACAACGACTACGATGCCGTTGCGGCGGCGCCCGACCCGATCGGGCGCGCACCGGATGAGGAGCTCTCGAATAATGAGGCCATGGAAAGCCTTGAAATCGCCGTGCATGGCCTGCCCGCGCGACAGCGTGAAGCTTTCATGCTGCGAATGTTTGAGGGCCTCGACGTTGCCGGGACGGCGGTAGCCATGGGCTGCAGCGAGGGCAGCGTCAAGACACACTACTCGCGAGCCGTACACACGTTGCGAGAACAGCTGGAAGAACACAGGCCCGAAGAGCTCGGGTCTTGGGAAGGAAAACGATGAACAAACCAGATGACACGTTTGACAGGCAAGTAAAGGCGACGTTCGACGAATCTGTCGACAAGCTGGACGCTGCGACTCTGTCGCGGCTGAATCGCGGTCGTCAAGAGGCGCTTGCCGAACTGCAGCGCCCCGGATATCGGTGGTCACAGTGGATGCCGGCAACCGGCGTTGCCGCGGCCGTGCTGGTTGCGGTGATATTGCTGCAGAGTCCCACGGGAGTTGACGATTTTCCGGATGCGGCCAATGTGACCGATATGGAAATTCTGCTGGGCGAAGACAGTATCGAGATGCTAGAGGAACTCGAGTTTTACAGCTGGATCGACACGGCGGACATGGATAGCGATGTCGGCTAGGCACACATTGGAAGCGTTGGCGTACACGATGCTGCTGGGCGGCGGCCTGGCATTCGCTGAAGAGCAAAGCGAGCCGGAGATGGAATTCCTGGAATACCTCGGCATGTGGGAAGAATCGGATGAAGACTGGCTGATCCTCGATGCAGCAATGACGGCAGGTAAAGAAGAACGGAGCGATCCCGTACCTGAAGGTGAAGAATCGATGGAGACGGAAAATGAAGGTTAAGACGAACATCATGACCCTGGTCGCAGTTGCCGCGATGCTGATTGTCGGTACGGCTATCGCCCAGGAAGAAGGCGTCAGCTGGGATAGCCTGAGCGACGGACAGCGCGAGGTCCTGAGTCAGCTCCAGGAGAGCTGGGATACGCTGCCGGCCGAGCGCCAGCTGAGATTATCGAGGGGCGCCGACCGCTGGGCCAACATGACGCGGCAACAGCGCAAGGATGCCCGGCGAAGATTCGGTGCCTGGCGCAACCTGGCGGCCGAGCGGCGTGAACAGATTCGGGAGCGCGCACAGATTTTCAGGAACCTTCCCCCGGACGAGCAGGAGCGAATCCGCCAGAACTTTCAAAACTATCGGAAGATGAACGTGGATCGCCGCCAGCAGCTCCGTGATCGCTACAAACGGATGACGCCCGAGCAACGACAGCGTTTGCGGGACCGACTGGCAAAACGCCCTCGCCCGGCAGGTCGCGACTAGACCACCTTCGGAAAATGCCGATTAAAAAGGCCTCCAATCGGAGGCCTTTTTCTTTGTGCCCGCAGAAGGCCTTCGTTACACTGCCGCAGTCCAAGTGGAGGCGTACGAATGAAAATCGGTGTTCCAAAAGAAATCCATGCAGGTGAGCGGCGTGTCGCGACGACGCCTGACGTTGCTGCCCAGCTAATCAAACTCGGATTCAGTGTCGCCGTCGAAACGAATGCGGGTGCCGCGGCCAGCTATTCGGACGACGCTTACAGGGAAGCTGGATGCGATGTCATAGACTCGAGCAGCGACCTGTGGATGCACGCCGATCTGATTCTCAAGGTCAGGGCGCCCGAGGGCGCCGAAGCAGCAGCGCTGCGATCTGATCAAACGCTGATCAGTTTCTTGTGGCCAGGTCAAAACCCGGAACTACTCGAGCAGCTGACAGAAAGCGGCGCAACGGTGATGGCCATGGACAGCGTGCCGCGAATTTCGCGTGCGCAGAAAATGGATGCGCTGAGTTCGATGGCGAATATCGCGGGTTACCGTGCCATTGTCGAAGCAGCCCAGCATTTTGGTCGTTTTTTCACCGGGCAAATTACGGCAGCGGGCAAGGTACCACCGGCGAAAGTGATGGTCATTGGCGCCGGTGTTGCCGGGTTGGCGGCTATTGGAGCGGCGAAGAGCATGGGTGCCATCGTTCGCGCATTCGACACTCGCCCCGAGGTCAAAGAGCAGGTCGAGAGCATGGATGCGGAATTCCTGATGCTCGACTTTGAGGATGACGAAGACGGTTCGGGTGAAGGTGGCTACGCCAAGGTGATGAGCGAGGAGTTCATCAAAGCCGAAATGGCCTTGTTCGCCGAGCAGGCGAAAGACGTCGATATCATCATTACCACGGCACTGATTCCAGGCAAGCCAGCCCCCAGGCTGATCACGGCGGAAATGGTCCGGTCGATGAACGACGGTAGCGTGATCGTCGACCTGGCGGCCGAGCAGGGCGGCAACTGCGAGCTGACGAAAGCCGACGAGGTTGTGCAGGTCAGCGGCGTTTCGATCATCGGTTATACGGATTTACCGAGCCGGCTGGCCACCCAGGCCAGCCAGCTGTATGCCACCAACCTCAAGCACCTGATAACCGATCTCACGCCCGAAAAAGACGGCAACATCGTCGTTGACTTCGACGACGAGGTTGTTCGTGGCGCTACGGTTTGCAGGGATGGCAAAACGACATGGCCGCCACCCGCGCCAAAACTTTCCGCGGCACCGCCGAAAGCGGAACCGGCGCCAGCACCGGTTGTTGCTCCGGAAAAGAAACGCTCAGTGATCGGGCCGATTGTTGCGGCCATTGTCGGTGGTGCAGCGCTGCTGGGCCTGGGTGCAGTTGCACCGGAATCATTCATGGCGCATTTCACGGTGTTCGTACTGGCATGTTTTGTCGGCTACATGGTGATCTGGAACGTATCGCCGGCATTACACACACCGTTGATGAGCGTCACGAATGCCATATCGAGCATCATTGTGATTGGCGCACTGTTGCAGATCAGCTCGACCGACAAAGTGATTATGTGGGTTGCATTGGCCACGGTGCTGATAACGAGCATCAATATCGCGGGCGGTTTTGCTGTCACGCGCCGCATGCTCGAAATGTTCAGGAAGTGAGGTCGATATGATTCCTACAGGCGTAGTCACCGTTTCCTACATCGTAGCAACGGTACTCTTCATACTGGCACTGGGCGGACTATCCAACCAGGAGACCGCCCGGCGCGGCAACTGGTATGGCATCTTCGGAATGCTGATCGCCCTGCTCGCGACGATCTTCAGTGAAAACGTCACGCAGAATTTCGGCTTGCTTATCGTCGCGCTGCTTATTGGCGGCAGCATCGGCCTGCTGCTGGCACGCCGCGTACAGATGACACAAATGCCGGAGCTCGTCGCGGTCCTGCACAGCCTTGTCGGTCTTGCGGCCGTGGCGGTCGGTTTTGCGAGCTTCATGGATCCGAACAAGCATTACGTCGGCATCGATCTGACCATTCACGATATCGAGACGTATCTCGGCATCCTGATCGGCGCGGTTACTTTTTCGGGATCCGTGATCGCGTTCGGCAAACTGTCGGGCCGTATCGGTGGCAGCCCCCTGCTGCTGCCTGCACGCCACTGGTTGAATCTCGCCTTGTTGATAGGCGCGATCTGGTTTGGTCGTGAATTCGTGCTGCAGTCGGCGGCTGGCGGCGGAATAACCCCGCTCATAATCATGACGGTTATTGCCCTGCTATTTGGCATTCACATGGTGATGGCAATCGGCGGCGCGGACATGCCCGTCGTGGTTTCGATGTTAAACAGTTACTCCGGGTGGGCTGCCTCGGCGACCGGCTTTATGCTCAACAACGACCTGCTGATCGTCACGGGTGCGCTGGTTGGCTCGAGCGGCGCGATCCTGAGCTACATCATGTGTCGGGCAATGAATCGAAAGTTCCTGGCCGTGATTGCCGGCGGCTTCGGTACCGGCGGTGGCACGCCGGCGAGTGCCGGCGGCGAGGAGCAGGGCGAGGTTTATCCGATCGACCCACAGGAAACAGCGGCTTTGCTGGCCAGCGCCAAAGAGGTCATGATCGTGCCCGGTTACGGCATGGCGGTTGCCCAGGCGCAGCACACCGTGTTCGAAATCACGCGGGTACTTCGCGAAAAGGGCGTCAACGTTCGCTTCGGGATACACCCGGTTGCGGGTCGCATGCCGGGTCACATGAACGTATTGCTCGCCGAGGCCAGGGTGCCCTACGACATCGTTTTTGAAATGGACGAAATCAACGACGACTTTCCCGACGTCGATGTTTCGGTCGTGATCGGCGCAAATGACATTGTAAATCCGTCGGCACAGGAAGAGCCGGACAGTCCGATTGCGGGCATGCCGGTGCTTGAGGTTTGGAAAGGCTCGACATCTATCGTGCTAAAACGCAGTATGGCAACGGGTTACGCGGGCGTGCAAAATCCGCTGTTCTTCAAAGAGAACACGCGCATGTTGTTCGGCGACGCGAAAGAAACCCTTGACGAGGTTTTGAAGGCGCTCTAGAGGTAGTTCATAATCGGGGCGTAATCAGTAGCTCATACGAGGCGCGACTCCCCGGAGGGGGCAAGTATGCTGGCAGGACTCGCATCCGATATTTCGCAACAGGTCCTCCGGACCGACGTTGCCGGAATGCCGCTCGAGTGGATTGACTACCGCGAAGCGGTACGCCTTTACCACGCCGAGCAGGTCGCCTATGACTGCGGCACGCGCCTGTACTCTGTTTTCGGTGGATACAGCTCCGTGGACGGTTGCCGCAGCCGCATCGACGTTAACTCGATCATAGCAACGCACGGCACCAGCCAGAGCCTTGCGCGAAACCGCGACAAGTATGTGCCGCCCCTGAACAATCGAACCCTTTTCAAACGCGATGCAAACCTGTGCCTTTACTGCGGCATGCGTTACATGACACGTGACCTCACGCGCGACCACATAACACCGGTCTCGCAGGGCGGTAGCGACGCCTGGAACAATGTCGCCACGGCCTGCCGGCGATGCAACAACTACAAAGGCGGCCGTACCCCCGAGCAAGCGGCGATGCAACTGATCGCCGTCCCGTTTACTCCGAATTATGCCGAGTATATTTATCTGAAAGGTCGACGCGTACTCGCCGACCAGATGAAGTACCTGCTGGCTCATATCCCCCGCTCCAGCCCATTGCACGCGAGATTGCGCGATCATCTTTCCAGTGGCGAAGAGATTGTCGAAGTGCACTTCCACGACTGATGCAATACCTGATTGACGCCAGCGTCTATGTGTTTCGGGCTTACTACTCCATGCCTGAAGATATGGTCGATGACAGCGGTAACCCCATCAACGCGCTCTACGGCTTCTGCCGCTTCATTGGCGATTTCATGGAAAACGTTACGCCGGAATACGTGGCCGTGTTGTTCGATGAAAGCCTGTCGAAATCCTTTCGTACTGAAATCTACCCCGAGTACAAGGCCAACCGGGACCCGGCACCACCCGAGCTCAAGCGGCAGTTCGAGCAATGCCGCCGCTACGTGCGCGCGCTTGGCCTCATGGAGCATGCAAGCCCGACGTATGAAGCGGACGATCTGATAGGCACCCTGGTTGAACACGGACGCCGCAAAGGCCGCCCGTCGACGATCGTGACCCGCGACAAGGATCTGACGCAGTTGTTGAGGCAGGAAGATGTGTTCTGGGATTTCGCGGGCAAAGGTAAGCTCCGGTATGAGGAAATCGCCGATTCGTTTGGCGTCTGGCCGGAACAGATCGCCGATTTTCTCGCGCTGGCCGGTGATGCAGTCGACAACATCAAGGGTGTTCCAGGCGTCGGCAAAAAAACGGCAACCGTTTTGCTGCAACACTTCGGCAGTCTCGAGAAGATCTATGACAATCTCGACAGGGTTCACGAGGTGAATGTGCGTGGTGCGAAGACGCTGGGTACCAGGCTCGAAACGCACAGAGATGATGCGATGCTGGCGCGCCGTTTGACCGGGATCGCCTGCGACGCGCCTTTTGAGAATGCCGAGGCCGCCATGCAGCCGACTGCCCCGAGGCTGGGGGAGATCAATGCATTATTCGATGAGGCGGGCATCGGCACGGCGCTTCGCCGACAAGCCGAGCGCGTCTCCGATATCTACCGGCACTGATTGTCGCGCGTGCCATGCCTGACTGGGCATCAATCAACCAAAAGCTGAGAGAAGCAGGCATACCGCTCGCGCCGTCGGCGACGGCGCGGCCCGTGGGCGGTGGCGATATCAGCGCCGCCTGGCAGCTCGAGACCGGGAGCGGCCGTATCTTTCTGAAGACCGGGCCGGTCGCGGCGATCGATATGTTCGCCGCGGAGGCAGAGGGTCTTTCGGAGATAGCGCTGGCGAATGCCCTGCGCGTTCCGGAGGTGCTTGCCGTTGGAGAAACCTCAAGCACGGCATTCCTGGCGCTGGAGTGGCTGCCTTTCGAGCGGCCCGGCAAGGCATGCGAGGAGCGGCTGGGCCAGCAGCTGGCGGCCATGCATCGCACGACCGCGGACCGATTCGGCTGGCATCGTGACAACACCATCGGGCTGACGCCACAGCACAATCCGTGGTCAGCGGAATGGGTCGCGTTTTTTCGCGAACATCGACTGGGCTACCAGCTCGAGCTCGCGGCAACAAACGGCTATCGCGGAGAGCTTGAGCAGGAAGGCGCTCGCCTGCTGCAACGGCTGCCGTCGCTGTTTGAGAATTACCGGCCGCTGCCGTCGTTGCTGCACGGTGATCTGTGGGGCGGCAACTGGGCCGCCAGCGGGGGCGAACCGGTCATTTTCGATCCGGCCGTCTACTACGGTGATCGCGAAACGGATCTTGCCATGACTCGATTGTTTGGTGGTTTCGGGCGCGCTTTTTACGATGCTTACGAAGCGGCGTGGCCGCTGCAGCCCGGCAGCGCCAGGCGACAGGAGCTATACCAGCTCTTTCATGTCCTGAATCATCTTAACCTGTTTGGTGGTGGCTACCGCGGTCGGGCACTGGCACTGATCAGAAGCCTTGTCTAGGCCGGCAAGATGGTGAAGTGATCGGTCTCCTCCACTTCGTAGGACTCGCCGAGAAAGTCTTCTTCGAAGACATACAATGTCGTGCCCTCGGGTGCCCGGATGGCAACGAATGCGCCTTCGAAGCCGGGAAATTTCTCGAAGTCCATGCCGCTTTGTTTGAGGACATGCATCAGCTGCGGACGATCGGCACACTTGAACGACAGTGACGGTCCTTCCAGCGCGATGCTCTCGGAAAGACCGAGAGGAACTCCGTTGGCATCGAAACGCATGTGCGTGGTTGGCTCTTCCCGCATATCCAGCAAAGCCGGTGCGATTGGTGCCCAGAACTGTGCGGCCCTCAAGGTGTCGCGAACGGGAAGCGTAAGCTCGAGCAAGCTGCCACAAAGCGAATCCCTCTCCGCCTCGTCACTCGCGTGGAACGTGCGCGCTTCGACCATGTGGACCATGTGCCCGTCGCGATCGGCGAAGCCGACTTCATTGAAAGAATCTTCACCAAGCTGCATGACGCTGAAGTTGAAGCCGTGATCGGTCATCTTGCGCGCACGCTTCGCGAGATTCTGTTTTACGAACGTGACTGCAGGCGAGTCAAATTCACGGTCGTGCAGGCCAATGTTGATGTCACCATCGCTGACGACCGCATATTTGTGTGCCCAGACATCGCCGATTTCAAGTTCGACAAACCCTAGCGTCTTGTAGAATTGCAGCGACTCGAGAACGTCCGACGTCTGAACAGAAAACTCCAGAAAATGACCCAGCGCGCTCATCTCGATGCTCCCATGGCAAGCGCGCGTTCGCGAGTTGCCGTTTCGTCCGAGTAAGACCCGGGCCAGCCGCTCAGGTGCTGTTCGATCAGGCCGGCGAGAAAACGGACATGATCGTCGCGTGCATTCAGTGCAGGCACGTAATGCAATGATTCTCCACCCGACTTGATAAACAGTTCGGCGTTTTGCATCGCGATCTCCTCGAGCGTTTCGAGGCAATCCGTGGAGAAGCCGGGGCAGACGACATCGAGACGGCCGAGCCCCTGCTGACCCAACTCAAGAATGGTTTCGTCAGTGTAGGGGCGCAGCCACTCTTCGCGGCCCACGCGGGATTGAAAGGACAGAAGCCACTCATCGTCACCAAGCTCCAGGGCGGCTGCGACAAGGCGCGCCGTCTTCTGGCACTGGCAGTGATAGGGGTCGCCCTTCAGAAGTGTGCTCCTGGGTACACCGTGGAAAGAGAACATCAATCGCGTGCCGCGTCCTTCCTGTTTCCAGAATTCGCGGATACTCGCGGCCAGTGCATCGATGTAACCGGGCTCGTCGTGATACTGGTTGATGAAACGGAGTTCGGGTATCCAGCGCAGGCGGTTCAGCTTGCGAGCGACGGCATCGAATACGGATGCCGTGGTAGTGCCCGAGTATTGCGGGTACATGGGCAGCACCAGGAGCCGCCGGGCCCCTTTGGCAAGCAGGCGATCGATTGCGGCATCGATAGAGGGTTCACCGTAGCTCATGGCCAGCTCGACGTTCGCAGATCCGGCCAGTCGCACGTCAAGTTGGGTCTGGATTTTATGGGCAAGGGCTTTCGAGAAGATCATCAGCGGCGAGCCATCGTCAGTCCAGATTTTCTGGTAGGCGGCCGCGGATTTTGACGGGCGAATGCGCAGAATGATGCCATTGAGGATCAGCCACCAGAGCCAGCGGGGATACTCGATGACGCGCGGGTCGGAGAGAAACTGCTTGAGGAAGCGGCGGACGGCCGACGAAGTTGGTTCCTCGGGCGTGCCAAGGTTGACGAGTAGAATCCCTGTCGATTCTGCTCGTCCGTGTTCGAAATCGGGTGTTGATTGGTAGGTTGGCATAGGCCCGAAAGGCGGCGTCAGACGCGATCAACAGTACTGCAAAGCCATGCCGGGCGCCAGCCGATGAGGCTATAATTGCTTGTCTTGCTTGACATTTGTCAGAAGAAATCCAAATGAATGAATTGCCCGAAAGCGAAAACGACCCATCCGGTCGCTGGACCCTGCTCCGCGACATCGCCGTCCTGCAGGTAAAGCTCATTGTCGATGGACTGCGCGACCTGATTCTGGTGCCCGCGTCCCTGATTGCGGGAATTGTCAGTCTTGCGTCCAGCGCCAACGGCCGGCCCGGGGACCAGTTTTATCAATTGCTTGGCATTGGCAAGCAAAGCGAGCGCTGGATCGATCTGTTCGGTGCGTTGCGCAATGCGCCTCCCGATGTCCACGGCTTCGAGGAATTTCCGGATACCGGCATTGACGATCTTGTCGGTCGACTGGAAACATTTATTGTCGACGAACATCGAAAGGGCGGCATGACCGCACAGGCGAAAGAGCGCCTCGACAAACTGATCGACGCGATCGGCCGTGGCCGCGCCCCCGGGGCCGGGGACCGCTAGTTCGTCAGCTTTTTTCTACATCCCGTCCGGAGAGCAGATCGTCGAGGGACGGTGGCGGATGATCGGGACCCATTCGGCCGGAATCCAGTCGACCGATATATTCCTTGTAAGCGCGCATCGCCTGGTAGCCGAAGAGCCAGCAGATCGGGATGTTCACAAACAGCAACACGGCGGTGCCGATTCCCGTCACGTTATCGAGGTCGGTATCGGTCTGCACGAGACCGAGCGTCGCGACAATGATCAGCAGGCAATAGACCAGTTTGTAGGCCGGCACGGC
>Ga0316201_10000713_pt1 | contig 20162 bp, 16 predicted proteins | sample CS6wburrow_MG_FD_204516 | JGI IMG/M metagenome (GOLD analysis project Ga0316201, IMG submission 204516) | Coastal sediment microbial communities from Delaware Bay, Delaware, United States - CS-6 worm burrow | ecosystem: Environmental > Aquatic > Marine > Coastal > Sediment | place: USA... | reverse complement strand
AAAGGCTGCAAAAAGATCTTCAAACTGAGCAAATTCAACCGGATTACCTGTTTCAACACCAACCTTTTTACCTGATAATGGATCAACACCATTGTTCAGAGTAATTTCAAGAATTTTGGGGACATTTAGGTACCCGGTAAGAATATAAGCCTCTTTGCCAAAAGCCCCTGTTTCTATGCATCCGCTCGTACCCCCCTCGCGGGCGTCTTCGACAGTTTTTCCGATCCTGACCTGCTCCATCACCACCGCATCGGTATTGAAAACTGATGGATAACCATATCCATTCCTGATCACTCTCGTTGCTGCCTTGAGAAACCGTGCGGGTGTCTTGCTACTGATATGTACACTTGGCTGAGGCTGTAGAAGATGAAGCTCATCAGCAACTTCAAGTGCTAAAAAAGAAACTTCATTTGAGCCATCGCTTCCATCCCTGTTGATACCGCCCAGGTTAATCTGGGTAAAATCATTATACGTCCCGGATTCTTTGGCGGTCACCCCAACTTTTGGGGGGGCGGGGTGGTTATTGACTTTTATCCACAAACAGGAGAGCAGTTCTTTGGCTGAGTCACGAGTCAGGGTTCCCTCTGCGATACCTTGCTGATAAAATGGTATCAGATGCTGATCCAGGTGCCCCGGAGTCATGGCATCCCAGCCATTTAACTCAGTGATGGCTCCAAGGTGAACAAACCAGTACATCTGCAGGGCTTCATGGAAATTTCGCGGCGTTTGGGCCGGTACTCTTCGGCAGACGTCGGCAATGGTTCGCAGCTCCTGGGCACGCGTTTTGTCTGGGGTGTCATCTGCCATCTGATCAGCCAAATCGGCATGACGAAGGGCAAAAATGATTGCAGCATCGCAGGCAATTGACATTGCCGTCAACTGTTCAAAACGATCTGCCGCCTCGGGGTCGCTCTGATAATCCAAGCGATTGATTCGATCACTGATTTTCTTTTTATAATCAGTCATACCGCATGCATATATGGCACCATCCAATGCCGTGTGGCCAGGGGCACGCTGCTCCATAAATTCAGTAAACAAACCTGCCTCATAGGCTTTACGCCATTCGTCAGGCACCTGACTGAAAATTCGCTCCCTCATCGACCTTCCCTGCCAGTAAGGTATAACGATATCGCGATATTTTTGGATGTCCTCGTCACTCACACGATAACGAGCCATGGCACGGCTATTGAGGATTTTAAGATCTTCGGCCGAATGGCAGGTGAGCTCGGGAAAGGTTGGGACAACTCCGGGTGCAGGTCCACGTTCGCCAACAATCAACTCATCTGGGCCGATATAAATGGTCTTCTTTTCACAAAGGTACTTATAGAACAGCGCCCGCATGACAGGAATGGAATGCTTGCCGTGTTCCTGCTGATAGAATTCAGTTTCCAATAATGCCCGTTCGATCGATAGTTTTGGCGAGTTGGTAAAACTCTCTTCTCTCAATCGTGCAATTCTGCTATTCATGTTATCCTCCTACCTGAGCCGTCAGCCCGTATTCATTGAATAGCGCAACGGCATGTGCGATCTGTGAATTATTGACTGGAGATATCTGGTTTCCTGGATAAGGAAATGACAATTTACTATATTTCGCTCGAGCTGCCCGATGATAGGGCAGCAAGTCGATGGTGCTGCCGCAGGCAAGATCACTGATAAAAGCAGCCGTATCTTGGAGGTTCTTATCATCATCATTTATACCAGGTATGAGGGGAATACGCATCCTTATTGCACTGCCTTGATTCGACAGCAGTTTGATATTACTAAGAATCAGTTCATTCCCAACACCAGTGTAATGCTTATGCAGTTGGCTGTCCATGTGCTTTATGTCACAAAGAAAAAGATCAGTATGTGAGGCGACTTCCCAAACTAAAGCAGTTGGGGCATACAATGATGTATCAACCGCTCGATGAATTGATAATTTCTCGCACTCTTCCAGCAGGGACAGCAGAAATTCCGGTTGCGACATCGGCTCACCTCCTGAGAAGGTGACACCTCCATCGGATTGATCGAAGAACGGCATGTCTTTTATTATCTGCTCCATGACTTCATGGGTAGTTGTGTGCCATCCGCTCACTTCATGTGCACAGGCAGGACAAACTTCGCTGCAGTTACCGCAACTTGTGCATAGGTGAGGATCGCGCTCAACTGATTTCGATGAGATATCAAGCGCCTGCTGCGGGCATTGAGCGATACAATCCCCGCAGCCGATACAGTCCTGGCGATTGTATACCATTTCAACACCATCGAAGAGACCTTCCGGATTATGGCACCACCAACAGCCCAAAGGACAGCCCTTAAAGAATACTGTTGTCCTGAGATTTGGACCGTCGTGTGTTGAAAACTGCTTAACTGCAAAAATGAGGCCATCGACGTTCATGGAAAATTATACATACCAAGAAGAATTGATCATTAACGGGAGCTTAGACAAGCCCTCGCATGCAGAAGTGACCTTAAATTCACCCGGTGAGGCAGCGACTATAAAGTATTCGCATAACCATCCCGTGGCATCAAAAGCTCAAGGGCTGCAATCTAGATCACAATACACTAACCATCTGCAATGGATTACGTTCAGGCAATTGAACAGCCACCAAGTCATCAGACCTGCTTGCTTTTGATTACAGGCACCTCCATTTCCCAGAGCAAACTGACTCGTACATCAAAAATATCATTTCTCCTGGGATTTATGGTAAACGTTTCTGTTTCCACCTGAGCTGGATCAAAATCATCGGCAATTTTTGCTATGGCTTCGTCCTGCTCAAATTGCAGCTGCTCGATATCTGCCTCAATATTTGCTACCGCCTCTTCAGCCCTGCGAACGTCGGCTTTTTCTTTTGAGATGAGACCGGCCTTTTTTATGCTACTTGCCGTGCGGGTAACCGTTGAGGCAGATAAGGCCTTGCGCCCAAAGAAAGCACCGAGCACAGCCGTGCCAAAGGAGATAAACGTATCGGCCGTTTTTGAAGACACATCGCTTTTTTCTTTATCGATCTTCAGCAAAGCCGATTCGAGCCTTTTTTCCAGTCTTTCGCGTTTGAGCTTGAATGAATTGAGGACTTTTTCTGCTGCCAATTCTTTTTTCTCTTTTAAATAGTCAGCAATTCGCACAGAAAATTCGGCTTCGCTTTCTCCAGGCCTTGACTCCAATTTCAACGTCGGCGCTCGAAGCAGTTCCAGTCGCTCATTCTGGTAGAGATAATCGGAAAATCCTTTCTCTATGACTCTGAGGTCTTTATACGAACTAAACATTTCCGGCAGGCTATAAAATGAACTTGTCTGGGGTGGGGTATCCGGACACTCTGCCAAACTGATTTCAGATAACTCAGCTTCATGCCACTGCGGCTCACCAAAGGATTCATCAAGATACAGCTTCAGATTATAGTGTCGAACTTCATCAATATTGCGGCTAGCATTATAAAATCGCACCGATGCCATGCCTGCAAGCCACGGTTGGAAAACAAAATTGTCGGATAACACCGGCGGCAGGTAGTAGCGCTGGTCAATTGTTTCACTCAAAAGTGGAGGACGATCCTGCAACCCTCCAGAGCGATGTGCTTTTGAAACAGTGTCCTCTTTCTCCTGATCTGCGGAGACCTCCCGTCCCTGCATCAATCTACCGATATCCTGCAAGCTGACAGGGCCTTTAAGATAAGACATGACCCAGCGGGTTTCAAATAATAGGGGTTCATCCAGGTGCGCAGAGGTCAATAAAAATTGACGGCCTTTCATATCTGCAAGCATATTTTTAACATAAGATCTATCTAATAGGCCATCGCTGCTGCCGACAATTCCATCTAAAACACGGTTTTGATCCTGACTTGTCTGCAGACGCCCTACAAACCACGTACCGATATTGGATAAGCCCTTGTAGTCAAGATCAACCGGATTTTGTGTTGCCAGAACAACACCAAGGCCATACGCTCTCGCCTGCTTGAGCAGCAAGAGCATAGGATTCTTGGATGGCGGGTTTGCAAGTGGAGGGAAAAAACCAAAAATTTCATCCATATAAAGAAGTGCCTTCAGCGATGACGTGCCCTGCTGGCGTCGCATCCAGCCAATAACTGCATTGAGCAGCAGGGTGACAAAAAACATGCGTTCAGATTCACTCAAGTGCGAGATGGAAAAAATAGCGGTTCTCGGTCTGCCGTCCTGACCATATAGGATGCGCTGTATATCAAGCGGTTCACCCTGCAGCCAGGCAGCAAATGAAGGGCTTGCAATAACGTTGTTAATCAACATTGCAAGTTTCATTCGTTCTGCCTGAGGAAAAAAATTTGCCAGTCCGAATACCCCTACTTTCTCAAATGGCGGATTAACAATTGCACCTATAAGTGATTCTAGCGAGACATCCTGTCCTTTTCGCCAATAATCGAGCAGGATAGACGAAATGAGGATATGCTCTCTGCTTGTCAGGGGATCATCATCAATATCGATAAGAGAAAGCAGACTGGTGGCAGCTGAACCGACCAGCGAATTTAATGTATCATGATCAGCCAGTATGTCAGGAGCAGGGGCATTGAAGCCAGAGAGAATAGACAGCGGTATACCACTGCTGCTGCCAGGTGTATAGACCGTCATCGTCGTTTTTTGTCGTAACGAGTTAATACGCTCAGGCCCCTGCTGCCAGGCCTCGAGCCCTTTACGCCATGTCTGAGCTGTTTGCTCGGCAAACTGGTCAATCGTCATATCTTTTCGTGAGGCTTCCGCCGGGTCTACCCAAGGCGCAAAATCAGCGGCCTGGAGTTTAGGAAAGGTCAAAAGCAGGTTCGCCATATCTCCCTTGGGATCAATAATTATTGAGGGGATATCGTCCATGATTGCTTCTTCTATCAGACCGACCCCAAGACCTGTTTTCCCACTCCCAGTCATACCGATAATGACTCCATGGGTTGTGAGGTTTTTACTCTTATAGAGTAATGGTAAACCACTTGGCTCTTTTCCAGCCATTGCCAGCTCCTTTCCTAAATAGAGTAAGCCGAGTTTTTCGTAGGCAGAAACAGGGTTCACAGGACACCTCTCACATTGAGATTATTCTTAAAAGTAGCTTGTTTCCAAAGATTCGTTGAGATCTGTAGAATACAATATCTAGTAATATTCATTACTCATTCACCAGTAAAGTCAAGAGTTTTCCTAACACTATGATTTTCTTTGACAACAGTTCCTGATTCAAACGCTGCAGAGGGCATACTCGGCAGGAGATCTTTAATTTTGCTCGACACCCACTTTGTGGTTATAATGATGTCGTTGCGTTAAACGGCTTCTGATGTATTGTGGGCTAACTATGCTTATTTACTACCCCTTATATAGAACATCTGGATCCCAAACTTAAATAACAATCCTTGATGAATCTAACACTGCATTCTCCTGAAGCCGACCATCGACCGCGCACTCAGCCCGGAATCACCAGGAGAAAAATCATACAAATATCTGCAGTCGCAGGATTTCTTGGGGCAGCATGGTATTTTGGTGTCAAGCCCAGATCGAGCCTCAAAACTGTCAGGTACAGCCAGCCGCTGATGGGAACCATGCTCAATATGACGGTATGCGGACCTCATGAAGAAGAATGCCGCACTGCCATCCAAGACTGTATTGCCCGCATGGCGCAACTCTCCTCAATGATGAGCACCTACGAACCTGATAGTCCCCTTTCTGTTCTCAACCGAACGGGGATGGTACTCAAAGCACCGCCAGAGTTGTTAGAAGTCTTCAGGATGGCAAGAGAGCTCAGTGAACTCACGAATGGCGCCTTCGACCCTACCATCAAACCGCTGCTCGGGCTCTACAAAGAGGTAAAAACATCGGGCATACTTCCACCTGAAGATAAAATAAAAGAAATTTTGCATCTGGTTGATTACCGACATATTGTAGTTAAGGATTTAGCAGTCAGTTTATCTCATCAGGGTGTAGAGGTAACGCTCGATGGGATAGCCAAGGGCTACATTGTTGACCAAGGCGTTGCAGTACTGCGAAACTTGGGTTTTACTGATGCCTATGTTGAAGCCGGCGGAGATTTGATGACAATTGGACATCGCAGCGATGGCGAAAGGTGGAGAATAGGAATTAGAAACCCGAGAAGTGATGATCTCAAAGCAATGGACACTATCGAACTGAGTAATCGTGCAATTGCAACATCAGGAGATTACTTACAATATTTTACCGACGACAAAACAACCCACCATATAATCAATCCACAAACCGGCTTCTCCCCGGTTGAAACAGCCAGCAGTTCTATTCTGGCTCCAACTGTAGCAAAAGCCGATGGTCTGGCGACCGCCACTATGGTTCTCGGACCAACCAAGGCTGTGGACCTGGTGGAATCGCTTCCAGAATGTGAAGGCTACTTCATTGACAAACATCTTAACAAATATCAGACAACAGGTTTTTTTAGCTGACATGAGGCAGATAACCATTAGTAAAGGACTTGATATCCCGATTAGCGGTCAACCGGCACCTACTGTCACAAACTCTGAACCGGTGCATCATGTTGCCCTGCTCGGAGATGATTATCACGGCATGAAGCCGACAATGCACGTCAATATTGGCGATCATGTCTCACTCGGCCAACCGGTATTTTCCGACAAGAAGAACCCGGGAGTGAAGTTTACCGCACCCGGAAGCGGTGAAATTCTTGCAATTAACCGTGGAGCCAAGCGAAAGTTTGAGTCGCTCATCATTCGCCTTGAAGGTGAATCATCAGTATCGTTTTGTGAACCAAACAGTACGGCAGACGAATTTACCCCGGAGCAACTGCGTCAGATGCTGATTGATTCCGGTCTATGGTGTGCTCTGCGCACAAGACCATACGGCAAAATTCCTGCAGTAGAAAGCAGTCCTGCATCACTTTTTATCACCGCCGTCGATACAGCTCCCCTGGCGCCGGACCTGGAGCAGATTATCGCACTGAATAAGGATGATTTCCTGAGCGGCCTTAAACTACTCTGTCGAACCATTGATACACCTGTCTATCTCTGTCTCAGCCAAGGTCAGCAAGCCATCACGGAAGAAATCGAAAACGTGGAAATGATTGAATTTGGTGGCCCGCATCCAGCCGGCCTGCCCTCAACTCACATACATTTTATAGACCCTGTCCACGAAAACAAAACCGTCTGGCATATCGGTGCCCAGGATGTTATTGCCTGTGGATCTCTGCTGCGCACGGGGGTCTTGAATACCGAACGTATTATTGCTATCGGCGGGCCAGCTGCCTCGGAGCCTCGGCATATTCGCACCCGTTTAGGGGCATCCATTCCAGAATTATGCGTTTCCGAGTTAAACAACAGGAATTGTCGCCTGGTATCAGGATCTGTTCTTGACGGTAGAAAAACAGATGAGTTTCACAATTTTCTTGGCCGCTACCACCAGCAGATCACCTGCCTGCCTGAGGGTACGGGCCGTCAGTTTTTCGGTTGGCTGAGACCGGGAAATGACCGATTTTCCGTTACCAAAGCATTTCTCTCATCCTTTACAAAACCCCAGTCACTGCCACTTGATACAGCAGTATGGGGAGGAAATCGCGCCATATTCCCACTTGGGAGCTATGAAAAAATAATGCCGCTCGACATTGTACCAATCTATTTACTCAAAAGCCTTGCCTCAGGAAACACTGAAAAAGCCAAACAGCTCGGTTGCCTGGAAATCATAGAGGAAGACCTGGCTTTGTGCACCTATGTCTGCCCCGGTAAAAACGATTTTGGCCCCATGCTTCGCCAAACCCTCGCCTCAATTGAAAAGGATGGATAACCCTCACTCAGCCAATTATGAAAGCGCTTAACAAACTATTTCTCGATATCAAGCCGCTCTTTGAAAAAGGCGGTAAAATGGAACGCTGGTACCCTATCTATGAGGCCACCGATTCGTTCCTCTTTTCGACAACGAAATCGACCTCTGCAGCACCGCATATCCGGGATGCAATTGATCTGAAAAGGATCATGATCACAGTAATTATTGCTTTGATCCCATGCACCTTGATGGCGTTATGGAATACGGGATACCAAGCTAACAGCGTGCTGGCAGCTGCAGGAATTGAGCCTGATGGTTGGCGGGGGGCAATCATGCAGGCGGTTGGCATAAATCCAGCATCATTGTTTTCAAATGTCATTCATGGTTCGCTCTATTTTCTGCCGGTATATATCGTAACTGTTGTAGTCGGCAGCATCTGGGAGTCTTTGTTTAACCTCATTCGAGGGCATGAGTTTTCCGAGGCCTTTTTGGTTACCAGTCTTCTGCTTCCCCTCACGTTGCCTCCCACCATCCCCCTCTGGCAGGTAGCTGTTGGCGTTAGTTTTGGTGTCGTTATTGCAAAAGAGGTATTCGGCGGTGTCGGGAAAAACTTCATGAACCCCGCCTTGTCATCCCGTGCCTTTATCTATTTCGCCTATCCTGCCCAGATGACTGGGGACAAAGTCTGGGTCGCCGTTGACGGTATCAGTGGTGCAACACCACTGGGAGCGATGGCCAGCGCCACGACTGCAGACCCTACGGCTGCACTTGATTTTTCCTGGTTCCAGGCCTTCATTGGGACAATTCCGGGCTCCATGGGCGAGACTTCGACACTTGCCTGTCTGCTTGGCGCGGCAATTCTGCTTATAACGGGAATTGCCTCCTGGCGCATCATGCTGTCAATGCTCCTGGGTGCGGCATTTACGGTTCTCTGTTTTCAGTTTCTCATAGAGCCGGTAAGTCCACTCTACGATATCCCGCTTCACTGGCATCTGGTGATTGGTGGATTTGCTTTCGGACTCGTATTTATGGCAACAGACCCAGTCTCGGCCGCCCACACCTATACAGGACAATGGCTCTATGGCATCCTCATAGGTTTTCTGACTATCTTGATCAGAGTTGCTAACCCTGCCTACCCTGAAGGTGTCATGTTGGCAATTTTGATGGGAAATGTATTTGCTCCGCTGTTTGATTATTTTGTTTTACGCGCCAATGTAAAAAGAAGGATATTACGCCATGGCTGAAGAACACCCACTCAAACCGTTTTATTCCGTTCTGGTCCTTGCCTTTGGCTGTTCGGCACTGGTAGCCACAGCCGCAGTTGGCCTGGGACCGCTCCAGGAAGCTAACCGATCAGTTGATAAGAAAAAAAATATCCTCAACGCTGCAGGTATTTATCAGAAGAATCAACCCATAGAAGATCAATTCAGCGTAATTGACACGCGAATTATTGAACTTGCAACCGGAGAATTCGTAGCCGATCAAGCTAGTGGTTCAAACACATCCTCCCAGATGTCTCCTGCTGTAGCAATGGACGCAAGCCGGGAGCTGTCACGTGATGAAGATATTGCCGGTATCAGAGAGCTGGAGAAGTATTCCTATGTCTACCTGGTTAAGAACAATGATCAAATAGATCAGGTTGTCTTGCCAGTCCGAGGCAAGGGGCTCTGGTCCACAATGTATGCCTACGTGGCTCTTGATTCTGATATGACCACAGTGCGAGGTGTCTCTTTTTATGAACATGGGGAAACACCTGGGCTTGGTGGAGAAGTAGAAAATCCTCGCTGGCAAAGCGGCTGGCGGAACAAGAAAGTGTATGCAGCCGACGGAGAAGTGGAGTTTTCCGTCGTCAAAAGCAGTTCGGAGTCCTCACCAGAAGAAGCGGCTTATCAGGTGGACGGGCTGTCTGGTGCTACGCTTACCTCGCAGGGTGTCGAAACATTGATGCAGTTCTGGTTCGGTGAGCACGGTTATAGACCATTTTTCAACCAGATCAAAAAACAAGGAGGCTTCAATGGCTGAATCAAACAAGGAGCTTCTCGTCAAGTCAATATTTCAGAGAAATCCGATTGCCTTGCTGGTGCTGGGCATCTGTTCAGCGCTGGCAGTCACCGGGCAGATGTCGACAGCGTTCGTCATGTCAATCTGTGTTACCTTTGTTACGGCTTTTTCAAGTCTGACTATCAGCATTGTCCGGTTTCAGATTCCCAATACAGTCCGCATCGGGCTGCAGATCATGGTCATTGCCACGCTTGTTATTTTTGTCGACCAGATCCTCAAGGCTTTTTATTACGAGCTCTCGAAACAACTCTCAATTTTTGTCGGTCTCATCATTACCAACTGCATCGTCATGGGAAGAGCCGAAGGATATGCCATGTCAAATCCGCCGATTCCGAGTTTTCTGGATGGTATTGGCAATGGTCTTGGATATGGCTTTATCCTCATGACCGTTGCCTTCATTCGGGAACTCTTCGGCTCCGGTTCGTTGTTTGGCTATGAGATATTTCAACTGACAACCAATGATGGCTGGTATATAGCAAATGGGATGCTTGTTCTTCCTGCCAGTGCCTTTTTCCTCATAGCTCTGATAATCTGGGTACTTCGCACGCTTGATCCAGAGCAACAGGAGAAGAAATAATGCACTATATCGATATCATCTTCAGATCCGTTTTTATCGAAAATCTGCCACTCAGTTTTTTTCTGGGTATGTGTACGTTTCTGGCAATATCAAAACAGGTTAAAGCTGCACTTGGTCTTGGACTCGCTGTTCTTGTGCTCACGGCAATAACGGTGCCGATTAATAATCTGGTACTTAACCATCTGCTTAGACGCGGTGCCCTGGAATGGCTCGGACAGCCAAACACCGATCTCACATTTCTTGGCCTGCTCATTTATATTGCGACAATCGCGGCTGTGGTACAGATCCTTGAAATGGTGCTCGATCGATTTGTCCCAGCTCTTTACAATACGCTGGGCATTTTCCTGCCGCTGCTGACCGTCAACTGTGCGATTCTTGGTGCTTCTCTTTTTATGGTTGAACGGGAGTATACGTTTTTTGAAAGTGTTGCCTATGGATTCGGTGCTGGTCTTGGTTTTCTTCTTGCGGTGGTTGCCTTGGCAGGTATTCGAGAAAGATGTGAATATGCAAATCCTCCGAAAGGTTTACGCGGCCTCGGATTGACTTTTATTACCGCGGGACTTATGGCAATGGCCTTTATGGGGCTTGCCGGTATGAGCCTATAATACGAGAATCTCATCATCGGAGATTGATGTAAAAACAAGTAAATGATCGTGGAGATCTTCAGATGAATGAAATAGTTTACGGCGTCAGTATTTTTCTGGCAATCCAGTTTATTCTGGTGCTTCTCATTGTCCTTGCTAAGAGGTCATTGCTGCCAAGTGGCAACATCTCCATCCGGGTGAATGATGATAAGGAAATCATCACCAAACCTGGCGGGAAATTGCTCACCTCGCTTGCAGATCAAGGCATCTTCTTGTCGTCAGCATGTGGTGGTGGTGGCAGCTGCGCACAATGCCTCTGCGTTGTCAAGGATGGAGGCGGGTCGATACTGCCAACTGAGGAATCACATATCAGCAGACGCGAAGCGCGTGAAGGATACCGGCTATCCTGCCAGGTACCGGTCAAGCGTGATCTCGAAATCGAGGTTCCGCCTGAAATGCTCGAAACCCGTAAATGGGAATGTGTGGTCAAATCCAATGAAAATCTGGCAACATTTATAAAGGAACTGGTTCTGGAACTACCTCAGGATGACGATGTCAATTTCAAGGCTGGCGGCTATATCCAGATCGAGGTCCCTCCTCACGTGCTGGAATACAAAAACTTTGATATCGACAAGCGCTTCTTGGCCGACTGGACCAAGTTTAAAATGTTTCAATACAAATCGCACGTGCACACCCCGGTTACCAGGGCATATTCCATGGCCAATTATCCAGAAGAGAAAGGTATCATAGCACTCAATGTGCGCATTTCAAGCCCTCCTCCTGGTCAACCTGCTGTTCCGCCTGGTCAGGCATCATCCTATATCTTTAACCTCAAGCCAGGCGACAAGGTTACCATTTCCGGTCCCTTTGGCGATTTTCTGATAGAGGATGGAGATGAAGAAATGGTCTATATCGGAGGTGGTGCGGGAATGGCCCCTCTGCGCAGTCATATATTCGACCTTTTCAAACGCCTGAAGACAAATCGTAAAGTTTCCTACTGGTATGGCGGTCGCTCCAAGAAAGAGCTGTTTTATCAGCAAGAGTTTGAAGAGCTGGCTGAAAAACACGAAAACTTCTCATTTCATATGGCGCTCTCAGAACCGCTTCCCGAAGATAACTGGAATGGTTATGTAGGTTTTATCCACCAGGTGCTCTATGATCACTACCTCAAGGAGCATCCCGCCCCAGAGGACATTCACTACTATGTCTGCGGCCCCCCGATGATGCTCGCTTCCATTCAGGATATGCTTGATAACCTGGGTGTTGAGGAAGAAAATATCCACTTTGACGACTTTGGGGGCTAACGGAGGCTACCTATGTATATATTTTTTATGACATTAATGATCACGTTTCCTCTCTTGCTCGGGGCTGCTCTACTGATCAATTATAGCAGAAAACGAATTGGCAGAACCAGGCATGGTCTTACGGGAATGTGCCACCAGAGCGGCGGCACCATGTGCGGAAGCTGTGCGTCTAACATAGATCGAAAGCTAACTGAATATGCCGCCAGAAAAAATGTCTGAACTCCCGTAGCTGAGCGACGTTACGATAATTATTCACTCTCTCTTACCTGCGAGCACTGTTTAATCAGGGCAGCCAGGTGAACAACAGGGACCCTGCTGTCTGCAGCCGCCATTGCAGTTTTCAGCTGCATAAGGCATCCTGAACAGGTGGTCGTAATGACATCTGGATTCATCGCCAATATCTTGCCGGCAAGATCATCACGAATAGTGGACGAAAGTTCCGGAGCGCCCACATGAAAGAGCCCCCCCTGCCCACAGCATTGAGGACCGTCTGCAAGCTCGAGCAAATCTACGCCGGGCAGTGCACGCAACAACGTTCGCGGCTCATCAGTAATTTTGAGATCATGCCGCATATGACATGGATCATGATAAAAAACCTTTAATAAGGATTGTCTTTCAGTAACAACAAGGGCCTCTTCCTGCTGCAGCGCTTCGATAAATCTGCTGATCTCCACCAGACGCTCACAAACGAGTTGAGCACGTGTCTTCCAGCTTTCGTCCTGCTCAAATAGGTGAGGGTAACGGCTGAGATGAGCATAGCATGAGCCGCAAGAAACCATAATTGGGCCGTCACTTTGCTCAAACAGTTGAATATTGTTTCTGGCCAGGCGCTGGGCTCCTTTGAGGTCACCTGCTGACATCAAAGCCAAACCGCAGCAGCTCAGCCCATCTGGTATCTGAAGTTTATAGCCGTAAGCTGCGAGTACATCACACACGGATTCAACAATTGTCGGATAGAGATAGGATGATGCACATCCAGGAAAATATACCAATGCATTTTCTTCGATCTCTGTGTTTCTGGGTAGTTTAATTGTCGGTTCTGTGTCAAGTTCTTCAGTATCAGCAAACATGGCGAGTCTGAGTTTCAACCCACTCCCGACCGGCAAGCGACCAAAGAGAATGTCAGCCGCTTTTTTTCCAAGCACGCGAGCAGCCCCAAGCAGCTCCGGCCGATTCAACATTTTTCTTGCCAAGAACTTCTGATAGCCGTGTTCGCCATAATGGAAAGAAAACTCCGAACGTGCCGCCATAACTTCTTCGGTAATATCGATCTTTCGCGGACATACGGTACTGCAGGCACCGCACAACAAACACTTTGAGTAGATGTCTTCAACGACAGGACCGGGCTGCTCATCATTGTATATCTCGGCTAAGTGCCTTTTACCCCGGGCACTGTATATTTCATTTCCACTGGCACGATAAACCGGACACACGGCCGTGCAGGCACCGCACTTGGCACATTTTTTTTTAGTAATCGTAACAGACTGAGTTGCCTCAGAATCTTTCATTTATTTGGCCCACAACAGATATGCTTTAATAAAGGGGTCAAGATGACCGTCCAGCACCGCATCAACATTACCCATTTCATAGTCAGTACGATGATCCTTTATCATTCTATAGGGTTGCAAAACGTATGATCGTATCTGGCTGCCCCAGGCAATGTCTTTTTTCACACCGTGAAGATTCTCCTGCTCAGCTGTCTTGCGTTCTCTTTCCAGCTCGTAGAGTTGCGACATCAACATCTTCATGGCCATATCTTTATTGCGATGCTGTGACCGCTCATTTTGACATTGCACGACAACACCGGTGGGCAAATGTGTGATGCGGATGGCCGAGTCGGTTTTATTTACATGTTGGCCTCCGGCCCCACTTGCGCGATACGTATCAATGCGTAGATCTTTTTCGGAAATATCGATGTCAACAGTGTCATCAAGCTCCGGCATAACCATAACTGAGGCAAACGATGTATGCCTCCTGCCGCTGGCATCAAACGGAGATATGCGCACCAGGCGATGAATGCCAAGTTCTGACCGAAGGTGCCCATAGGCATACTTGCCCTTAAAAAAGATGGATACTCCCTTCACTCCTGCTTCATCACCCGGCAGCAGGTCAAGAATAGTTGCTTTGAATTGCTTATCCTCGGCCCAGCGCAGATACATGCGCAAGAGAATATCAACCCAGTCCTGGGCCTCAGTTCCGCCAGCTCCGGCATGAATGGAAACGATGGCGTTACTCGCATCATGCTCCTCACTGAACATGCAGGCAAGTTCTGTCAGGTCGATATCTTTTTCAATGGCTGCAAGGCTTGCGCTTACTTCACTCTCAGCTTCACTGTCCTGCTCTTCCATAGCCAATTCCAGCAGCAGTTCGGCCTCTTCTATCTCAGACCAGGTACCTTCCCATGTTGCAATAATATCCTGGAGTTGACCAAGCTGCTTCTGGACTCTCTGGGCTTGCTGCGCATCACTCCAGAAATCTGGGGCCAAGCTCAATTGTTCCAGTCGCTCTACTTCTTCTTTTTTGCCAGGTAAGTCAAAGATGCTCCTTTAACGCCAGCATTCGGGTCTTCATTGTTGTGAGTCTTTGAAGAAGTACTGCGGGACCTGTTTCCTGGGCCATAACAAAACTCTTTTATGCTTTATTTGCTGTTTTGGGCAAACTTTTCCATTGTAATACAACCTGCATGCATCTCCCTACCATCTATGTAATCATTATCCCAAGGAGTCGCTATCTGAACGCCCTGTTAAAGTAAACAGCAGCAAGCTGATCAAAATACCTGCCACTGCACACCCCGGAGCAAACCAGTGCCCCCCCCTGACAAACAATGTTTTTTCCGTGTTCAGTGGGACCGAAACTGCCTGAGTCCACTGGACAAAAAGTCCCGAATCACTCAGAATCCTGCCAAGAGGATCAATCACTCCGGAAATTCCGGTGTTGGCTGAGCGCACAAGACTGCGCCTGGTTTCAACGGCTCGAAAAACAGTCATCGCCCAGCTCTGATATGGGGCACTTGATTTACCATACCAGGCATCATTGGTCAAATTGACCAAAACATTTGCACCACTTTTTACCCATGCCCTGCTAATGTCCGGAAAAATCGATTCATAGCAGATTAAGACACCGGCATGGATATCACCGGCCACAAGAGGCTTGTCAACAACTCCCGGCGTAAAGTCTCCAACCGCTTCAACAAGCGGGGAGATAAAAGGCAGGTAACGCTTTAAAGGAACATACTCGCCATACGGTACCAGGTGTGATTTATAATAAGAACCAGTGAATGTTCCATCCGCTGACATCAGCAGCGCGCTGTTGTAATAATCGATCAGTTTTTTTTCCAGGTCCTGTATTTCATACCAGGGGGCACCCGTTAAAAGTTCAACATTATTGGTCTTGACAAATTGTTTTATCGGCTCGAGCAGTGCGTTGTTTATTGGATAGAACGGCAAGGCGGTTTCAGGCCAGATGATCAAAGTCGGTGAGTGTTGCTGCCACACCAATTGGCTGAGTTCAAGGTAGGACGCAACCGTTTGCTGCCTCTGCTCCGGCGACCATTTCAGGTTTTGTTCAATATTACCCTGGACAATACCAATCATTGGAGACCTGGCACTGGCAAGCGATGATTCAACCTCTTTCCAGCGAATCCTGGAATAAACGGCCGCGCTCAGGAAAATGACCAAAACCATTACAACGCCTGCAAGACGCCGTAATGGTGAGATTCGACCATCTATGAGGGTAAATATGAGATAATTGATCAAAACAACAATAAAGGTGTAACCATAATGACCGGTAATATCAGCAGTCTGCAAAAAAGAAGGCATGGACCAGAAACCGTAGCCCAGATCCATCCATGGGAAACCGCCGAATAGCCACGACCTCAGCCAATCAAGTCCCACCCAGAGAGACGGCACGACACCATACAGCCAGACCGAGACAGTACCGTTAAGCTGGAAAAAGAGGGTAGCAAAAACGGCTAGATAGAAACCCATATAAACAACCAGCAAAAATAAGCACGGTAATGCCACGATCCATGGCAGATTACCATATTGCATTAATACGGGTATAATCCAATAAAGCTGAAGGCAGTAGAGTACGATGCCGCTGGCAAGACCTCGCCTGAATGCACCACTGCTATTTTCTGCGGCAGCAATCCAGCAGAAAAGCGGAACCAGACTGATACATAAAATCGGCGGCAGGGAAAATCTGCCTGGAAGTGCAATCCATACAAGCAAGGGCGATACAATAAGCCCACTGCAAGTGAAAAGAAAACCGGCCTGCTTCATCAAGCTGCTTCCTTCTCTTCTGGCTTGATGATTTTAACTTTTTTTATTCTTCTTCGACCAGCAGTATGAACAACCAGCTGAACATCTCCAACCATCACCGAATCGCCCTCGGCGGCAAGCCTTCCGAGGGCATGGATAATCAAGCCGCCAATTGACTCATAGGGGCCACTCGGAAGGCTGATATTGAGCCGCGACTCCACATCTTCTATGTCAACCTTGGCTCGAACCAGAGACGTACAATCATCAATGGTCTCAAAATCATCATCCTCCACATCATACTCATCGTCTATTTCTCCAACTATTTCCTCCAGGATGTCCTCAAGGGTGACGAGACCACGGACTGCGCCAAATTCATCAATGACAACGGCCATATGGGTTTTGTTTTTTTGAAATTCTCTGAGTAAATCAACAATAGGCTTATCTTCTGAGACAAAATAGGCTGGATTCAAGTACCCCTTCACCAAGGTTGGTTCCATCAGGCCACGGGCACACATTTTTAGCAGGTCTTTGGCGTGCAAGATTCCTTCAATTCGATCTGAATTACCACTGAATACCGGAAAACGAGTAAACCCTTCTTCGATTACCACATCGATCATTTCCGGAATAGGGGTCGACATGTCAAAGCTGATAATTTCAGCAGCTGGGGTCATAATCTCGGCGGCAAGTGTATCCCTGAAATCGAAGATTGAATTGATCATCTGCTCCTCCAGACGGGATATCAATCCATGTTCTTCACCCTCCTCGAGTAGTTCCTGAATTTCATGCTCGAGCGCTTCTGTCGTATCGGGCGCTCTGCCAAAAGGCAACAACTCCCTCAACCGTTTTAACAGCGGAGCTTGCTCTGACCCTGCCGAAGGGGGGTCGCCATCTCTTTCATTCATACCCACATTTTTTCCATTCTTTGAAGAGTAACAAATCCTAATCCAGGAAGGATATCGAGGTAATACCCGATGCTAACATCATAGGAAATTTCTAGGAATCTTTACAGAGAAAGTCAAGGAGAAAAGGTATGAAATTCCATATAAAACGGGCCAGATTATCTTGAAATTGTGTTCTGCCTGTCCAAATTATCTTTGATTTCTCATATCAGCTTACTATATTAGTGAGGCTGACCAATGTGGCATGGATCTACATTTATTCTCCCAAACCTGTCATGCAAAGTGGTCCTACACAAATCAATTTAATTTAGTTTCCGAGAGGACTAATGTGGAAGGAAAGGTGCTCATCGCCAATAGGGGCGAAATTGCCATCCGCATCATGAATGCCTGCCAAGATCTGGGCCTGGACTATGTTGTTGTCTATACTGATGCGGACAAGGATTCGCAACATGTTCAGCGCAACCAGACCAGTGGTCCGGAGCAAAATGCCTGGCGGATCAGCAGTTACACAGAACCAAATGATATTTTTTCTGTGGCTGACCATACCGCCTGTACTGCCATACATCCAGGTTATGGTTTTTTCTCTGAAGATTTCCGTTTTGCCAGACGTGCAACCATCAGGGATCGTGCCCTGACTTTCATTGGTCCAAACTGGGAAGTCATCAAGAACCTCGGAGATAAAATCAATACAAAGCGGGTAGCTAACCAACTTGGCATTCCCACAATACCTGGTACCGATACACCGATTTATAATGAGATGGAAGCCGAGGAAATCGCCCTCAATCTCCTGGAAAACCAGATAGACGATGGTATTGAAAATCCGTCAATTTTGGTTAAGGCAGCCGCCGGCGGCGGCGGTATGGGAATTGAAGAAGTAACCGAGATCGAGCATTTCAGGCGAATTTACAGACAGCTCCAGAATTACGCCAAGCGTCAATTTGGAGATGGCGGCGTGCTGATAGAACAATGCCTTCGGGACTATAATCATCTTGAGGTTCAGCTTCTCTGTTCGAAGTACAACGAGCGTATTCATTTTAGTTCGAGAAACTGTACCATTCAGTCAACAGGAAGACAGAAGCGAGTCGAAGCGGCCCCTGGATTCCATCGTTCGTGCTTTCAATATGAATTTGATGAACAAACCGTGCTCGACCAGATAGTCGACTATTCTCTGAAACTCGCCAACCATGTTAACTATGACAATGTCGGTACCTGGGAGTGGATTGTTTCGCGTCAGGGGCAACCCTACTTGCTTGAAGTAAACACCCGCATTCAGGTAGAAAATGATATTTCAGCAAGAATCAGCTACCTGCATGACCAGCAGCCAAATTTGATCCGGGAACAGATCAGACTTGCCCTCGGAGAGCGATTAGGCTTCAAGCAGCAGGATGTCACCTTCCGTGGTGCCGCAATAGAGTTAAGGATTGTGGCGGAAGATGCCAAACGTGGATTTGCACCATGGATTGGCACAATTACCAAGTTCTCATTTCCTCGTCATGATTGGTCTGCTGTCTATTCTCATGTGCCTTCTGATCGTCCATATCCAATCCCGAGCGATTTTGACCCCAATCTTGCCCTTGCCCTGGTTTGGGCTGACACCATGGATGAGGCAAAACGAAGAGCCGGTCGTTTCATAGATGAAACGAAGATCAAAGGCAAGGATTCCGACGGTAACCCGATAACCACCAACCTACACTACCTGAAAGATAATTTGGATCGCTTGCTCACCTTCTGATCCTGACAAATACGATTACAGCTTTATGAATGAACAACTCAAACAGTTACATAAAATAGAAGAGCGCATCAACTACCTGATCCAAATCAAAGACTACTCCAATTGGGGTAACCTGGAGGGCTTTAAGACCAGTTGTGATAAGCTGAAGCAAACAGTATATGATCACTCCGAAGAGCAGTTTACCGGAGAAATACGTAAGCTCCACGATTCGATCAGTTTTCTTGAAGAACGCGCTGAGGAACATCTAACCCCTATGGAGAGGGTGAGAATCGTGCGCAGCATTCAACGATTTAGCCTCAAAGATATCCTGGAAAATGTTTATGACGATTACACTGAACTCGGCGGAGAAGAAGATGCCAATATAGACCCCGCCATGGTATGCGCCAAAGCAACGCTGAGTAGAAAAGGTAAAAAGAAATCCTATACCGTTACCGTAATGGTGATTGGCCAGGAATGCGGACACGGCGAGGAATTTCGCAACGGTGGTTCCTGCAAACCAGAGGGAAATGAGAAAGCTCTCCGTTATATGAAGGTGGCTGAGACGGAAGGAATACCTATCCACTTTTATGTGTTTACTCCAGGCTCCTATCCAACTGAGGAGTATCCGGGAGCTGCCCAGCAGATTGCTCGAAACATCTACACGATGACCAAACTCAGCGTTCCATTGGTTTCATTTATTTCTGAAGGCGGGTCTGGAGGGGCGGAGGCAATTGGCCTCAGCGATTACCGACTGATGGCAAGCCACGGGTATTACTCAGTCATTTCACCAGAAGGAGCTGCCGCGATCGAAGGACGTGTCAGAGAGGGCAATAAGGCTCCGCGTGAGTTAATCGAAGTGTGCGCAGACAGATTGCGCCTCACAGCACTTGATAATCTCAATCACGGTATCATTGATCAGATCGTTCCTGAGCCTCCCCTTGGGGCCAGAAGAGATGACTTTCCATTTTTCGCTAAATTACGTGCTGAAATGATCAGCGCTACTGATCGTGTCGTACTCTCGACCAAGAGCTTTAAATCTCTTCGCACTTGG
>Ga0316201_10000711_pt1 | contig 20187 bp, 19 predicted proteins | sample CS6wburrow_MG_FD_204516 | JGI IMG/M metagenome (GOLD analysis project Ga0316201, IMG submission 204516) | Coastal sediment microbial communities from Delaware Bay, Delaware, United States - CS-6 worm burrow | ecosystem: Environmental > Aquatic > Marine > Coastal > Sediment | place: USA... | reverse complement strand
TTAATTTGATTCATAAAATTGATATCTATCTTCGATGCTGCTTTAATGGCGAATAGCCTCTCAAAATAAATATAAATAGCTAAGACAAGCATTAAAAACAAGATACCAATTATAAATTGTCCAGCTAGCCCACCGCTACTTATTAATTCAATTATTGAAAGTGTTTTTTCAACCGATTCACCCTCAACAGGTATTGGTATTTGCGCGCCCTCTTGCGCATTTTCTAATAATGTATTTAACATAAAGATATTTATTTCTTGAACTGTATAACGGTTCTTTTTGTTTTAAAGTATATTAAAATAATGTTCTTGTAAACATAAATGCAGCTGAACCGACAAGGAAACCAATAGCAGCGAGCCATGAAATCTTTTTTAGATACCAGAAAAAGTCTATTTTTTCCATTCCCATTGCAACAACACCAGCAGCAGAACCAATAATTAACATACTACCTCCAGTACCTGCAGAGAACGCCACAAAATGCCAAAGTTCATCATCCAAAGGTTGAGAAAACATACCTAAACTTGCTGCTACTAACGGTACGTTATCTATAACTGCAGAACCAACACCTAATAATAACATTACTAAATCGGAAACACCTGTATGATGCAATTCTGTACCTAACATAGGCATCCCTTCTTTTAAAGATTCAGCAAATCCAAACAATATTCCTAAAGATTCTAAAGCTGCTACAGCCATTAAAATACCTAAGAAGAATAAAATACTTGGTAATTCAATTTTAGATAAGGAACTATGAACCGGACTATGATGTGCATGTGCATCACTTTCCGCAGAATCAATTTCTGTCATACTAAACTTAGAGGAACTATAAATTTCAGCAAAAATAGCCACTATACCTAATGATAACATCATACCCACATAAGGAGGTAAATGGGTTATCATTTTAAATATTGGCACAAACACTATGGCCCCAAGACCTAAATAAAGCATGGTTCCACTAAATTTAGATTTCTTTTTTTCTTCAACTTCTTCTTCAATCACTAAATCGCCTTTAAAAACCGGCAAAAAGGAAGCTATAAAGAATGGTACTGCCATACACAAAAACGATGGTATAAGTAAATAACCCATTAGATGTCCTGTCGATACTTTTTTACCAATCCAAAGCATCGTGGTTGTAACATCACCAATAGGAGACCAGGCTCCACCAGCGTTTGCAGCGATAATAATTAAACCAGCATACCAAATACGAATATCTCTATCTTTTACAATTTTTTGAAGAATCGAAATAAGAACAATGGTTGCAGTAAGGTTATCAATAATTGCTGATAAAATGAAGGCCAAAAAACCGAACAACCATAATATTTTTGTTTTCTTTTTTGTTTTCACAAAGTCTTTAATGGTTGAAAACCCATCGAAATAATCAATAATTTCAACAATGGTCATGGCTCCCAATAAGAACACCAATATTTCGGCAGTTTTTCCAAGGTGATGCAATAAAGTTTCTTCCATTAGATGCATCTTTTCTTCAGTAGTAAACGCTCCAAAACCTTCTAGCAATGCATGTTTAGATGAATCAAACCAATTAGGAAAACTCTCTATTCCTAAAGCTATTAATGCCCAACAAATAGCCATCATAACTAATGCTGGTATAAGTTTATCAATTTTTAGGTTATGCTCAAGAGTGATTGCTAAATAACCTATTACAAATACTAAAATAATTGCTGCTTCCATAAATTTAATTAATTAGATAAGTTGGCTTAATGCAATTTCAAATGCTGTTGCACTAATGCCAGTTTTAGATTGGTTTTTATTATATACGTTTTGTATTGCTTCTCTAATTTTGTTTGATATATCGTTAAATATAGCTTCATCTGTCATTTGAACTCGACGTTCCATAAAATACGCAAAAACTCGCGCCATTCCACAGTTTGAAATAAAATCTGGCAATAAACTTACCTGATAATCTGTGTGCTCCATAATAGGCCCGAAGAAAATTTCCTTGTCTGCAAATGGCACATTGGCACCGCAAGAAATAACTTCTAAACCATTATCAATCATTTCATCTATTTGATTAATGGTAACTAAACGAGATGCTGCACAAGGTGCGAAAATCTCAGTTTTAATCGACCATATTTTTTCATTAATTTCTTCAAAAGGAATCAACGCTTCACTGACCAATACGTTTCCAGATTTCGCCAAAAACAAGTTTGTGATTTCTTCAAAAGTAAATCCTTCTTCATTAATTAAACCGCCTGCAATATCGATAATTCCAACCACTTTTGCGCCCATCTGAGCCAAATAAAATGCTGCGGCACTTCCAACATTCCCAAAACCCTGAATTACAGCGCGTTTTCCTTTTACGCTCCCTCCATAAATATGATAGTATTGTTTAACAGCTTCGGCAACTCCAAAACCTGTAATCATATCTGCAATGGTGTATTTTCCAATTACACTTGGAGAATAAAAAGGATTTTCAATTACTTTTATAACACCTTGTCGCAACTGCCCAATTCTGTTAATTTTATCGGCTTCACTAGGTTTAAAATGCCCATTAAAAACGCCTTCCTGCGGGTGCCAAACACCGCTTTCTTCTGTTATTGGAATTACTTCATGTATTTCATCTACATTTAAATCACCTCCCGTACCATAATAACTTTTTAACAAAGGAGACACCACTTTATACCAACGCTCTAAAACACCCTTCTTCCTCGGGTCATTAGGATCGAAATTAATACCAGATTTAGCACCACCAATAGCCGGACCAGAAACGGTAAATTTAATTTCCATAGTTTTTGCTAACGACAAAACCTCGTTCATATCTAACCCTTTTCGCATACGCGTTCCACCACCTGCAGCACCACCTCTCAAAGAATTTATAACTACCCAACCTTCTGCTTCTGTTTCAGAATCTTTCCAATTAAAAATAATTTCGGGAGCTTTCTCTTCGTACTTTTTTAATAATTCTTTCATTTCAATAATAAAATTAGTTTCACTTTTCAGCTAATAAATACTGTTTCTTTTTAAAACTTGGGAGTAGCTATTGCTGAGTCATTATGAAATTGATTTAATTATTAATTTAACAAATATAAAAAACAAAAAGTCTTATTATAATTTTATACTAGTTTTTAGACATATAAATTTTACCGGAACTATGGTTTTTGAAAGCTCCCGTAACACTTTGAAGGCAATTAACCTCATTTCTGAGTTTTAAAACACCTAAGAAACCAAAAATGAGAGCTTCTTTAAATTCTATAATAGTTTTTGAAGGAATAACGATACTATTTTTTGTTCGTGATTTTAATCTATTAATGAGATACTCGTTATAAACCCCGCCACCAGTAACACAAACTGTAACCTCATTTTTTTTATTTATTTCTGAAGCAATTTGAATAGCAATATGCTCTACAAATGTTTTCAGAATATCATGAATTTCCATTTGAAACGAATCTATTAAAGGAAATATGTTTTTATCAACCCATTCTAATCCCAAAGACTTCGGGTAATTGGTTCTATAAAATTCTAAATTATTTAATTTACTAAGCAATGCTTCATTAATAGTACCAGTTGAAGCTATTTTTCCTTTATCGTCAAAATCATAACCCAGTTGCTTAACATATTTATTTAACACAATGTTCACTGGACATACATCATATGCAATTCTGTTATCGTTAACCTCGGTTGATAAATTCGCAAATCCGCCAAGATTCAAACAAAAGTCATACTCCGAAAACAATAATTTATCACCTATTGGCACCAAGGGAGCTCCTTGCCCACCATATTCAACGTCTTGTACTCTATAATCACAAACCACTGTTTGTTCTATTAATAAAGCCAAATGCGGCATATTACCTATTTGATAGGTCAATCCTTTTTCTGGTCGGTGTAATGCAGTATGCCCATGAGAGCAAACGGCATCAATGTCATTTATTTCATATTTATTTATAAACGCATTAATTCGCAATGACAAGTAATTAGTATAAATATTATCCATTTCCTTTAGACCTTCTAAACTTTGAGAAACCAAGCTTCTTAAATTTTCCACCCATTGCGAATCGTATGGAATGGTTTCAGAATAAACTATTTCAAAATGCCATGTATCATAAAATTGAAATTTAACATAAACAAGATCTATACCATCTAAAGATGTTCCAGACATGACACCAATAACCTTATATTCGTTTTTTATCATACTTGACAAAAATAATAATCCTCATTGAAAAATTGACACTAATAAGCTATATTTGTAAACATTTTTTAATAAATCATTAACTTAATTGAGAATTATGGATTTTAGTCTTTCAGAAGAACATATCATGATACGCGATGCGGCCCGCGATTTTGCCCAAACCGAATTACTCCCAGGCGTTATTGAACGTGATGAAAATCAACATTTCCCTGGTGAGTTGGTTAAAAAAATGGGTGATTTAGGCTTTCTAGGAATTATGGTAGACCCAAAATATGGCGGTAGCGGCATGGATGCAATCTCATATGTTTTAATTATGGAAGAATTATCAAAAATTGATGCTTCGGCTTCGGTGATTGTATCGGTTAATAATTCTTTGGTGTGCTATGGTCTTGAATCTTATGGAAACGAAGCACAAAAACAAAGATATTTAACCAAATTGGCCACTGGAGAATTTGTTGGAGCTTTTTGTTTAAGCGAACCTGAAGCTGGAAGCGATGCGACTTCTCAACAAACTTCAGCTATTGATAAAGGCGACCATTATCTTATTAATGGCACTAAAAACTGGATTACAAACGGGGGTCGTGCTGATGTATATTTAGTAATCGCCCAAACAGATAGACATAAAGGATCGCATGGTATCAATGCTTTTATTGTTGAAAAAGGAATGGAAGGTTTCCATATTGGACCAAAAGAGAATAAATTAGGTATTCGCGGAAGTGATACGCATACTTTACAATTTAATGATGTAAAAGTACCTAAAGAAAATCGTATTGGCGATGACGGCTCTGGGTTTAGGTTTGCTATGAGAACTTTATCTGGAGGGCGTATTGGTATTGCCGCACAAGCTTTAGGAATTGCATCTGGAGCTTATGAATTAGCATTAAAATATTCTAAAGAACGTAAAGCTTTTGGTACCGAAATATGTAACCATCAAGCTATTGCCTTTAAATTGGCAGACATGTACACCGAGATTGAAGCAGCGCGACATTTAGTAATGAAAGCCGCTTGGGATAAAGATCAAGGTAACAATTACGATGTTTCTAGTGCTATGGCTAAATTATACGCTTCAAAAGTTGCCATGGAACATTCTGTGGAAGCCGTTCAAATACATGGTGGTAATGGTTTTGTAAAAGATTATCACGTAGAACGATTGATGCGCGATGCTAAAATTACACAGATTTATGAAGGCACTTCGGAAATTCAAAAAATTGTGATTTCACGAAGTTTGATTAAAGGATAAAGATTTATAAATCAGTATTAATTGGTTTACTTACAATTACACGAAACCGAGGTGGTATTTTAAATAAATATCACCTCGGTTTGTTATGTAACAACAATCTTTCCGACTTTATTCAAATAGATTTATATTTACTGAAAATATATATTTTATGCAAAAAACATATTACGACCCGGCAGATTTAAAAAAGTTTGGTAAAATAAGTGATTGGAATAAAGAGTTAGGTGAAAAATTTTTTGATTACTACGGAAAAGTCTTTGAAGAAGGTGCGCTTTCAGAAAGAGAAAAATCGTTAATTGCCCTAGCCGTTGCACACACTATTCAATGCCCATATTGTATTGACGCATATACTGGCGACGGTTTACAACGGGGTATTACCAAAGAAGAAATGATGGAAGCCTTACATGTAGCGGCTGCCATTAGAGGTGGCGCATCGTTAGTACATGGTGTACAAATGATGAATAAAGTAAACAAATTAGAAATGTAAATTACTAACCTATTTTTATTGAAAAGTTGGTAAAAACACTTGTCCTTGGCACTGTCTAAGGATTTTTATTGAATAGAATTAAATTGATTTATGATTAAATCCCTACATAAACGCGAAAGCGATTTAGCCAACAGCAAACGGCAACTAGAAATATTATCGAATGGTATTTTCCGACAAGGTGAGTTACCTACTTTTAAAGAGAAGATTTCTGAAACTAATCAGTTTCCTTTAAAGGCCAAAAAACTTGAGATTTTACAAATAAATGTAGGCTATATGTGCAATCAGGTTTGCGAGCATTGCCATGTAGATGCAGGTCCGGACCGGAAAGAAATTATGACCCGAGACACCATGCTACAGTGTTTAGAAGTTATAAAAAATACAGGCGCACATACTTTAGATTTAACGGGTGGCGCACCGGAAATGAATCCGGATTTTCGCTGGTTTGTTGATGAGGCATATAAAGCAGGTATTAAAGACTTTATTGTACGTTCTAATCTTACCATTTTACAAGCCAATAAAAAATATCATGATTTACCAGAATTTTTTAAAAAGCACAATATACATGTTGTTAGTTCGATGCCTCACTGGACACGCGGGAAAACCGACAAGCAGCGAGGAAGCGGTGTTTTTGACGCTTCCATAAAAGCACTAAAAGAACTTAATGCTGTTGGATACGGTATGCCAGAAAGCAATTTGCGATTAGACTTAGTTTACAACCCATCAGGTGCCTTTTTACCAGGCAACCAAGTTTCTATGGAGAAAGATTTCAAAAAAGCCTTAAAAGAAGATTTCAACATACACTTTCATAATTTATTCGCCATTACTAATTTGCCAATTAGCAGGTTTTTAGATTATTTAATTGCTTCAGAAAATTATGAAGATTACATGTATTCTTTGGTTGAATCTTATAATCCTTCCGCTGTAAAAAACGTCATGTGTTCTAATACACTTTCGGTAAGCTGGGATGGTTTTCTATACGATTGCGATTTTAACCAAATGCTCGAACTTCCTGTTAATAGCAAAATAAAACATATTTCAGAATACAACGAAGAACTACTAGAAGGAAGAAATATTGTTACTTCTCAGCATTGCTACGGATGCACTGCTGGTGCCGGTAGTAGTTGTCAAGGAAGTGTTGCTTAACTCAAGTAAAGGCAAGAATCTCATTTTTATGAAAAAAATATTATTATACTTTCTCGTTTTCTTTACGGTAGCAAGTTATTCTCAAAATACACTATCTAACCTTTTAAAAAAATATAATACAGAAGCTATTCCTTATATTTCAGTTAATGAATTATCTAATCACAAAAATGATTACGTTTTATTAGACACCCGAGAATTAAAAGAATATAAAGTGAGTCATTTAAAAAACGCTATTTATGTTGGTTATGATGCTTTTAATATAAATTCTGTTAAAAAACAATTACAAAATAAACACGAAAAAATAGTGGTGTATTGTTCGCTAGGAGTGCGCTCTGAAACTATCGGCATGAAATTAAAAGAAGCGGGATACACCAATATACATAATCTATACGGCGGTATTTTTGAATGGAAAAATCAAAATTTCAAAGTGTATAACAACACCAGTATCGAAACAGAAAACGTCCATGCGTACTCGAAAACCTGGAGCCAGTGGCTTTTAAAGGGTAACAAGGTTTTAGATTAACAATACAAAAGAAGATATTTATGGGACTTTTTAGTTCAAAAGAAACCAATGAAGACAATGATGCTGTTTTCGACTTTCATTTTCCAACTTCAAAAAAAGCTGTTATTATTTTTACAAGAAACCCAGAACTCGGCAAATGTAAAACACGATTAGCCAGATCTGTAGGAAATGAATCAGCCCTAGATATTTATAAACATCTACTTAAACATACTGCAAATACTACCAAATCTATTAATGCTGATAAATTTGTGTTTTATTCCGAAAAAATAAAAAAAGAAGATCTCTGGAACGATTCCATTTTCAGAAAGAAACTTCAAAAGGGAAAAGATTTAGGCATACGAATGGAAAATGCGTTCATCGCCCTATTCGAATCAGGATATCAAAAAGTAATTATTGTTGGTAGCGATTTACTGGATCTTAAAACCGACCATATTAACGATGCTTTTGATAGATTAAATAATCATGATGTGGTTTTTGGACCCGCAAAAGATGGTGGTTATTACCTTTTAGGCCTATCAAAACTTCAAGCCTGTATTTTCAGAAATAAACCTTGGAGTGAAGCAAATTTATTAGAAGTAACACTGGAAGAATTAGGTCAAAAAAACATATCTTTAACCTTACTAGAAACCCTAAATGATATTGATACTTTTGAAGATTTAAAAACCTATCCCCAACTTAAAAAATTCTACAATACATATGATTAAAGAAATTGAAGAAACCACCGATTACTTAAAAAACAAAGGTTTTGAAAACCCCGAAATTGGTATTATTTTAGGCACCGGACTCGGGCAATTAATAGATGAAATCGACATTCTAAAAGAAGTAAGCTACAATCACATTCCAAACTTCCCAACTGCTACAGTTGAGTTCCACAAAGGCAAACTTATTTACGGCCTACTTGAAGGCAAAAAGGTAATTGTTATGCAAGGTCGCTTTCATATTTACGAAGGCTACTCATTGCAGGATGTAACCTATCCGGTTCGTATCATGGAAAAATTAGGCATTAAAACCCTGTTGGTTTCCAATGCAGCTGGAGCTATTAATTTAAACTTTAAAAAAGGAGAATTAATGCTTATTGAAGACCATATTAATCTTCAAGGAAGTTCACCATTAGCCTTTAAAGGTGTTGAGTTTTTAGGTGAACGCTTTACCGATATGAGTGCACCTTATGATGCTGAAATAAATTCAAAATTTAAAATCATCGCCAAAAATAATAATATCAAACTTCACGAAGGTGTTTACGCAAGTGTTGTTGGTCCGCAATTAGAAACTCGTGCAGAATACCGTATGCTTAAAATTATTGGAGCAGATGCTGTTGGCATGAGTACGGTTCCAGAAATTATAGTTGCAAATCATTTAAAATTAAAAGCAGCAGCCGTATCAGTTTTAACCGATGAGTGCGACCCAAACAATCTAAAACCTGTGGACATTGCAGAAATTATTGCCATGGCAGAAAAAGCAGAACCAAATATGATTACACTATTTAAAGAATTAATAAAAACACTTTAAATAGTTTACAGTATTAAGTCGCAGCTTGCGGTAATATTAACTTTAAATAAAAAACCAGTCTAACATTCTAAAAACGAAGCTATCTAAAGCTCCAATAATCTAAATTATGAGTTACCTAGAAACTACACACAACGTATACAAAGAAGCAGCATTAACTCCAGATGTAGGCTTATGTTGCACTACAAACCCTATTTGGGAATTACCAGGATTAAAGATCCCTAAAATCATGCAGGAAATGAATTACGGCTGTGGAAGCACCGTGCATGCTCGTGATTTAACCAACAACCCAAAAATGCTTTATGTTGGTGTTGGTGGCGGTATGGAATTATTGCAATTCGCATATTTCAATCGTCAAAAAGGTGGTGTAGTTGGTATTGATGTGGTTGATGAAATGCTAGAAGCATCGCGCAAAAATTTTATTGAAGCGGAAGCACATAATTCATGGTTTAAAAGTGACTTTGTAGACCTTAAAAAAGGGGATGCTATGAATTTGCCCGTAGGAGATAATACTATTGATGTTGCAGCGCAAAATTGCTTATTCAATATTTTTAAAGCAGACGATTTAAAACAGGCCATTGCCGAAATGTATCGTGTTTTAAAACCTCATGGCAAATTGGTAATGAGCGACCCAACTTGTGAACAACCTATGAACGATGCATTACGCAACGACGATAGACTTCGAGCCTTATGTTTAAGTGGTAGTTTACCAATTTCAGAATATGTAAAAGCACTAACCGATGCTGGTTTTGGAACCATTGAAATTCGTGCCAGAAAACCATACAGAATTCTCGACCCTAGAAACTACCCGACAGAAGAACTAATATACATTGAGTCTATTGAAGTAGCAGCCATAAAAGACCCGATGCCTGCCGATGGTCCATGTATATTTACAGGGAAAGCAGCTATTTATTACGGTGACCAAGACTATTTTGACGACAAACTAGGACATGTTTTATTAAAAAACCAGCCCTTAGCAATTTGCGACAAAACAGCGGGCGCGTTATCATCATTAAACAGAGATGATATTTTTATTAGCGAATCTACCTATCACTATGATGGAGGCGGTTGTTGTTAAAATAATCTCTAAATGAAAAATATACTACTTCTTTTTCTAACCATTTTAATTTGTGCATGTTCGAGTACAAAACAGGTTACTGAAACAATGCCTAATAAATCTGTCGAAAAAGTTGAAGTAGTAAATGACAGTACTCTCGAAAATAATAAAAACACAATAGTTTCTGAAGAAATATTAAAAGATAGTATAGAAAAGAAGCCAGAATTAACATCCAAACATTATAACCGAGGTTTGTTAAAAGAAGCCATTAAAGTTCACAAACTTTGGAATGAATTGCTTCAAAAGTACGTTTCAGATAATGGGAATGTGAACTATTCAGGATTAAAAAAAGAGCATTTAAAACTAAACAATTATATCAAGTCATTAAACTTAGCGCTTCCAAATGAAACACACACAAAAGAGTTTACATTAGCTTTTTGGATTAACGCTTATAATGCCATGACCATCGATTTAGTTTTACGGCATTATCCTGTAAAAAGTATTAAGGATATTAAAGCCCCATGGCAACAACGTTATTGGGAATTGGGTGAAAAATGGTATAATTTAGAGGACATTGAACATCAAATATTAAGAAAAATGGACGAACCGCGAATTCATTTCGCTATTGTTTGCGCATCCATCTCTTGTCCGAAACTATTAAACGAAGCGTATACTGCAGAAAATTTAGAACTGCAATTAACAAATGCTACTAAAGATTTTTTAAGTGATACAAATAGAAATTTTATTTCGAAAGACAAATTAGAACTATCAAAAATATTTAAATGGTTTGGTTCCGATTTTACAAAAAACGGTTCCCTAATCGACTTTTTAAATTTGTATTCTACTATTGAAATTTCAAAAAAAGCAACAAAGTCATATAAAGATTATAATTGGGATTTAAATGAATAAAATTTCAATTATAATTCCAATTTTAAATGAAGCGGACATTATTGAAAATCTGCTAAAACATCTACTGCAAAATTCCTCGGCGGCAATTATTTCAGAAATTATAATTGTTGACGGTGGCAGCACTGATGGCTCGCAAAAAAAGGTTTCTGAATTTAAAAATGTTAAATTATTAAATTCAGAAAAAGGGCGCGCTGTACAAATGAATTTTGGCGCAAAAAATGCCAAAGGAAATATTCTTTATTTTTTACATGCCGATTCTTTTCCTCCAAAAGATTTCGACCAAGCAATTTTAATTGAAATAAAAAAAGGGAATGAAGCGGGTTGCTTTAGGATGCAATTTAACAGTAACTACTGGTGGTTAAAATTAGCCGGCTGGTTGACATGTTTAAATTGTAAGGCTTGTCGTGGTGGTGATCAGAGTTTGTTTATAACACAATCACTATTCAATAATCTTGGTGGTTTTAATGAAAATTTCACTATTTACGAAGACAACGATTTTATTGAAAAACTTTATGCAAAGAATAAGTTTGTAATTATTAAAAAATGGTTAACCACTTCGGCCCGTCGCTATAACAGCAATGGTCTCTGGAAATTACAATATCATTTTTTAATCATTCATTTAAAAAAATGGTTTGGTGTTTCCGCAGAAAATTTAAATAGCTATTACAAAAAGCATATAAATTAATTCTTATTCCGTCCCTTTTCATCTGGATAAAGAATTGGTAATAAATCGCTTTGAAATATTTCTTTAGAATTAATATTCATCGCAGATAATCGCCCAGTAAAAGCAGCTCCTGTATCAATATTCCAAATGTTTGCGGCATTCATTGGTTCGTAACATTTATAGTTTATGGTTGGTGTATGACCAATGTAAATTTCTTTATAATGTTTTAATCTGTTAGGATACAATAACGAATCTTCATCAACATCTCCATTCATAGTTAATGCCATTTCCCATAGTGTCCTGTCAAAATAAAAACACTCTGTAAACACCTCTTTTTCAACACCCTGCATGGAAGTAAAACCAGCATGTACAAATAATCTGGTTTCATCATCTAAATGATATAACACCATTTTATTAAAAAATTCCAGATGGTCGTTTTTATCATCCTTAGAAAAAGAAATATAACTTTCAATAGTTTCTTTACCACCATGCATATACCATGTAGGATTTACATATCCAGATTTTAACCAATCTTCACACCAAACATCGTGATTTCCTTTTATAAAAACACAAGGAATCTTTTTTGATAGTTGTATTAAAAATTGAATAACTTGAGCAGACTCACTCCAACCATCAACATAATCGCCGACAAAAATTAGGGTATCGGTGTCCTTTACTTCCAGTTTATTTAATACCTGAATTAATGCTTTTAATCCACCATGAATATCGCCAATTACGAAAGTTCTCATCAATAAATAGTTTTTATAAAATTAACAGATTCTATCAATTTTTAAATCGTTTAATACTTGAAATATTGTGACTTTATTATGGCCTCTGCAGGTTTGTTTTGAGGCGTAAATTGGTTGTCAGCTTCTCCACCAGCACCATTATAATCATGAAACCATTTCCATAAAAAACCACCAGCAAACCAATCTTCATTCCAGAATTCTTCAAAAAGTACTTGCATGGTATTTGATTGCGCTTCTAAATTTACCACAGTCATTGCTCTGTCGCTTTGCCAGGGTTCTTTCCCAGAGAAATCAACACTTCTGTAACCATACTCGGTAAATAAAATTGGTTTTTTATTAGCTTCAGAAAACGCTTTTATAACGGGTTTATATTTTCGCCATCCATTTCTACAGGTCTCTAATGTAGGGGTTTTTTCATCACTAACAGGAAAATAAGCATCTATACCAATATAATCCAAATCGTCCCAGAAAGGTGTTCTATCATACTCATTCCAATTGGCAGCATAAGTTAATTTTCCTTTATATATTTTTCTAACATCAACTATTAATTGTTTCCAATATTCTGGGCGATTATCAATAAAACTTTCCAATTCGGTGCCGATGCAAAAAAGTTCAGCATGTAATTCTTGAGCTAATTCTGCATATTCTAATATAAATTTTGAGTAAGAATCTTCTAATAGTTTCCAATCTTCTTCCGAAGTCATTTTAATGCCACCTGTAAACTCACCTCGCCAAACCCAGATTTGAGGCTTTACCATGATTTTAATATGGTGCTTGTTTAAACTTTCAATGTATTGCTTTGCACCAATTCTTGTTTCACCAAACCACTGTCTATCGGTATTAAAAACGATTTCTGGATGCGCTAATTCCCTAATGAAACCAAATGGCATAATAGAAGCATAATTTGCATGCAAATTAGTTACAGGTTTTATATGAGTGTCATTTATTTGATCTCTGGATGCCACGAAACTCACGCCATTAATCTTTTCTGTTTTAGGCGAAGTCATCGAACAAGAGCACATTATAAATAGTAAGCTTACTTTAAAAATTGTTCTCATTCCTTATATTTTATGTTTAAATTTAAACAAATTCTACTAACCCTATAAGGTATTAAGAGAAAGAACGACAGATTAGATAACTACAATCATAATTTATGGAGCATATTGTTATTATTGGTAATGGCATTTCCGGTGTTACGACTGCAAGACATATTCGAAAACTTTCAGACAAAAAAATAACAATAGTTTCTGCCGAAACGGACTATTTTTTCTCGCGTACAGCGCTCATGTATGTGTATATGGGACATATGAAATTCGAACATACACAACCCTACGAAAATTGGTTCTGGGAGAAAAACAACATCCATCTAAAAAAAGGTTTTGTAAAAAACATTGATACCGCATCAAAAACACTTCATTTTAATGAAGGTGACACTTTATACTATGACAAACTAGTTATTGCTACAGGAAGCAAACCCAATAAATTTGGGTGGCCAGGACAAGATTTAAATGGCGTTATGGGCATGTATCATAAACAAGATTTAGAGAACTTAGAACGCTTTGCCCCAAACAATAAAATCTGTAAACGCGCCGTCATAGTTGGAGGTGGTTTGATAGGTATTGAACTTGCAGAAATGCTAAACTCCAGAAATATTCCTGTAACTTTTTTAGTGCGTGAATCCAGTTTTTGGAATGGCGTCCTACCTGAAGGCGAAAGCAACATGATTAATCGCCATATTAAAAATCATCATATCGATTTACGATTATCCACCAATTTAAAAGAGATTGTATCTGATGAAAATGGTAAAGTAAAGTCTGTAATTATTGAAGAAACTGGTGAAGAATTGCCTTGTGATGTTGTTGGATTAACCGCAGGAGTAACCCCTAATATCGATTTTATTAAAGATTCAAATATAGAAACCGGAAAAGGCGTAAAAGTAAATCCGTTTTTAGAAACCAACATAAAAGATGTTTATGCCATAGGGGATTGTGCCGAACAACATGAAGCGATAGACCAACGTAGACCCATTGAAGCAGTTTGGTACACAGGTAGAATGATGGGTGAAACGGTAGCGCAAACCATTTGTGGTAACAAAACCCAATACAAACCCGGGCATTGGTTTAACTCTGCTAAGTTTTTAGACATTGAATACCAGACCTATGGATGGGTATTTGCGCAACCAAGAGAAAACGAAGCACATTTTCATTGGAAACATGGGGACGACACCAAGTGTATTACTATTTGTTATAACAAAACTTCAAATGAATTTTTAGGCATTAACACTTTCGGAATCCGAATGCGTCATGAAATTTTTGACCGATGGCTTACTGAAAAACGCGATATCGATTTTATAATGAATCATTTACCCGAAGCCAATTTCGACCCAGAGTTTTACAAACATTACGAAAAAGACATTTTACACGCTTATAACAACCAACTTCAAACCGTTTAATTATGAGCAATCAAATTAATGAAAGCATGTCGTTAGCAAAACCAGAAGCTAATAATTTAAATGTCACGCAAAAAGTAGCGGTAACTTTAGGTGTTGTTGGATTACTTATTTTTGCACTGGCAATTTTCAATATCACCTTTTCTAACAAAACCTGGTTCCTTTCAGTTTCATTAGGATTAATAGCCTTTGGAACTATTCTATTTGCTAAGGATGCCTATTTAACAAAGCTTGAAGGTGTTAAAAATGATGGGGTTTGGTTTAAATCGATTTCATCAAGAGGTATTTTAGGCTGGATTACTGGCGTTTTACTGACAAGTTTTTATATCATACTCTATTTTTATCCACAGTATTTAGGGATCTCATCAAACGGAGACCCTAATACCGGATTAATATCATTATTCGACCCATTAAGTATATTGTTAAGTGGAAACCCTGCAAGTCAGTGGTTTGTTTATGGTACGCTTTACACGTTGGCAATATTAGTATTTGGTTATAAATTCTTGCTAAAATACCGCCACAATAGGTACGAACAATTACGAACGGCTTCAGTCATGTTTTTTCAACTGGGTTTTGCTTTTCTAATTCCTGAATTTATGTCGCGACTAAATACAAGTCCCGATTACAATTTACCCTATTACGATTTAAAGAGCATGTGGCCACTAAATTACTATTTGTTTGATAATTGGTCTATAAATGGTTTATTATCTTCAGGTTCTCTAGGTTTAATAATGTTACTTTTTGGTGTGATTTCTATTTTTGTTATATCCCCGATCCTCACATACAAATATGGAAAACGTTGGTACTGTTCTTGGGTTTGTGGTTGCGGCGCTTTAGCTGAAACTGCTGGTGATGCTTTTAGGCAACTAAGCAGTAAAAAACTATCCGCCTGGAAATTAGAACGCTGGTTAGTACATACCGTACTGGTGTTTTCAGTCATCATGACAACGGCCATGATTTATACATATCTAGGAAGCGACCCAAGTAAATTCTGGATAACTCGAAGCATATTTTTGTTGAGTGTGGGTGTGTTTTTAACAGTGTTCTTTACAGTTATAATGTTGTTTAAAAAAAATGAACTTGGCAAAGATGCTCGTTATGGAGCTATTGGTTTTTTTGTAGTTATCGTTGCGTTATTCATTATGCACTACACAGGAACAACAGACGAAGTTTTTTTAATAAAATCCAGCAGTTTACGTTCTGCCTATGGTTTATACATTGGCTCTATTTTTTCAGGTGTTATTGGCACTGGTTTCTACCCCATTTTAGGCAATCGTGTTTGGTGTCGTTTTGGATGCCCAATGGCGGCAGTTTTAGGATTTCAACAGCGCATGTTTTCAAAATTTAGAATTACCACTAATGGCGGGCAATGTATTTCTTGCGGAAATTGTTCCACCTATTGCGAAATGGGAATCGATGTTCGCGCCTATGCACAAAAAGGTGAAAATATAGTTCGTTCCAGTTGCGTAGGTTGCGGTGTGTGTTCAGCGGTATGTCCTCGCGGGGTATTAAAATTAGAAAACGACACTATGGAAGGTCGCATAAATTCAAATGAAATTCTATTAGGAAACGACCCGAATTTGATGGATTTATTAAACAATACATAATTTAACAAAATCATAATATTTTGTTAAATTATAAACAAAAGTATTGTACTTTTGCTTACCGAAAGTAAAAGCTTAATGCCTAACATAAAAGTCATCATTCCTGCGTATAATGAAGCAGATTCTATTACTAAAGTAATTAATGATATTCCTAAAATTGTTGGTGAAATAATTGTTATAAATAATAATTCAACTGATAAAACAGAGGAAAATGCGAAAAATGCAGGGGCGACAGTTTTAACTGAAAAAGATAAAGGTTACGGAAATGCATGTCTTAAAGGTTTAGAATACATTGCAAATCAAAATGAAAAACCGAATATTATTGTATTTTTAGACGGCGATTATAGCGATTACCCGGAAGAATTAACAAAAATTATAGCACCAATTATTGAAGAAAATATTGATTTTGTTGTTGGAGCTCGTGTAAAAAATTTACGCGAAACAGGTTCGATGACAACACCACAAATTTTTGGCAATTGGTTAGCAACTAATTTAATGACACTTTTTTTCGATGCAAAATTTACTGATTTAGGGCCATTTAGAGCCATAAAATATGATAAATTATTGATGCTCGATATGGTAGACAAGACCTATGGTTGGACTATTGAAATGCAATTAAAAGTTTTAAAACAAAAATTAACTTATATAGAAATACCTGTGAATTACCGAAATAGAATTGGAGTCTCTAAAGTTTCAGGAACCATAAAAGGTAGTATATTTGCAGGCATAAAAATCTTAAGTTGGATTTTTAAATACAGTATTAAAAAATGATCCTAGAAACCACCATTATCATCATTTACACAATTTCACTATTGCTTATTTTCATGTACGCAATAGCACAATTAAATTTACTATTGAATTATTTAGCTTCTAAAAAAGTTAAAGATAATTCTCCGCTTTTCGATTTTTCTAAACCAGAGGAAATCCCTTATGTTACCATACAACTTCCTGTTTACAACGAAATGTACGTTATGGAACGCTTGTTGGATAATATTGCTAAAATGGATTACCCTGCAGACAAGCTTGAAATTCAGGTTTTAGATGATTCTACAGATGAAACGGTAGAAACTACGCGTGCACATGTTGAAGCGTTAGCTGCTACCGGATTAGATATTAAACACATTACCAGAACAGATAGAACCGGCTTTAAAGCTGGCGCATTAAAAGAAGGTTTAGTAATTGCCAAAGGCGAATTTATTGCCATTTTCGACTCCGATTTCTTACCACAAACAGATTGGTTAAAACGTACCGTTCCTTATTTTAAAGACGAACAAATTGGCGTTGTACAAACCCGTTGGGGGCATTTAAACCGCAACTATTCTATACTTACAAAAATACAGGCATTTGCTCTTGACGCTCATTTTACTTTAGAGCAAGTTGGCAGAAATAGCAAAGGTCATTTTATCAATTTTAACGGTACCGCAGGTCTTTGGAGAAAAACCTGTATCATAGATGCCGGAAACTGGGAAGGCGATACCCTAACCGAAGACTTAGATTTAAGCTACCGTGCCCAATTAAAAAATTGGAAATTTAAATATTTAGAAAATGTTGAAACACCTGCCGAATTACCTATAGTAATTAGTGCAGCACGTTCGCAACAATTTAGATGGAACAAAGGAGGCGCAGAAAATTTTCAGAAAATGATGACGCGCGTTTTAAAAAGCAAAAACATTTCAGCTAAAACTAAAATGCACGGGTTGTTGCATCTATTAAACAGCACCATGTTTTTAAATGTGCTAATTGTAGGCGTACTAAGTATCCCAATGCTATACATTAAAAATGAGTATACACACTTAAAACCATATTTTTATGTTATGAGTTTCTTTGTAGTAAGCTCTATCATATTTTTTGTATGCTACTGGTTTATGTACAAAAATATTTATGGAGGTGGTTTTAAAAACTTCATACAATATATAGGCATGTTTTTCGTGTTTTTCTCAATAGCAATGGGCTTTTCATTACATAATTCTATTGCGGTTTTAGAAGGGCATTGGGGTAAGAAAAGCGAATTTGTTCGTACACCAAAATTCAATATAAATACTCTAAAAGATACCTTGATAAAGAATAAGTACATCAAAAAAACAATTTCTATACATGTGATTTTTGAAGGCTTACTTATGGTCTATTTTGCTTTTGGTATGTACAGTGCTTTTATTGTAGGAGACCAAGGTGGCGATTTCGGACTTTTCCCATTTCACCTTATGCTATTTTTAGGCTTCGGTTATGTATTTATTAAATCGATAACTTCTAAGGTATAATTTTGGGCGCATGCCTGCCGGCAGGCAGGTTACCCTAAGGGTCGCGCTTTGCACTTAAATCTTTTTAAAACAATTTCGCACGGTCATTGCGAGGAGATTATGACAAAGCAATCTGCCTATCATTTAACCAAGTACTTCATAACGTTTTAAAAAGGATAACGCTTCAATCGCTAACGCACAGGCAGAACATATAAATTGCAACACTTCATTAGGTTAATTTATTACACTAAAAACAAGGTGCGTTTTTACATTATCAGTATCTTTATAACTGTAATTTTTAAGCATTAAATGACGAACTACAAACCAAAAAACAGACTAACAGCACAAGCCTATATCGATGGTGTTTTAAGTGGTGATCGCGTTATTCTGTCCAGAGCCATTACCATTATAGAAAGTAATTTAGAAAGTGACAAACTACTCGCCAAAGATATTATTCAAGCTATTTTACCTGCTTCAGGTAATTCTATAAGAATAGGCATTACCGGGGTTCCTGGCGTGGGCAAAAGCACCTTTATTGAAGCATTTGGAAAACACCTCATCACACAAGGTCATAAAGTGGCTATTCTATCTATAGACCCAAGTAGTCAACGTTCTAAAGGCAGTATTTTGGGCGACAAAACCCGTATGGAAGAATTAAGCAATTTAGAGAACGCGTATATTCGTCCATCTGCATCTGGAGAAACTCTTGGCGGTGTTGCCAACAAAACGGCCGAAAGCATGTTGCTTTGCGAAGCGGCGGGTTACGATGCCATTTTAATCGAAACGGTTGGTGTGGGGCAATCTGAAACCGCTGTTCATGGTATGACCGATTTCTTCCTGCTTTTAATGCTTGCCGGTGCTGGCGACGAACTTCAAGGCATTAAAAAAGGCATCATGGAAATGGCAGATATGGTGGTTATTAATAAGGCCGATGGCGACAACATTCGTAAAAGTGAAATGGCACGTTTGCAATATCAAAATGCGTTACATATTTTTCCTCAATCGGAATCTGGTTGGGAACCTGTAGTTACTAAAGCATCATCAACAAAAAACACTGGTATCGATACGGTTTGGAACGCCATTACTAAATACAAGCAGTTAGTTAACGATAATGGGTATTTTATTAAAAACAGAAACCATCAAAAAATACGATGGATGTACGATAATATTAATGAAGAATTAAAACATATGTTTTATGGCTCTAAAGATATTAAGAGTAAACTTTCTGTTTTAGAAAAAGACATAATTTCTTCCGAAATATCGCCAGTAAAAGCAGCACAACTAATTATTGAAAAATTTAAAAAGTCTCTTAAATAAAAAAGTTAATCAAGACTTTTTAAAATGACGTGAATATGACTTCCGAAATTTATTTTGACAAAGAATTTGAGCTACGATATTTTGAAATGAATAAATTGGGGCTAGCGACACCTACAATAATGTTAGCCTTATTGGAAGAAACAGCCGCAGATCATTGCTAT
>Ga0316201_10000710_pt1 | contig 20191 bp, 18 predicted proteins | sample CS6wburrow_MG_FD_204516 | JGI IMG/M metagenome (GOLD analysis project Ga0316201, IMG submission 204516) | Coastal sediment microbial communities from Delaware Bay, Delaware, United States - CS-6 worm burrow | ecosystem: Environmental > Aquatic > Marine > Coastal > Sediment | place: USA... | reverse complement strand
ACTGTGGTCCCATCTCGGGGTATAAAGGGGAGTAGGGCGAGATGGGGAAGATCATCGGGATCGATCTAGGAACGACGAACTCCTGTGTCGCATTTGTCGACAACGGGGAGCCGCAGGTGATTCCAAACGCCGAGGGCAGCCGCACCACACCCTCGGTCGTATCTTTTTCGAAGGACGGCGAGCGCCGCGTGGGCAGCGTGGCGAAGCGTCAAGGCGTGACCAATCCGGAAAGCACCGTCTTTGCCATCAAGCGATTGATGGGACTGCCGTTCGATGCCGAGCCGGCACAGCGACACAAACAAGCGGTGCCGTACGAGGTCGTCGAGAGCGACGGAGGAGATGCTTGGATCCAGGCACAGGGCCATCGCTATTCACCGCCTGAAATCTCCGCCATGGTGCTCGAAAAGATGAGGGAGGTCGCAGAGTCGTTCCTCGGCGAGGACGTCGAAGAGGCGATCGTGACTGTCCCCGCGTACTTCAACGACGCGCAGCGGTCGGCAACGATTGCAGCAGGCAAGATCGCTGGAATCGAGGTGCGACGCATCATCAACGAGCCCACCGCAGCTGCGCTTGCATACGGCTTCGACGAGAAAGAAGGTAAGCGAGTCGCCGTGTACGATTTGGGCGGTGGCACATTCGATATCTCGATTCTCGAAATCGCCAATGGTGTCTTCAGCGTGAAGTCGACCTCGGGCGACACCCACCTCGGCGGCGAGGACTTGGACAACGCCTTGGTCGAAGAGCTCACACGGCGTTTCAAAGAAAGCAGCGGGATCGACCTGCACGATGACCGCGTCGCGCTCCAGCGTCTGAAGGAGCAGGCCGAAAAGGCCAAGCACGAGCTCTCGTCGTCGTTGGAAACCGAGATCAACCTTCCCTTCATCGCATCCGATGAATCGGGCCCGAAGCATCTTGAAACCAAGCTCAAGCGGAGCGAGCTCGAAATCCTGGTCTCGGAGATCATCGACCGGACGCTCGGACCCTGCAAACAGGCCTTGGACGACGCGGGCGTCAAGAAGGAGGACATCGACGAAATCCTCCTGGTGGGTGGTCAAACGCGCATGCCGATGGTCCAGTCGAAGGTCGAGGATTTTTTCGGCAAACCGCCCTACAAGGGTGTCAATCCCGACGAGGTCGTAGCGCTGGGCGCTGCGCTTCAAGGTGCCGCGCTGGTCGGCGAAGTCGAAGAGGTCCTGCTTCTCGACGTCACGCCCCTGAGCCTCGGCGTCGAAACCGGCGGCGGCGTGTTCCACAAGCTGATCCCACGCAACACCACCGTCCCCACGCGCGCCAAAGAGGTGTTCACGACCAGCGTCGACAACCAGTCGTTCGTGCCGATTCACGTCCTGCAGGGCGAACGCGACATGGCCGCGGACAACAAATCTTTGGCGAAGTTCGAGCTCGCACCGATCGTGCCGGCACCCCGGGGCGTGCCGGAAATCGAGGTGACGTTCGACATCGACGCCGATGGCGTAGTCAACGTGAGCGCCAAGGACCTCGGCACCGGCCGTGAGCAGAACATCCGCGTCGTGGCATCCAGCGGGCTGACCGAGCAAGACATCGAACGCATCATCGGAGAGGCTGAAGCCTACAAGACCACCGACGAGAAACGCCGCGAGCTCGCCGAGCTGCGCAATGCAGCCGAAGCTCTGCTCTACACCAGCGAGCGGGCAGTCATTGAATGCAAGGAGCTCGTTCCCGAGGATGTGGTCGCCCAGGTGGAGGCCGATATCGAGTCGTTGCACTTCTCCGTCAACGAAGGCGACGCGATCGCCATCAAGGACGCGCTCGAGACGCTCGAGCTGAGCGCCTACAGGATCGCTGAAGCGATGTACGGCAGCGTCGACATGGGCTCTGCGGGCGATGCTCCGACCGAGTCGTGAGCGCAGCGGATAGAGCGGCGGCCACTGGAGCCGAATGGTTGGCGCGAATGCGCTGGGGGGCGCTCGGGATTCAAGCGACGGCGATACTCATCGCTACCGAAGGTTTGGATGTCGCGCTGCCCATCATGCCGATGTGGTCGCTGGTGGCCGCCGGCGTCGTGTCGAACCTCTGGTTGGCCTATCGCAAGACGAATGCCGGTCACCTGGGTGCGTTTCTCGTGCTGGACGTCGCGCTTCTCTCCGGCCTGCTCTACCTTTCGGGCGGCCCAACCAATCCGTTCAGCATCATCTACGTCGTCTACATCGCGATGTCGGCGGTGATGCTTACGCCAAAGTGGACCTGGACAATCGCCGGGCTGTCGATCGTGTCCTTCGCGACCTTGTTCGTCGTCCACGTGCCGAGCGAACACCTGGGCCACGCGGGGCACGGCGGGGGATTTCAAACGCACCTCTATGGAATGTTCGTCGCCTTGGTTCTCGCCGTAGCGCTCATCACCTATTTCGTGAGCCAGCTGTCCGTCGAGCTCCGAAGACGCGAGCGGGCGCTTGCCGAGGCCGAAGAACGGACACATCGCTGGGGAAAACTGGCCTCGATCGCGACTTTGGCGGCAGGCGCGGCGCACGAGCTTGGAACCCCGCTCGGCACGATCGCGGTCGCTGCCAAGGAGATGGAGCGGCAGGCGCGGACCCTTCCAGGCGCCGAAGCGCTCGTCGAGGATGCAGAGCTCATCCGCGAAGAGCTCGAGCGATGCCGCCGGGTGCTCGACCGCATGGCCTCGGCAGGCGGCGAGCACGTGGGGGAGGCGCTGAGCCTCGTGTCGGTCGAGGCGATGTTCGAAGAAGTCCGTTCGCGACTGAGCTCAGAGCAGGCGGAACGCTGGGTCACGTCGACCGCAGTCGAAACGATCGAAGCGCCGGGGACCGCGCTGGTGCAGATGGTCGAGAATATTGCCCGCAATGGCTTCGACGCCTGCGACGCCGGGCGTGTCTCGCTGCATGTCCGCCAGATCGATCGGGCGGTCGAGCTTTGCTTCGTCGACGAAGGTCACGGGATGGATGAACAGGCGATGAGACGCGCCACCGAACCCTTCTTCACTACGAAGAACACGCCTGACCGGATGGGTCTAGGCTTGTTCCTTGCGCGTACACTCGTAGACTCACTGGAAGGCCGGCTTGCCATCGAGTCGGCAAGCGGCCGGGGCACGACGATCCGCGTCATGCTCCCTCAAGGCTCATGACCGACGCATCAGACGACGCCAGTCCCAAACCATCGGTCCTTCTGGTCGATGATGACGAGCGGCTCCGATCGCGAATGGCCCGAGCGTTCGAGCAGCGCGGCTACGAGGCCCAGCAGGCCGATGGTTACGACGGAGCTGTCGCAGTAGCCAAGCTGGAAAGCACCGAGTACGCCGTCGTCGATCTGCGAATGCCCGGGAAGTCCGGCTTGGAGCTGGTGCGCGAGCTCCACCGAATCGACCCGGCGACCAAAATCGTCGTGCTAACCGGCTACGGAAGCATCGCCACCGCGCTCGAGGCGGTTCGGTTCGGCGCGACGCACTACCTGACCAAGCCGGCCGATGTCGACGAGGTGATCGAGGCGTTTGGGCGGAGCGACGTCCCGACGGATCCCGAAGCCGCGCGGACCGGAAGCGAGGCCCCGGAGACGCCGTCCCTCGCACGGGTCGAATGGGAGCACATCCAGCGAGTGCTGACCGACTGCGGGGGCAACATCACCAAGGCCTCGGAAAGACTCGGCATTCACCGGCGCTCTCTTCAACGAAAACTTTCGAAATTCCCGACGAGCCGCTGAGCCGCTGCGACGATTTGCCACGTACACGCCAGGTCTCTCCACCCCTAAGATGCGGGCGGTGAGGGTTTGTTGGGTGATCGCGGCGCTGCTCGCGCCGTTTCCGATTGCGGCGGGAGCTTCTGCGTGCGGAACCTGCGGCGTCGGCGATCCGACCCTGACCATCGTGGGCTTCGAGCAACCGAAAAGTCAGCGGGTGCGAACCTCGGCGACGGTTCGCCATCGAAACGATCGAATCGGCGAAGCACAGGTCGACGAGCTCAGGCTTGCGGAGCAGCGCATGGAGCTCGCAGGTGCGTACTCGCCAAGCGATCGATGGACTCTGTCTCTGATGATGCCGCTGGTGCACCGACTAGTGAGCGCGGTCAATCTTGCGGAAGCCGACATCTGGGCTCCGGGAGATTTGGAGTTTCGGGCGCGGGCTGTGATCTGGCGCGACCGCAAGTTTGCGCCGCGGCACTTGGTCAGCCTGATCGGCGGACTCGAGTTCCCCACGAGCTCGATCGAGCGCGATGCGGAAGGCGTCCCGCTTCCGCTCGAATTTCAGGCGGGCACGGGGTCTTGGGACCCGATCGCAGGCGCCTCGTACACGATGTTTTCCGATCCCTGGTCGCTCTACGTTTCGTCGATCGGAATCTTTCCGACCAAGGGAACGGCGGATACGAATGTTGGCCTGAGCTTCAGGCAAACCGCGCTTGGACAGTTTCAGCCTTGGCGCTTTCTCGCCTTTCAGCTGGGAGTGGAGTTCCGAATCGACCAGCCGGGCTACATCGCTGGCGTTCGCGACCCGAACACCGGCGGACACATCACGTACGGAACGTTTGGCTTGGTGGGCCTGCCGCACGACAAGGTTCTGCTGCATTTCACCGCGGCCGTGCCGATGATTCAGCGGCTCGACGGAAGCCACGTCGAAGGTCTCGCGCTCACAGCAGGGCTGGTCTATGAGATTTAGTCTCGTGATCGCAGCTGTGCTCCTCAGCATCGCGCTGCTGCCGAACTGCATGCGGGTGACCGACGGCATCGAGGTCGATGTCGCCTACCAGCCTGCAGCGACTCCAGCAGCAGTCCGCACCGACTTGGGATACCGGGTGCGACTCGACCGGGCGGTGATCGCGGTCGGCCGGGTCGAGCTGATCCGCTGCGACAATTTTGTCCTGGATCTCTGGAAACTTGTCAGCGCTGCGAGAGCGAAAGCGCACGAGTTCTCGTCGCCGACGAGCCTGGGCGTCCCGCTGGTGATCGATCTCATGGAAAGTGCCGGAGTCCCGCTCTTTGCGGGAACCCTCCGGCCGCCTCCGGGGCGCTACTGCGGGATTCGCGTCATCGGGATGCCCGCTGACCAGGACGCGGAGGGATTGACCGATGAAAACCTGGATATGATGCAGAACAGCGTCGTCATCGCGGGCCGGGTCGAGGACGAGGCGGGCGAGGACCAGGCCGCTCTCCTCGCCGAGATCTGGGAGATCCTCCCTTGCGAGATGCGATTCGACCGTCCGCTCGTGTTCGACGGCCCGGTCGTCGAGAGCGTCTCCATTCAGATCGACCATACGAAGTGGTTCGATGGCATCGATTTTGCACTGCAGGAATCAACCGCGGTGCAACAACGGATAACCGAAAACGTACGGTCGTCGTTGCAGGCTGTCCTTCCCAGCAAGGAAGACGGGCTCTAAAGACCGCGGAGAATGGAATGAAGAGACTAGGGACACTGATGGCGCTCAGCGCCTTGGCTTTGGGTTGCGGGGACGACGCGAGCGCGCCGCAAGAGCAACAGGACGTCGAGCTCAGCTTTGCCGCCGTCGTGGGCACGGAGGCGTTTGTCTGCGGGAACACCTACGACAACCTCGGCGCGAACGATACCTCGCTCGTGCTCAGCGACTTCCGGTTCTATGTCCAAGAGGTCGAGCTGAAGAACGCCGCCGGCGCCTGGGTGCCGGTTCAGCTCGAAGAGAACAGCTTCCAGAACAGTGGCGTCGCTCTGCTAGACTTCGAAGACGACTGCGGCGAGCTTGGCGACCCAGAGCTCAACGATAGCGTGCGCGGCACCGTGCCCGCCGGGGACTACGACGGCCTTCGCTTCAAAATGGGCGTTCCCTTCGAGATCAACCATGTGAACAGCGCAACGGCGCCGAGCCCGTTGAACCTCACCTCGCTCTTCTGGAACTGGCAGGGCGGCTACAAGTTCCTCCGAATCGACTCCGGGCAGTTCAGTGAAACCGACTGGCGCATGCACCTCGGTAGCACCGGCTGTGTGGGCGACGCTATGGCCGGCGGTGTGACAGAATGCGCGAATGGCAACCGTGTCGAGGTCGAGTTCGATGCATTCGATGCGGGCGCGAGCACCGTGGTGGCCGACTACGCGGAACTGGTTGAGGGCGCAGCGCTCGATCAGAACATGGCGGTCGACGCGGGCTGCATGTCGAAACCGGCCGACACGGATTGCGGACCCTTGTTCGCCAACTTGGGCCTGCCCTTCGGTGAGACCCCCGCCAGCACACAGCAATTTTTCTCAGCCAAGTGAGTTTCTTGCTCGTCACCTGGATACGACTCCTTCACATCTCAACATGAAACACCTCTCTCACACGCTTATCTTATTGCCATTGCTCCTATGGGCCGGATGCGGTGACAGCGACACCGCATCCGCGTCCAGGGCATGGGTCTGGAACCTTCCGGACACCGTGCCCCCGCCGCGCGTTCCCGAGGACAACCCGATGTCCGAGGCAAAGGTCGAGCTCGGTCGTTTTCTGTTCTACGACACGAAGCTTTCGGGGAACCAGACCCAGAGCTGCGGGAGCTGTCATCGGCAGGAGCTCGCCTTCACCGATGGACTAGCCCAAGCGGAAGGCTCGACGGGCGAGATCCATCCTCGGAGCTCGATGAGCGTGGCCAATTCGGGCTACGCGGCATCGCTCACCTGGGCAAACCCGGCCGTGGTGCGCCTCGAAGAGCAAGCCCTGGTGCCGATGTTCGGTGAGGACCCGGTCGAGCTCGGTATGACCAACATGGAAGCGGAGCTTCTTCGCCGGCTGCGCGAGGTCGAGCAGTATTCGGCGATGTTCGCCGAGGCTTTTCCGAATCAGGCCGATCCGATTAATCTGGACAGCATCACCAAGGCGATCGCTTCTTTTCAGCGGGCGCTGACCAGCTTCAACTCGAAGCACGACCGCGGCTCGAGCGCGCTGACCTTGTCCGAGCAACGCGGCAAGGCACTGTTCTTTGGCGGCACCACCGAGGCGGGCGTGCCCGATGCCTTGGAGTGCTTCCACTGTCATGGGGGCTTCCTGCTCTCCCAGGCGGTCGATCACGACGGTAGCGAATTCAATCAACAGACCTTCATCAACAACGGCCTGTACAACCTCGACGCGGACGGGAGCTACCCGAAAGGCAATCAGGGGCTCTTCGACATCACGAACGACCCAGCCGACAAGGGAAAGTTCAAGCCGCCAAGCCTTCGCAACATCGCAGTGACCGCCCCCTACATGCACGATGGCTCGATCGCCACGCTCGAAGAGGTGGTGGATCACTATGCCCGCGGCGGCCGCATGATCGAAAGCGGGCCCAATGCGGGCGACGGCTTCGACAACCCCAACAAGAGCAGCTTTCTGAACGGTTTCGAGATCACCGAGCAAGAAAAGCAGGACCTCATTGCTTTTCTTCGCACGCTGACCGACGAGGAGTTGTTGACCAACCCGGCGTTCAGCGACCCGTTCGCACAGTGATCTAGACCAGCAGTCGCGGCTCGCGTTCGAGTGTGACGCCGAAGCGGTCGAGCACGCGCGCACGAATCTCGTCGGCAAACGCAAGCAGCTCGGCGGTGGTGCCGCCGCCGTGGTGGACGAGCGCCAGGGCATGCTTGCTCGAGACGCCGATCGCGCCGCGCCGGGTACCCTTCGCGACTCCGGCCTTTTCGATGAGCCATCCAGCCGCGAGCTTTACCTGGGCGTCCTCCGCCGGGTAGCGTGGGACTTCCTCGGCAGCTGTCACGAGCTTCTCATGGAGCGCCAGCTCGACCAGGTGGTCGGCATCCGCAACGGAAACGATTGGATTGAGAAAAAAGGAGCCAGCGCTTCGACGGTTCGGGTCGTTCGGCTCGATCAGCATGGACTTCTGGCGGCGAAGGGCACGCACAGTGCGCCGGATCTCGGCAAGCGTGGCATCGGGTCCGACGTGCTTTGCAAGCTCGGCGTAGCGAACCGTTCCCGGGCCGTTTGGGCGCAGGGCAAAGTCGACTGCAGATACGACGAAGCGACCTGGATCCCGTTTGAACAGGCTATCGCGATACCCGAAGCCGCAGTCCTCCGGGGCGAGCTCGTCGAACGCCAGGGTGTCGCGGCGAAGCACACGGACCCGTGCGATCACCTCGGCGACTTCCACCCCGTAGGCTCCGACATTCTGGATGGGCGTCGCACCGGTGGACCCGGGTATCCCCGAGAGGCATTCGAGCCCTGCCCAGCCGCGAGCGACCGCGCCTTCCACGACCTTTTCCCAAGCGACTCCGGCCCCAGCGCTCACCGTTCCGCCCCCACGAAAATCGAGCTCGGCGATTGCCATTTGAATGACCAACCCTTCGTAGCCCTCGTCAGGCACGATGAGGTTTGAACCGCCAGCCAAGATTGCCGACGGTACTTCTTCGTTCGCCGCCCAACGAAGCGCGTCGACGAGGCTGGTTTCATCGGCAGCGCGGACGAAGTACTTCGCGGGTCCACCGAGCTCCAAGCTGGTGAGCGGGGCCAGCGAAACGTCGCGTTCGATCTCGAGCGTCGTCATCGAGTGGTCATCTGATCTTGATCTAGGCCGCTGAGATTCTTTCGAGGCCGGCCATGTACGGGCGCAACGCTTTAGGAATCAGCACGCTTCCGTCGGCCTGTTGATTCTGCTCTAGAATGGCGACCAGCGTCCGGCCGATTGCAAGGCCCGAGCCGTTGAGTGTGTGAAGGAAGCGGGGCTTGGCTTTTTCTTCGGGCCGAAACCGCGCCTGCATTCGCCGTGCCTGGAAGTCTCCAAACCAAGAACAGCTCGAAATCTCTCGGTAGGTGTTCTGCGCGGGGAGCCACACCTCCAGGTCGTAGGATTTCTGCGCCGCAAACCCCATGTCTCCAGCACAGAGCTGCACGACGCGATGGTGGAGGCCGAGCTTTTGCAGGATCGACTCGGCGTGATGGGTGAGCGCTTCGAGCTCCGCCTCGCCTCGTTCCGGATGACAAAAGCGGACCAGCTCGACCTTGTCGAACTGATGAACCCGAATCATGCCGCGTGTGTCTTTGCCGTAGCTCCCTGCCTCGCTTCGAAAGCAGGCGGTGTATCCGGTGTATGCGATCGGCAGGTCGGCTCCAGAGAGAACCTCGTCTGCGTGGAGATTGGTGAGCGGGACTTCGGCGGTCGGTACGAGATACAGGTCGTGCCCCTGCGCCTCGGCCTCCGCTTCCCATTCCTCGTCTTTGGCCATGCGGAACGCGTCTTTCGCGAACTTTGGAAGCTGGCCGGTGCCGCGCATGGCGCTGTCTTTGACGAGCACCGGCGGCCACACCTCTTGGTACCCATGTTCGGTGCTGTGAACGTCGAGCATGAACTGCATCAACGCTCGATTGAGGCGAGCCCCAAGGCCCTTGAGTACGACGAAGCGCGAGCCGCTGATCTTGGCTGCACGCTCGAAGTCGAGGATGTCGAGCCTCGTGCCGATCTCGACGTGATCCACGACGTCGAAGCCAAAGGCCGGCTTGTCACCCCAAACCCGGAGCTCGACGTTTTCGTCTTCGCTGAGTCCGTCAGGCGTGCTGGCATGAGGTAGGTTCGGAAGGTTGAGCAAGATCGATTCGAGCTCGGCCTCGACTTCGCCTTGCCGGGATTCGCCCTGCTTGATTTGGTCGCCCAGGCTGCGGAGCTGCTCGCGCTTCGCCTGAAACTCGTCGGACTTCTTGTCAGCGACCTTTGCCATGGCCTGGCTGGCTTCGTTTCGCGCCTGCCGCAGCGCCTCAACCCCGGTGATGACCGATCGTCGCTCTTCGGCGAGGGACCCGAGTCGATCCAGCAGCTTCGCATCGGCGAAACCTCGGCGCGTCAGGGCCGCCTTAACCTCGGGCAGATTCTCGCTCACATGGCGCAGGTCGAGCATGGAAGCGGGTCTACAACAGGAGGCCAGCGAGCACCAGTCGCGTACTTCTTGGCTAGGCGGTTAAAAGCACCTAAGTTGGAGCCGTGAGCGAGACGGGCAAGCTCGGCCGATTGGGGGTGATCGGCGACGTCCACTGCGAGGCTGAAACGCTCGAGCGCGTGCTCGATGCGCTTGGCTCGATGAGCCTCGAAGCGATTCTCTGCGTCGGTGATTTGGTCGATGGTCACGGCGATGCGGATACGACCCTAGGCTTGCTGGAGGCGCGAGGCGTCCAATGCGTCGCTGGCAATCACGATCGCTGGTTGCTGTCGGGCGAGCAGCGGTCTCTCGAGAACGCCACGCTCGAGATCAGCGACGCCTCACGGGCATTCATCGAAGCGCTGCCGCGAACGCGCCGGTACTCCACCCCGGCGGGGGAAGCGATGCTCTGCCACGGCGTCGGGGAAGACGATGAAGCCTGGCTTCTGCCCGACACTCGAGGATACGCCCTCCAAGACATGCCGACGCTTCGAGAGCTGATGCTCGATGGCGAGGTTCAGTTCATGATCGGCGGGCATACCCACCACAGAATGGTCCGCGTGTTTCCGGGGCTCACGGTGGTCAATGCCGGAACGATTCACCGCAAGGACAAGCAGTCGTTCACAGTACTCGATTTCGCCGCCATGCGCGTGTCGGTTTATTCGGCAGCGGAGACGACGACTGGTGCGCTCATCGAAGAGGTCGCGCTGCCGATGCCGGCGCCCTTCGAGTAGAGCTGCGCCCCGCTGATCTTAGCGGGCTTGACGCCAAAGCTCCGCCAGCGACGGCATCGTCCCGGTCAGCAGGAACCCCACTCGAAACAGCCGGGCCCCCACTCGAATCGACAACCAGGTCGAGATCAACAAGACCAGCATCGAGCCAAGCACTTCCCACCACGCGATGCCCGATGCGTCGACCGAGAGGCGGATGATCACGGTAAGTGGCGATGTGAACGGGATCCACGTCATCGCTTGACCAAGGATGCCATTGGGCTCTTCGAGAAGAATCACGAGAACCATCAGCGGAAGGATCGCGAGCATCGCCCAGCCGACGGTGAGCTTCTGACTTTCGGCCGCGTTGGCCCCGAGCGCCGCGGTTGCGAGCATCAAGCTCCCGAGGAACAAATAGCCCAAGACAAACAAGAGCGGGGCCACCGCCAACGCCCCCCAAGGGATCGACACGAACGACGCAAGCGCAGCCGAAGCCGTGATCGCGACGACGACGACCATCGACGACCAGACCGCGAATTGGATGAGACCCGCAGTGCCGAGACCAAAGAGCTTGCCAGCTAGAATTTCCTCCGGCGTCACCGACGAGAGCAGAACTTCGACGATCTTGCTCTCCTTGTCGGTCGAAACGGTCTGCACGAGATAGCCGGAAGCGCTTAGGAGCGCCGTTAGCAAGAGAATTCCCAGGAAGAGGGGAATCGTCGTGCGCACCAGGAGGTCGAGGGCCTCGTCGAGGTCGACCACTTGTTCGCCTTCAGGGCCGAGCCGGCTGCGCACGAAGTAGGCCGGCGAGATCACCCGCTGATGCACGTCGCCGTCGAGGCGCCCTTCAATGAGCGACTTTCGCAAGAGCTTTCGCAGCAACGGCTCGATCGAAGTCCCCCGCATGCTCAAGAGCGGAGTCTTTTCCGACTCGACTGCAACCACCTTTCCTGTCGTGAGGTAGTCGTCTTCGATGATGTACATCGCGCGAAGGGCACCCGAGGCGAGATCTCTGCGGGCCGCGTCGCGATTCTCGTAGAGGAGCACCTCGTCGGCCTTGTCGTTCGGCTGCCATCGCAGCTCGCCGTCTCGTTCGACGAACGACGAACGATCGACGACCTTGGCTTCGTCGACCAAGCCGAATTGCGAGCTCTGTGCCGCGCGCTGCGAAAGGAAGTACGTCTGCGCGCCGAGGACCGTGCCCGAGACCGCAGCCAGGAATAGAGGCAAACCGAACGTCGCCAGCAAATACGACCAGCGTTTGACGACCGAAAGAAACTCGAATCGCGCCACGGCGGCAATGCGTTGGATGCGCATATCTCAGCGACCTCCACTCACCAGATGGACGAAAATCTCATCCATGCGCGCCACGAGCGGTTCGTAGCGATCAACGAGCACACCGTTTCGTACGAGCTCGTTCAAGTACCCCGCAGGAGTGGCGCTCGAGGGCAGCTCCACATGCCAGCATCCCGCCTTGCGTTGAGTGGCCTCCACTCCGAGGGCGACGAGGTCCATCGCTGTCCAGACCATGACCTCGTGCGGTGAGTACCGACGGCGAATCTCGTCGAGCTGGCCGTACACGACCAGGTTGCCGCGATGAATGAGGGCGACCCGGTCGCAGAGCGCCTCGACCTGGTGCATCATGTGGGTCGACAAGACCGTCGTTCGACCCCTTTGCCGACGCTCTTCGATCAGCTCGGTGACGAGGGCGACGTTGACCGGATCCAGGCCCGAAAATGGTTCGTCCAGGACGCAGAGCTCGGGATCGTTCATGAGGCAGGCGGCGATCTGAACCTTCTGCGTCATGCCTTTCGAGAGACTCTCGACTCGCTGGTCCGCGACCTCGCTGAGGCCGACGCGTTCGAGCCAATGGTCCCCGGCGTCGTGAGCGGCCGCACGTTTCATGCCTTTGAGCCCGCCCAAATAGGCGAGAAGCTCACGCACCTTGGCGCGACGATACACACCGCGCTCCTCGGGGAGGTAGGCTGTGCGATCGAGGGTCTGCGGAGTCGGCGCGGCGCCAAAGAGCGACACTTCGCCCTCATCGGCACGAAGAATGTCGAGCCCGATTCGGATCAGGGTCGTCTTTCCGGCACCGTTCGGTCCGAGGAGGCCGAAGACCTCGCCGGGTCCCACTTCGAGCGAAACCGTGTCGAGCGCAGTGCGCCCTCCAAAACGCTTGGATACGCCCCGATACGCAAGAACTTCCACCGAGGAAGTGTATCGGTTGGAGGGCCCGGGGGGCTAATCCGCTGCAGGCTCAGGGACGGGACCCGCTGGCTCCGGATCTCTGGGAAAGCGCCGCAGCCAAGAGCTTCTTGGTCAATCTCGAAACCCCAACGCTCCCTAGCTCGTCGATCAGGAAAAGCCGTCGTGTCTCGGAGGTCTCGGCCTTTGCTCCCGTCGCCCGGAAGACGTCGATCTGCATTCGACGGTGCGTGAGCACGTGGTCCAGCTGTCCAATCGATTCCCGGGTTAGGCTTGCCGAAATCCCCGCGTCCCGAAGCGCTCCTCGCGCGTCGCTCGAATCGAATGCGCTTCTGGAGATCATCGGCAAGCCCCAGAGCCCGGCAAACAGGCTCTGCTCGCTTCGGAGGAGCCAGACGCGCTGCTCCGATCCGCGGCCCTGCGTCGCCACTACCGCCGCTAGCTTCACTTGGCTCGGGGCTTTCTTTGGACGCGGCACAGGGAGCTCGTCGACTTCACCGTGTGCGCATGCCTCGCAGTAGTCGGCAAGCGGGCAGGACTCGCAGCTCGGTTGCTTGGGGGTGCAGACCGTGGCGCCCAGCTCCATCAGGGCCTGATTGAACGCGCCAGGTCTTACGCCTGGAACCAAACGCGCGGCCTCTTCCCAGACGCGTTTGCTGGTCACCGAAGAACCAACCTGCGTGCCAATTCGAAAGAGGCGCGCGAGAACGCGGGTCACATTCCCGTCGACGATGGGCTCTTCTTTCCCGAAGGCAATGCTGCCGATGGCACCCGCGGTGTAACGACCCACGCCCGGCAGAGCACGCCGCGCTTCGGCGTCCTCGGGGACCTCTCCGTCGTACTTCGCGACGACTTCCCGGACCCCTGCGTGGAGCAAACGCGCACGTCGGTAGTAGCCGAGGCCGCTCCAATGCGAGAGCACGGTGTCTTCGTCGGCTTCAGCCAAGTCTCTCGGAGTCGGAAAGCTCGCCAGAAAGCGCTCGTAATAGGGGATGACCGTCTCCACGCGTGTCTGTTGAAGCATCACTTCAGACACCCAAATTGCGTATGGATCGCGGGTCTGGCGCCAAGGAAGGTCGCGGGCCGCTTCGTCGTACCAGCTGAGCAGCTTCTGCCGAATCGCAATCATCAGAGCTCGCCGTCGAACAGGCGCTCCGGGTTCTCGAGCGTTTCGATGATGTCGTACGCAAACGCGGCGCCAACGTGTCCGTCGACGACGCGATGATCGAGTGAGAGGGAAAGCAACATGACCTTGCCCACGACGATTTTTCCGTCGCGAACCACGGGCTTCTCTTTGATTCGATGGACGCCCAAGATGCCCAGCTCTGGATGATTCAGGATCGGCGTCGCGAGAAGGCCACCTCGTTTGCCGAGGGAGGTCACCGTGAATGTGGAACCCCTTAAATCTTTGGGCGAAATCGTTCCGTCCCTCGCCGACCGTGCAAGAAGCTCAATTCGGCTCGCAAGCTCGAAGAGCGAGAGCCGGTCCGCGTCGTGCACGACCGGAACCATCAGTCCGGCCTCGGTCGCCGTTGCCACGCCGATGTTGTAGTATTTCTTGTAAACCAGCTCCTTGCTGCGCTCATCGACCGCAGCGTTTAGGACGGGATGCCTGGGCAGCGCGTCGGCTACGGCTTTGACCACGAAGGGCAAGTAGGTGAGCTGGACCCCCCGGCGCTCCGCCTCGGGCAAGAGCCGCCGCCGAAGCTCCACCAGCGCCGACGCATCACACTCCTCGACGAAGGTGAAGTGCGCTGCCGTCGTCTTGGAGCGGTGCATCCGTTCGGCGATCGTGCGCCGCATACCGAGGATCGGGCGACGCTCTTCGAGCGTTGTATCGGTCCGGTCCTCGGCGACGAACGCGCGCGCGTCATCCGCGGTCACCCGCCCCTCCGCCCCGCCAGGACGAACGCGCCGAAGGTCCACACCCAGTTCGTCGGCCAAGCCTCTCGTCGCGGGCGTCGCCAAGGGCTTCGCGTCGAAGTAGGCATGCTCGGAACCGATCTCGGCCCCCCGGTCCCGGCCTCCCCGCCCCGGTCTCGGAACCGCTCTCGGCCCCGGCCCCTCGGCCGCGCTCTGAAAAAGCCCGGCCCCGGGTACCTGATCCCGGATCTCCCCCACGGCGGTCGCCGGCGGCCTCGAAGATCGCCGCATGGCAGACACGTTCGAGGCCGGCTCGGGCTCGAGCGTGAGGATCACCTGCCCCACCTGCGCGACGGCGCCCACCTCGAAGCAAATCCGCTCGACTCGAGCGTCGCAAGGCGCACCAATCGTCACGGTCGCCTTGTCGGTCATCACCTCCACCATCGGTTCGTCCTCGGCCACGGTGTCGCCCACCGCCACGAACCACTCGACGATCTCGCCTTCGGTCACGCCTTCCCCAACGTCCGGAAGCTTGAAGTCGAAGCGCGCCATCGCTCAGTACCTCGCCGTTTCCAACAGCGCCGGAGCGATGCGGTGCGCCAGCGGAAGATATTCGCGCTCGTGGGTCAAAGGGAACGGCGTGTCCCAACCGGTGATACGAATCGGGGGAGCCTCGAGGTGCAGGAATGCACGCTCGGTGACCAGCGCGACGAGCTCGCCTCCAAAGCCACATGTCCGCGGCGCCTCGTGCACGATCACGATGCGGCCGGTTTTTTTCACACTGGACGTGATGGTTTCGATATCGAGCGGCCAAAGGGTCCGAAGGTCGATCACTTCGACGTCGACGCCATGCTTGGCCACCTCTTCGGCGGCGGCGAACGCTTCATAGAGCATCGCCCCCCAGGCCAGACAAGAGACCTGCTCACCAGGCCGAACGACCTTTGCTTCGCCGAGAGGCACCCGGTAAGTCGTCTCCGGAACGTCCATTTTCACCGCGCGATACACCCGCTTCGGTTCGAAGAAGAGAACAGGGTCTTCGTCCCTGATCGCTTCGAGCAGGAGCCCTTTCGCATCGTATGGGTTCGACGGGCAGACGACTTTCAATCCCGGCGTGTGAATGAACAAGGCCTCGGGCGACTGGGAATGATACTGACCACCCCGAATGCCCCCGCCATAAGGCGTGCGGACGACCATTGGCACGTGAAACTCCCCGGCCGTTCGATAGCGATACTTCGCTGCTTCGCTGACGAGCTGGTCGAAGCCCGGGTAGATGAAGTCCGCAAACTGAATCTCGGAAACCGGCCGAAGCCCGTGAAGCGCCATACCGATCGCAGTACCGAGGATCCCGGTCTCCGAAAGCGGCGTGTCGAGCACCCGATCCGGACCAAACTCTTCGCGCAGCCCCTGGGTCACGCGAAAAACCCCACCCAAGGTGCCAATGTCTTCGCCCATCAGCAGGACGTTCTCGTCCTCTCGAAGCGCGCCCCGCAGGGCGCTGTTGATGGCCTGGACGAGATTCATCTTCGTCATGACTCGTCCTCCTCAGCCCCGGCTCGCGGCCCGCCAGCGGACAGTGCTTCCTGCTCACGAAGGTGCCAAGGCTGCTCGGCGTAGACGTCGGTGAACATCTCGCTGAGCTCGGGCGGCGGTTTCTGCTCCGCGATGCGAACGCAATCTTTGACTTCGAGATCGCAAACCGTGCGCCAGTCCTCGTCGAGCTCGTCGTTCCAAACCTTACGATGCTCGATGTGCCTGCGGAGCCTGAGGATCGGATCGGCTTTGCGCCAGGCGTCCACCTCCGCTTCGCTGCGGTAAATTCTCGGGTCGTCTGAAGTCGAATGGCCGCCCAGGCGATAGGTCAGAAGCTCGATGAACGTCGGCCCTCCGCCGTTCGCCGCGCGCTGCACGCCTTCTCGAACGGCAGCAAAGACCGCCAGCGCATCGTTGCCATCGACCCTTGCAGCCGGGACCCGGTACGCGGCCGCTTTTTCAGCCATGGTGCGCGTTGCGGTTTGTCGCTCGACCGGCAAGCTGATCGCATAGCCGTTGTTGCGACACAGAAAAAGCACCGGCGGCTGAAAGACGCCGGCAAAGTTCATCGCCGCGTGAAAATCGTTCGAGCTCGTCGCTCCATCGCCGAAGAAGACGCCGACGCACTCATCGAGGTTGCGCGTTTTGGCCGCCATCGCCAGACCGACGGCGTGGGGGATTTGCGTTCCGATCGGTGCGCTCACCGAGAGATACCGGTGCGCCCGACTGAACGTGTGGTCCGGCATCTGTCGGCCGCACACCGGGTCGTCGGCGTTCCCGAACATGTGATCGACGTACCGTTGCAACGGATAGCCCCGGAAGAGCAGCGCGCCCACTTCGCGATAGCAGGGAACGATCCAATCGTGGTCGCGAAGGGCGGCAGCGGCACCGATGATCGCCGCCTCTTCGCCGAGCGAGCCCACGTGAAACGCGATTCGACCTTGCCGCTGAATTCGTTCGAGCCGCTCGTCTACGATGCGGGTGCGGACAAGCGCCTTGTAGAGCGCAACGACCTCATCGACGGACAGGCCCGGGTCGAGCTTTGAATCGAGGCTTCCGTCCTCCCGAATGACCTGCATGTCCCCCTCAGCCGAGCACGTCCAACTTTCGCTTCTTTCCGTACCGATTCATTGCGGGCGCCGCTTGGTCCTGCACCTCCGAGGCAAGCGCTCCCGTCAGAAAGACCTCCGCTGCGCGATAGCTCGAGCGAACGAGCGGGCCCGAGGCGACGAAGCGAAACCCCATCTCGAGCCCCAGCTTCTCGTAGTCTGCAAACTCGGCTGGCGTGACATAGCGTTGCACCGAGGCGTGACGCTTGGTCGGCCTGAGGTATTGACCGACGGTGAGCACGTCGACCTCCGCATCGCGCAGAAGCTGCATTGCGCTGAGCACTTCATCACGCTCTTCGCCAAGGCCCACCATGAGCGAAGTCTTGACGATCGAAGCGCCGAGCTCCTTCGCCGTGATGAGGGCATCGACCGAGCGATCCCATGAACATCGCACATCTCGAATGCTCCGCTGCAATCGCGGAACCACTTCCACGTTGTGCGCGAAGACATCCGGACGCCCCTCCTGCACGACCACGCGCAGGTCGTCGTGATGGCCTTGAAAATCCCCAACCAAGGTCTCGACGCGCAGCGCTGGACTGTGATGCTTGATTCGACGCACCGTCTTTGCAACGTGCGCGGCGCCACCGTCCGCGAGGTCGTCGCGGTCGACCATCGTCAGCACCACATAGGCGAGCCCCATTTCGGCAAGCGAGATCGCCGTGTTCTCGGGCTCGCCCGAATCCACGACTCCGGCGGGCTTCCCGGTCTGAACCGAGCAGAAGCGGCAGCCCCGGGTGCAGGTCTCGCCGAGGATCATGACGGTGGCGGTGCCCTGGCCCCAGCATTCGAAAATGTTCGGACATCGGGCTTCCTCACACACCGTGTGCAGCCCGCGCGCACGGAACCTCGACTTCAAGCCGTGGAATTGGTCCTGCTGCGGCCCCGCCGGGAGCCGCACGCGAAGCCAATCAGGTTTGCGGGCAGGCAAGGTCATCCAACGCTCCCATCGGTCCCAAAGCAAGCTCTTAGGGGGCGGCACCTCCCCTGTCAATCGCGGCTAACATTACGAATTGTGGGGCTTTCTTTGGCATGGCGCAATATCTCGATATCCCGGCCGCAGAGGCGCAATATTTTCGTGTTTGACCCTTTACCTGGGTCGAGCGTGCCCCATAATCCGGCTTCGAAGCGGCGCGATACCCGTTAGGAGCAACTCGATGGACGACGAAAGAAGGCCAAGGCGCGCTGGCCCAGTGGAGAGGCCCGGTGCGCTGGGTGGTAAGCGAGATATCAACCGACGCAAGCGCGTCCAAGACCTGATCGACGCCGGTCTCTCACTGTTCTTGCAGCGCGGCATCGAAGCGGTGACGATCGACGAAGTCGCCCGGGAAGCCGGCATGGCAAAGGGCAATTTCTACCGATATTTCCGTGACAAAGCCGATCTCGTCGAGGCGGTGGTTTCGCCGATTGCCAGCACTACGCTCGAAGCGATTCAGGAATGCGACTCGCATCTTCGTCAAGCAGCCGATCGAGACCAAGCGGTGGCGGCCTACGGGCAACTGGGCAACCGGCTGGTCGGCGCGCTCGCCCTCTACCCCGACGCGATGTGCCTTTATCTTCAGGAGCGGCGAGCTCCTGCGACCATCGCGCGACAGGCGATCTCCGACCTGGCGAACGACCTCGACGAGAGGGCGATGACCCTGAGCCAGGTTGCCGCCGAGCGGGGTTTCGTGACGGTCTCCGACCCACGGGTGAGCGCGCTGGCGGTCCTTGGCGCTGTCGAGGCGCTGGCTCTGGCATCGGTTCGCAAGCAAGTGCAGATGGATCCGATCGAAACCACCAAGAGCCTGATTTCGATCGTGCTCGAAGGTCTGCGAAACTAGCCCCCCTGGGCCAGCTAAACAACTGTCCAGCCCGAAACTACCGTTCCGACAGCTTCTTCTTCACAATTGAGCGGATATGGCGGGGAGGCTGATCGTAACCGCAATGGCGCTCATCTGGGCGACATTGCCTGGCGTCGCACATGCGGCGAGCGCCCCGGGTGCGCCCGGGATCTCGGGCGAGCTCGGCACGGTGGTCTTGCTCGTCATCGTGATCGGGGTCGCATACGTGCTCGCCCACAACGTGGTGGAGCGATTGCAGCGTCGTTTCCTCGTCGTGAGCGGCGCCGAATATCTCCTTCTCGGATTTCTGCTCGGTCCAGCCTTCCCCGCGATCCACGCATTCGACAACGTGACTGGCTTGCTACCGATCATCGCACTCGCGGCCGGTTGGGTTGGCTTGCTGCGTGGCACCGACTTCGACTTCGCGAGTCTTCAAAAGCTCGACCCGGCAACGTGGCGCGTGGTCTTCCTGCATCACTTGCTCCCTGGCCTCGCCGTCGGCTTTGGCGCGTACTACTTCTTCATTGACGGTGGCTGGGTGGAGACCACGACCCGCAGCGCAGCGCTGAGCGCCGCAGCCCTAGCCTGCTTTGCGGCGGCAGATTCGACCGAGCCCTTCGACCTCCTCGCAAGGCGTTACGAGATCAGCGGGCGGCTTGCTTCTCTGCTCCGAAACGGAACGCGCCTCGGCGACATCGCCGTCATCCTCGCCTTCGGCCTGATTTTTTGCGTCTTCCACGAGAACGCGCCTCAAGCGCAAGACTACTCGCCAGCCCTCTGGGCCTGGGTCACGGTCCTGCTCGGCGCCGCGCTCGGCTTCCTGTTTTCGCTCTTCTTGGCCGGCGACGAATCGGACAACTCCCGCTTCCTCGCGCTGGTCGGCATCATCGCCTTTGCGTCGGGCGGCGCCTATTTCCTCGAATTGTCTCCCTTGGCAGTGAATCTTTCGATGGGCTTCGTCCTGGTAAATTTCGCGCGCGGCGGCCAGCTCTTGCACACGACGCTCGAATCGACCGAGCGCCCGATGGCGATCGTGCTTTTGATCTTTGCCGGCGCGCTGTGGCAACCCACCCCGCTGGTGCCGACTTTGGTCGCGCTCTGTGGCTTCTTGGCTGCACGTACCGGGGCAAAATG
>Ga0316201_10000709_pt1 | contig 20217 bp, 11 predicted proteins | sample CS6wburrow_MG_FD_204516 | JGI IMG/M metagenome (GOLD analysis project Ga0316201, IMG submission 204516) | Coastal sediment microbial communities from Delaware Bay, Delaware, United States - CS-6 worm burrow | ecosystem: Environmental > Aquatic > Marine > Coastal > Sediment | place: USA... | reverse complement strand
ATTAACAAGCGGCTTCACCGCGCAGGCGCGTGGAAGAAGAGATTTGCAGGAGACCATTCTGGTCTTCTCCCGGGCCGCATTTATCGCTGCAATCATGAGCCTGCTGCTCCTGGCCTTTCAGGGACCCATCGAAAGTCTGAGTTTTCTGGTTCTGAAGGGAGAGACCCGGGTGGAAGAGTTGGCCATGACCTATTTCAGGATCAGGGTATGGGCCGCCCCGGCCGCCCTGGGGCAGTTTGCCCTGCTCGGTTTTTTCCTGGGCATGCAGAACGCACGGCTTCCCATGGTGGTTCTGGTGCTCACCAATGTGATTAATGTTCTCTGTAACTTTTTCTTCGTGATGAAACTGGGCATGGGATCCGACGGGGTGGCCCTGGGTACGGTGATTGCGCAATACAGCGGACTTTTTGTAGCCCTTTACTTTTTCAGGAAGTATTTCCGGAAACTCTTTAAGTACTGGTCCATGCAGGCCACGATTCAATGGGATAAGCTAAAACATTTCCTATCGGTCAACAGCGATATCTTTATCCGTACCATGTGCCTGGTGGTGGTTTTTTCCATTTTTACGGCCCGTTCTGCCAGCGTTGATCTGGATAACGAAGGGGAGGAAACCATCCTTGCGGTCAACTCGATCCTGATGCAGTTCTTTATGTTCTTCTCCTTCCTGATCGATGGCTTTGCCCATGCATCGGAAGCTCTGACAGGTAAATTCATTGGATCCGGTGACCGGCGGTCCCTGGACCGAACCATAAAACTACTCTTTCTCTGGGGTGGAGGGATCAGTCTGTTTTTTACCCTGCTTTACCTGCTTGGCGGGGAGGCTATTTTCAGAGCCTTAACCAATAATCCGGAGGTAATTGCCAATGCCAGGCCCTATTTCTTCTGGGTGGTGCTGGTCCCCGTGGTCTCCTTTACGGCCTTCCTCTGGGATGGCATTTTTATTGGAGCCACCGCCGGGCCCGAGATGAGAAATGCCATGCTGATCTCCACCCTCCTGATCTTTTTCCCGTCCTATTTCCTGGCAGGAAGGTTTTTAGGAAACCACGGTCTCTGGCTGGCCTTTATTCTGTTTATGATTGCCCGGGGAGGGACCATGCAGTTTATGGCCCGGAAGGCGGTATATGAAAAGCTGGCTTAGGCCTCTATTTTCTTATCCCGCTTCCGCTCGTGCTCTGCCAGCAGGATCTTCCGCAGACGGATCGATTTGGGAGTCACTTCCACATATTCATCCGAACCCACGTATTCCAGGGATTCTTCCAGGGAAAATTTAACTGCAGGGGCAATGGAAACTTTTTCATCGGACCCTGAAGCCCGCATATTGGTCAGTTTTTTGGTCTTGATCACATTAACCATCAGATCCTCCTGTTTGGTATGTTCCCCGATCACCTGCCCGGCATAAATAGGTTCCATGGGATCGATGAAAAACTTGCCCCTGTCCTGAAGTTTATCTATGGAATAGGAGATGGAGGTCCCGGTCTCCATGGCAATCAGGGCCCCGTTCCGCTTACGCACCAGTTCGCCCTTCCAGGGCTCATAGCCGGAAAATCTGTGCGAAATAACCGCATTCCCTTCCGTGGCAGTCAGAACAGGTTGCCTCAGGCCTATCAGTCCCCTGGCGGTGATTTTAAATTCCAGGTTCACCCGGTCGTCCTTCTTCTCAATATTCAGAATATCTCCTTTTCGCCCGGTCACAATCTCAATCACCTTCCCCGAAAATTCCTCATCCACATTGATGTAAAGTAGCTCCACCGGTTCGTGCTTAAATCCATCAATCTCCTTGATTACCACCCGGGGCTGTCCCAGCTGCAGTTCATATCCCTCCCTGCGCATGGTCTCGATCAATATGGAGAGGTGAAGAATCCCCCTTCCATAAACCCTCAACCGATCGGGCGAATCTGTTTCTTCCACTTTCAGGGCCAGGTTCTTTTCGGTCTCCTTGAACAAGCGATCCCTCAAATGCCTGGAGGTCACAAATTTTCCTTCTTTCCCAAAAAACGGAGAGTTGTTAATGGTGAACAACATGCTCATGGAGGGTTCGTCGATGGAGATGGGAGGCATGGCCTCGGGGTTCTCGAAATCGGCAATGGTGTCTCCGATATCAAAATCTTCCAGGCCCAGTACCGCCACGATTTCTCCCGAGCCGACCGCTTCCTTGGTTTTCTCTTTGCCCAGGCCTTCAAAGGTATAGAGCTCCTTGACAAAGGATTTATGTATCAGCCCGTTACGCTGCACAATGGAGACCTGGTCGCCCATCTTTATACTTCCCCGGTGAACCTTCCCCACGGCGATCCGTCCCGTATAGGAAGAGTAGTCCAGCGAGGAGATCTGCAGCTGGAGAGAGCCGGGATTCTCCAGGGGAGCATCGAAATAGTCCAGGATGGTGTCCAGCAGGTAAGCCATATCATCGGTGGGATTCTTCCAGTCCGGCCCCATCCATCCCTCTTTGGACGAACCATATACCGTGGGGTATTCCAGCTGCTCTTCGGTGGCATCCAGGGCAAACATCAGTTCAAACACCAGCTCACTGGTCTCATCCGGCTTGCAATTGGGCTTGTCCACCTTATTGATGACCACAATCACTTTTTTTCCCAGCTGCAGGGCTTTCTGCAGTACAAAGCGGGTCTGGGGCATGGGGCCTTCGAAGGCATCCACCAGCAATAATACCCCCTCGGCCATATTCAGAACCCTTTCCACCTCTCCTCCAAAATCCGAGTGCCCCGGGGTATCAATGATGTTAATCTTGGTTCCTTTGTAAGACACAGATACATTCTTGGAGAGAATGGTGATGCCCCGTTCCCGTTCCAGATCATTGGAATCGAGGATCAGATCACCCATCTCCTGGTTATCCCTGAATAGTTTTACCTGATGCAGGATACGGTCGACCATGGTGGTCTTTCCGTGGTCAACGTGTGCGATTATCGCTATATTTCTAAGATTCATGCTGTTCGGCTCTAGTTAAAAAGTGCGCAAAGGTAGCATAATATAACTACACAAAAAACTGATTCTCTTGCTATATTTACCCTCTGATAACACCCTGAACTAAGCTAATACAACTCTCTGCATATGGCTGAAGGTCGTTTTACCAACCCTGTAGTTGCTTCCCTCGCAGGAATCAAAGATTTTTTTTCCAAACAACAACTGGCCCCGAGGTATTCCGATAAGGACAGGGCCGATGGCCAGACCGTAGTGATCACCGGGGCGAATTCCGGGCTGGGATTCGCTCTTGCAGTTGAGTTTGCCAGGAGGGGAGCCCGGGTGATTATGGCAGGAAGAAGCCAGATCCCCGAAGCCGGGGAACGGGTGAAAAAGCTTTCCGGTTCAGAAAGGGTGGAAATGCGGTACATGGATCTTAGCAAAATTGAGACCATTCACCAGTTTGTCGGGTCCCTATCAGAGGAGAAGACTGAGGTGGATCTTTGCATCCTGAACGCGGCCGTGGCTCTCCCCGGATCGCGCCGGACAGCTTCGGGCCAGGACCAGATGTTCCTGGTCAATTACCTTTCCAATGTTATTTTAACCCAGCTGCTTCTGGCGAAACAGGTGATTAAGCCTAAACAAGCCTCCCCGCTATCGAAAATTATTTTTATATCAAGCGATTCTCACCAGGGGGCCACCTACATCGATTACGAAGAATTCGGGCGCTTTTTTGACTATGGGGTTTCCAAGGGAATTTCAAATTACAGTTACTTTAAACTTATTTTAAACACCTATGCCACAGAGCTTTCCAGAAGAATAAATCAGAATTCTGTGAACTTAAGTATAAATCTTATATGTCCCGGGCCGGTTGCATCCAACATTGTCAAGGAGGCACCCTGGCTGCTCAGGATGATTCTGAAAGGCATTTTCCGGATCGTTTTTAAATCTCCTGCCAGGGCGGCACGACCAGTAGTGTATATGGCCCTGTCGCCCGATTACGAGGGAACCAGCAATGAATACCTGCATATGTTTAATCCCAAGAAAATGGACCCCAAGGTCTATGAGACCGGGGAAGGTGAAAAACTTTGGTTAAAATCACTGGAACTTCTCAAATCCATCGATCCGGAGTTTAAAAGCTATTATCCATGATCCACAGGCACAAGAAATTACCCTTTTTGCTCCGGGAACAGTAATTTATCGTACCTTTGCGGCCTAATTTAAGATTATGGAATTTAAGGACTTAGGATTGCCCAAAGATATTCTGAAAGCAGTCACCAAATTAGGCTTTGAAAGCCCGTCGGAGATTCAGGAAAAGGCGATCCCCATCCTTGCGGCGGGTAAGCAGGATTTCGTTGGACTGGCCCAGACCGGCACAGGAAAAACTGCCGCTTATGGATTACCCCTGATCCAGCATATTGATTTCGAAGACCGGACCACCCAGGCCCTGATCATCTGTCCCACCCGGGAGCTTTGCATGCAAATTACCCGCGACCTGGAGTCCTTTGCCGTTTACCAGAACAATCCCAATATCGCGGCCGTTTATGGGGGAGCCAGTATCTCCGATCAGATTCGCAAACTCAAAAAGGGATCCCAAATCGTAGTAGCCACTCCGGGAAGATTGCTCGATCTGATTAACCGCAAAGCCATCACGCTGAAGACGGTCTCCAGGGTGGTCCTGGATGAAGCGGACGAAATGCTGAATATGGGATTCAAAGAGGATATTGATGCCATCCTGGACCAGACACCGGCAGTAAAAAGGACCTGGCTCTTTTCGGCCACCATGCCAAAAGCTGTTAAACGGATTGCCCAGAACTACATGCACGATCCAGTGGAGATCGTGGTGGGAATACAGAATAGTGTGGCTGACAATATTGAGCATCGCTATTATATGATGAAAGAACGGGACCGGTACCATGCCCTGAAAAGGATCCTGGACTTCTATCCTGAAATATACGGACTGATCTTCTGCCGGACACGGAGGGAGACCGGCCAGATCGCCGATAAGCTGGAAAAAGAGGGCTACGATGTGGTGGCCCTGCATGGCGACCTGTCGCAGGCCCAGCGAGATGCTGCCATGAAGAAATTCAGGGAGAAGACTGTGAAGGTCCTGGTAGCCACGGATGTGGCTGCCCGGGGCATCGATGTGAAAGATATCTCCCATGTGATTCATTACAATTTGCCCGATGATATAGAAAACTATACACACCGCAGCGGGCGAACAGCCAGGGCTGGCAAATCGGGTAAATCCCTGGCCCTGGTCAATACCAGGGAAACCTATAAAATCAGGCAGGTGGAGTCCCTGCTTAAGACAACACTAAAACAATCCACGATCCCCAAGGCCGAGGAAATCTGTGAAAAGCAAATGTATGCCCTCATGGACAAGGTAGTCAACACCGCTGTGGATGAGGAGGCCATCGATCTCTACTGGCCGGTATTCTACAAGAAGTTGAAAAATCTGCCGGCTGAAGAGATTGTATTAAAATTTATCTCCATGGAGCTCAATGCCTTCCTGGATTACTACAAAGACTCGGGCGACCTGAATGCCAGCCATGAGAAGGATGGCCAAAAAAGCAGACCCCCAAGGAAGGAGGGCGGAGCCTTTAACCGGAACCTGAGCGGAGAGAAGAACCGCTATTTTATTAACCTGGGCGAAAAACAGAATCTGAACAAAGGCGCCCTGCTGAGGCTGGTATGCAGCGAGACCGGAATCGACAGTTTTCACATGGGTCGCATTGATATTCATTCCCGGCATTCCTTCTTCGAGGTGGATAAAAAAGTCTCCAGTCGGATCCTGCCTTCTATCCAGGAGGGAAGCTATGAAGGCAAGGCATTCCAGGTTTCTGTCTCACAGGTGAACGAGCCCGGAAAAAATAAAGCAAATAAAAAGAAGCGCTAGAGCGAACTTTCTTCCTTGATTTTCGTATTTCCTAAGGATGCCTGCCAGATTTATAGTCGGTTTGATTTTGCTTGTGCTGTTGCCAGCTTCAAAGGCCAGAACTCAGAACCTGGATAGCCTGATGAGATTGCGTGATACCACGCTAATCAGTGAGGACCAGATCAACCTGCAGTTGCAGATGGCTTATGTTCTGAGTGATATAAATATCAGAGCTGCCCTGGACCATGCCAACCGGGCTTTGAAGGAAGCGGAAGAGATCGGTTCGGAGCGATGGACCGCCGAGGCAAAACTGGCCGTCGGGACCTTCTACGACTACCTGGGTGTTAATGAAGAGGCAGCAAACCTGCTGAGAGAAGCATTTAACAGTTTTGTGGAGCTGGGGGACTCCGTAAAACAGGCCGCCACCCTGATGCATATAGGCAACACTTATTTCTATATCAAGCAGTTTGAACCAGCTCTGAAGTATTTCAGCCTGGTCTCAGAATATGGAAGGGACCTGAAGGATACCTCTTTAATAATCAGTGGGCTTAATTCCACCGCAGCGGTGTATGGCAACACCGGCAGACTGGATTCTGCTCTGATCCTATTTAAAGAGGCGCACGCCCTCTCCCGCCTGTACGGAAGCATTCAGAAAGAAATCCTGGCCTACTACAATATGGGAGATGTGCATCTTTATTCCGGACGCAGGACGCAGGCCCTGGAGGTGTTTCATGATCTGGAAAACTATTACAATCTGAAGGAGAACAGTCCCAAGTATCTTTCCAGCCTTTACAACTCCATGACCAAAGCCTACCTGGAAAAAAGGGATCTCAACATGGCCAAGACCTACTCCGAAAAAACACTGCTTGCCCTGCAGGAAAATATGCGCTATAACGAATACCAGGAGTATTTTCTAAATCTTGTCAGTATAGACACCCTGCAGGACCTTCCTGAAGAAGCACTGCTTCATTACATCAGATACAAAGAGCTGAACGACAGCCTGAACAATGCCAGCTTTAAGGAGAAGCTGGCCAACCTGGATATCTATTTTGAACTGGAGTCAGAAGAGAACCAGATTGAACGCCTCACCCTGGATAATCAGTACAAAGATCTAAAAATCAGACAAAAACGACTTACCAATTATGGCTATGTCACCCTCTCCCTCTTGCTCTTAACCATTGTTTTCCTGGTGATCAGGTCCTACAGCAAAATCAAAGAGAAAAATGTACTGCTGGAGAAGCAGAAGGATGATCTGAAAGCCGCTCAGCAGCGACTGGTGCAATCAGAAAAGATGGCCAGCATTGGAACGCTGACAGCCGGAATCGCTCATGAAATAAACAATCCCCTGAACTTCATTTCGGGCGGACTCAACATTATGAGGGAGGTGCATGAGGGACTCGACTGGGAGGGCCGTGAGGAGGAAATGAAACGCTTTGTAATAGCCCTGGAAATGGCCCGCGACGGGCTGGACCGGTCGGTTGACATTGTTCAGGCCCTGATGACCTTTTCACACAGGGGCGGCTCCAGGAAAGTGAAAACCGATCTGCGCGTAACCATCGATCATACCCTGATGTTCCTGAGATCCAAGATCTCGGACGAGATTCAGATTATCAAACAATACCGCCTGGAGAAACTGGTCCCGGTTTTCCCGGAGAAGATGCACCAGGTAATCATCAATATCATCGACAATGCCATTTTTGCAGTTAATCTGGAGCCTTCCCGTCCAAAAATCATTTCGATCTCTACCATGATGCGGGATGACAAAGCGGTGCTCTCTTTTGCAAACACGGGGCCACAGATTGCTGACGAGCACCTGGACCAGCTTTTCGATCCCTTCTTTACAACCAAAGATCCCGGACAGGGAGTGGGACTCGGACTCTCCATCTGCTACACGCTGATTGCAGAGCATCAGGGTGAGATCGAAGCCAGAAATACCAGTGACGGGGTTCTCTTCACGGTGAGCCTGCCTTTGAAATAGGAAGCTTAATACTTAAAATCCAGGTCGATCAGGATTCCGGTATGGATGTCATATACCCATGCATGCACGCTTGGGCCACCCCTTTTTTTGATCGCCTCCTGCACCACCTCAAACTCCAGTAAATTCCGGCATTGTGCTTCCACGTTGAGCTCCACCATCCTGCGGTAACGTTCTTCCTCATCGGACAGCTGTTCCAGCTCTTCCAGATGGGGCACAACCACCGCCCTGATCTGATCGAACCAGTGCTCCAACGGATCCTCCGTTCTCTCCTCCATGGCTGCCTGAACCCCGCCACAGCCGAAATGGCCACACACAACGATATGCTTGACCTGCAACTGATTCACGGCAAAACGGACCACACTGACCGCATTCCGGTCCGTCTGCGAAACCTGGTTGGCTATGTTCCGGTGAACAAATACTTCTCCGGGTTCCGCCCCCATAAATATTTCTGCCGGAACCCGGCTATCGCTGCATCCAATATACAGGTAGTCAGGAATCTGCACCTGGCTCTGCCTGATGAAGAATTCCTTATCGGAAGCCCGCGTCTCAGCTGCCCATTTTCTGTTGTTCTCAAATACCTGCTCATAAGATAATCCCATAAACCTGATTTAGCGTTCCTAAAATCCTTTAGCGCTCCTGCAGATAGCGGGCACTCTCCTGAAAAGTATCCGGATGCATCTCCACATAGTAATTCTGAACTCCCCCTGTTTTTGCAGCCTCAAAAAAATCTTCCCAATCCACGATACCCTGTCCCACAGGAACCTGTGACTGCTTCTCGGTGGAATAATCTGCCAGGTGAGCAGAGATAAAGCGTCCCGGATATTCCCTGAAGTAATCCTGCGCTTTGAAGCCCTGGTCAATAACAGCCACCTGAAACTGCATCTTCACCAGATCCGGATCCAATTCCTCCAGTAATACGGGGTAGATCAGCTGACCATCAATCTCTTGAAACTCAAAATGATGATTATGGTATACCATCTGGATACCGGCCTCTTTGGTTTTCGCTCCGATCACATTAAGTTCCTGGGCCGCCATACGCCAGTCGTCCAGGGTGGCATCCCGGAGTCGCAGGCCTGGCATGGACTGTGCCATTTGCTTCATTCCAATCTGGGCTGCCCATTGGATCCGGTTGTCCAGGGATTCTTTGAGTTCTTTGGAAGTAAAGTGAGAACTGCTGCAGATCAACCCGGCATCTTCGATTATTTTTTTCATTTCGGTCCCCGACAGCTCATTCAGGGTCTTAAAGCCATATCCCAAAGGGGAACACATCTCCACTTCGGAATAGCCCATGGCTGCCATCTTTTTCAGGGTACCGGCAAAATCATTCTGCAATTCTCTGTTTATGGTCCAGATCTGGAAACCAAAGGCTGGTTTTTCTCCTGCCATACCTGAAGCCAGGATATGGACCGGAACCTGGCTGAGCAAGGCGGCGGATGCCAGGGTGGCTCCACCTGTCTTAAGAAATTGTCTTCGGGTAGTTTTCATGTCTTAAAAGGGTTGCTTGAAATGAATCACCAAGATAAAAAAATCTGAAAGTGAGAAGCAGGGAATTCAGGAAAATTATTCCAACATTTGTAGTCCATCTCCATAAGGAAGCTTTCCATGTTCAAACACGCCATTGTCCGCAAACCCTGTCCCGAGATGATCAAGGGGCTTCGTTCAGTCTCCCTGGGCAGGCCGGATTACCAGCTGGCCCTGGAGCAGCACGAGGGGTATGTGGAAGCCCTTAGAACCTGTGGCCTGGAGGTTCAGGTGCTGGACGCCGATCCGCATTTCCCCGATTCGGTCTTCGTGGAAGATGTGGCCCTGTGCACTCCCGACTGTGCCATTATTACCAATCCCGGAGCACCCTCCCGGAATGGGGAAAAAATGGGTATAAAACCGGTCCTTGAATCCTATTATAAACAGGTGGAATCCATTGAAGCCCCCGGGACCCTGGATGCCGGCGATGTTATGATGGCCGGGACGCATTGTTATATCGGGCTCTCCCGGCGCACAAACGCCCCGGGTGCTGCTCAATTGTTAGAAATCCTGAGAAGTTATGGAATGGAGGGTTCCACCCACCCCCTGCAAAATATGCTTCATCTGAAGAGCGGACTCTCCTACCTGGAGCAGAACTACCTGCTCATCAGCGGTGAACTCAGGACTCATCAAGCCTTCTCCGGCTTTCGCCGGATAGAGGTGGACCCGGAAGAAAGCTATGCGGCCAACTCCCTGTGGATCAACTCCACCGTGCTGGTACCGGCTGGCTTTCCCGGAACCAGGGAGAAAATAGAGCAGGCCGGCTACCCTACGATCTCCCTGGATGTATCCGAATTCCGTAAACTCGACGGCGGTTTAAGCTGTCTTTCCCTGAGATTTTAAGACTAAATGGGGACCCTTTACTGCTCGGTCAGGCTAACTGTCATATCATATCCGCTCACAAAGAAGGCAGGCATCCCTTCCGATTCGTTACTCGCTGCATCAAACCCGGACCCCAATGACGCAGACATCATCGATCTGCTCATACTTGCCACGCCATAATTCAAAGGTTTCTTCAAGATCCTGTTTTTGCTTTTCCATGGAATCTGCCCGGACGGACAGAAGCAGTTCTCTGAACTTCTGGATTTTAAATTTTTTCCTCTGCTCCCCTCCGTACTGATCCACATATCCGTCAGAAAACACGTAAACCGTGTCATTCTCCTTTAAGGAAAGCTTGTGATTCGTGAACTCGGATTCCACCCAGTGAATTCCAATGGGTTGCTTATCCCCCTTCAGTTCAAACAGTTTTGCATCCTTCCCTTCCACAGATGAATCTGACCCGGGTTCCCCACCGGTAAGCTGATCCTTTTTCCGAATGAGATAGAGGGGATGATACGCTCCGGCAAACTGCAGCTCGCGTTTCTTTTTGTCGATAACAACGATGGCTATATCCATCCCGTCCTTCTGATCCCGGATCGTTCCCTGCTGAACCAGCATGGATTTTACCTTTTCTCTGAGCTGGCCCAGAATCTCGGCCGGACTGGAAATCCTGCCTTCCACAAGCAATTCATTAAGCAGGGTGATGCCCAGCATGCTCATAAAGGCACCCGGAACACCATGGCCGGTGCAATCGGCTGCCACAATGATCAGGGAGGAGTTTACCTCCTTTACCCAGTAAAAATCACCACTGACGATATCCCGGGGCTTAAATAGTACAAAGTATTCGGGGAGGACCCTGTCCAGGTAGTTTTTATGGGGAAGGATCGCTGCCTGAATCCTCTGGGCGTAGCCAATACTGTCGGTGATCTCTTTCTTCTGGGCAAACACCAGATCACGCTGAGCCTCAATTTCATCACGTTGAGATTCGATCTCTTCCTTCTGCTCGGAAATCTCCCGGGTCCGCTCCTGCACCTTTTGCTCCAGTTCCCGGTTGACCTTATCCTTCAATTTTTCATTCTCTTTCAACTGATAAATGATCCGTTCCTGCGATGCTTTCTTCTCCCTGTCATCCAGTCTTAATTTCTGCGCCAGTCCAATGGAGAAGATCAATATTTGCAGAATCGCAGCTACAAAAAAACCGGATACCTGGAGGATCCGAAAGAGGATGGATTCAGTGATTGCCTCGGCCGTGAGTTCAGCGGTGGATGAGCTAATGGTGATAATCGCCAGTGGGATTAACACGATGTTGGCAGTCAGAAAAAACCAGGCTGGTTTGTATCCCCCCCGGATCCTGAAGATGGCAGGAAGGATCAAAAGGAAGAGGGGAATAATGGCCACGGCAAAAACCCAGATAAGCAGGACCACGTCCTCAAACAGACCCCGTATTTCAAAGCCCAGAACATCCCCCAGGATCAAGGCCACAATCCTGATCCCGATCAATCCCATCAATACTACCACACTCCAGTACCATCCGGACATTTTCTGCTTTAGCTCCAGATAGCTGATCCCGAACAGGAGGAAAAAGATGGTGACCAGGGAAAGGGTAAAGAACTGGGAATTTGAAATCAGGATGGATTTAAATACTTGAGCTTTCCACAGGAACTCCCCCTGATAGCCTTCAGAAACAAAAAGAAACCCGGCAAAAGATAGAATATAGAGAGCGAAGTAGAGATACTGCCTGTCGCGTAGCGCAAAAAAGAGGATCAGGAAAAAACACGAAATGATGGTCATCATTCCCGTCAGTGCAAACAAAACCATTCTTTCTATCCGGTCATGCTGTACCACCGTATCCTTGGCAATAAAATGAATCAGGGGAGCTCCAATGCGGGATTCCGCTTTCCACCGGAGATAAAAAGTCTGCTCTGTTCCCTGGTCCAGGGCAAGCGAGGCTGCATGCCAGTTCTTATAAACGAAGTCCCGCTCCTCCACAGGAATCTGTATTCCTGTTCTTTTCTCCAGAATGGATCCTGAGGGTTCAATAAGGTATAAATTGGCGGAATCCGTTCCCGACATCTCCGGAAGGTTGACCAGGTATAAACGGTTTTCAGAGATCCTGTTTATTGTCTTTATTTTAAGCCAGGCACAGGAAGAGGAGAAATCTTTTGAAAACTGGCTGCGGATCCCTTTTAAGCTGGTTTCTATGGAGGGCTTCAGCTCATAGAGGATCAGGGAATCCCCCCTGAGGATCGTAAAAGAGGTATCCACGGTGGCTCTCGCGAATACTCTGCTGCTGATATGATAAAACGCATCCTTATCCAGCTCCTCCATCAAACTGACCACCTGGTCGCCTGCCCGGATCCCGATTTTTGCGGCCGGACTTCCCTCTTCCACGGAATACACCAGGCTCTTTGTTTTTAAAGGATTCACAAAAAGACTATCCAGCGAGTCAGACATGATCTGGGTGATGTTCCACTGCTCCAGGGAATCTACGAGGTATTCATACTCATAGGCTACAATCTGGTACAGGTAGGGCTCCCTGGTGAGGGAGAATTGCAAAAGCGAATCAACCCCCCTTCGTTTGATCAGCAGATCCACCGTTTCACCCGACCGGTCATGCAGCAGCTCCTGGATCACCCTCTGGCTAATCTGATTCCCGGAGATAACAGAGTCATTGATGGCAAGGATCTGATCCCGAAGTTTGATCCCGGCCAGTTCGGCCGGGCTTTCCGGCAGAATGGTGGCAATTCTGGCTGTATCGTTCTGGATATAGGTATTGAGAATCCCTGTATACCCATCATATACAATAATTTCTGTCTGGGCAAATGTCCAAGCGGAACAGGCCAGCAAAGCAAAAATCATCAGGCTTAAACTACGGGAGATCATCAATGTTGGATCAGATTTCAGCATACTAAAGGTATAAAAGAGAGGGAATAAAGCAAAGGCATTATATATAAGATTTGGATATATCGGTATTTTATATGTATATTTGAATCATGATTTCAAAAGATCTGCTTAAAGGCACGCTGAAGACCATCGTTCTGAAGCTTCTCGAGGAGAATGGCAGAATGTATGGCTACGAGATTACCCGCGAGGTTGAAAGACTTACCGAAGGCAAGGTCCAGCTCTCCTGGGGAGCCCTGTACCCGGCACTTCATAAACTGGAATCGGACCGCCTGATAACATCTGAGGAAGAGAGTATCGGGAAGCGGGTGCGCAAGTATTACCGGCTCACCGAGTCGGGCACCAGCGCAGCTAAGGAAAAGGTTCGTGAATTCATCGATTTTGTCACCATCATGGGACGGGTCCTGGATACCGGTCCAAGCCTGAACCTGGCATAAACAAATGGCCGAACTGAGCGAACGGGAAATAAAACTCCTTATCAGGGAGATCGACAGGCAGGGGCTGACTTATACCCAGCTGCAAAATGAACTCCTGGACCACCTTTGCTGTGACATTGAGGCCAAAATGGAGGAGGGGCTGGAATTCCTGAAAGCTTATGAAGAGGTGCGAAGCCGCCTGGAAAATAACCGGATACAGGAGATCCAGGAAGAGACCCTGTTATTAATCAACCAAAAATACCGTATGATGAAAAAGTTCATGTACATTTTGGGAACCATTGCTCCATCCCTGTTGATCCTCGGAGCTCTTTTCAAACTGCAACACTGGCCCGGAGCCAGCATACTCATCGTGTTGGGCGCTTTCCTGCTGGGAGCGGTATACCTTCCCGTTTTTGCCATGGTAAGCATGCGCGATACCCGGAAAAAAGATAAGCGGGTGAACAAGACACTTTATTTGACCGGAGTAATCACCGGGTTTATCTTTATTACCGGGGTACTGTTTAAGATCATGCACTGGCCCGGAGCCGGGGTTGCACTTCTGAGCAGTGTGGTACTGGCGGTGGCTGTCTTTATCCCGGTCCTGGTGGTCCACGCTTTGAAAGACAAGGAGAACCAGCTTCAAAACTTCTCCATCCTGATATTCGTACTCTCCTTTATGGCTGTTAATATAATGGTATTTGCTCTCAGAACATCAAAAAATGTATTGCACTCCATGCGTGTTTCGGCCATTGTAAATATGAAGACCAACCAAATGCTAGAAGCGGGGAATACCCTCTACCTGAAAACTGCGACTATGGACAGTACCCTGACATCCAGCCATCTGGAACAAGCAAATTTTATCCATGAACAAACTGCAGGATTTCATAAGTTTCTCCAGGAACTGATGGTTGATATTGTAATTGCCAGTGATAAGGATAACCAGGCCGCCATAGCCGGCGATGGAACCATCGACCTGAATAAAGCCGATCACCTGGATAATCATAAGAGTACCGCGTTGGTTTTATTCGGAACGGAACTGGAAACAGGAAAAGCTCCGGCACTTTTAGAGTCTATTGAATCCCACCGGGACCTGTTGTTGAGCCACGCAGGAAGCAATCTGGATGAGCAAATCAATGCCATGCTGGATATATCCGGTTCATATCCGAATGAGAAAACCTGGCTTATTAGAACCTTCGATCAGACACCCATGATAGCCGCTCTGATCTCACTTTCTAACCTTCAATTTAAGATTCAGTTTCTGGAAGGGGAACTGCTGAAAGAGTTATTGTAATCAGACTTTTACACCCAGAACGATAATATCATCGATCTGCTCATGGGGTCCTTTCCATTGCTCAAAGGTTTGTTCGAGGGTTTGCCTCTGGACATCCATGCGTTCTTCCTGGACAGACAGCAGCAGTTTTTTAAAGTTCATGGACTTGAATTTCTTCCTGTGCTCGCCTCCAAACTGGTCAATATACCCGTCTGAGAACATATAGAAAGAATCCTGCTCCGAAAGCTTAACCGAAGTGGTGCGGAATGGAGTCTCTTCCCAGTGGGTTCCTATGGGCTGTCTGTCGCCCTTCAGTTCAAACAGGCGGTAGTCGCCATTATCCAGGGAAGCAAAAGGCTCCAGGTCCTTCTGTGAAGGAAGGCTTTTTTTCCGGATAATATACAGGGGATTATTGGCCCCTGAGAAGTGGATCTCCCGGGTGGTCCGGTTGAATACGGCAATGGCCAGATCCATCCCGTCTTTCTGTTCATCATTGTTGCCCTGCTGCACCAGCATCTCCTTCACCTTATCCCTGAGCCGGTTCAGGATGGCTCCCGGGGCATCAAAACACCTGTCATTAATCAGCTCATTGAACATGGTAATTCCCAGCACACTCATAAATGCACCCGGAACACCATGGCCTGTGCAATCGGCCCCCACAATGACCAGGTGATCCTGCACCTCTTTTATCCAGTAGAAATCACCGCTCACGATATCCTTGGGCCTGAAGAGTATAAAGTGTTCCGGAAGTAATTCAGACATCGCTTCCCGGGAAGGCAGTATGGCCGACTGAATGCGCTGGGCATAAGCGATGCTGTCGGTAATAAGTTCCTTTTGCTTGTTGATTTTTTGATTTGTCCTGCGGATAAATCTCATCCGGTGAAGAAGCCCCCCGGCAACAGCCAGGATCAGCAAACCCAATACCCCGATACCGATTAACAAGCCTCTCTGCCTTTTTGCTTTCAGCTGTTCAATCTCTGCCTCCTGCTCCAGAAGAGCGATCTCATTCTGCTTTTTTTCCATCTGGTAGGAATTCAGGAGTTCCGTTGTCAAATCTTCCGATTCAATCTTGTAGATGATATCTTCGATGGTATTCTGCAGGGAAAGGTATTTATAGGCATTGGGGTAATCCTGTATCTTTGCATAATTTGTAGCCAGTCCCTCGTATGCACCGGATAGTTCTTCGTTTAATCCGATCTCTTCGGCAAGTACTTCAGCCTCCCTGTAATATTCAATGGCCTGATAAGAATTATCAAGGCTCTCATAGGTGGAGGCCAGTCCCAGAAGTATCGCCACAGTCTCCCGTTGTGCATTCTCCTTCCTGGCCATCTCCAGCGCATCCTGGTGATAAATAAGTGCTTTTTGATAATCCCCTTTTTCAGCATAAATGCTCCCCATAAAATTAAGGGCCGAAGCAATATAATTACTACTGGTTAAGATGGTCAGAGACTTTTCAAAAAAATAGAGTGCCGAGTCGTATTCTTCCTTCTCCACATACACCTCTCCCATATTAAGCGTGCTTACGCCAACAATAAAGGGGTCCTTAAGTTGTTCCCCAATGTTTATAGCCTGTTTATAATAGCTGATGGCTGAATCGTAGGTGCTGGGTTGTTCCGCATACACTACTCCAATATTCAATAGAAGGGTGCCAAGCCTGGTACTGTCCGCAAGTTTCTCGGCTATTTTCATGGCCGGCAGGTAATGTTCAATGGCCTCCAAATTCTTCCCGATGGAGTGATAGATGGCTCCCATATTTCCCAATAAATTGGCAACCATATGATCGCTGCCAAGCTCTTCATATATTTCCAGGGCAGGTTCCCAGTTCCGGAAAGCCTCTGCATACTCTCCCTGCATATAATATCCCAGCCCTATATTCTTATAGGCAAGGGCCTTCCCTTGCGGATAATTGACCATATCAGCCAGGATACCGGCTTCTTTGCCGTACTGTACGGCTCCAGCGGGATCTATCCTGTACAGGGTGCCCGCAATTTCATTGAGCATATCTACCCTGACCGTATCCAGGCCGAGCTCCTGCAAGAGGTTTTTCAAGCTGTCGACCCGGGTGTTCTGCGCATGGAGGATGATGCCCGTAGAAAGAAGGAGCAGGGAAAAGAAGGATTTTAAATTTTTCATTTGCAATATCTTATGAACTTGCAGATCGAACATCCTATGGCTATACTTTACTTAACACCAGCCTGTTTTAAAGGTTCACGGGAAAGAAAAGAGGGAACCAATCAGAACCCTCCTTTCAACGCACCATTTTGCAACATTTTTCAGCTTATATGGGCCTATTTTTTTATTAACTGGACTACCCTGGCGGAATCCTCCATCACAATGCTAAGGATATAATGTCCACCCGGCAGGTGTGCCATATCAATCTCCAGCTTGTTGGTCCGCTTATCAATAGAGGTAAGAGGATGTACTCTGCCTGATAAATCAAACAGATTGATCAACTGGTAGTTCTCAATATCCTTCATACGGATATGCACCTTATCAACCACCGGGTTGGGATAGGCCTGCAGCAGGTCCGGATCAAGCTCCTCCTCCACTCCCGCCATGGCAACAGAAGCTGCTTTTTGATTGTTTCCCTTACATTTGGTAGAGCTCGAATTGGCATTGGCCGCATTAGATACCTTTTGATCCCCGTCCCTGCTGTTTACTGTCCATGACAGCTCAGAACCATCAAAAAACACTCTGAAGGATCCGCCACCAGAAGCAAACATGGTGGGCACCTCATCAGAATTTTCCCAATCGATCCCCGTGCCGGTCAGCATATTGTCTTCTCCAAGTGGCACATAGACTGCCTCATTGTTGTCGTTCCTGTATTCAAAATTGGCCACAAAATAATCCGTGTCTATCTCCTCAATGCAATTCAATACCGGCTTCACCGCCCTGGTTCCAGGACCATAGGGATTTACATACAAGGTTCCAGTTTCGACGGTATAGCTATAATTGTTGTTGGAAGGGGTTGGAGTGACCGTATAACTTCCTGCCGATTCACTGGAACTTTGATCATAGGCCGCTCCATCAGAATCCCTAAGCACGGTATAGCCATCATTCCCCGCATCACCCGCGATCCATCCGTTGTAGATGAATGCAAATACCGGCAGGGGATCACCCTCCCTGATATAAAGGAATGGATCCGTCGGTGATACAGTCAAGGGTAAGGGAGTGATGAGCCCGGTATAATCTTGCATGTAGGTAATTGTATAATTAGCCCCTCCGTTTCCATCATCAATCAGTAAGCCGCTGGCCGTTAATGTCTTTTCTGATCCGGCATTTTTATTGTCAAATACCTGCGTGGGACTGACGCTAACAACATCGCCGGTCATCAAAGGATCAAACACCGGCACTCTCTCTGAACTGACGCTGCCATCATATACCTTGCTGTCTGAAACTGCGGCGACCTCGATCCCCAACGGATTAATACTCCCGGTGGTCACATCCACATAACTGATATCGTAATTATTTCCCTCATTTCCATCATCAATGAGCAAGCCGCTGGCTGATAGCGTCTTCCCGGACCCGGCATTTTTGTTATCAAATACCTGTACCGGATTCATAGCAAGCTCATCTCCGGCCATCAATGGGTCAACCACCGGTACTCCAACTGAACTGGTGGTTCCGTCATATACCTTGTCGTCAGTTACTGCGGTAACATTTATACTGGCGCTTGTTATGGCAGCCGTGGCAGTAGCCTCCGTATTGGCCACATAGTTCCCCGCATCGGCACCGGCCAGTGAAAGTCCAAGAACATTTACCTCCTTCGATTCCCCCACATGTTTATCTTCAAACAATGCAGAAGTATAGGTAATATCCAATTCACTGCCGCTTAAGCGGTTATCGGACAGGCTCACAGTGGCCGTTCTGCTTCCGTCATATACTTTATCCTCCGCGCTGACACTAATGGTGAGCGGCGCAGGTAATATGCTAAATGTTGCCGAATCATAGGTAATCATATAATCCTCACCTGCCGTCAGGCTTCCCTGCAGGATGGCATAATTTTCCACTTCCTCACCGGGTTCGCGGATCAAGGCACCTGAAAGGACATCCTGACCGAGTAATCCGGTCACCGTCCGGGTCAATGGCGGATCCTCCTGGCCAAACACCTTGGTCTTATCCTCAGCTGTGATAGTCAGGGGTGCCGGCTCTATGGTAAGCGTCCCCAGCCCGTAGGATATCTCAAAATTATTAGAGATGTAAGTTCCCGGCACGATCCAGTGCTGCCCCACGGTGGTTCCCGTGATAAAGCTGATAGGCGTGAATCCAACATTTTCGGTTGTATCTTCGCTTTCTATTTCAGTGGCATCAAATACCAGGATGGTTCCATTGTTGCTGTTTTCATTGATGGTGGAACCATTCACCAATGCGGTTCCCCTCAGGCTTAAGGGACTTCCATTTACCAGGGCCGTGCCACGAATATAGTTCAGTCCATTGACCAGGGCAATCCCTCTGCTGGTGAATCCGTTCTCAAAGACAATACTTCCGTCTTCCTGGACAGTTCCGGCGGCAATTTTAAGGGCCTCCCCGTCTTCGCTTTCCAGACCATTTACCAGGGCGGTTCCCCTGAGGCTGTTCAGTCCGTTCGCCAAAGCTGCAGAACTGGCCAAAAAGTTCATGTTAGCCAGGTCAACCAGCTCTTCTCCATCCCCGCTCTCATTGACCAGGGCAATTCCATTGACCAGTGCAGTACCCCTGCTTATAAGCTGTCCCCCGTTAACCAGTGCAATTCCGTTCACCAGGGCAAGACCTTTGCTGAGACTCAGTCCGTTGACCAGGGCCCCGTTCTCATACACTTCGCTTACCTCCCCGTCAAGTACATGAACTTCCAGGTTATTCACCAGGGCAGTTCCTCTGATCATGGGCAGTCCATTGACCAGAGCGATGCCGCGAAGTTCGGGAACTCCATTGACCAGGGCAATGCCACGACCCGTGGGGAGTCCGTTCTCGATCGCGACTTCCAGTCCATTGACCAGGGCAAGTCCCCGGCTTACCAGTGAACTGTTCACCAGGGCAACACCCCGGATCACAGGGATATCATTCACCAGTTGTATGCCATCGGTCGGAACTGGGATGCCATCAATGGTCGTAATTCCATTTTCAACCTCCACGGTGTGTCCATTTACCAAAGCGATACCTCTGAGATTGTTTAGTCCGTTCACCAGGGCAATCCCCCGTACGGCAGGCACCGCATTCACCAGGGGCGTTCCATTCAGTTCGGTCATGTAACCCTCTGCAAAAGTGACTTCATCCCCGTTGACCAGGGCAGTCCCCCGTATAATCTCGGTCATGCTGACAAAGGGCCGGTCGTTCACCAGAGCGATCCCCCTGATAAGCGAGCTTCCATTAAGCAGAGGCTCACCGGCGACAAATACAGTGGTATCAGCTCCTTCCACTTTCACTTTCACTTCCACCCCGTTCACCAGGGCGACCCCCCTGAGCAGGGATACTCCATTGACCAGGGCAGTACCCTTTATTAAGGGAATCCCGTTCACCAGGGCCACGCCGCGAACCAGGGCAA
>Ga0316201_10000708_pt1 | contig 20242 bp, 17 predicted proteins | sample CS6wburrow_MG_FD_204516 | JGI IMG/M metagenome (GOLD analysis project Ga0316201, IMG submission 204516) | Coastal sediment microbial communities from Delaware Bay, Delaware, United States - CS-6 worm burrow | ecosystem: Environmental > Aquatic > Marine > Coastal > Sediment | place: USA... | reverse complement strand
TGGGTTTTGTTGCGCATATCAAGGGTGAGGCCAGTCACCAGATTGTGCTCGATGCCAATCATATCCTGCAGCGCATGGTGCACCGCGGTGGCTGCGGCTGTGAGCCGACCACGGGTGATGGCGCCGGTATTCTCACCGCGCTGCCGCACAAATTCCTCGCCAAGGTGGCGCGCCGTGACCTCGGTGCGGTGATTCCCGGCCCCGGTTTGTATGCTGCCGGTAATGTCTTCCTGCCCACGGATGAAGCCGAGCGCGCGCGCTGCATGCAGACCGTCGAAAAACTCATTGCTGAGCACGGCCAGACCCTGATCGGCTGGCGCGATTTGCCAGTTGCGACAGACGAAGCCGATGTCGGCCCGACTGCGCGTTTTTCCCAGCCCTATATGGCGCAGCTGTTCATCGCCGCCGCCGATGATATTCGGGGTGATGATTTCGAACGTCAGCTCTACATGATCCGCAAACGCAGCACCCATGCGCTGCGTACCGATACATCACTCAACCAGCGCAAGCTGTTTTTTATCTGCTCGCTGTCGACCAAGGTAATTATCTACAAGGGCATGCTCACCGCGCTGCAGGTGATGGCGTTTTACCCGGACCTGGCGGATGAAGATTATGAATCTCATCTCGCCATGGTGCACTCGCGCTTTTCAACCAATACCTTCCCGTCGTGGGACCGCGCCCAGCCCAACCGGTTTATGAGCCACAACGGTGAAATCAATACCCTGCTGGGCAACAAAAACTGGATGGCGGCGCGCCAGGGCGTGGTGCAAAGCGATAAATTTGGTGACGATATCAGCAAGCTGTTCCCGATCGCTGAACGTGACTGCTCGGATTCTGGCACCTTCGACAATGTGCTCGAATTCCTCCTCATGTCGGGCCGCAGCCTGCCCGAAGCGGTGATGATGATGGTGCCCGAAGCCTGGCAGTCCGATACCCGCATGGACCCGGCCAAGCGTGCTTTTTATCGCTTCCATTCGGCATTGATGGAGCCCTGGGACGGCCCGGCTTCGATTGCCTTCACCGATGGCAAATGCATCGGCGCCACGCTCGACCGCAACGGCCTGCGCCCGAGCCGTTATTACCTGACCCACGATGACCGCGTGATCATGGCCTCGGAAGTCGGTGTGCTCGAGATCGATCCCGGCAATGTCAAATTCAAGGGCCGTCTGCAGCCGGGCAAAATGTTCCTGGTCGATTTTGAAAAAGGCCAGCTGATCGCTGATGACGATCTTAAAAATGACTATGCCGCGCGGCGTCCGTATCGCCAGTGGCTGGATAACCAGGAAATCAAGCTCTCGGATCTGAAGCCAAATAAAGAGCCGCACGGCTTTAATCCCGACACCCTGCTGTCGAGGATGCAGGCCTTTGGTTACACCACCGAGACCCTGCAGTTCATGTTGCTGCCGATGGTGCAGGAACTGCGCGACCCGGTCGGTTCCATGGGTAATGATTCGGCGCTGGCCTGCCTGTCCGATCGGCCGCGCATGATTTACGATTATTTCAAGCAGCTGTTTGCCCAGGTCACCAACCCGGCGATCGATTCGATTCGCGAAGAAGTGGTGATGTCACTGGAATGCTACATCGGGCCTGAAGGCAACCTGCTCGAATCCACCGAGAATCACGCCCACCGCCTGCGTGTGCCGCACCCGATCCTGGATAACGAAGAACTGGCCGCGATCAAGCACATGAATCATCATGGCTGGCGCGCAATGACGATTGATATTACCTACCCGAAAGCCGAAGGTGCTGCCGGGCTGGAGCAATGCCTGACGCAAATCTGCGCCGCTGCGCACAGCGCGATAGAAGATGGTTACAGCCTGATGGTGCTTTCTGATCGCAATATCGGGTCGGAACGCGTGCCCGTCAGTGCACTGCTGGCGACCGGCGCGGTGCATCATTACCTGGTGGCAAACCAGCTGCGCACCCGGATCGGCATCGTGGTCGAAACCGGCGAGGCGCGCGAAGTACATCACCATTGCCTGTTGATCGGTTATGGCGCGGATGCGATAAATCCTTACCTGGCATTTGAGGCCCTGTTCCAGGCCAAGCGTGATGGCCTGCTCAGCGAAACTGATTATGCCAACGATGACACCATTGTGTATGACTACCGCAAGGCGGTGGCCAAGGGCATGCTCAAGGTGATGGCGAAGATTGGTATTTCCACGCTGCAATCCTACAAGGGTGCGCAAATATTTGAAGCCGTGGGCATTGGCGAGCACGTGATCGAACGCTGCTTCAGCGGCACCGCGAGCCGTATCAAGGGGGTCGATTTCGATCTGCTCGGCGAAGAATCATTGCGTCGTCATGAGCTGGGGTATCCCAGTCGTAACCTGGTACGTTTGCCGGTGTTGCCTAATCCCGGTGATTTTCACTGGCGTTCGGGCGGCGAACTGCACATGTGGAATCCCGATACCATTGCCAATCTGCAACTGGCTGCGCGCACCAACAGCAAGCAGGCGTATAAAGATTTCGCGCGCTTTTCCGACGAGCAGGCCACGCGTCGCGCCACCCTGCGCGGATTAATGACCTTCAAAAACAAGGTCAACGGCGGACCGATTTCGATTGATGAAGTTGAACCGGCGAAAGAAATTGTAAAACGTTTCGCCACTGGCGCGATGAGCTTTGGCTCGATTTCCGCCGAGGCGCACGAGTCGCTGGCGATTGCGATGAACCGCATGGGCGGCAAGTCCAACACCGGTGAAGGCGGTGAAGACGAATCGCGCTTCTCGCCGATGGCAAACGGTGATTCAAAACGCTCGTCGATCAAGCAGGTCGCTTCGGGGCGATTTGGTGTTACCAACTGGTATCTGACCAATGCCGATGAGCTGCAGATTAAAGTCGCGCAGGGTGCCAAGCCCGGCGAGGGCGGTGAACTGCCCGGCGGCAAGGTCGATGCGACGATTGCGCGCATTCGGCACTCGACCCCGGGTGTGGGCCTGATCAGCCCGCCGCCGCACCACGATATTTATTCCATCGAAGACCTCGCGCAGCTGATCCACGATTTGAAAAATTCGAACCCGGCGGCGCGCATCAGCGTCAAGCTGGTGTCTGAAATCGGCGTCGGCACGATTGCTTCCGGCGTCGCGAAAGCGTTTTCTGACCATATCGTGATTGCCGGTCATGACGGCGGCACCGGTGCTTCACCACTGACCTCGGTGAAACACGCCGGCCTGCCGTGGGAACTCGGCCTGGCGGAAGCTCACCAGACACTGGTGATGAATGACCTGCGTTCGCGCGTGGTAGTGCAAACCGACGGCCAGCTCAAAACCGGTCGCGACGTCGCGATTGCGGCGATACTGGGTGCCGAAGAGTTCGGCTTCTCGACCGCGCCGCTGATCACCCTGGGGTGTATCATGATGCGCAAGTGTCATCTCAATACCTGCCCGGTGGGGATCGCGACGCAGGATCCTGAACTGCGCAAGAAATTTTCCGGCAAGCCCGAGCATATCGTGAACTACCTGTTCATGGTGGCAGAAGATATGCGCGAAATTATGGCGCAGCTTGGTTTCCGTACAGTGAACGATATGATCGGGCGAGTGGACGTGCTCGAAACTGATATCGCGGTTGATCACTGGAAAATGAAAGGCATCGACCTGTCGACGATACTCGCGCCTGCGGTGAAAGCGCACGAGGGCGTTGGCGTGTATTGCAGCATGAAACAGGATCACGGACTCGAGCGCGCGCTCGACAACCAGATCATCGCGCTGGCACAAGCCGCGATCGAGAAAGGCGAAAAAGTACAAATCGAATTGCCCGTCATCAATACCAACCGGGTTGTCGGCACCATGCTGTCACACGAGCTGGCCAAGGCGCACAAGGGCAAGCCTTTGCCCGAGGATACCGTGCATATCCGCCTGAATGGTTCGGCGGGCCAGAGCCTGGGGGCGTGGTTGTACCAGGGCGTGACCATTGAACTCGAAGGCGATGCCAACGATTATGTCGGCAAGGGGCTTTCGGGTGGGCGCATCGTGGTGTACCCGCCCGGTAACAGCAGTTTTGTCGCCGAAGAAAATATTATCGTCGGCAATGTGTGCCTCTATGGCGCTACCGGTGGTGAAGTGTTTATTCGCGGCATTGCCGCCGAACGGTTCTGCGTGCGCAACAGCGGTGCCAGCACGGTGGTGGAAGGTGTCGGTGATCACGGTTGTGAATACATGACCGGCGGTCGCGTGGTGGTGCTGGGTGATACCGGGCGCAACTTTGCTGCGGGCATGAGCGGCGGGATTGCCTACCTGTGGGATCCGAACCAGGCAAGCAGTGACAAGTGCAATCCCGACATGATCGAGCTGGAAGCAGTGGAAGCCGAGGAAGATATTGCTGAACTCCGCCAGCTGATCGAAAAACACCTGGCGTATACGGGTTCAAGCGTAGCCCGCAAGGTGCTCGATAACTGGGAAGCTTCGCTTGCGCAGTTCGTCAAGGTGATGCCGATCGATTACAAGCGTGTGTTGCAGCAGATGAAGCAGCAGTCATCCAGTGAAAGTGGCCAGGCCGTCGCCTGATTGCATTAAACAGATTAGCAGGACATAGAGCAGCATGGGCAAGCCCACCGGTTTCAAAGAATTTCAGCGCAAGACAGAAGCATACCGCGATGTCAGTGTGCGTCTTGGTGATTATGGCGAGATTTTCAGTGGCAAGCACGATGTACAGCAGCTGAAAATCCAGGGCGCGCGCTGCATGGATTGTGGTGTGCCGTTTTGCCAGTCGGGCAACGGCTGTCCCATCAGCAACCTGATCCCGGAATGGAATGACCTGGTGTACCACGGCCAGTGGGACGACGCGCTCGATCGCCTGCACAAGACCAATAATTTTCCCGAGTTCACCGGTCGCGTCTGCCCGGCACCCTGCGAAGGCTCTTGTGTGCTGGGGATTACCAATCCGGCGGTCACTATCAAGAACATCGAACATGCGATTATCGATTACGGTTTCGAGCAGGGCTGGGTAAAACCGGTGGTGCCGTCGTCGCGCACCGGCAAAACCGTGGCCGTGGTCGGTTCCGGGCCTGCCGGCCTCGCCGCCGCGGCGCAGCTGAACAAGGCCGGTCACAGTGTCACGGTGTACGAACGCGCCGACCGTATCGGCGGCCTGTTGATGTACGGCATACCCAACATGAAGCTGGGCAAGGACATCGTGCAACGCCGGGTCGACATCATGCATGCCGAAGGCATCGAATTTATTACCAATGCGGATGTCGGTGGTACGGGTGAAAATGCCATCTCGGTCGAGTTCTTAAAAAAGGAAAATGATGCCGTGCTGCTTGCCACCGGTGCTACCCGTGCGCGCGACCTCGAAGTAAAAGGCCGCGAGCTCAAGGGTATTTATCCGGCGATGGAATTTCTGACTGCGAATACCAGGAGCCTGCTGGATTCGAACCTGGAAGACGGGCACTATATTTCAGCCGCAGGTCAAAACGTGATTGTCATCGGTGGCGGTGATACCGGTACTGACTGTATTGGCACATCGTTGCGCCATGGCTGCAAATCACTGGTCAATTTTGAATTGTTGCCCATGCCGCCCGAGCAGCGCGCGGACGATAATCCATGGCCGCTATGGCCGGTGATTCATCGCACTGATTACGGGCATGAAGAAAGTGCACATAGCTTCGGTCGCGATCCGCGTGAATACTGCATTCTTACCAAGGAATTTGTCGGTGACGAAAACGGTAAGGTCAGCGGCCTGACTACCGTGATGGTCAAGTGGGCGAAGTCAGCCGACGGTCGCTGGCAGATGGATGAAGTGCCAGGCAGCGAAAAAACCTGGCAGGCGGACCTGGTGCTACTGTCGATGGGTTTTCTCGGGCCCGAACACTATGTCAGTGATGCGCTGGGAATAGACTACGATGCGCGTTCCAACTACAGCGCACAATACGGCGTGTACAAAACCAGCGTCGATGGTGTGTATACCGCGGGTGACTGTCGTCGCGGTCAGTCGCTGGTGGTGTGGGGTATTAACGAAGGTAGAGAAGCTGCGCGCGAGATCGATCGTGACTTAATGGGTTCTACTCAACTGCCATAGCGCTGCCCGCTCAGGCGGGTCCTGGTTGTCAATCCAGCCCGGGCGTTAGTGCGCGTTGCCCTGTTTACCCTGCAGGCCCTGTTGCACAAGGCGTGTCAGGTTGCCGGCCGGGCAGGCTTCATTCAGGGTGTGCAGTATCAGCTGGGATCGATTTTTCACACTAAATTTTTTGAACAGGTTGCCCAGGTGCGCCTTGATACTGTGGTGCGACAGGCAGATTTTGTCTGCGATTTCCTTGGTATCTAAACCTTGCATGACCATTTCGAGAACTTCGGCTTCGCGTCGCGTCAGCCGCTGGCTTAAAATCTGCACTCGATGGCTGATCGCGGCGCGGATAGAGCAACCCGATATCAGCCGTGTCATGATGTGGCGTTCCACCCAGTAATCATTATGCATCACGGTATCGATAGCCTGGGTGAGGTGGCTTCCGGTCATTTTTTCATTCAGGTAACCCAGCGCGCCCGCCTGGATCACGCTGTATAGATAGTCATCAACCATGCCCTGGCCAAATACCAGGATACGGATCCCCGGATTGACGATGATAAGTTGCTTGATGAACTCATCCGGATTGGGTGGGATTGATCCGGTATGCAGGAACAGAATATCCGGCCGGATTTCTCGAAAATCATATTGCGCGCTGATTTTGTTTTCCAGCAGTGCAATGTTGTGCCAGGCGTCTGACTCCAGCATGCTGATAATCCCGTCCACAAAAAAGTTTCGCTGACCCACAATAGCGATATGTCTAATGACAGAGCTGTCAGTTTTTTGCATCTGCGTGTCAGATTTTTGTGCAATGTTCACGGGGATATTCTCAATTAGTAGCCAGACAATCAGTATATTCTAATACAGTTGTATACAAATATGCAAGTTTTATGATAAATCTCAATTTTAAACCCGGTGTACTGCCGCACATGGACGTGGATACAGTCAGCCAGCTACTGCCAAATTGGCAGTTAACATCATAGATGTCTTGTCTGGTGGCGCCTGGCGCGGATAAAAAATCAGCTGAAACTAGCTATACGTGGGGAAAGTGAATGCTGTTGTTTAGCTATTCGGCGACTCGGGAGGTGAGTGTGAGCCCGTTCTGGCGGCTGATTTCATACATTGCGCACATTAGAAAACCCGGTATACCGGGTTTTCTATAGACAAAAGAGCTGGTTATGGTAGCTGCTTAACTGGGAATGGTCTGTTTTTTGATGACCGGACGTTTTTCATAGTGGGCAATGAGTTTACTCAGTGCCTTGCCGCCGTCACCTTCAAAGCTTATGAAACCCAGGCCGATCAGGTAGTCATCCTGCGACAGGCGACGCGCCGAAATAATGCGGCAGCGTGCGTAGAACTTGCTGTTGGATTCGATCGGGAGCTGGCCAACGACCTTCACCGTGATTTGATCCAGTGGATGATTGTGAATACCACGCGGTTCAATTTCATCAGCTACCCAGCCATCACAGCGAAATTGCAGACCAGTACTGGATATATTGCTGGTCTCAATCGGCAGGATCGCGCCATTTGACAACACCAGGTCAATCTTCAGATTGAGCTTGTGCCGTTCGGATAGCCTGCGATCTAATTCTGGGTGTACTGCTGCCATGTTTGCGGTTGTAAAAATTTGTAATACTCTGAGTGTAGTACAGGTTTATATAAATGAGCAATATCAGCCGGTTAAGGCCTGCCGGCAGCAGACGAACTGCATCCTGGCTGTGTCATCAGATCTTTGCCAGGGCTGCATCGTAATTCGGCTCCTGGGCAATTTCCGGCACTTGTTCGTTATAGACTACTTTGCCTGAGCTGTCGATCACAATCACGGCGCGTGACAGCAGTCCTCGAAGCACACCGTCGCTGATGGTCAGGCCGTAGTTATCACCGAATTCGGGATTACGAAAGCTGGACAGCGTGACCACATTGTCCAGGCCTTCTGCACCACAGAAGCGTGATAAGGCAAATGGCAGGTCTGCAGAAATACAGAGTACGACTGCTTTGTCGCCCGAGGCTGATTTATTAAAGCGCCGGGTCGACTCGGCGCAAACGCCGGTATCGATGCTGGGAAATATATTCAGTATTACAGGTTTGCCGGCATAATCAGCCAGGCTGGTTTCACCCAGATCGCTGTTGGTGAGGGTAAACGCGGGCGCATTTGAACCCGGAGCCGGCATCTCGCCAACGGTATGAATTTCATCGCCGTGAAGTGTAATCGTAGCCATTGTATTTCCCATTTTATATATGTAAGTGTGGCCTGTATCCTTGCATAAGCCGAGCTGCTAAAAAACCATGATAGTACTACGGGTTAACAGCTATTCTATGCGCAAATGTAGAGCGTGGAAAGCGGAAAAAATTTCATCATTGAAACACACAAAGTAAATATCTTTGAGCGAGGTATGCGCAGCGCTCGCTGTCACTGTCTGCCAGGCAATTTCACACGCCTGGCCAACCGGGTAACCGTAAACGCCGCAACTGATGGCCGGAAATGCAATACTGGACAAGCGCTGCTGTGCGGCAATTTCAATACAACGTGAATAACAACTGGCAAGCAGTTCAGCTTCGTTGTGATCACCACCCTGCCACACCGGACCAACCGTATGTATGACATACCTGGCAGGTAAATTGTAGCCGCCTGTTATGCAGGCGTCTCCACTGGCACAGCCGCCCAGGGTTTTGCATTCAGCAAGTAACTGCGGGCCGGCTGCCCGATGAATAGCGCCATCCACGCCACCACCACCCAGCAGGCTGTTATTCGCCGCATTAACAATAGCGTCTACTTCGAGTCGAGTAATGTCACCGCGAATGATATGCAATTGTGTCATTTTGTTAAAAATCGCCGAGGGTTAATAAATCAAAACTTCCGGTATGTTAATATGCGCAGCGATTTTTTATCAATTTAATAGTTGTCATGCTTACAAATCAGTATTTGGCAACTGACAATATTTCAGGAGAAAGATCATGCCGGAAGACATTAGCAATATCGATATACAAGCCTTACTTGATGTATATGTGATTCCCTGGAGTATAAATATCACGCTGGCACTGGTGATATTTATTGTTGGTAAATTCATCGTTGGTTTAATTACCCGGCTTATAAAAAAACTGATGATCAAGGCGAAAGTCGACAATATCCTTGTCGGCTTCATTTCATCCATCATCAAGGCTGTTTTGCTTTTATTCGTTACAGTCGCTGCGCTAGACCAGCTTGGCGTTGATACCACGTCCTTGATCGCACTCATTGGTGCTGCCGGTCTGGCAATTGGCCTGGCATTGCAGGGCTCTTTGCAAAACCTGGCAAGTGGCGTGATGCTCATTGTGTTCCGTCCGTTTTCTGCGGGCGACCTGGTAGAAACAGCAGGCGTTACCGGCGTAGTTGAAACCATCGGTATTTTTACCACCACAATGCGCACGGGTGATAACCGTGAAATCATCGTCCCGAACGGAGAAATATTTGGTGGCAACATTACCAATTTCTCAAAACGTGCAACGCGCCGTGTCGATATGGTGTTCGGTATTGGATACGACGACGATATTCGTAAAGCGCGTGATATTATAAAGAGTGTACTCGACGCAGATGACAGAATTCATGCCGAGCCTGCTCCGCTGATTGCAGTGGGCGCGCTGGCTGATAGCAGTGTTAACTTCAATGTTCGTCCATGGTGTAACACTGCTGATTACTGGGGTGTGTATTTTGATACGCACGAAAAAATTAAACTGGCGTTCGATGAAAATGGAATATCTATTCCGTATCCGCAAATGGATATTCATCAGCACGCAGCCTGAAGAAAGGTCAAATATGAAAAATTCACAAAACAATGCAGTCGCTACAGCAATTGCCATGGCGTTGCTTGCAACAAACGGTGCGGTTTATGCCGCTGACGCTGCAGAAAAATCACCGTGGAAGTCTTCGGCAGAACTGGGTTATGTAATGACTTCAGGCAACTCTGAAACCTCAACCATTAATGCAAAAATTGATGCGACCCATGAAAAGGAAAAGTGGCGTCATAACGTGCACGCTGAAGCGTTTGGCGCCTCAACGACTGACCAGGTGACTAATGTAGAAACCACGTCAGCAGAGCGTTACCAGCTTTCAGGAAAATCGGATTACAAATACAGTGAATTTAATTATGTATTTGGCCTGGCCAATTACGATAAGGACCGCTTCAGTGGTTATGAATATCAAGCGACCATCGCCGCTGGTTATGGGCGTCGCCTGTTGCACGAAGAAGACATGACGCTGGATCTTGAAATAGGTCCTGGTCTTCGAATAGTCAAGCTCGACGGTGCTGCCGATTCTGACAGCGAAGGCATTCTGCGTCTTGCTGGTAAATTCCTCTGGAAAGTGTCGGACACTTCAACGTTTACACAAGATCTGACGGTCGATGCAGGCAGTGATTTGACCGTGAGCAAGTCTGTTACTGCGTTAACAGCCAAAGTAAACACCAGCCTGGCGATGAAGCTGTCATTGACAGTGAAGAGCAATTCAGTCGTGCCTGCAGGCAAGGAAAAGACTGATACGGAAACTGCTGTTACCCTGGTGTATTCATTCTGAGGAATGCTTAAATCCGGGCAATAAAAAAGGTGCGCAATGCGCACCTTTTTTATTGCTTCGAAAATCGTCTATTATTTTTTGAGCAAGTCGCGAATTTCTGAAAGCAGTACTTCTTCATTGGACGGTTTTGGCGGCGATGATGGCGCAGCTTCTTCCTTCTTCTTCAGGCTATTAATCATTTTAACAGCGATGAAAATCACAAATGCAATGATAGTAAAATCAATCACTGTCTGGATGAATTTTCCGTAATTCATGGTTACGGCAGCTGCATCACCGCTGGCTTCCTGTATGGTCAGTGCCAGGTCGGTGAAATCCACGCCGCCGAGCATAACACCAATCGGCGGCATGACCACGTCAGCGACAAATGACGAAACAATTTTGCCGAATGCCACACCGACAATAATGCCGACAGCCATGTCGACCACGTTTCCTTTGATAGCAAAGTCTTTAAATTCAGACATCATGCTCATATAGATAACCCCCAGGTTAATTAAGTTAAGTGAATACCGCGCACAGGATGCTGTTTTCTAACAGGAATATCAAGTTAAACATTGTGTCTAATCAGAACTGAAGGCAATTCCGAGCGGTAATTGATACAACAGGCCAAGTGCCCAGCGCTGATTTTCGTGGTGGCTGAGGAAATAACCGAGCTTTGAGAGTGTGCTGCCTGTTGAGGGAAACAGGTTGAACCTGAAGTTGGTACCACCGGCATCGTTTAGATTAATCGACCATAGCAGGCTTTTGTCGCGGTCATAGAATATACCAAAGCTGGTTTCAAGTTCGGCCTGGCGGTCGAGATTGAAATCAATCCGCTGGGTAGCCAGGCCGATGCCCCATGATATCGAGTCAGTATGTGACAGGCTGTGCGATAACCCAACCAGGTTGTTGAGCCCGGTGAACACAAACAGGCGCGAATCACCGAAGCGGGTCGCGGGCGGTCGATAGACATAACTGATACCGGTATTCACCAGCCTGTCCTGTGAAAAATCGAACGCCTGAAGATAGGGCCAGATAGCAGGGTCGAGTGTGCGCATAACAAAATCGGCAACTGCATCCTGGTGAAACAGCCAGATACCGAGCGGTCGAAATAAATACACATCTGCAACTTCATCGTCCTGGGTCGTGGTGCCTTTCTCAAAAATTTCCTGGAGAATTTCAGCAGTCATCGCGAGTGTTGTGGCATACACCGCGGGATACTCGGCCTTCTGCGCACGAAAATATTCCAGGTCTTTACGATAGACCATGCCGCCGCCCAGCAGGTGCAATGCGTAATTAGGAAGCGCTGCATAGGATTCGTTCGAGTTAGCGCTGTCGACCGGAAAAATCTGGCGATTAACAAATGCATTGAAACCGCCTTCATTCTCGATGGCGCGGCGCGGATGGCGTAGATGATCAAATACTTCGTTTGTATGCTTGCGAAAATCGCTGGTGTCGAAACTGTCGGGCAGCTGCAAAGTATCAAATGAATAACTCAGAAAGTTGCCGAGCGGTGAATACAGCGCATCCGATCCGTAATCATGTGGCTGGTAATAGGCGTAGTTATCAGCAATAGCTGTGGTCAGTGACAGGCACAGGCACAGGCTTGTCGTGCACCTGGTTAACAGCTGTGCGGATTTACAGCCGGTTACCCTCATTGTGCCCAGTCAGGAAATGACTGGAGTTGAATATCAAACAGCAGCATTCCCCAGAGCCAGGTAAACAGGGTGATTAATACTATTGCCATAAGATTGATGATCAGGCCGGTGATCGCCATATCACGTATGCGTAACTGGCCCGAGGCGAACACGATTGCATTTGGCGGCGTTGCAACCGGCATCATAAACGCCATCGACGCTGCAAGCGTGACCGGGATCATTAATAGCAGGGGATTGACTTCGATGCTTTGCGCTACGCTGGCGACCAGTGGTAGCAGCATTTGAGCAGTGGCAGTATTGGACGTAACTTCAGTCAGAAAAACCACGATCGAAGTCGTGCCTGCGATCAAGGACAACGTATCCAGATCCTGAAGACCGATAAACTGCCGTCCGGTGAATTCCGCAAGGCCGCTGTCGCTAAAGCCTTTGGCCAGCGCAAATCCGCCGCCAAACAACAGAACAATGCGCCAGGGTATTTCCGCGATAGTGTCAATGTCGACAATCTTCTGGTACCTGCTTTTATCTTTGCTCGACAGGCTGAATAGCAGCAGTGCAGATGTCATGGCTACGCTGCCATCATCAAAGTAGTCTGGATGCGCAAACAGGCCTGACCAGCCAGGTATTATAAATTCACCCAGCACGATGTCGTTGCGAAAAATCCAGCACAGGGCAGTCAGGCTGAAAACGGCGGTGACAACTTTTTCTTCATAACTCATGGGCGCTGCTGGTGCGCTGATGTCGGTGCTGAGCGCATCGAGTGAGCTGAATGATTTACCGGTATAACGCCAGGTGATGACATACCAGCAGAGCAGCAACATACTGACCGCAAGCGGCAGCGCAAACAGAAACCATTGTGCAAAACTGATCACCGGTGCATCCGGGAAAGTAATGCTGAAAATTCTTTGCATCGCCATATTGGGAGGCGTGCCAATGAGCGTTGCAACGCCGCCGATCGAGCAGGAATACGCTATTCCCAGCATGAGTGCGGTAAGTATTTGCTGACGTTCCTTTTCATTCAGTACTTCTGCGCAACGTGCGTACACGGCCAGGCCAATCGGTAACAACATGGTCGCGGTGGCGGTATTCGATATCCACATAGACAGGCCGGCACTGGTTAGCATGAAACCCATCACCATCATGCGGGCGCTGCCGTTAAACCAGCTGATGACACGTAACGCGATGCGCTTGTGCAGCCCCCAGCGTTGCATCGCCAGTGCCAGTACAAAACCACCGATGAAAAGAAAAATAGTCGAATTGATGTAAACGTCGGCAACGTCTTTCCCGGATGTGATACCCAGTAGCGGAAAGGCGGCAAGTGGAACCAGCGCAGTGACGGCGAGCGGCAGTGATTCAGTTATCCACCATGTCACCATCAGTGCGGCGACAGCAGCCATATGGGTGACAGTCGCGTCGGGAAATATCGCCAGATTTTCGATCACAAAAAACAGCACAATGCCCAGCCAGAAGCCGAGACGCGAAGAGCTCGTGATGAAGCTGAGGAATATTTGCATAGCGCAGTATTGCCCACTCGAAACGAGGTTTCAAGCCTTGAGAGTTATTGTATATAGGAGCGTGCGCGCATTTGCCTGCTGTGATATTCGCCAAGTAATATAACTGCAAGGGTTGCGCCAACCAGTGCGAAAGCCATATCAGACTGGGTGTCCCACACATACCCCTGGGTGCCGAGAAACGCATCAGCAGCTTCATCGCTGAGTAGTGCAACCCACCATTCAATCATTTCATAAAAGGCACTGAATGCCAGGCAGAAACACACTGCAAAAAAATCGCACCATGCACGTGAATGAATAATCTCACGTCGAAGAATAATTTCGCGTGCAATTATCGCCGGGACAAAGCCCTGCACCAGGTGCGCGAGCTTGTCATAGTTATTGCGCTCGAGTGAAAACAGCTCGCGCGCCCATTCGCCCAGCGGTACGTGTGCATAGGTATAGTGGCCACCGATCATGAGTACGACGCAGTGAAGCAGTATTAACCAGTAAGTCAGCGGCGTTAGCGGAAAACTTCTACGCGTATACCACAACACGGCAATGCCGATGAGTGCCGGCGATACTTCGAGAAACCAGGTGGGCATATCTGCAGGGTTGATCGCAGACCAGATTAATACTGTGAAATAAATAACAAGCCAGAGTGCTTTCATATTATTTTTGACAGCGCGTGCAATAGAACGATGAGCGCTGTTGCTGGGTGAACTGTTTGATAATGTTACCACATTGCTGGCAGGGCTCACCGGCTTTGCCATAGACAAAAAGTTGTTGTGCAAAATAACCCGGTTGACCGTTTTCGCGGGTAAAGTCTCGCAGCGTAGTGCCACCCTGGGTAATAGCGTCAGCCAGTACCTGCTTGATGGCGTCGACCAGTTTTTCACAACGTGCGCGACTCAGGCTGCCGGCTTTGCGTTTCGGGCTGATGCCGGCCATGAACAACGATTCGCAGGCGTAAATATTTCCCACCCCGACGACGATGTGGCTGTTCATGATAAATGATTTAATCGAACAGCTACGCTTGCGTGATGCGCTGTGCAGTAACTCGCTGTTAAATTCTTCAGCCAGGGGTTCGGGGCCGAGTTTTGCCAGCAGTTTATGTTCTTCAACGGGTGTGTCGGTCCATAATACGCAGCCGAATTTTCTCGGATCACGCAGGCGCAACACTTTATTATTGTCGAATACGAGATCGAAGTGGTCATGCTTGTCAAAACTCGACGCGGGCGCGCATATTTTCAAGCTGCCAGACATGCCGAGGTGAATGATCAGTGTGCCGTCACCGATCCCGAGCAACAGGTATTTTCCGCGACGTGTGACGCTGTGGACGCTTCGCTGTTTTAGCTGCGCCGGCAGCTTGCGCGGTATCGGCCAGCGCAACTTGTGCTGGCGAATGATGACATCATTGATGGTCTGGTCGAGTATATGCGGTTCAATACCGCGGCGGCTGGTTTCGACTTCAGGCAGCTCGGGCATGATGAGTATCCAGCCGGTGCAGGCAATCTATTTTAGTTTGATTTGCTGCGTTGAATGTTCGAATCAGAGGTCCTGTTCGAGTTCGTCAGTATCCACCTGGCCGGAAATACGCCGCCTGATATGTGACCACGACACGCCGATGCTGAGTACGCTCGCAATCATGATCTCGACGATATAACTAATGGCGCGCATGCTGTCGGTGGTCAGGTTGAAAACGTCGATAATCAGCCAGATCAGCAGGCCGAAAAAGGCGATCGCCAGTAGCAGGCCGATCATGCCGAGCGACATCACCGTGGCGCGAACCATGATCGCCCAGCCAATCAACAGGATCACGCCGACAAAGGCCTTGTATACATTGAAGCTGCTGAAGTCTTCTGTCACCCAGTGATAATATGAATAACCTTCCGGGTTGTAGCTGCAAAACACCACTACAATGGCAAATACAAAACGGACTATAAATGAATCCCAGCCGAAACGGTTCATACTAATTCCTCGTTGGATCGTGGCAATGCCCGCATTATACGGGATTCGCGGGCGGGTAAAAGTATAACAGCCGTTACAATGGCTGCAGTAACCCGTCTGTTAAAAACTGTGAATTATCCTGAAATTCTGCGGGTAGTTCGCTGCTCGCGCCCGGCCGCAGCAGGCGATCATAGAATTCAAGATTGAAATGATATTCAATATCCAGTGCAGGGCGGGCAATAATCAGCCAGGGCTCGACATCGGTGATTTCAAACACCAGTGGTTCGTCCTGCCCGTCGATGCCGACTTCGATACGACCGAGCGAAGCCCGGGGATTGTAGGTGTGCACGCCAAATGCCTGGCTGTTGCGCCAGTGATCAAGGGTTTTGACAATCGCATCGCTGCTGATGCCGGGGTCAGAACTGCGCCAGGCATTATCGCTGAATGTCAGGGTTTGTTCGGGAAGCACAAGGCGATTAATAACCGCACCACGTGGCAACAGCGACTGGGATACCAGGGTGCCCAGCTGAGAAGAAAGCAGCGGGTAGTACATGTCTGTGACCAGGTGAACGCGGTCGCCGATCATGACATAGCGGTTGTGATTTACCGGGTTGGTGTTACCGAATGCAATCGTGGTGGCATTGAAAGTGATGGACGTAGCTGCGGGCGCCAGCGCGAATTTTTCGAGTGACAGCGTCGAGGTATCGTAACTGGCCAGGCTGTCGCTGGCGAGCATATCAAGCAGCGTGTTGATACGAAAATCGTTGGCGTCAATCTCGACAGGTTGCGTCATGCGCCAGTGCGTGCCCGGTTTATCCAGTATGGTTACGCGTGAGCGATGCCGGATCTCGATATGGGTAACTGAATTTTTTTCCAGCGCTGTCAGCCGGTTATTGTCCAGCGGCTGGTTTTTTTCAAGATAAACAAAAAAACCAAGGGTAATAACAATCACCAGCAGTGCAAGGTTGGTTAATAAGCGTGGCAGCATGTCAGGCGATCAGCGTTTACGGCGTTTGAACCAGATAATAAATCCCGCCAGCAGTAAAGCACCGGGCAGCACGATGAAGAAGCCGAAACCGATGAACAGTATATGCAGGTCGTTGAGCTGCAGCTGGGTATCAGGCGCGGCCTTGAGTTCGACCGCAATCAGGTCATCATCACCCGCCAGCCAGTTAAATATATTCATGCCGAGTGCAAGGTTGGCGCCTGAACCGATATAGGCATTGGCGAGAAAATCACTGTCACCAACCACCACAATGCGCTGGCTGGCCTTGTCTGCATTTGCATTTTCGTCTTCGCCCGGCACGGCGGTGAGCGGCAGAATACGATCGAGTGCAATGCCCAGGGTAATTGGCCCCGCGATATCACCATCGGCACTACTGAAAACAATCTCTTCGGAAAGGGCGCCGGTTTCGGTCCAGCTTTTTTCGAAAGAACGGAACAGCTCGTTGTGCTCCCAGTCGTTATTTGTGCCGGGTTTAAAAGCAATGCCACGCGCAAGCGGGAACAGGGTGTTGTAATCGATACCCCTGGTAACTGCGTGCGGGTAATATTCCAGCACAGGAATTATCGCCGGATGTTCTATTTGCAAGGTCGCACGCAGATTGACGTTGTTGTCCATCACCATGCCGTTCTGGAATTCAAGTCCGAGTTGTTCGGCAACGGGTTTAAGACCGGCGAGTTCGCCCGGGTCTGCCAGCCACAGGAGGTTGCCACCGGCATTAATATAATGCTCGATATGAGCGCGTTCACCGTCGAGCAGGACTTTTGACGGTGCGGCAATCACCAGTATTTGAGTTTGCGCATCAATCATATCCTGCAGCAGGTTGATGCGCTCGACAATAAAACCCTTGCTGCCCAATTGCGCAGCAAGCGTGGTGTAACCACGGTTGTCATTATTATTCGGGTCACGCTCACCGTGGCCGCCAAGAAACTGCACCTTGCGCACAGTGTCACGACTCAGCCGCAATAGCGCGCTGCTAATAGTTTGTTCACCGAGCGTGGCAATACTTTCCTTACGTCCCTGGTATTTGATCACCACCTGGCCATAGGCGTTGATTTCATCCTGGCGGGCCTGTTCGATATCAATGTCAGGATTGACCAGGCGAAATTCAAAATCAGGCTTTACACGTTGATAGCGTTTCAGAATTTCTTCTACTGCCTGGCGCAGGGTCGGGTCATCCTGCACATAAACATTCACCGCCACCGGGGATTTCAATGCTCTGAGTAAATCCACGCTGCTTTTTGAAAGACTGTTGCGCGCATGGGTGGTCCAGTCAAACTGGGTGGAATACTGCTGGCTGAGCCAGGCGACCAGGCCGGCGGCGCACAACAGCAGTGCAATAAATATAATTTTTTGGAGTTGCAGCTGGAAACGCAGTCGTTTGTTAATTCGCATATCAGTTCTGCAGCCTTTGCGAATCCATTTGTCGAATGGTGAGCATGACAAACACGGTAATAAATAACACGAAGTAGGTAATGTCTGCAGTGTCAATAATGCCGCGCAACATCGGCGCGAAGTGATTGAGCAGTGACAGCCAGGAAAGAGCGCCATCGGTAGACGCGCTGCCGCCTGCATTGCGCTCGATGATCCACAATAATAATAACAGGCCAAACGTGCTCACCGCGGCAATCACCGGGCTGGGCGTGAGTGAAGACATGTATAGTCCTGCGGCGGAAAAGGCTGCCAGTAATAAAAACAGCGCCAGCAAACCGGCTAAGAGTTTGCCGAGGTCGAGATCGGCGCCGGATAATAATGACAGTGGCATCAGGCTGAGCATGCAGACAAACAGCAACATGAACAGCACAATGCCGATATATTTTCCAACTACGATTTCGGTATTGCTGAGCGGTGCTGACAACAACAGGCTGAGCGTGCCATTGCGGCGTTCTTCACTGATCAGCCGCATGGTCAGCAATGGCGTCACCATCAACAGGATGATACTCGAGACTTCAAACAGGGGCGCGATAACCAGGTCAACTACGCCGGGCGCATTCGGCAGCGTGGTCAGTTGTGACTGGATAGCGAAAAACGCATCGATCTGGGTAAAGAAAATCCATGCCAGGATGACCTGGGTGACTGCGAGCACGGTCCAGGCCAGTGGTGACAAAAACATGCTGCGCAGTTCGCGAAATGCTATCGTGAAAATCATGCTGCTTTAGTGTCCTTGTTGCCTGACGTGTCACCCGCGTTGTCTCCCAGCGCCAGCTCGATAAAAATCTGTTCCAGGCTGTGTTGTGTGGGTGTCAGGCGTATTAAACCCCAGTCATTGGCGACGGCATCTTTGGCGATTTGTTCAGCGCTGACATTATGCGTAGTCAGGATGAAGCGTCCATAGTCCGAGCCGTTGACGCCGGTGACATACGGCAGTTTGCTCAGCACCTCCAGTGCAGGCGCGCGTGCAAATGCGACCTCAAAGATTCCGGTCTCCTGGCGTTGCAGCAGGCTGTCCATGTCGGAAGCGAATACCAGCCTGCCGCGGTTGATAATCTGCACGCGGTTACACACTGCCTGCACTTCGGGAAGAATATGGGTGGAAAGAATAATGCCATGCTCCTTACCAAGCTCGGTAATCAGCTCGCGGATCTCGCGTATCTGGATCGGGTCGAGTCCGACGGTGGGTTCGTCAAGAATAATCACCCGCGGTGAATGCACGATCGCCTGGGCAATGCCGACGCGTTGCTGGTAACCCTTGGAAAGGTTGCCAATCAGGCGTTTGCCTTCACGGTCCAGGCCGCAGCGCTGTTTGGCCAGGTCGACTGCACTGGCGATGTCCGATCTGACGATGCGATGCAGCTGCGCGCAATAGCGCAAATACTCATCGACGCTCAACTCCTTATATAGGGGAGGTAATTCTGGCAGGTAGCCCAGCGCCGATTTGGCGGCCTTTGGCTCGTCCAGCAAGTCCACGCCATCGATGGAAATCTCGCCTTCGCTGGGCGCAAGGTTGCCGCTCAGCATTTGCATGGTAGTCGACTTGCCAGCGCCGTTGGGGCCAAGGAAACCGAGGATATCGCCCGCGTTCAGCTCAAAGCTGACATGGTCGACAGCGCAATGCTGACCGTAATAGCGCGCCAGGTTTTTCACGTTTACTAGGGACATGCGTCGCTATTATTCAGTAATTAGGATTTGATGCAAGGGATAAAAAAATCACCGTAAAGTTGCGAGAGGCGCAAAGGTGGTTTACGCACGGATACAGTATTAGCCTTATCTTCGCGCACTTATCGTCTTAGTGGCTGAATGGATGGAGAATCAGCAATTGACGCCGGGATTCAGCGCAGCAGCTTCTTGATGGTACGGATAAAGTCTTTTTGTTTTAGCCTGCCCTTGATAAAAGTCGCATCGGCCTCTTCGATGGCGCCGGTCACATCGTGCGCCGAGAGGATGATAATGGGTGTTTCCGGGTAAGCTTGCCTGAGTTCGCGCGCCATACCCGAACCGGAGCCGTCTTTGAAAACCAGGTCTAGCATGAACATATCGAACACTGATCCTGCCAGCAGATCGCGAAATTCTTTTGCAGTTTGGACTGAAGTCACGCTCGCAACTGTGTCGAGCAGGGTCGAGACATACGGATGAATATCGGGGTCATCCTCGAGGTGGAGAATGCTTTTCTGTTTATTGCTCA
>Ga0316201_10000707_pt1 | contig 20248 bp, 19 predicted proteins | sample CS6wburrow_MG_FD_204516 | JGI IMG/M metagenome (GOLD analysis project Ga0316201, IMG submission 204516) | Coastal sediment microbial communities from Delaware Bay, Delaware, United States - CS-6 worm burrow | ecosystem: Environmental > Aquatic > Marine > Coastal > Sediment | place: USA... | reverse complement strand
GCTCTGGTTAGCCAGTCGTACTACCAGAACGGAAGAAACCGACTCAGTCCACAGCTGGCGCAGGCGGCGATGACCATTTCGTTGCTATATGTTGCTTTGTATCTGGTCGGTGCCGGTGTCGCCCTTGCGTACGGATATGGCCTGGGTCCAGCCCTTTTCGAATCCATCAGCGCCGGGGCCAACGTCGGCCTATCTGTCGGCGTAGCCGAGCCCACAATGCCGCTGCTGCTCAAACTTACATATGTCACGCAGATGTGGCTCGGCCGGCTCGAGTTCGTTGCAGCCTTTGCCCTGATCGGATTCCTGTACTCGACCTGGAGGGGCAAGTGAGACGTCTCTTCCTCGTCGCGTTCTTATTGATGGCAGCAGCAGCGCCGGCGATGGCCGACTCCGTGGACGTTGGTGATCTGCTGGACAATCCGACCAGTTACGTCGGCGAGATCACGATCGAAGGTGAGCTGATCGGGGACTACGGCTTCCGCAGCGACGGGTTCATGTGGACGCAGCTGAACGACGACAGTTATGGGTTGGATCCAGTCCAGGACGGTGGCGAACTGACCGGGGGCAACGTTGGTGTCGCCGTTCGCATCCCCGAAACGATCGCCAGGACGCTCGATCCGCCGGGCGGCTATCGGGTGCGCGGTCCGATCATTGTCGCCACCGGAACGTGGAAGTACCACGACCCCGACCGGGGCGGGGAGACCTATCTGGATGTCAGCAACGTAGTGGTGGCGGCGCCGGGAAGAGACCTGGTCGAGCATCCCAACCCCGTCGTACTCATTGCCGGGTTGGGTCTGATCGCGGCCGCAGGCTTTGGCGCCAGGAAGGACGTCCGGCGCCGGCGTTAGGGCATGCGGGTGGCCTAATTAGCGGCCTACTGCCCCGATACTTAGAATCGTCCCATCCTCTGAGCGACTGGGAGAGATCTGTGGAAATCTGGTTATACCTTGCCATCGTGGCTGCGCTTGCGGCGTTGGTGCTGGCGTCCGTTTTTGGCCGTCAAGTACTCGCCGCCAGCCCGGGCAACGAACGCATGCAGGAGCTGATGGCCGCGATTCGCGAAGGTGCTATGGCCTTCATTCGGCGCGAGTACACGGCAGTTGCCGGTTTCGTGGCGATTCTGGCCATTCTCATCTTTGTGCTGCTTGATTGGGGCCGTCCCTGGGGGGCGGTTGCCTACATCTTTGGTGCCTTCCTTTCGGCCCTTGCCGGCTTTGTCGGAATGAGGATCGCGACTGCGGCCAACGCCAGGACTGCCGAGGCTGCCCGCACGGGTGGGATAGATGCGGCGTTGCCACTCGCTTTCCGTGGTGGCGGTGTCATGGGCTTTACGGTGGCAGGTCTTGGTCTTCTTGGCCTGAGCCTGGGATACCTGTTCTTCGAGACGGTCCTCGAGGATCCCCAGTCGTTTGAGATCATCACAGCTATTGGGCTTGGTGGTTCTTCCATTGCCCTGTTCTCTCGTGTTGGTGGCGGCATCTATACCAAGGCCGCCGATGTGGGTGCGGACCTGGTCGGCAAGGTTGAGGCCGGGATTCCCGAGGATGATCCCCGCAACCCGGCGACCATTGCCGACAACGTTGGTGACAACGTCGGTGATGTGGCCGGCATGGGCGCCGACTTGTTCGAGAGCTATGTCGGTTCGCTGATTGCCCCGATTGCATTTGCAGCGTTCGCGTTCGCCGGCGAGGCATTCCAGGAGGAGGCGTTCTTCTATCCGCTGATGATTGCCACGATCGGCACATTGTCGTCGATCATTGGTTCGTTCTTCGTGAAGCCGGGTAAGGGGAGCCTTGCGGCAGCCCTGCACCGTGGCACCTACGTGGCGATGGGTCTCACTGTGGCCGGGGTGGCCATCGTGACTCCATTCTTCTTTGGAGACGTTGCCGGCGTCGACAACACCTGGGGCCTTGTCATCGCGGTGATTGTCGGACTCCTGGTCGGGTGGCTGATCGGTCAGATTTCCGAGTGGTTCACCAGCGACCACCACAAGATCGTCAAAGAGATCGCTCGTCAATCGCAGACTGGTCCGGCCACAGTTGCTCTCGAAGGTATCGCCGAAGGCATGCGCTCTGCCGCATTCTCGGTGATCGTGATTGCATTCGGCATGCTCGGTGCCTACTGGGGCGGCGAGATGGCCTTCGACGTCGAACTCGCCGGCATCTACGGGATCGCGGTTGCCGCCATCGGTGTGCTGTCGACTCTGGGGATGACGGTGTCGGTCGACGCTTACGGTCCGATTGCCGACAACGCCGGTGGCATCGCCGAGATGGCGCATCTGCCTCCCGAGGTTCGCGAGACAACTGATGCCCTCGACTCGTTGGGCAATACCACCGCGGCTGTCGCCAAGGGCTTCGCAATTGCGTCGGCAGCTGTTACCGCATTGGCTCTGTTTTTCACGTTCCGTCAAGCGGTTATCAATGCCGGTGGAGAGTTGGCCACGCTTGACATTCTGGAGATTCCCGTGATCGTCGGGCTGTTCCTCGGCGGGATGTTCCCGTTCCTGTTTGCCTCGATGACCATCAAGGCTGTCGGTCGGGCCGCCAACCAGATGATCGAAGAAGTGCGACGCCAGTTCCGTGAGATTCCCGGGCTGCGCGAAGGACGCGAAGGCGTCAAGCCCGAGTACGCCAAGTGCGTCGATATCTCGACTACTGCAGCACTACGCGAGATGATCATTCCTGCGTCCATGGCGGTTGCGCTGCCGTTGGTGGTTGGCTTTGTCAACGTCAAGGCGCTGGGCGGTCTGCTCGCCGGTGCGCTCGTGACGGGCTTCCTGTTGGCCATCTTCATGGCCAATGCGGGTGGCGCCTGGGACAACGCCAAGAAGTTTATCGAGGCCGGTGCCTATGGTGGCAAAGGCTCTGACTCGCACAAGGCTGCGGTTGTCGGTGACACGATCGGCGATCCGTTCAAGGACACTTCGGGCCCGGCGATGAACATCGTCATCAAGGTGATGACCATCGTCAGCCTGATCTTCGCTTCAGCGTTCGTCTAGGCCTTCTTGCGCGGAAGACGGTTACATAGTCTGGAGAAGGGGCCTCCCTCGGTTGTGGCCGGGGGAGGTTTCCTGTCTCTTGTACTCAGGTTCTGGGTCCCAACAACTCGTTGAGTTCCCCCGTTGCGGGATCGATCGCCCAAACCAGATCGTTGGCCATGGAACCAAATCCGCCCAGGAGGCCGCTGATCAGCACCAGGCGATCGTTTATCGCGTCTCCGACCACGGCGCCAAACCAAGTGAACGGCCCGTACGAACCGCGATCGGGGCCCCGTCGACAGGCGCTCCAGTCCAGCTTCCGGGGATCGAACGCACAGATTTGCACGTCGCTTGAGTCTGCACTCGAGGCGGTCGCTACGCCGGCGACAAAGACTGTTCCTAGTCCTGTGCCGTAGTGTCTCTGTGGCCACACCAGGTTGATCGCGGGGGCGTCGGTCCAGATCAGCTCTCGGCTGCCGGTTCGGGGATCAAGCAGCAAAGTGTGCGATCGCGACGACGATTCCGGAGCGGTGAGGATTAGCCGATCGAGTTCGCGTGCATATCCGACCAAGTCATAGCGCCAGTTGCTGCCTGCTTCTTCTCTGCCGATCAGTCCAAGCAGCGTCCACCCGTTGCTGTCGACGTCAAAGGCCCAGGCCTCGAGCCGGCTCCCTTCGTCCCCGATACCTTCCGGATAGATGGTGGTGATGATCATTCCGGAAAGTGGGTCGTAAACACCTCCATACGGATCGCCTGGAGCAGCAGATTGCCCGGAATCGGGGTATGTCCAGGCATTGGCGGCCGAGTCAAACACCGCGACTTCGTGGCCGAGCGCAACCGATACCGCGGAGTCGATGTCGTAGACCAGGCCACCGCTGGGATTCTCGCGGGGCCGCCCGGAGGGATTCAGCCGGAACCAGGTGTTGGTGCAAACGTCGAATCGCCACGTCTCGAGGCGATCGTCGACGTAGATAATCCCTCTCGCGGCATGGTCGAACACGGCGGCAAGCGATGCGCTCCACCCGCTGCGGGGACGCTCCTCACCGGTCGATCCCGGTTCGTCGGGGTCGACAGTTGGCGGGCACGGCGCCGGTGCGGCCGTTGGCCGCGCTGCGGTCGTGGCAAGGATCGGATCCCACTCCCAAGCAACTGGCTCCGACAGCCAGGTCGACGGGGTGTGTGCAGAGCCGCCTACTTCGGTCGGCGATGCCAGTGACACGATGGCAATAGTCGCTCCGGCCAGCAGGGCCGCGGCTCCGAAGGCGGCTATCGGTCGTAGCCATGCTCTGCCCGGGGAGCCAACGGGAACGAGTTCGTCGCCCGTGGGTTGGTGGGTCTGTTCCCCGTGGCGTTGCACCAGCCGGTCGAGTTCGTCGAGGTGGGCGTCGCCAATCATCGCAATGTCCGGCACGGGGTTGGCGCGGCGCGCCCCATCCAAACCGCCCACATCCGTCATCGTCCTGTCAATGCGGCGGATACGCCGCGCTACGGAGCGGGCAGAGGTTCCGATGATCTCACCGATCTGGGCATTGGTTTGCTTCTCCCAGACTGTCAGCCGGATGACTTCCTGGTCCTCGTCCCGCAGCCGAGCGATTGCAGCCAGCATCTCCTCGTTTTCCGCGCGGTGCGGTACAGCCGCCCCTGCAGGAGACTGCGCAGGCGAATCGAGCTGGCCTCCCGTCTGTCCTGAGGCCGAGTAGCGGCTGTGGCGGCGACGGTGGTTGGCCAGCACTCGGTGGGAGACTCCGTAGAGCCAGGGGAGCCTCGTGGTGCCCGACGGCACGTCGTCGATCCGCCGCCGGGCGACCAGGAATGTCTCAGCAGCGCCGCCGCGTGCGGATGCGGGGTCGGTGCGGCGCAGGAAGTAGGCGAGCACGGACCGGCGGTGCGCCTGATAGACCTCCCGAAACCGTTGGTCCTCAAGATCCGTCTGCATGGTTTTCCCGGGGACGTTCGCAAAGGAGTGTCCGGTACCTACAGTAAGTCGGCGGACAATCGGGCGATAGGGCTAAACGGGCACCTGATCGGCTTGGCGGCTTCCGCGAAAGGCGGACCGGGCGCGTCCTAGATGGCGACCCGCCCGACTCCCAGCAGATGCGGACTTGCGCCGAGGATGCTTGGCTCCCGCTCCAGCCTCTCCAGCAGGTTCAACAACTTCTGTCGGCTCTCCTCTTCGGCCATACGCTCATCGAGATCCGATGCGACCCAGCCGATGCCCTCGACGGCCAGGACCTCGACATGCTCGAGGCCCGCCGCGCGCATCTCGTCGGAGAGTTCATCGGGCAGGTGGTGGAAGGACGTTGTGAAGTAATCGGGGTTGCCGGTGGGATTGCGGTGCCGGCCTGTTTCGGTGACCCCGGCGAGCAGCCCGGCGAAGGCAGGATCATCGAAGAACCCGGAATCCAGCCCGTCGATCGCGGGCGCAAACCTCGAGATCGCGGCTACAAAGATCGGCGCCCCGGGCTTGGCTACCCGGATCGCCTCACCGAGTGCCTGCAGCCGATCCTGCCGCTCCTGGAGGTGATACAGCGGGCCCAGCAGCAACACCGCATCCCGGCTGCGGTCGGGAACCGGCAGCTCCCTGGCGTCCGCCACGGTGGCCCTGATTCCGCGTTCGGTCGCCTGCCGAACGTGGCGGGGCACGATGTCGATGAGATCGACCTCGTAGCCGGCGGCGTCCAGCCAGTAGGCGTAGACCCCGGGCCCTCCGCCAACGTCGAGCACCGCAGCCGGAGGTTGAGGAAGATGACGACGCAACACAATCTGGGTCCGGACCAGTTCGAGTTGACCGAGGCCGTTCTCGGAGAGCCGAGCATCCTCGTCGTACCGGTCCTCGTAGTGGAGAAGGATGTCCTCTTGTGCACCCATGCCGTCACTCCTTGCGCATGTCGGGATCGTTGGCGATCCGTTCCTCATCGGCCTTGCGGCGGGCCCAGTACTCGTCGGTCGCCTTCTTTCTGCTGGCCTTCATGAAGAAGTACAGACCCAGGATGACAACGGCAAGCACCGCCCAGACGATTCGAGCGGACGCATCTTCCGGAATGATCGTGTCGTTGTCGGCGAGAGCGACCAGCGTCATCAACATGAGGCCTAGCCTACGCCTTTGCCATCCCGGAGCCTTTAGTTGCCTGTAGAGATCACATTCATCCGTCACGGTCAGACGACCGGCAATGCCGCCGGGCGCTGGCAGGGGCACACCAACTCGTCGCTGACCGATCTCGGCAAGAACCAGGCCGAGAAGCTCGGCGCCAAGTTGGCGGCCAGCGAGTTTGATCTGGTGGTCAGCAGTGACCTCGATCGCACGATGGAGACGGCGGCCGCACTCGGTCGCCCCATCGAGCCGGATGCGCGCTGGCGCGAGCCGTTCTTTGGCGACTGGGAGGACCTCACCACCGCAGAGATCATGACTACCGACGCCGCGGCTCTGGGGGCGCTGTTTTCCGGAGAAGACATTGCCCCGGGAGGAGGCGAAAGACTTTCGACGGTTGTGGAGCGAACGTCTGCCGCGCTCGATGAGGTCGTCGATCGTGTCGGCGATGGATCAGTTGCCATCGTGAGCCACGGAATGTCCCTGCTGCTGCTGATCACGAACCTGCTTGGCACAAAACTGCCCAGCCCATTACGGCTACTCGGGAACACGTCTGTGGCGACCGCCCTCAGCGATGACGGCTTCCGCCTGCGGACCTATAACGATGACACCCACCTCGGCCACACGCCGTTGCCGCACTTCGGTTCGAGTCCTGAGGACACCGAGATGCTGCTGATCCGCCACGGCCGAACGCAATCCAATGATGAACAGCGGTGGCAGGGCCACGTCGATGGAGTTCTCACGGAATTGGGTCGGGACCAGGCCAGGCGGCTTGCTCAATACCTCCCGCCCATCGATGCTCTTTATGCCTCGCCGCTGGCTAGGGCCGCCGACACCGCGGCCGCCATTGCCGAGGAGCAGGGAGTCCCCGTCGAGCTGGAGCCTGCATTGAAGGAGATCGGGTTTGGTGTGTGGGAAGGTATGACCAGGGATGAGATCGCAAGTGCGTTTCCCGGGGAGTACGCCGATTTCAGCTCAGGCGGAGATGTGCGTCGCGGCGGCACCGGTGAGACCTTCGGTGAAGTGCGCAAACGGATGACGGACGCCGTCGCCACCATCGTTGCGAGACATCCGGGACAGGAGATTGGCTTGGTCTCTCACGGCGGAGCGACCCGGGCGTACGCCACCGAGGTCCTCGGTATCCCGTTTGAGGGAAGAAACCGGCTCCAATCTCTAGGCAATACCCATTACGCCCGACTGGCATTCACCGGGCGCGGGGCAACGTTGGTCAGCTGGAACCTGGGTCCGCATCTGATATGAAGCTCCTCGTAATCACCAACGACTACCCGCCCAAGCCAGGTGGCATCCAAACGTACTTGGGCAACCTGGTGGACGCCTACCGCGACGAGATTCGGGTGCTCGCTCCTCGCGACGGCCCGGCCGACGGAACGAGCCGTGGCGAATCCGTAGTCCGCCGTGGCAAAAGCCGCTTCATGTGGCCGACCAAACGAGTGACGCAGTGGTTCATCGATGAAGCGAGAGAGTTTGGACCTGATGCGATTCTCTTCGGTGCGCCGCATCCGCTGACCGGGGCGACCGCAAGACTCAAACAAGAGCTCGGCATCCCGGTGGGAGTTCTATGTCACGGAGCAGAGGTCACTCTTGCCGCTGCGGTTCCGGGCTTGCGGCGGTGGCTGAAGAAGACCTTGCGCACCGCCGATGCCTTATTTGCGGTGAGTCGCTTCACCCAGCGCAAGGTGGCCCGCCTGACCGGCCGTGAGGTTGTTGCCGTTGGTGCCGGCGTTGCGATCGAGATGTTCACTCCGCCCGATAGCCCACCTCGCAACGAAGTTCCCATTGTCGGTTGTGTCAGCCGATTTGTGCCCCGCAAGGGTCAGCATCGGCTGATTGCTGCGGCAGCCGAGTTGGCGGAGCGAGGGACCGAGGTTGAGGTGCTGATAGTCGGCAAAGGGCGAACCGAAGGCAGGCTGCGCCGGCTGGCTGAACGATCGAACGCCAGGGTGCGCTTCGTAGTCGACGCTCGATGGCTAGAGCTTCCCGACCTCTACCGGACCATGGACGCCTTCTGCATGCCGTGCCGGAGCCGATGGGGCGGTCTGGAGGTTGAAGGGCTCGGTCTGGTATTCCTCGAAGCTGCTGCGGCTGGACTGCCGGTGCTGGCAGGCTCGTCGGGAGGCTCCCCGGAGACTGTAATCCCCGGAGAGACAGGTTTTGTTGTCGACTCGGTGGATGACATCGTGGATGGCCTCGAGATCCTTCTCGGCGACCGGCAACGAGCCCGTGAAATGGGGGCTAAAGGCAGGGCTCGAGTAGTCGAGGAATACGTGTGGGATCGGGTGGTTGCCAACCTCGTTGACGGCTTCCGGTCTTGACACGAGGGCAGATCTGTCGTAATCATCGTCTCCGCTCCTCTTTCTAGCCGGCCACGGGACCGCGTCCCGGGAATGAATGTCACGCAAACTCGTCATCGTTGAATCACCAGCCAAGGCTCGGACTATCTCCGGCTACTTGGGAGAGGGTTACATCGTCGAATCCTCCATCGGGCATATCCGCGACATTCCGGCCAAAGCGGCTGACGCTCCCAAGAGTCTGCAAGACGAGTGGCGGCGCACCCAGTACGGCGTCGACGTCGACAACGACTTCAAGCCCCTCTATGTGGTCACCCCGGACAAGAAACAACAAGTGACGAAGCTGAAGCGGCTGCTCAAGGACGCCGACGAGTTGCTGCTGGCGACGGATGAGGATCGTGAAGGTGAGGCGATCGCCTGGCACCTGATCGAGACGCTCAACCCGCGAGTGCCGGTTCGGCGCATGGTTTTTCACGAGATCACACAATCGGCGATTGCCGAAGCCGCGGCCAACCCGCGCGAGCTCGACCGTGGCTTGGTCGACGCCCAGGAGGCGAGACGGATCCTCGATCGCCTGTATGGCTATGAGGTCTCGCCGGTCCTGTGGCGCAAAGTCAAGCGAGGGCTGTCGGCGGGTCGGGTGCAGTCGCCGGCGACGCGGATTGTTGTCGATCGCGAACGAGAGCGAATGGCGTTTGTCGCCGCCGGGTACTGGGACCTGGTCGGCACCTTTGATACCGAGCAGGGTTCCTTTGCCGCGACGTTGGTCACGGTGGGTGGAAAGCAGGTTGCCACCGGTCGCGACTTTGATGACCAGGGCAAGGCGAAGACCGACAAGAAGCTGATCCTCGATGAGGCACGGTCCAGGGCGCTGGCGACCGAGCTGCTCGATGCGCCGGCTGAGATCGGCTCAGTGGAAGCCAAGCCATACACCCGGAAACCCTATCCACCTTTCCGCACCTCGACTCTGCAACAGGAAGCGGGCAGGAAGCTTCGCTTTGGGGCCAGGCGCACCATGTCTGCTGCACAGAGGCTCTACGAAGGTGGACTGATCACCTACATGCGTACGGATTCGCTCACCCTGTCGGCCGCGGCAGTGGGGGCGGCGCGCAAACTGGTTGCCGACAGATACGGCTCCGAGTACCTGCCAGACAAGCCCAGGGTCTACACCAGCAAGGTCAAGAACGCCCAGGAAGCGCACGAGGCCATCCGCCCGGCCGGCGACCAATTCCAGTCACCCAAGACGGTGGCGGCTCAGTTTGGTTCGACCTCCGACGAAGGTCGGCTGTACGACCTCATCTGGAAGCGGACGGTGGCTTCACAAATGAGGGACGCCAAGGGCGAGAGCGTCAAGGTGCTCGTGGCGGCGACACCGCCGGGGGGCACAACCTGCGAGTTTGCCGCTTCTGGCACCACGATTCTGTTTCCGGGTTTTCTCCGCGCCTATGTGGAGGGCAGCGATGATCCCGAAGCAGCCCTGGACGACCAAGAGCGGCATCTGCCCGCGGTTACCGTCGGAGACGAGGTGACTCCCGCTGCAATCGAGCCCAAGGGGCATGAAACGAAGCCACCGGCGCGATTTACTGAGGCGTCGCTGATCAAGCGGCTCGAGGAGCTGGAGATCGGCCGTCCCTCTACTTATGCCTCGATCATCAGCACCATCCAGGACCGTGGCTATGTCTACAAGAAGGGCTCGGCACTCGTTCCGACGTTCACCGCTTTTGCTGTTGTTGCCCTGATGGAGCAGCACTTTGCCGACCTTGTCGATCTGGCCTTCACTGCCAGGATGGAAGACGACCTCGACCAGATTGCCAACGGTGACCGCGAGGCGATTCCCTGGCTGAAGAGCTTCTACTTCGGGAACGGGCATCCCGGATTGAAGAATCTGGTTTCGCAAAACATCGAAGAAATCGACGCACGAGCGATCAACGCCATCCCAATCGGCGAAGACGAATCTGGTCGGCCGGTGGTGGCCCGCTCCGGCAAGTTTGGACCTTACGTACAGCGCGGTGAAGAGACCGCCAGCATTCCGCTGGATCTGCCGCCGGATGAGCTCACGGTCGAGAAGGCTATCGAGTTTCTCGAGGCACCAAACGGAGATCGGGTGTTGGGAACCGATCCGGAAACTGGACTCGAGGTCTCGGTGCGCAACGGTCGGTTCGGTCCTTATGTCCAGCTTGGGGAGCAGGAGCCCGACAGCAAGGTCAAGCCCAAGCGGTCTTCACTGTTCAAAGACATGTCAGAAGACACGGTCACATTCGAAGAGGCGCTCCAATTGCTCACCATTCCCCGCCTGGTCGGCAAGCACCCGGAGGACGATGTCGACATCATGGCTCAGAACGGTCGCTACGGCCCCTACATCACCTGGGGCAAGGAGAGCCGGAGTCTCGAGACTGAGGAGCAGCTTTTCACGGTCAATGTTGAGGATGCAGTTCGCCGCTTCAAAGAAGAGAAGAAGCGAGGGCGCCGGGCCGCTGCCCCGCCGCTCAAAGAGCTCGGCGACGATCCCAACTCGGGCAAACCGGTGGTGGTCAAGGACGGCCGGTTTGGGCCCTACGTGACAGACGGTGAAACCAATGCATCGCTTCGGGTCGCCGATACGATCGAAGGCATCACCATCGACCGGGCTGCGGAACTGCTCCAGTTGCGCCGCGAGCGGGTCGCGGCTCAAGGCGGCGCCAAGAAGAAGCCGGCCAAGAAGAAAGCTGCTGCCAAGAAGCCGGCCAAGAAGACGTAGCGCCGCACCTTCCCCTTGCCCTACTGCCCTTCAAGCGTTGCATAGCAACGGCCGAACCGTGCTCGCATTCGACTTGGGCGATGTCGCAACGTGGTCGTGTCGGGGACTTCATCTAGGGTTTAGCGGATGACCCTCGAGGAATCCGCTCCACGCACCACGCGGTCGCTCATGACCACCGGGCCGTTTGCCCGTTTCTTCTGGGCCGCGGTGATTGGGTCCACCGGGGATTGGGTCACCGTCTTCGCAATGCTGATACTGGCCAACCGGATCGGTTCTCAGGAAGGCATCCTGGTCGCGCTGATGGCGCGCATCCTGCCCGGCCTGCTTCTGGGCGGCCTGGTCGGCGTTATCTCCGATCGGATGGATCGGCGCAAGCTGGTCGTTTTCGCCGACGTTGGGCGCGGGGTTGTGGTTCCGTTCTTGGCGCTGGTGGACAACTTGCCAACGCTGGTTGCATTGACGTTGGTGCTCGAGTTGCTGAGCCTGCTCGGGCAACCACCTCGCACCGCCATGGTGCCCCGTTTGGTACGTCCCGAGAACCTGGTCGCCGCCAACAGCCTGATGTTGGCAGCCGCATACGGCACCGTGCTCATGGGTCCGTTACTACTTCTGATTCTGGAGGGGTTCCCTGGTGTCTCGCTGGGAGGGCTGATCCCGGCTGGAAACGAGGCGCTGGCCGTCGCGTTTGGCGTTGATGCGCTGACCTTCTTTGCATCAGGATTACTGGTTGCAACTCTGCCACGGATCACTTCGCCGCTCGTGGAGAGTCAGGAGAACGGCAACGTTGACCTCAAGAGCACCTGGCGGGACTTCGTTGATGGCGCCAAATTCTTTGTCAAGGATCCATCGGTGCGGCGGGTCATCGTCGGGATGACCACCGCGCTGTTCGGAGGCGGAACCATCATTGTGCTCGGACCAGAGTTTGCCCAGGAGGTCCTGAATGCAAACGATGCCGGGTTCTACGCCATAGTCACGATGCTCGGAGTAGGTGGAGTCATCGGTCTGGTGATCATGTCTGCCACCGAGGACCGCTTCGTCCATCGCGACCTCGTATTTGGTCTCGCTACCACCACTACCGGTATCGGGCTGGCTGCCGCCTCGTTGGTGACGACGGTACCGGGCGCTGCGGCCTGGATGGCGGTCATGGGCTTTGGCGCTGGGGCTGCCTATCTGATGGGGCTGACTCACCTTCACGAATACGTAGATGACGAAATGAGAGGGAGGATCTTCGCCACCCTGTTCGCGCTCATGCGCATTGGCCTCTTTGTCGCAATGGCCGTGGCCGTCCCGCTGGTTGATTTCTTCCGCAACGTCAAGATTGGACGCCTCGACGATCCAACTCGCGTGGTTCTCTTCCTGGGTGGAATCACCATCATGCTCGCGGGACTCGGCGTGTTGTGGGCGATGCGCTCGCTGCTGCGATCGCCTACCTTGGGGCGTGAGGCTCAGGCGATCATCAATGCCGCCAACCGGGCCCGGCGGTCCGGCATGCCGGCACGAGCCAAGGAAGAGAAACCGGTACGAGCCAAGGAAGAGAAAGACGACTCTTGATTGGTCACTACATCGCTCTCGAAGGCATCGAGGGCACCGGGAAATCAACCATCGCGGCGCGTTTGTCGACGCACCTGGCTTCGCGCGGTGTAGATGTGCTTCGAGTCCGCGAGCCGGGAGGCACTGCGACGGGTGAACGGATCCGGCATGTGCTGCTCGATCCCGGTGGCAGCGTTGCGCCGTGGAGCGAGGCCTTGCTGTTTGCCGCTGCCCGCGCCCAACTTGCGTACGAAGTGGTCGGGCCTGCCCTGCGCGCCGGCCGGTGGGTGGTGAGCGATCGATCCGTGTATTCGTCGCTTGCGTACCAGGGAGGAGGCCGCCGGCTTGGCGTCGCTGAGGTGCGAGCTGTGAACGAGCCTGGTTTGGGTGAGGTGTGGCCGGAGATGGTGGTTTTGCTCCGTCTCGACGCTGCCACCGGATTGGCCAGGCAACAGGACGCCGACCGCATCGGGGGCGAGGGAGTGCGCTTCCAGACTGCCGTCGCCGACGCCTTCGACGAACTCGCTGCGATCGAACCCGACCGGTTCGTGGTCGTTGATGCGTCCCGGACCGTGGACGAGGTATTTGCCGATGTGCTGGCGCATGTGGAGGGCAGATGGGCAATCTCTTCGAACAGGTAATCGGACACAAGGCCGTCACCGCGGTGCTGTCGAGAGACGTGCCCGAGCCGGCGCAGGCGTACTTGCTCGTCGGACCGCACGGGGTGGGTAAGGCAACAGTGGCCCGGTTGTTTGCCGTCGGGATCCTCTGCGGAGAGGACCCACAGTGTGGGAGGCGCGTGTTGCGGGGTCTCCACCCCGATGTTGTTCTGATCGAACCAGATGGCCGATCGGCGATCACCGTCGAGCAAGCGCGCAATACAGTCGCCCTGGCGAACCTTGCCCCGGTCGAAGGGGAACGCAAGATCTTCATCCTCGAAGAGGGCGGTGCGATGAACGACGAAGCCGCCAACGCGTTGCTCAAGACGCTGGAGGAGCCAACGGCTTCGACGATCTTTCTAGTCATCGCCGAGTCGGAGGACGATCTACCCGAGACCGTGGCGAGTCGGTGTCGCACCGTTGTCTTTGGTCGAGTTTCTGAGACGGATATCGCAGCCGGGCTCATCCAACTAGGGGTCGGCGAGGAGCGGGCGGAACAAGCTGCTCGCATCTCCGGGGGTCGGCCGGGGCTGGCGATTTCGCTAGCGACCCGTGCCGATGTCGCCGCGTTTCGCAACGTTTGGATGAGTGTGCCGTTGCGGCTGTCCGAACACGCCGGAGATGGGTACCGGCTCGCCGACGAAGTTGCCGCTGCAGCCGACCCGTTGATGGCTGCCCTCAAGGAGCGGCAGGAGAGTGAAGCTGCGGCTCTCGAAGCTGAGGGTGGATTGAGCAAGGCGGTACAGCAACGCCACGCCCGTGAACTGAAGCGCGCCGCGGTTGCACTTCATGTCTCCGGTCTCGAAATCCTCTCCGGCTTCTACCGTGATGTGGCCGCAGCCCAACTGGGAGCACCGGTGCGCAATCCCGACATACCTTCGCCGGCTCTGACCCGGATGCGACCGCGCCAGGCAGTTCGAGTTGCCGACCGGATTCTCCAAGCCATTGAGGCGATTGAGGCCAACCAGAGGCCGCAACTGGCGCTGGCGTCGCTCTTCGCAGACATCGGCGGTGATTGAGGTGGGTCGCCGCCCCGGTCGAACTGCAGCGACGTTCGTCAACGTAATGAGACACCCTGTGGGTGGGTTGGCCCGGCGACTGCTGGACTTCGAGGTAGCCGGTCGCCAGCATCTTCCGACCAACGGTCCCTACATTGTTACTGCCAATCACCTATCCCTGATCGATCCGGTCTTCGTCACGACCGGAGTTGGCCGCCTGGTCCAGTATCTGGCGTTGGACGAGCTATTTGGGCAAACCAAGCTCCTGGACGAGTTGATGCTGTACTTCGGCTCGATCTCGTTGTCGCGGGTTCGTCCCCCGCTGGGGGCCATACGCAAGGCGCTGCAGGTGCTGGAGCGGGACGAGATCCTCGGCGTGTTCCCCGAAGGGGCTAGGGCGTTGTACTGGGGCGAGCGAAGCATCAAACGCGGAGCCGCCTGGTTGGCAATAGCAACCAATTCGCCGATCGTGCCCTGCGCAATCCGGGGGACCGAAGCGACCCTTAGCCTCGCCGAGCCACGAGTCCGGGTTCCGTCGATCCGCATCTCGTTGCATCCACCGCTTCATCCGGATTCGTACATTGATAGAGAAGACCCACTGGGAGCAATGATGAATGATTGGGTGGCAACGCTGGATAACGAACTGAAGCACTGGCAGCCGGATTACTCCGCGAGCGAGCCAACCCGATGAGGGTGCTGGTTTCCGGAGCCAGCGGGCTTATCGGTACCGAACTTTGTGCGGCGTTGCAAGCACGCGGTGACGAAGTCGTGCGTCTCGTTCGCCGGCCCGCAGCGGCCGGCGATGAGATTCGATGGGAGCCCGCCGCCGGTGAGCTCGAAGCAAACGCGGTGGAAGGTTTTGATGCCGTAGTCCACCTGGCCGGCGCTGGGATAGGCGACAAGCGCTGGTCAGATGAGCGCCGCCGCCTGATTCTGGAGTCGCGGGTGAAGAGCACCGAGTTGCTGGCCGGTCGGCTGGCCGCCACCAGCCAGCCCCCGGAGGTGTTCATCTCCGGGTCCGCAATCGGCTACTACGGCGACCGACCGCAACCCGTGACCGAGGCGGACGAGCCTCTCCCGGGAGACTTCCTATCTGATGTGACTGTTGCGTGGGAAGCAGCGACGCAGCAAGCCTCGGATGCTGGGATTCGCACCGTGCACATTCGGACCGGCATAGTTCTCTCTGCCAAGGGCGGTGCCCTGAAGAAGCTGCTATTGCCATTCCGGCTCGGGGTGGGCGGCAAGCTCGGAAATGGGGAGACATGGTGGAGTTGGATTTCGATCGAAGATGAGGTTGCGGCGATCCTGCACCTCATTCAAGCCCAGGTGGAGGGCCCGGTGAACCTGACCGCACCCAACCCCGTCCAGAACCTGGCGCTCACCAAGGCTCTGGGACGGGCGCTGCGTCGACCGACCTTCTTCCCCGTGCCCCGATTCGCCCTGGAGCTACTCCTCGGCAAGGACCTTGCCAGGGCGCTGCTGTTCACATCGGTAAGGGTGATGCCCACCAAGCTCGAGGAATCGGGCTTCGCTTTTCAGCATCCGGACGTGGATTCTGCGCTCAGCAGCGTGCTCGCCAAGGGATGATGGTGACACCCCACATCAAGATGCGCTGCGCCGCCGCTGCGCTACCATTGCTGGCCCTTCGCCGGGGTAGCTCAGTCGGTAGAGCGACGCACTCGTAATGCGTAGGTCACGGGTTCGATTCCCGTCTCCGGCTCGGCAAGGCAAGTCCTTTGGGTCGCCCTGTGGGCGACGGTCGGGCTGCTTTCGAGTCCTGTTCGGTCTCGACGCAGCCCTTGGTGGGACCGGCCTTGCAGGCCGGTGCTGTTGTGGCAGGTCACGGGTTCGATTCCCGTCTCCGGCTCGGCAAGGCAAGTCCTTTGGGTCGCCCTGTGGGCGACGGTCGGGCTGCTTTCGAGTCCTGTTCGGTCTCGACGCAGCCCTTGGTGGGACCGGCCTTGCAGGCCGGTGCTGTTGTGGCAGGTCACGGGTTCGATTCCCGTCTCCGGCTCCAGTTTCTGTCCCAGAAGCCAAACCTCTCGAGGAGCGCTGATGGCCGACCAAGCCAACTTTGAGCGTGATGCGATGCAGTATGCCTCGCAGCTCTATTCGGCCGCGTTGCGAATGACCAGGAATCCGGCCGACGCCGAGGACGTAGTCCAGGAGACTTTTCTCAAGGCATACCGGGCGTACAACACCTTCAAAGAAGGAACCAACCTCAAGGCCTGGCTGTACCGGATCCTGACCAACACGTACATCAATCGATACCGCAAGCAGCAGAGACGTCCTGCTGAGGTAGAGCTTGGCGAACTCCAAGACCTCTACCTGTTCCGTCGACTCGGCGAGCAATCCGGGGCCGAACGCTCCACGGAGGAATCGGTGCTCGAGTCCATGGTCGACACGGACATCAAGCAGGCGCTCGAGTCGCTCCCGGACAACTTCCGAATGCCCGTTCTCCTTGCCGATGTCGAAGGCTTTTCCTATAAGGAGATCGCAGAAATCATGGACGTCCCCATCGGAACTGTGATGTCTCGTCTCCATCGGGGAAGAAAAGCGTTGCAAAAGAAGTTGTGGTCATTAGCTGAACAACGCGGACTCACGGGACCGAGCGAATGAAACCTGAATGCGACCACGCTGTTGATTATTTGTATCAATACATTGATCAAGAGCTCACCTGGACTCGGCGTCTCCGCATCCGGTGGCATTTGAGGCGTTGCCCGCCCTGCTTGAACGCATTCGAGTTCGAGGACAAGCTGAAACAACGGATACGTGAATGCGGCAGGGACGAACCGCCCCAGGAACTTTTTGACCGTCTCCGTGCGTTGATTGAGCAAGAGGCAGCCGACAGCGGCGAAGTCTGATCGGTTGCGTCCCCAAGAAGGAAACGCACAAATGGCTGATAACACACTCAAAGGCAAGAGAATTCTGGGCACGGCACGGCCGCCCAAAGTGCACAGCGACCAACGAACCTGTGCCAAATCGGACTGCGAGACCCTGCTCTCCAGATACAACCGGCGCGAATTCTGCTACACCCACGCCCCCACCAAGTTCCCCCGGCTCCGGGGCAGGGTCATTCCGGAAAGCTAGTTCCGGCGCGTAAAGGGTGGTTCCCGGTATCCAGCGGAGGGCATGCACCAGGAACGTCTCCTAGGGATCGTGGTTGTCGCACTCCCTACTTAGGGTGATCGAGGACGGCTTGACGATTTGCGTAGGCGGGACTCGTAGGGCCTACGGAACGATTGCGTCGTAGCCGAGGGCGTGCAGGACTTCGACCTGGACCGCAACGCCTTCGCGCGATGCATGGAACCCGTCGATGGAGATGTAGCCCTTCTCTCGGGGGTCTTCGTCGTGATCGGGGCCGTTGAATTCGTCGTAGAACGACGCCATCGGTACCCCGTAGTCGTCTGCGGCTTCATGAAGCACTTCGGATTCGGAGTTCCAGGTTACCGTGCATTCGGGTTCGATCCCGGCTTCCCGCAGGTCGGCGAGCATGCCGTTGAATTGATCGAAGGCTCGGATCACGGTGGGTTGGCCGGAGCGTAGGTCGAAGATCACGTCGTAGATGTCGCGCAGCGCATCGCCGTAGAGTGCGAAGTCAGCCGGTGTATAGCGGTTTGGTGGGTCGCGGGGGGCCGGTGAGGCTCGGTGGCACGTTCCCGTGTCCGCCGGGCTGGCGTCCGCTGCGCTGCCGTACACGACGATGATCTCAGCGTCGGCGACCTCTTCTCGGATGATCGCGTCCTCCATCAGCATGTCCCGGGCCCCTACTAGCGGCAGACCGCCGATGGCATAGTTGTGCACTCGCACCTCGACGGCCTCGGCTTCTTCGATCCGATCGGCCCAACTTTGGGCGACTCCAGCGCCCATCGAGTCGCTGATCCACACCAGATCCCACGGCTCGCTCTTGTCCAGCTGGGCGTCGGAGTCGCCACATGAAGCCAACAGCAAGACGACCAGAATGAACGAGGCTACCAACGGGAGTGAGTACGTTCGCAGCATGAGGACTCCTCAGCGTTGCCTAACGCCGTCCCACCAACCGTACTCCTCTCAGCCTTCAGGTGAAGGGTGAAAACGACCCACACCAGCCCGCCCATATCCGGCAATCCCGAGCAGACATACTCGGCCACTTGCCAGCCAGATCCTGAACTCAAGGCGGGGGATGTATGCGAGCAGGTGCTTTGCCCCCCTATTGGCTTCCCCCCTTGGCTACAAACCAACGCGAGTGTGGCCCCGATTGCCACTTGGCGGGTATTTCCGCCCTTTGCAGCGAACTGACTATCGTCCGCTCCATGAAGCAATCACTTGCCAATCTGGTTCGCGGTCTTGCGGTCCTTTTGTTGTTTGTTCCGGCTCCGCTGGCGATGGTCGGGGTCGCTCCGGCTGATGCGGCGCCGGGGGTGCAAGTTGTTGCTGCGGAGCCTGCGGTGGAGGTTCCAGAGCCGGCGGAGGCGGAAGAAGAAGATCCGTGGACGGCACGGTTCCTGGCGCCGGCAGTGGTGGTTATTGCGGTGGTCGCCGTTGGCGCATCGCTTTCGTATTACGTGGTGAGGATCCGCGGTCGCTACCGCGTGGTCTAGTCCCGGCTACGACCGGTTCGACCTCAAGTCGTAGTACTTTGCGGGCATGGCAACTGCTAACTGGGACTCAGCGGTCTCTGTCGCCCGCCGTTTTGCGGGCAAATACCCGCTCGAGGGCACCTATCACGAGGCAAGACTGGCGCGACAAGCACCGCTGCTGGTGGAGCGCGCTACCGCCCTGGTATCTGCCGAGACCGGCCTGGAGGCGCCCGGTTCGCCGGATGTTGCTGTGGTCAGCCGCAGCGAGTGGATTGAGAACAACGTTGCGGCTTTCTCACAATTGCTCGCTCCGATCGAAGCGCGTCTGGGTGAACAGAAGGGCGTCGGCAGCGCCGTCGCCGGCAGAATCATGGGGGCGGAATTGGGAGCGGTGCTGGGATTCCTCTCCCGGCGCGTGCTCGGGCAATACGAACTGGTGCTCCCCACCAGCGATGGTGGGGACGGAGACACCGTCATGTTTGTCGGAGCCAACGTGCTGTCGCTCGAACGAAGATTCGAGTTTCGCCCGTCCGAGTTCAGGTTCTGGGTTGCTCTCCATGAGTCGACGCACCGTCTCCAGTTCCAGGGTGTGCCCTGGCTACGTTCCTATTTCCTTGGTCTAGTCGAAGAGTTGATTGCTGCCTCGAAGCCCGAGCCGGGCCGGATGGCCCGTCTCAGCGAAGAGATGAGGACCGCTGCAGAACAGGGCCGGCCGATCATCGACGAGCAAGGGCTGTTCGGGCTGCTGGCGTCTCCAGATCAGCGAGAGGTGATCGGCAAGGTCCAAGCCTTGATGTCGCTGCTCGAGGGACACGGTCACGTGGTGATGGATCGGATCGGGGAACGAGAGCTGGTCAGCCAGGCCCGGATGTCGCGAACCCTGGCAGCGAGACGCAACGACCCCCGAACCGCAACCTTCATGAGGCTCGTCGGTCTGGAAATGAAGATGCGCCAGTACGAACTTGGAGCCGAGTTCATCAACCGGGTGGAACGTCAGGCCGGGTGGTCGGCGCTTGATGCGGCATGGCTTCGTCCTTCGAATCTGCCGACGCTCGAAGAGATCGAGGACCCAGTCTCATGGCTCTATCGGGTGGGCTGAGCGGAACCGGAGACGCCGTTTGCCGTGCGATTGGGGAGCTCGACCCCGGTCCTTTGCTGATCGCTCTCAGCGGAGGCGCGGACTCGGCGGTTGCCGCTTGGGCCGCTGCGACGGCTCGGCCCCCTGGCTCAGTTGTGGCGATTCATATTGATCACGGTTGGGCAGCTTCGGCCGAACTGCGCAAGAGCGCCGCCGCCATTGCCGAGCATCTTGGTCTCCCTCTGGAGTTCATCACGGTCACCCCGCAGGCCATCGCATCGCCAGAAGGGGCCGCCAGAGAGGCAAGGCTCGC
>Ga0316201_10000706_pt1 | contig 20253 bp, 19 predicted proteins | sample CS6wburrow_MG_FD_204516 | JGI IMG/M metagenome (GOLD analysis project Ga0316201, IMG submission 204516) | Coastal sediment microbial communities from Delaware Bay, Delaware, United States - CS-6 worm burrow | ecosystem: Environmental > Aquatic > Marine > Coastal > Sediment | place: USA... | reverse complement strand
CAGCTGTAGCCATGGCGATCAGCAGCAGCACTGCGACGAAACCGCTCGCCACTCTTTCCGCCAGCACCGCGTAGCGTGGCCGCAGTTCCAGCCCACGCTCCACCAGCTGACGGATCTCACTGACCGCGGATTGTTGCACCGCATGGGTCACGCGGATGGTGACCGGCTGCTCACCGTTCACCGAACCGGCAACGACGCTGTCTCCCGGCCGGCATACCACCGGATGTGCCTCGCCAGTGAGCAGTGATTCGTCAAAACTGCTGGTGCCGGTCAGCACGCTACCGTCGACCGGCAGGGTTTCACCGGGCAATACACGGATAGTGTCACCGGCTGCCAGCTCCTCCACCGCCACATCCACTGCCGTATCGTCCGCGTTCAGCCGGGTCGCAGTGCGCGGCGTGACGCGTGCCAGCCGCTCCAGCCGGCTGGCTGCACTCAGCTTGCCGCGCAGCTCCCAGCGGCGTGCCAGCAGCAGGAAGAAGATGAACATGGCAATGGAGTCGAAGTACACATCGCCATGGCCGGTCAGCGTGGCATGCAGGCTGCCGATGAACGCCGCAGACAGGCCCAGCACCACGGGGACATCCATGCCGAGGCGCCGGTGTCTCAGGTCATTCCACGCGCCGATGAAAAACTCCTGGCCGGGCCAGGCCAGCAACAGCATGGACAGCAGCAGGCTGGTCCAGCGACCCAGGCTGACCCACAGCGGCAACGCAGCGCCGGGGGCGGTGTCCACCATGACATAACTGGCCAGTGAAAAATTCATCACTAGCATGCCGACAGCGCCGGCAAATATCAGCCGCTCGGTGCTGCGCTGGCGTCGCAGCCGGTTGAGCTGCTCGCTGCGGCTGGCATCGAACGGGTGGGCGATGTAGCCAATATCGGTGATCGCCCGCAGGATTTCGCTGAGCCGGATGGTCTGCGGGTCCCAGCGCACCCGGGCCCGCTGCGTGGTGTCATCGATATGCACATCGATTACCCCGGGCAGACTGCGCAGGTGACGTTCGTTCAGCCACAGGCAGGCTGGGCAGCGGATGTTATCAAGCAACAGGGCCGCCTCGCGGGCATCATCAATTTCGGTTACGAAGTCCTGTTGAATGTCCGGCCGGTCAAACAGCTCGAGCTGGCGCAGGAAGTCGGGCACCAGCTCGCGACTGGCGGACACGGCAGGATCGGTGCGGTGCCGGTAGTAGTCATCCAGGCCGGCATCCACGATGGCCTTGCAGACGGCATGGCAACCATGACAGCAGAACTCGCGAGGCTCACCGAGGACCTCGAGCGATGCGACCGGTAGATTTTTCGGCACCGGCAGGCCGCAGTGAAAACACGCGGAATGCACATGCGCGGGCGCCTCGCCTGCCACTGGTTCAGCGACATCCATCGGCATGTTTCACTTGTAGGAGCGGCGTCCCCGCCGCGATTCGGTGAATGACAAAAACAATCGCGGCGGGGACGCCGCTCCTACAACATGTTTGATAATGATGACCGAACGTTATTCCGCCGGCACGGCCATGCCGTAGTAGGCGGCCAGGCCCTCGATCTCTGCTTCCGTCAGCGCCTGTGCAACGACACGCATGCGGGAGTAGATATCATTGGTACGGTCACCTTCCTGGAACTCGGTCATGGTGTAGATGAAGTACTCGGGATACTGGCCGGCCAGCGCCGGGTGATCGAACTGGCCACCCCGGCCATCCCTGCCATGGCAGGCGGCACAGGCCTTGAGCAAACGTTCCGGGTCACCCTGGAAGACCAGTTGCAGCACAGCCGGGTCCATGTTGCGGTCGGCCGCGGGCTGCGGCGGCTGCTGTGCGGCAAACCAGGCGGCAAGATCCGCCAGCTGCTGTTCCTCCAGGTCACGGGTCACCTTGTACATGTCCCGGTCATCGCGGTTCTCGTCCTTGTAGTCCTTGAGCTGCTTGTAGAGATAGCTGACGCTCATGCCGGCAATATTGACGTCCTCGGGATCATCCGAGATGCCGAAATCACCATGACATTTTTTGCACTTGCCCTCCTTGGCCAGCGCCTCGCCACGGCCCGGATCGGCCGCCTTCAGCATCTTTACCGTCGCCACATCAAAGGCCACTGCCGAAGACGGTTCAGCCCCGGCTGTCGGCATCACCAGCAGCAAGCCTGATAAAACAGTGAGTAGTCGTAACATGATCATATGCTCCATGGGACAGTACCGTAGGTATCCATCAGGAAGAACTGGGCGATCGGGTAACCGTAACTGGCCATCATGTAGACCACGATCAGCAGCACCCAGAAACCAAAACTGTTCATCAGGTGCGGCATGCGCTGAATCGAATGCAGCGGTTCGGCATACTCCACCGTGAGGTTGGTTTCAGCCTGCGCGTTGCCATGCGTGCGGTACAGGTTGTACACCAGCATCAGTGCGGACAGCAGTAGAATCACGCCACCGGCAACCATCAGGCCCTCAGAGGTCGTCCAGGTGTCCACGAGGGACGCATCATAGGGTGTCGACGAGATACGCCGCGGCTGCCCGGCAATACCGAGCTGGTGCCAGGGCAGCGTCAGGATCAGCATACCGATGAACCACAGCCACAGTTGCTTCAGCGCCAGCGCGTTGGAGTATAGCTGCCTGCCGGTCATCTTCGGCCACAGGTAGTAGGCGATCGCAAAGTACATGATCACCGTGGTACCACCGAATATCAGGTGAAAGTGGCCGGTGACCCACTGGGTGTTGTGCACCATGGTATTCATGGAATAGCTGGCGTTGATCATGCCGCCAAAGCCGCCGAAGGTGAGCATCAGCATCGCCAGGATGGTGGCCAGCACCATGGGATTACCCCAGGGCAGCGCACCGATCCAGCCAAACAGGCCCTTGCCGCCACGCAGACGGCCGGCAATTTCCAGCGAGGCAATGACGGTGAAACCGGTGATCAGGGTCGGCACCGCCACCATGAAGGTGCCGGTCATGTGCAGGAACTTCCAGCCACCGGCCTGGAACGGATCCATGTAGAGGTGGTGAAAGCCGATCGGCACCGAGAACACCAGCAGCATGATGAAGGCAAACCTGGCCATCTGGTCACTGAACAATCGCCCGCCGGCTGCTGTCGGCACCAGGGTGTACAGCGCAATGTAGGCCGGGAACAGCCAGAAGTAGACGATCGCATGCAGTGTCCACGAGAACAGGGTCCGCGCCAGCCCGACATCAACCGTGTCGATGATACCCAGCGACCAGGGAATCAGCTGGAACAGCACCTCCGAGGCCACACCGAGGCTGGTGATGAACCACAGAATGGCATTGGCCGTGGTGCCGTACATCGCCAGCGGCACGGTTTCACCCGGGTTGGCCTTTTTCCAGGCGGCCAGCATCATCACCATCTCCAGGCACCATACCCAGGAACCCACCACCAGCAGGGTAGCGCCGATATAGAATGCCGGGTGTGCCATGAGCGGTGGGTAGAAGGTATACAGCACCGAGGCATTGCCGGTCAGCAGCGGTCCGGCCGCCAGCAGCACGCCGACCACGGTCAGCCAGAAACCGAACCACGCCAGTGGCTTGTTCCACAGGTCCTGCTTCAGGCTGGTCGTCGCCGTGTAGTACCCGTAACCCATGACCAGGAATGTGGTCAGCACAAACCCCATCAACACCCCGTGCGTCGAAACCGAGCCGAAGTAAAGCTCGGGCGATGTCAGGGCCGGAATGATCTCCATGCGTTCAACCACCTGGTACAGGCCCAGCAGGGCCGCCACGGCAAAGGCGATAAATCCCACCCACATACTTGCCAGACTGATGCCGGCAGCATTCGACTGATTCATGATGATTCCCCCCCGGCGGATTCAGGCACCACGACCAGACGCGACCACATGGAGTCGTGGCCCAGACCGCAGTACTCGTTGCACAGCAGTGAAAACTCCCCGGTACGCGGGAAGCTTGTATTCACCTCGGAGATGTAGCCCGGCACGACCATGGTCGTCATGTTGGTAAACGGGACGTGTACACCGTGCAGGACATCCGCACTGGCAATGCGGAAGGTGACCGGCGTATCGACAGGCACCTCGATACGCGGCGGGTAAAAACCGTAGCGGGCCGCGACCATGGTCACTGTCAGGCTGCCATCGCCGTTGGGCCTCACACCGAGGTTATCCTCGGCAAACTCGGTCGTCAGATGCAGCCGCGAGGAATCGATGGTCTCGACATTGCTTGGCGGATGGATATTGCTGGACAGCGCGTAAAAGCCCAGCAAGCCCCCAAGGACGAAGGCCATGATGAGTGACAGCCAGATCCATTTCCGTTCCAGGGGATCTTCACAGATTGCTTTTAGTGGATCCATGGACATACCCCCTAGTTCACCGGACCGTGTTGAAGAAACATGTAGAAAAACATGAAGCCCCAGCCTGCCAGCATCAGGGCCGCAAATACCAGCATCAGGGCAAAGGTGCCCACCGGACTGCTGTCGAGGATTTTCTGTTCCTCTTCAGGGGTTAGTTGACTCATACGCTCTCTCCTTGACGGAATCACCCAGGCTGCAGAGTATCCGGTCTCGGCGCCCTACAGACAGCGAATCGCCACCCGTGGGCAGAAACTCAAAATGAACGGAACGCTGCAGGAAGATTTTTTATTTATTAAAGCCGGTTGTGCTGTTGTACAGTCACCGACCTACTGCCCCTCTTGCTGTTTTCAGCCAATAATCTATGATTATTTTTTGATTTACAAGTCGATGAAGCCAGCACCAACAAAGTTTGCAAGACAACGTGACAAAATTGTCAGGTAACTGCCCATGTCAAAGAGCCTGGAAGCAAACACCACTCGACTGGAACGCGCCGAGCACTACATCTACCTCGCCGCCGGTTACATCCTGGTGTTTGCGGCGGCCGGTTTACTGGTAGCCGCACTCATTGAAATGTCCGGCAGCATTATGGCGGGCGAGTACACCTCGGCCATCATCCACCTGCTGGATCGTGTGCTGCTGGCGCTGATGCTGGCAGAGATCATCTACACCGTCGGTCGCATCGCCCGCACCCAGCAACTCGAGACGGAACCCTTCCTGATCGTGGGCATCATTGCGGCCATTCGGCGCATGCTGATCATCACGGCGGAAAGCGCCGGTCACGCCAATCTCACGGACCCGGTATTTCAGGCACAGATGGCGGAACTGGGCCTGCTGGCGCTGATCATCTTTCTGCTTGCCTGGGCAATGAAGCTACTCGGACAACGCAGCATAGACACCGCGTCATAATCCTGCCCGTTCACGGTTATATCCGCTGTAAATAAGCAATAACTGATAATCCCCTGTATATCCCTGTCTGCTTGACATAGATCATGGCGCACCCGGCCGGGCTTGCCTAAGTTTGGCGAATAGACTGACCCAGAGTAAGTCAGCCATAGCCCGGGGGGGCGCTGTATGAACATATCCGGCATCCTGGTTGTCGTTGCATCGGAACGTGTCGAGGCGATGGTTACCCAGCTCAATCAGATGGACGGTATCGACGTGCATCACATCGATGCAGCGACCGGCCGGATCGTCATTACCCAGGAAGCGGAAACCATCAGCGACGAGGTCGACGGGCTGAAGCGCATTCGCGCCCTGCCCGGCATCATCCTGGCAGAAATGTCCTACCATAATTTTGAAGATGACACCGAGTTGCTGGAGGGCATCCCTGCGGAGCTCGAGGGCGAAGACCTGGACAGCGTTAAGGTACCCGGATTCCTGAACGAATAGCACACGCACACACATTAGAAGCAAACACCTTTTCGGAGAGCGCTATGGACGTCACACGCAGAGAGTTTCTCAAGACCAGCGCGGCAGCGGCCACCGCCACTGCCGCCGGCATCACCGTACCCGCCACCGCACTCGCCCAGTCACAAGAGGCCGAGGCCGATGTGCAATGGGACAAGAGCGTTTGCCGTTTCTGTGGTACCGGCTGCGGCATCATGGTCGGCACCAGGGACGGCCGCATCGTCGCCACCAAGGGTGACCCGGATGCACCGGTCAACAAGGGGCTGAACTGTATCAAGGGCTACTTCAACGGCAAGATCGTCTACGGCAAGGACCGCCTCACCAGGCCATTGATGCGTATGAAGGACGGCAAGTTCGACAAGCAGGGCAAGTTCCAGGCAGTCAGCTGGGAGCAGGCCTTCGACGAAATGGAGAAGCAGTTCAGGAAGACCTACAGCGAGATGGGGCCACACGGCGTCGCCATCTTCGGCTCCGGCCAGTACACCATTCCGGAAGGCTATGTCTCGGCCAAGCTGATGAAGGCCGGCTTTCGCAGCAACAACATCGATCCGAACGCACGCCACTGCATGGCCTCGGCGGTCGTGGCCTTTATCCAGACCTTCGGCATCGACGAACCCGCCGGCAACTACGACGACATCGAGCACACCGATGCCGTCGTCACCTGGGGCGCCAACATGGCCGAGTGCCATCCGATCCTGTGGGCACGCGTCTCCGACCGCAGGCTCACGAACGACAACGTCAAGCTGGTCAACCTCACTACCATGAGCAACCAGACCTCCGACATTGCCGACACCGAGATCATCTTCAAGCCGGGTACCGACCTCGCCATCCAGAACTACCTGCTGCGCGAGATCATCAGGCGCGACGCCGTCAACCAGGCCTTCGTCGACAAGCACTGCGTGTTCGCTACCGGCCCCTACGATATCGGGTACGGCATGCGCGCGACGGACAAGTTTTGCTATGACGCCGAGAAGGACATCCAGGCCAAGGAACTGAAGGTTACGCTGGACAAGGACGAGGCCATTGCACAGCGCAAGAAAGCCGGCGAGGTGGTGGAACAGAACAATACCAAGAAGCCGGTGAAGCACTGGCTGATCGGTTTCGAGGATTTCAAGAAAGCCGTGGAACCCTACACCCTCGACTTCGTCGCGGAGCTGTCCAGGGGCGATCCCGACGAGGACCTCGAGTCCCACAAGGCCAAACTCAAGGCACTGGCCGACCTGTATGTCGACCAGGACCGCAAGGTGACCAGCTTCTGGACCATGGGCTTCAACCAGCACTACCGCGGCAGCTGGGTGAATGAACAGATCTACGCCATCCATCTGCTGCTTGGTAAGCAATGCATGCCGGGCAACGGCGCCTTCTCGCTCACCGGCCAGCCATCCGCCTGCGGGACCGCGCGCGAGGTGGGCACCTTCGCGCACCGCCTGCCGGCCGACCTGGTGGTGTTCAATCCCAAACACCGCGCCTTCAGCGAGGAGCTCTGGAAACTGCCGCCGAAGACCCTGAATCCCAAGGTCGGCAGCCACATCACCAAGATCATGCGCGACCTCGAGGATGGTAACGTCAAGTGGGCGTGGGTGCAGGTCAACAACCCCTTCCAGGCCACCGCCAATGCCAATCACTGGATCTCGGCGGCACGCAACATGGACAACTTCATCGTGGTGTCCGACCCCTATCCCACGGTGTCGGCCAAGGTAGCGGACCTGATCCTGCCCACCGCCATGATCTTCGAGAAGTGGGGCCTGTACGGCAATGCTGAGCGCCGCACCCAGGCGTGGCGCCAGCAGGTGGCACCACCCGGCGAGGCCATGGGCGACGTCTGGCAGGGCCTGGAATTCGCCAAGCGCTTCAAGCTCAAGGATGTCTGGGGTGAACAGCCGATACCGGGACTCAAGGCCGAGGGCTTCGAGGACGGCAAGCTGCCCAGCGTGCTGGCGGAGGCACAGAAGATGGGCTACTCACCCGAGGACACACTCTACGACGTGCTGTTCGCCAACGCGGAAAACCGCAAGGTGAAGTGGCCGGACAACACCGTATCCAAGGGACACGGCAACCACATCGCCGAGAAGCTCGGCGATGGCTGGTTCCCGGAAAAGGCCCTGTTCAACGAGTACCGTCAGTTCGGCGTGGGGCACCAGCATGACCTGGCGGAATTCGATGTCTACTACGGTGACAAGGTGCGTGGCCTGAAGTGGCCGGTGGTCAACGGCAAGGAAACGCAGTGGCGCTTCAACGAGAAATATGATCCCTATTGCGCCAAGGGCAGCGGCTTCGACTTCTACGGCAAGGCACTCAAGGCCCTGCCCAGCGGTGACCTGGACAAGCCGACCAACCCGGAGAAGACCAGCCTCGCCGGCAAGGCGAAGATCTTCTTTCGGCCCTATGCGGCGCCACCGGAGAAACCGGACAACAACTACGACCTGTGGCTGAACACCGGCCGCGTACTGGAGCACTGGCATACCGGCACCATGACACGCCGGGTGCCGGAGCTGCATCGCGCCGTCCCGACGGCAGTGATCTTTATGCACCCCGATGACGCCAGCAAGCGCGGCCTGAAGCGCAATGATGTTGCCTGGCTCGAATCCCGCCGCGGCAAGATCAAGGCCGTGGTGGAGACCCAGGGCCGCAACCGGATGCCCAGGGGCTACACCTTCATACCGTTCTTCGACGAGAGTGTGTTCGTTAACAAACTGTGTCTTGATGTGACCTGTCCGATGTCCAAGGAAACCGACTTCAAGAAGGCCGCGGTCAAGGTCTACAAGGCCTGAGTATGACGCCCTGCAGGGGGCCGGACCATGGACAAGCCAGCCATCACACGGCGTGATTTCTTCACCCGGGTCGGCCAGGGGGCTGCGCTGGCGGCAACCGGGGGGCTGATCTGGTCCTACCTGCTGCGGCAACAGGCACAGGCGACGCCGTATGCGATTCGTCCGCCGGGTGCGCTGGCCGAGGCCGACTTCAACGCCAGCTGTATCAAGTGCGGCCAGTGCGTGGATGCCTGTCCCTACGACACCCTGAAACTGGCAACGGCCGATGCCGGCATCCCCATCGGCACGCCCTACTTCATCCCGCGCGAGACACCCTGCTACATGTGCGAGGATATCCCCTGTGTACCGGTCTGCCCGACCGGTGCACTCGATCAGGCACTGGATGACATTGACAACTCGCGCATGGGGCTGGCGGTCATCGACATCGAGAATTGCCTGTCCTGGCAGGGACTGCGCTGTGAAATCTGTTTCCGCGAATGCCCGCTACAGGGCCGCGCCATCAGCATCGAGCATCACCCGCGCCGTATCAGCAAGCACGCCATGTTCGTCCCGCTGGTACACAGTGACGCCTGCACCGGCTGCGGCATCTGCGAGAAGGCCTGCCCGACCGAGAAGGCCGCCATACGTGTCCTGCAAGCGGATCTGGTGCAGGGTGAAATCGGTGACCATTACCGGCTGGGCTGGACCATCGACAGCCCGATCACACAGGACTTCAAGGCCGCTACCGATGCCGCCGCAAGCAGTGCACCGGCGACCGGGCTCGATTACCTGAACGAGGGGGCACCATGACCTCGCCAGGTAGGCCGCTAAAGACAGGACCCAACGGCCGGCCGGTCAGGCCCTTCGTCATGCCGGCATCGTTTGCTGGCAAGCTGTATGTCTGGCACCTGCTGCTGATGCGCCGGGCTGTACAGCTTGGCGTCCTGTTGCTGTTCGTCGGCACGGTTCGCTGGGGCTGGGAACTCGCGGGTCGACCCGTGCTGACCGGTAACCTGAGCAGCTCGGAACTGTTTGGGCTCGTTCCCCTGGCAGATCCGTTTGCCACCCTGCAGATCATGATGACCGGGCACCTGCCGCTGCAGGAATTGCTGCTGGGCGCCGCCATAATCCTGGTATTTTATGCCCTGCTGGGCGGGCGTACCTGGTGTTCATGGGTGTGTCCGATCAACATGGTGACCGACCTGTCGGCCTGGTTGCGTCGTCGCCTCAACATCAGCGACGTGTTCCACCTCAGTCGCAATATCCGCTACACGGTACTGGCACTGGCACTGGTCCTGTCTGTACTGACCGGGGTCGCCGCGTTCGAGTGGATCAGCCCCATCAGCATGCTGCACCGCGAACTCATCTACGCTATCGGACTCGGCTGGACGGCCGTGCTCGGTATCTTTCTGTTTGACCTGTTTATCCTGCGCAACGGCTGGTGCGGCCACCTCTGCCCGCTGGGCGCATTCTATGCACTGCTCGGCAGGCTGGCGCAGGTACGCGTTGGCTTTGATACGCCCAGCTGCACACACTGCGGTGAGTGCGCCAGGCTTTGCCCCGAACCCCAGGTACTGAACCTGAAGGAAGCCGCCGCGGCCGGCATGATCGCCTCAGGCGAATGCAGCAACTGCGGTCGCTGCATCAGCGTCTGCCCGGAGGACACCCTGCAGTTCAGGCTGCGGTACCTGATCGACACCCCGAACCCATCCGAAACAACCGAACCCCGACAAAGGAGAGCAGCATGAAAGCACGAGCGATTTTCACCACTCTCGGCCTGATATTTGCCATTGCCGCCTGTGCCTCGGACGGCGGCGCCATCGACGAGCTCAACATGGGTCTCAGCAAGGCCAGCGTGTTCGACACGCCAACCCCGAATGCTTATTCATACAGTGATGCCAAGCCCGGCTATAATGATCCCCTGCCACGCGCCTGGGAGAATGCACCCCCGCAGATTCCGCACGGGGTTGATAAATTCCTGCCGATTGTTGCGGCTGACAACCAGTGCCTGGACTGTCACGATGTACCCAAATATATTGACAAGCCGATGAACACGGACCGGACTGTGAAGAGCAAGAGCCCGATGTCACGCGATCACTATGCCAGCAACGATCTGGACGAGGTAGCCGGTGCACGTTTCACCTGCACGCAATGTCATGTACCGCAGTCGAATGCAGCACCGCTTGTGGAAAGCACCTATCGTTGAGCAAGATCGATAACGGACGCAGGGCATTCCTGCGCGGGTCATTGCTGACCCGCCGCGGGCGCAGCTCCGAGGTGCGGCGACAGCAACCACTGGGACCAGCGCCGCCATGGCACCGGGGATTGCCGCTGGAAGAATTCTGCCTGGACTGTGCACAACCGTGCGTGGCGGCCTGCGAGACGAACATCATTCAGTTACACCCGGCCGATCATGAACTGGCCGCCATACCCTATCTCGATTTTGGCGAATCCGGTTGTACCTTCTGCAAGGCCTGTGTCAAGGCCTGTCCCATTGAAATACAGATTACCGAGCCGGTGAACCCGCGCATTGGAAGCGCACAGTTAAACCGCGACACCTGCATCGCCTGGGACGATGTCATCTGCATGTCCTGCTACGGGCGCTGTGATTACCAGGCGATCAGCACAGAGCACCAGCGCCGGGCGCAAATCGATACGGATCGCTGCACCGGCTGTGGCATGTGCGTAAGTGCCTGTCCGGTAGGCGCACTGAGCATCCGATAAACCGCATCATGCCCGGCATTCTGCAGGGCCCTGTCTACGACAGCAGTATCGTTCTGGCCAGCAGGATGATTGCCGCCACCACGATGACACCGAGGATCTTTTCCATGGTCTTGCGTGACAGTCGAAATGCACCCATCCAGGAACCCAGTGCCCCGCCGGCGATTACAGCCACGATCAGCGGGATGTAGTTCGCCAGGTCTATGCTGTTGTATTGCATCCGCGAAAGCAGCCCTGCCAGGGAATTCAGCCAGACGAAGATTGCGCCACAGGCGGCCGCCTCCTGCCCGGTACCCAGTCCGAGAATAATGATCAGCGGAACCAGGTACACGCCGCCGCCGATACCAACGATGCCTGCAACCAGTCCGAGGACAGCACCGGTCAGCAGCGACACCACTATTGTTCCCGTCTTGCCCAACTCCAGCCTGAAGGCCGTGTCTCGCCAGAAATAGAGACGCAGTGCAACGATGACCAGTGAGACAAGCAGCACCCACTGAAAAATTTCCTCCGGCACTTGCAGGGCACCGCCAAGATAGGACATCGGGACGGACGTCACCAGGAACGGCACGACCAGGTCAAAGCGTGCATGCCGGTTGCGAATGAAGTTGAAGCTGCCAATCGAGGTTACCAGCAGGTTGAGTAACAGACTGACGACCGGGATGACGGGGGCACTAAACCCCAGGATCACCATCAATGCCGTGTACGAGGATCCTCCGCCCAGACCCACGGAGGAATAGACCAGCGCCACGATAAAAAACAGGGCGGCAACGAAATATATTGATGTGAATACCTCAGCCATGCTTGCGCGATGATAGCCCATACAGGATTACGCTACAGATTACTGCCCGGACGCGATGACAACTGGCCGGCACGCGACATAGCCTGTCGCCCCGCCAGGGTGTTTTCGCTATGATCCTGCTGAACACGTCGGCCTGTTTGCCGCGTGCTTCGTCAGCACACTTTTTCAGGGGACAGTAGCCACATGAAGCACACCATACCGGTACTGGGCTTTGCCGCCTTCAGCGGCACCGGCAAGACCACGTTGCTGGAGAAACTGATCCCGCGACTCAACGAGGCGGGCCTGCGCATCGGTATGATCAAGCATGCGCACCATAACTTTGATGTCGACCAGCCCGGCAAGGACAGCTACCGGTTGCGCAAGGCCGGTGCCCGGCAAATGCTGGTCGCCTCGAGTAAACGCCAGGCCTTGATGACCGAGAACGTACTCGAGCAGGAGCCGCGTCTCGATGAACTGCTTCCGCGGCTGGACCTGGATGCCATCGACCTGGTGCTGGTCGAGGGTTTCAAGCATGTATCGTTTGCGAAGATCGAACTGCGCCGCGAGGAGCTCGGCAAGCCGCTACTCTATCCGGATGATCCTGACATCATCGCGATCGCCTCGGACCAGCCTGACAGCGAAGGCCCGCTACCGGCACTGGACATTAACGATATAGAGTCCATCACGGCATTCATTCACGCGTGGCTGGACACACAGCATACAGACAGGGGATAGAGTCCCGGAAAATGGACACCGGGACACCCTGTGTTAACAAGGGTGACACGCAGTGCGCGTGACGGCTACGCCGTGTGCGGATTCAGTGCAGGAAGTGTGCGTCTGCTGCGACGCGATGTGGATCGCCCGCGTCGATACAGCCGGGGACGAAGCTGCCCCCTGAAATCTTTCTTCCAGGCTGCAAAGTCCAGCGGGCGTGAACCATAGATGGCCCTGTCCATGGAATGGGCCAGCTCACGCAAGCGAACCGGTTCTGCCTGGGGCTGCACCTCGATAATCTTCTCGACAATAGACGTGATAGGCGCATGTTCCGCAATATCGAGTTGCTCGCATACCCTGGACCTGAACCCGCTGCACCATTCCTCCGGGCGATTCTCGTTTTCCAGACAACGCGTGCATAACCACAGCTTGACGGACCTGGGCATGAAGTACGCCACGGCCATGCGTAGTTTATTCATGTAAAAAGACGGGGTAAGCGGCTTGCCAACCTTTGCCGCGTAGAGCTTGCCTGTGTGCCCGGCCCTTGACAGCCAGCTACGTGCCCTGGCGCCTGCATTCTGCAGATACGGCCGGGTACTCGCCCAGGCACGCAACCAGTAGCCTGCAACCAGCCCGGCAAACACCAGCAACGGCATCCAGAAGTAAACACTGGAAAATCCGGAGGCCTCCCCTGGTGCGTTCGCAGAGCGCCCCATCGCGGTATTACCGATATCATCCTGACCGGCATATCCCGCCAGCATCTGGGCCTTCGTGTCTACGTCCCACCACGCAATCTGCAGCGTCGGCAGCTCGATCCAGCCATCCTCCATCGGGACAATGGTGTAGGTTTCCTTGCGGCTGCCACGCAGTTCCGAACCATCCGGGGAGATGCTGTCACGGGTGACATCTGAATCACGGTACACCTGGAAGTTGCCGCGCTTGAGTTGCTGTTCCATTGACGGCAGCTGGCTACCCAGTGCCCCCCTGGCAGACATTTCAATGGTCAGTGTAACCGGCACACCCGCCTCGGCCGGTGCAGTATTCTGCATGCGGACCCGCATCCGCAGGTCATTCAGTGGCAACCAGGGTGTGAGCCCGGGTACTGCAGGAAGCACCTGCAATTCCAGCGGACGTTCAGCACTAATGGAAAAACTCTTGCCTGCCTGGGCACCCTGCATCGTTCTGTTTGCAACATGCGTCCCCGTGAAGCGTATTGGCGGAACGACAATTTCACCGGAACGCAGCGGTGTCAGTTTGAAGTGGTATTCGTTAACGATCTGGAGCTGGCTGCTCTGACCGGAATAGCGCGTACTGGCGAACGGTCCATCCACGTGGTCGAGTATTGCACCCTCGATCCGCGGAATAACGGGGTTGAGTGTTTTCAGGTTATCGCTGCTGACAACCCGAACGGTATAGACGATGTTCTGCTGCTCGTAGAACTCCCCGTCCCGTGTCTCGACCTCGACAACAGGGGGGGCACTTGCCGATGCACTGCCTGTGCCTGAGGCCTGCTGCGGATACCAGCCTGTGCCGGGGGCGGCACCCGGGTATTGTGGAGCCTGCGCCGCTCCCTGCTGCTGGTTCAAACCGGGTTTGAAAGACTCGAAGTTCCCCCACGGCCGGTTGCTGTAGGCGTTGCGCGATGAAGATGCCTTGACGCCAAAACCGCCTGCCTCCGCGCTGAAGCCGTGCAAGAGTCCCGGTGTTAAACAAACGATCAAGATGCGAATGAATTTTCGGTAATGCAAGTTACACGCTCCTCGCTATCTATGACCGGCTACGCCCCCCGGGCCGGCTGGTCAGATGCGCTGCTGTACAGCAAGCCCAACGCCACAGTCCCTTACCAGGGACGGCTTTCCATCAACATGCTTCCGCGTTGCTCAAGTTGCTGACGTTCCTCGATCAAAAACTGGTTACGTAACAGAAAGGCAGGATCTCCCTCGATCTGCTCGAGCCATTGCTCCATCATGATTATGGGTATACCGGTTCCCGCTATGGCCTCTTCATCAGGTACCCCGGTGGTCGGGGCGTCCTGGTCTGCCTCTCCCTGGCCCGTGCCCATCTGGTCAAAGCGGTCAACGGCCTCACTGGCAACTGCCTCTTCCTCGGAGAGTTCTTCTGGAGTGCCAGCCTGACCGGCGGCCTGTCCCGGGGTAAACCCGGTGTCTTCCTGCTCCTCTTCATCGCCACCGGTCTCGTCGTCTTCCTTTAAACCGGCGCTTTTATCAGATTTATCTATGGGCAGATTATCACCTTTTTCGTCTTTCTGCTCGTCTGAATCGCCACCTTCCTGCTGATTATCGCTATCTTCCGGCTTTTTCCCGGATTTTTCCTCGTCGCCGTCCTCTCCCGAAGATTCCTCCGACTCCTCATCCTGATCGCCCGAGGCATCCTCGGATTCCTGTTCCTGGTCCCCGGAGGAACCCTCCGTATCCTGCTCCTGATCGCCCGAGGCATCCTCGGACTCCTGTTCCTGGTCCCCGGAGGAGCCCTCCGTATCCTGCTCCTGATCGCCCGAGGCATCCTCGGACTCCTGTTCCTCATCCCCGGAGGAGCCCTCCGTATCCTGCTCCTGATCGCCCGAGGCATCCTCGGACTCCTGTTCCTCATCCCCGGCGGAGCCCTCCGATTCCTGTTGCTGGTCCCCGGAGGAGCCCTCCGATTCCTCATCCTGATCGCCCGAGGCATCTTCGGACTCCTGTTCCTGATCCCCGGCGGAGCCCTCCGATTCCTGCTGCTGATCACCTGAAGACTCCTCGGACTCCTGTTCCTGCTCGCCGGAGGATTCCTCGGACTCCTGTTCCTGCTCGCCGGAGGATTCCTCGGACTCCTGCTCCTGCTCGCCGGAGGATTCCTCGGATTCCTGCTCCTGCTCGCCGGAAGATTCCTCTGACTCCTGTTCCTCTTCGCCGGAAGATTCCTCGGACTCCTGTTCCTCCTCGCCGGAAGATTCCTCGGACTCCTGTTCCTCCTCGCCGGAAGATTCCTCGGACTCCTGTTCCTCCTCGCCGGAAGATTCCTCTGACTCCTGTTCCTCCTGCTTTTCTTCTTCCTCCTGCGTTTCTTCCTCCTGCGTTTCTTCTTCCTCCTGCGTTTCTTCCTCCTGCGTCTGTTCCAGCATCCTTTTTGCCAGCGCCAGATTATGCTGCGCGTCCTCGTTTTCCGGACTCAGTTCCAGGGACTCCGTGTAGGCATCGACCGCGCCCTGGAAATCACTGCGCTTGTAACGGGTGTTACCCAGGTTGTAGAGGGCATCGGCCTTGACCTCTTCGCGCTCGACACGGGCAAATGACTCAGCGGCATCCGTATAACGACCGGCACGGTAGAGTGCAACACCGCGCCGGTAGTCATCGGTAAATTCATCGGCCGCGTCACTGTACTCACCCTGTTCAAATTTTTGTGCCGCTTCCTGTACCTCATTTTTAAACCAGGCTGCATGCACAGGGGTCACACCGAACAGGCAGCACAACAACAGCACGGCACGGCCCGTCCGGGCGTGCCCGGCTACCCGACCGGTTGTGATCGAACGACTCACAGCCCGTACCCCGCCAGGCTGCGACGAAACAGCGGCATTGACAGCAACAGCGCCAGACCGGCAAGCCAGTAGAAACTCTCATCCCATACGCGCGTATGCTCATCGCGTCCGGCCGACGGCAAGGCCTGCGCCTTCACCTCGGCAAGTATCCTGCCGGTATCGTCTGCGCGGTAATCGGCACGCTGATAGGTGCCGTTGCCGGCAGTGGCCAGTGCCTGCAACAGCGGTTCATTGAGCGCGGAAACCACGGGCTGTCCATCCCTGTTGATAATCCAGGGACGGGCCCTGCCCTCGCCGGGCACCGCGTCGCCTTCCGGCGTACCGACACCCAGCACATGCACCCGAATACCCTTGTCAGCCAGGTCGCGCACACGTTGCTCGAGACCCGGCTCCTCAAGATCGCCATCGCTGACAACCAGTATGGAATTGACACTTTCCGGTGGTTGCCCGGCAAACAACTCCTCTGCCCGCTGCAGCGCAAACAGCAGTCGGCTGCCCTGCAGGTTTACCATTCGGGTATCGAGTACAGATAACATGCGTTGAATACCCTGCATGTCCTCGGTGACCGGGGAAACAACCTGCGCAACAGAGGCAAAACCGATCAGGCCGACCCGAACACCGCGGTTCTGGTTCAGCAGGTCCTCGACCTCCCGGCGCGCATGGACCAGCCGGTTCGGACTCACATCGGTAACCAGCATGGACCTGGATATATCCATCAACACAAGCAGGTTGGTCCCGGGCCGGAACAGCTGCACTTCTGTAAAACTCCAGCGCGGTCCGGCCATGGCCAGCACCAGCAAGGTCCACAACCCGGTCCAGCGTAGATAGCGTTGCCAGTGAACGTGCGTGGAAGCCATGGAACGCCCCAGCAAGTGTGGCAACAGGTGCGCATCCGCGTAATTCTGGATACGCTCGTTGCCGCCCGTCAGGCGCCGCAGCAACATCAGCCATGCAGCAACCAGCACACACAGCAACAACGCCCACAACCAGCCCGGCTCACTGAAGTGAAAGTTTGCCAGCAGTTCACCCATGCGAACGCCCCGCCCACCAGCCACGCGGAATACCATCCGGAAATAACCCCAGCAGCAACAGTGCCAGCAGCGCCAGCCCAAGCGGCAAGCGATACAGTGGCCGCGGTATCATCACCGTGCGCGCCTCTGCCCGCGACTTTTCCAGGGCATCAATGCGCTCATAGATCTTTTCCAGCGCACTGGTATCGGTTGCGCGGAAATACTCACCACCGGTAATGCTGGCCACCTCGGTCAGCAAATCCTCGTCGATCTCCATCTTCACCTGGGTCAACTGACCGCCTTCCATGAACGGCACCAGTCCCTTGCTGCCAACACCGATCGTGTAGATACGAATCCCCTCCTGGGCGGCGAGTCTCGCGGCCAATTCCGGCGGCAGCGTGCCCTCGGTGTTTTCACCATCCGTCACCAGGATCAATACCCGTGACCCCTCGGGACGGTCGCGGAGTTTCTTGACACTCAATCCGATGGCATCGCCAATCGCGGTACCGTCACCGGCCATGCGCGAAACAATGTTTTCAACCAGGTTGAATACTGCCTGGTTATCCAGGGTCATCGGCGACAGCACAAACGACTGGCTGCCAAACACCACGATACCGATGCGGTCTCCCTCGCGGGCCTTGATAAACTGGCCAATGACGCCCTTGATCACGGCCATGCGCGTCACCTGCCGGCCCTCCACCGTAAAGTCCAGCGCATCCATGGAGCGCGAGGTGTCGATAGCAAGCATCAGGTCGTAGCCCTCGGTGCGTACTTCCGTATAGGGCTCGAGCCACTGCGGACGCATCAGGCTGAAAACCAGTGCCACCCATAACAGCGCCAGCATGAACATCTGCAGGCGACTGCCGGCATGGGTCAGTGAGCGGGAGGTTACAAAGGTTGATGCCAGCCGGCCCAGTGCCGGGTGCAGCAGCGTGGAGCGGTCCGCATGCGTGTAGGCATCGGCGGCGCCATGCGGCTGGCGCCAGAACTTCCAGACAATCAGGGGCAACGGCAGTAACAGTGCCATCCAGGGCCAGTAGAAACTAAGCACGGCTCGCCCCGAGATTGCCTGATCCGGTTTTTTGTTTTGCCGAGGCGGACATAATAATCCAGTGGCCCGCCGCATCGATGAGCCTTGCCAGCTGCTTGCGTTCGACGGACATGTTCGGCGGCATGTAGGGCACAGTCAGCAGCATTTGCCCGTGCCGTTCCCAGTCAAAGCCACTGTTGTCATAGGCCGCCAGCCACTGCAGCCAGTCATCGCCCGTCAATCCCGCTGTTTTCTGGCGTCCGCCGTGCACCACGGCAATTCGACGCAACAGCTCGGACAGTTTACCGGCGATGGCCTGCGGGTCTTCGCTCTTCAGCGCCTTTTTCAGAAGGCGCAACTGGCGGCGCGCATCGCCGCGCCAGCCGAACCACACGGTGTGACGGGGCAGCCAGTAGAGCGCGGCGAACGACAACATCAGCAGAGCGGCGGCCACAATGACGAGCCACCAGCCGGGGGCCAACGGCCACCAGGGAATCGCATCGAGCCCGTGAATATCGCGCAATACTGTCGGGTCAGCGGTCATGGGATTCGCTATCTCCTGCCCGCATACTGGCGCAGGCCACTGACAAGCGAGCGGTGCACATCTTCATTGGTGCTGATCGGTATCAGGCCGAGCCGCAGCCGATAGGACAACTGCTTCAGTTCCTCGCGGCGTTGCTCCCAGTCCTCGCGAAATGCTGCCCTGCCGGCCTCGTCATCGGTGTCGACTTCCAGCAGCTCGCCGGCCGCATTGGAAAAGATCACAGAGCCGACCGCCGGCAGGTCCCGGTCTGCCGGGTCATCGACCGGTAACAACACGACATCATGCCGCTGCCTGAGATTCCCGAGGATACGTTCAAGACCGCCAGTGACCTGGTTGACGGGCGCAATAACAAAGATCAGTGAACCGGTGCCGCTGCCACTTTCCAGGTGTTGCAGCGCTGCCATCAGGCTTGATTCGTCGGTATCGCCCAGCTCGACAGGTTCGGTCAGGAACCGCAGCAGGCGCCACAGGCCGCGGCGTCCTGGCGTGGCCCGTACATAGCGCAGGCCCATCGCCGGATTACCGAACAACACACCGCCGACCCGGTCATGCTGTTTGCTGGCAGCCCAGCCTATCAGTGCCGCCGCGCGTGCAGCCTGGACTGACTTGAATGTGCCGCGGGTGCCAAAGCTCATGTGCGGCCCCGTGTCGATGCACAGGATGACACTGCGTTGCCGCTCTTCGCGGAAAATCTTCAGATGCGGGGTGTTGGTACGCGCGGTAACCAGCCAGTCCATGTTGCGAATATCATCGCCTTCCTGGTATTCACGCACCTCGTCAAAATCGAGTCCGGTACCCCTGAAAACCGAGGCATACAGGCCGGTAAATGTCGAATTGACCAGGTGGTGGGCCGCAACACCCAGGGTACGCGCCTGGTGACGCAGTTCCAGTAGATCATCAAGCTGCGGATGAAGGCTCATAACAGGAATGCCCTCAGTCTGGCGACAGACAACAAACGGACAGCACTGCCGGCAATCACGGGATTGCCACCACCTCCATCAGGCGCCGCACGTATTCATCACTGGTCACACCCTCGGACTCGGCCTCGAAGGTCAACAGAATACGGTGTCGCATCACATCCGGCGCAACCGCCTGAATATGTTGTGGCGCGACAAATTCATCGCCGTCCAGCCATGCACGGGTGCGCGCGCAACGCGCAAGCGCGATGGTTGCGCGCGGCGATGCACCAAAGCGGCACCAGCGCTTCAGCCCCTCGTCATAGGCCTCCGGTTTGCGGCTGGCCTGCACCAGGTCGACGATATACCGGCTGAGCTTCGGATCCAGGTAAAGACGCGCCGCATCTTCGCGCACCTTCAACAGCTGTTTCTGGGAAAATACCTCGGCAGGTGCCTCGGGGACCGTCAGCTGCCTGTTGCTGTCGAGTTCCAGGATGGCCAGTTCGTCTTCATGGTTAGGGTAGTCGACGCGCACATGCATCAGGAACCGGTCGAGCTGCGCCTCCGGCA
>Ga0316201_10000705_pt1 | contig 20263 bp, 19 predicted proteins | sample CS6wburrow_MG_FD_204516 | JGI IMG/M metagenome (GOLD analysis project Ga0316201, IMG submission 204516) | Coastal sediment microbial communities from Delaware Bay, Delaware, United States - CS-6 worm burrow | ecosystem: Environmental > Aquatic > Marine > Coastal > Sediment | place: USA... | reverse complement strand
TAACCAGTAGAGAGTCGATCAAGACCGTCTAGCCGACCTGTCGGTTCTCTTCTTCTGCCGACTTGGCTCGTAGATCCGACATCTCCGAAAGCAGGCTGGAGGCGCCTTCGCCGATGCGGGGGAGTTTGCGGCCACCACGCCGGGAGTAGCGATTCTCATCGGCACCCGACGCTTTTGCCTCGTCGCGGAGCCGCTTGGCTTCGGCCTCCGCTTCCGCCTTGAGTCGGTCTGCCTCAGCAACGGCGCGTTCGGTCTCGCTCTGCGCGATCTCGTGGGATTCGGCCTTCTCGCCCTCGGCCACGGCCAAGAGTCGCATCGCATCTTCTCGGATCCTGCGTGCTTCTTGGTGAGCGCTCTCGATGATCTGCTGAGCTTCGGAGTTCGCTTCTGAGATGAGGTTTATTGGAGCAGCCTGCGGACTCTCCTTCCGGGCGACTGCGAGCGCATTCTCGGCTTCGAGTAGTTGTGCCCACCGAACCGCCATCTCTTCCTCACGGGCGGTGATCCGCGCTACCCGGTCACGAGCGTCGTCCAATTCGTGGATCGCTTCGGCCCGGACGCGCTTGGCTAGATCTCGTGCAGATTTCAGCTGCTCGGCGGCTTCGGCGCGCATTTCTGCCGGCGTCGGTTCGGCCGCTTGGTCCTGAGTTCCCGGTTCGGGAGTCATCTCACAACCCTCGTTGTTTCTGTCTGAGCATTGGTGCTCAGAATCCCCATTCATAGTGCCTATCGGCAGGCAAGAGGCGCGCTTAACGACCACCCTGATGGAACTAGGAATGACTAGTCAGCTGCCTAGAGGACTGCCAGCGCCGCAAGTAGGGCGACAAGAACACCAAAAGCCACGATTGCGCGCATTTGGCGAGCGTTGGAGCGACCCGCCGCGATCTGCTCCCAGAGGAAGGCGACTGCGATTCCGGTGACGAGGCCACCCAGGTGGGCTCGCCAGTCGATGTTTGGGATGAACAGCGGCAATGCCATGTTGATGAGAAGGATTGCCCCGAGCTGGTTGAACATGGCACTTCCGGCCGCCGAGCCCCTTTGCCGATACGCCGCATACAGCCAGGCACCGAAGAGACCGAACAAGGCTCCGGAAGCCCCGACACTGAAGGTGCTGACGGGTCCGAACAAGTACGTGGCCATGCTGCCACCGGCCGCACTGGCCAGGTAGATGCCCGAGAACGCGACCGAGCCGACCTGGCGTTCTAGCCGCGGGCCGAAGATGTATAGGAAATACATGTTGAACAGGATGTGCATGATGCTGCCGTGAAGGAACGCGGCAGTCACTGCCCGCCACCACTCGCCCGCATCAAACCCGATCAATTCTCCGCCAACGATCCCGCGGGTCAGAGCACCAAAGTTGATGATGAGGTCACTTTCGAGACTCGCGGAGCTGAGTCCAATCACAAAGATTGCCACGTTGATCGCAATGAGCGAGAACACGACAGGACTGGTTTGGAAACTGGGTGCGCCGGTGATGCTGCGAGCATTGACAACACGCTGACGTCCGGCAGCACGAACGCACTCGGGGCACTTCTGGCCCACCGGAGCATCGTGAGAGCAGTCTGGACAGATGGGGCGATTGCACTCACTGCAGGAGAGATAGGTTGTTCGATTGGGGTGCCGGTAACACACCGGCACGGTGGTTGCGTCGCTCATAACGGAGACAACCTACTGTACGGCCCCAATTAATCCCGAAAGTCCGTCGGCCCAATCGGGTAGATTTCCTCTAGAGCATCGGAGGTGTCATGAGCAGCGAACCAGACCTCGAACCGAGTGAACATCGCAAGATCGGCGTCGCCTTGTTCAACCGCACCTGGGAGTTGCTCGACAAGGATGTTCGAACGGGCGTCGAGGACGCCGAGATGCTGACTGTTGCTTTCACTTCTCGTTATCACTGGCAACAAGTCGGGGAGGCTACGAACTTCGCCGTGAGCGATTGGCAGGTTTCTCGAGTTGCTGCAGTGCTGGGATACCCGGATCTTGCCGACGAGTACGGCCGGCGCTCGCTTGCCGTCGCCTCGACCGCGTCGCTTGCGCCGTTCTACGTCGGGTATGCGCACGAAGCCCTGGCTCGGGCGGCGCGACTTGCCGGCGACCGCAAGGCGGTTGCCGAGCATTTGGCTGCCGCTGAGGAGATGCTCGACCAGGTGCACGACCCCGGAGAACGCGATCTTCTAAGTGCCGACCTCGCCGACCTCGCCGGCTAGCACTGTGACCTTCATTCCGGATTCTGAACCCGAAACCAACCATCCTTGGGGTGATGCCGTCACCCCTTACGAGGAGTTGGGCGGGGAAGCGAAGCTTCGGCAGCTGGTTGAGAATTTCTACGACGCCATGGAGGCCGGCTCGCCACAGCTACGCGCTATGCATCCCACCGATGACGCCACCTCCAGACGTAACTTGTTCGAGTTCCTCAGCGGGTGGATGGGCGGCCCTCCGCTCTACACGGAGCGCAAGGGACACCCACGCCTGCGAATGCGACACCTTCCTTACTCCATCGGCGAAGTTGAAGCCTCCGAGTGGATGCGTTGCATGCGGATCGCACTAACCGATACCGGGGTGGAAGAGCCGCTGCTCTCGTATCTCGATGCCCGTCTAGAACAGAACGCTCAGCACATGCGTAATGCCGATAGGTGACGTCGCGACCCTGATGGCGCCCATAATGGCGATTCGAAGCGAGGAGCGTGATGGCCGGCGAGTCAATCACCAGAAGACGATTCCTGTTTGTCGCCGGAGTGGTCATTGGCGGAAGCCTGGGAGCGGGCGGAGCTTGGCTGCTGCGGTCCGATGGCGATCGAGCCGCGGTGACCCCGCCGACGACGTCACCTTCGACCACCACGGTGACGACAGCAACCCCCGCACCGACGAGTACGAACCCCTCGACCACGGCGGAAACACCGGCCACCACAACGACTTCGCCCACGATGACCGCGCCCCCCGCCGGCGAGACCATTGCCGCGATCTGCAAGGAAGCCTGGGGAGCGCAGCCGGTGGCAGGGGGCTTCACCTCACATACGATCGAGCACATCACCGTGCACCACACTGCTGTCGTGTTGCAGTCCAACATGGCCGCCCCCGCCCGAGCCCGGCAGCACCAGAGCTACCACCAGAGCCTGGGTTGGGCCGATCTCGCCTACCACTACCTCGTCGACGCCAACGGGCACGTCTACGAGGGCCGTCCGGTCGGAGCCGCCGGGGACACCGCAACCGACTACGACCCCACCGGTCACTTCCTCGTCTGCTGCGAAGGTGACTTCAATAGTCAAGAGATCACCGCTGCTCAGTACGAGTCCTTGGTCAAGCTGCTGGCGTGGGGTGTTGCCGAGTTCGGTGTTGAAGCTTCGTCGATTCGCGGTCATCGCGACGTCGCCGCCACAACCTGCCCCGGGGACAATCTCCATCCGCTGATTGCCGAAGGAACCGTGGCCGAAGACGTAGCTTCGATTGTCGCCGGGGGTGTCCCGGAGCTCGAGGTGTTGTGTGGCCCGCGCGGTGCCGAAGTTGTTGCCGCAATTGAGGCCGGTCAAGCCTGATCCGCCTTTGTCACGGGTATGGAACCAAGCTCGACCGGCATAGCGCCTGGAACTCAGATGGGGGGCCGCGCTAGCTGGGGTTTGACCCTGGCGGTATCACGCTGCAGGAGTACTCTGGAGGAAGCACACCGGAGGTGAACTGGTGAAACGATACGCAGCATTGCTTGCCGTCGTTGCGGTGCTCGCGGCCGCATGTGGGGGAACGACGGTCAACACCGATCAGAGCGACGATGCCTCCTCTCGAGTTGTCGAGTCGGACCAGACCGAGGATTCAACCGGCGATGACGCAAACGGCGACACGCAAGGCGCATCGCTCGACGACCTTGACCTTGGTGAAGACGGGGAACTCAGTCTCGATGACTTCATCCCCGGCGCACGGTCCGGCCCGATGGATGAGTCGGATTACCGGGCTGAAGAGCTAGCGATTCAGCAGCAGATTGCCGAGTGCATGGCTGCAGAGGGATTTGAGTACATACCCTTTGTTCCCTCTGACGTCGGCGGCGGCTTTGGCTTTGGGGAAGAGGATCAAGGGGAGTGGGTCAAGAAGTATGGCTTCGGGGTGGCCACCTGGGTGCTGATGGAGGAGGAATTCGCCAACGAGGAGGATTCCGACCCCTGGGCCGATGATCCCAACTTTGCGATCACGGAAGCCATGGATGAACTCGAGCGGGAAGAGTACGAGCGGCTGCTCTACGGCGGCGAGCCCCCGATCATCGAGGACACCCCTTGGGAAGAGATCGACGCAATGACACCCGAAGAACAGGAAGCGTTCTTCGACGAGGCGTACCGGGACTGGGTCCCCGATGGTTGTATGAACAGTGCCTACGAAGAGGCCTACGGCGGGGGCGAAGCCGACATGGCGTTCTGGGAAGAGTTCGGTGAGGACTTCGAGGACTTTTGGTCGAGAGCCGAGGCCGATCCACGCATCATCGAAGCTCAGGCCGGTTGGTCAGCTTGCATGGCGGAGAAGGGCCACGACTTCGCTACCCAGCAAGATATGCACGAGTACTTCTGGGGCACCGACGTGGGGGGTGAGTGGGTCGAAGGCGAGTTCAGCCTCAGAGTGAATGCATTGATCACTTGGCCTGGACAGGAATTCGGAGACGAGTTCAGCCCGGGCGTCGATACGACGGTGGCGTTCGTTGCCGGAGGAGAAGACGATGAGGACCTCGCGGAGGGCGAATACGAATACCAAGGACCCGAATACGACCTCGAGCTGTTGCAGCCCTTGATCGATGAGGAGATCGCAATTGCAACCGCAGACTGGGAATGCTCGCAGGGAATGTGGGAGCTGATGGACGAGGTCTACAAGGAGATCGAGCAGGAGTTCCTGCAGGAGAACCTCGATCGACTTCTTACATTCAAGGAGGAGAATTCCTAGGAGAGCGACAGGGATGCACTAATAGGGATGGCCTGTACCCCGGGTGCAGCTAGGTGAGGAGAGGGTGTTGAGTCGTCGCGTTTTGCTGCTGCTGACACTCCTGGCGGTTGTGGCTGCTGCGGCTGGAGGCTGGATTGCCGGTACTCGTATCAAATCGCCGGCCCAGGTCGCTGCTGAAGCTGAGCCTCCCGAACCGTCCCTAATCACAGTGCCGGTCAAGCGAGTCGTCATCGCCAATGACATCGTTACCCGCGGCACTGTTCGCTTCGATGAGCCGGAAGCGGTTGCTGCGCCTCAACTGGCCGTGCCGGAGTTATCACCGGTGGTTACCTGGGTGCCCGCCGTCGGTGACGAATTGCCCGAGGGCTCGGTCCTGTTCGAGCTTGCGGGCAGACCAACTTTCGCTCTCCAGGGCGACCTGCCGCTGTTCCGCACGGTGCGTCCCGGCGACGAGGGCGAGGACATCGCTCAATTGCAGACTGCGCTCGGGCGTCTCGGCTTTGACCCCGGGGTTATCGATGGGATCTACGGTCCAGACACCGAGGGCGCGCTACGCGCCTTCTATACGGCGCAGGGCTACCAACCCATCGGGCCCGACCCCATCTTGCTGGAGCAGGTAGGCGCCGCTCAGGATGCGGTCGACGGTGCTCGTGAGATCTACAACCAGGCAAAGGCCCAGAACGTGGCCGCCGTTGCCGCCCAGAAGGTTGTCACGGATGCCGCAGCTGATCTCGCCGACGCGCAAGAGGATCTCCAGATTGCCGAGGCGCGGTTGGCCGAGGCTCGAGCCGGCACTCACCCCGACACCGGGCTACCACCGACTCCCGACGAGCTGGTCGCCCTCGAAGAAGCTGTCGCGACGGAGGATGCTGCGGTGGCGGCGAGCGAGGAGGCACTCCTTGTTGCCCAGGGCGAAGCCGAAGCTGTGGGCCCCCCACGCGACATCAGCGGTGAGCTCAAGTCCCTGAACCGGGCACTCGAGGACCTTGCCGACGCCAAGGGCGAACTCGGGGCCATTGTGCCGGACGGAGAGTTCACGTTCTTCAGAGTCTTCCCCATCCGCGTCGACAGCGTATCCGTCGGACGGGGCGATGTTGCCGGAGGAACCATCATGCAGGTCTCAGGCTCGCGGCTGGCCATTGACTCGGCGGTTTCGATCGAGGAAGCAGATCTGATCGAGGAAGGCGATCGAGTAACGATCGAGCTGAGTCGGCTCAACATCGAGCTCAGGGGGACGGTTGAGTTCAAGGCCGACCGGCCCGGTACTAATGGGGTCGATGCCGATGAGATCTACATAGAGATTCTGCCCGACGAGGTGAAGGCCGAGCTGAATAACACCAACGTCAAGATCACAATCCCCGTCGCAACCCGATCTTCCGGCGGCGAGGTGCTTGCGGTTCCTGCTGCCGCTCTCTCGGCGACCGGTACCGGAGACACGATCGTTACCGTTGAGGAAGACGACGGTACGACTAGGGACGTGAGGGTGAGCCCCGGTTTGTCGGCCCCGGGTGGACTCGTTGAGGTCACTCCACTCGACGGGGAATTGGACGAGGGCGATCGGGTCGTGGTTGGGCTGCGGCAAGGAACTGCTCCGACCACTACGAGCGAGGGTCCTGAGGAGACATGAGCACCGTCGTCGAACTCGATGGCGTCTCGCGGACCTTTCCCGGGTCGCCACCAGTCGAGGCAGTGAAGGAGGCTTCCCTGGTCGTCGAGGCGGGCGATTACGTTGCCATCTTTGGCCCGTCGGGATCCGGCAAGTCCACGCTACTCCACATCCTCGGCTGTCTCGACACCGCGACGACGGGTAGTTACAGGTTGCTGGGGCAGAACGTTGGTGACCTCAGCGACGGCCTGCGCACATCGTTGCGGGGGAGCGAAGTCGGGTTTGTCTTTCAGGCATTCCACCTTTTGCCCTACCGAACCGTGCTGGAGAACGTCACAACCGGACTTATCTACAACCGGACCCCGCGGCGGGCCCGCCGCCGGCTTGCCATAGATGCGCTCGAACGGGTGGGACTCGGTCATCGCCTCGACTTCACGCCACGCCAGCTTTCAGGTGGCGAGCGGCAAAGGGTTGCCATCGCTCGCGCGGTTGCGGCGCAGCCCAGTCTCCTGCTGTGCGATGAGCCGACCGGCAACCTCGATACCAGGACGACCTCATCCATTCTCGATCTCTTCGACGATTTGCTGACCGATGGTCTGACGCTGATGGTCATCACTCATGAGCAGGCAATCAGCCAGCGTGCCGAACGCAGGGTCGAGATGGTTGATGGCATGCTTTCCGAGGAGCGGGGGAGATGACCGAGCCACAAGTGAAACCCCTCGAGCATCGCATTGTCCGGTCCCGTTTCTCGTTTCGAGATCTTGTTGCCGAGGCCACCTCCGGGATGCTGGCCCGACCTGGCAGGACAGTCCTCACGGTGCTCGGTACCGTGCTCGGAGTTGCAGCCCTGGTTGCGACTCTTGGGCTGGCCAAGACTGCGGGCAATCAAATCGTTACCCGTTTTGACGCGCTCGCAGCAACTTCCGTTTCGGTAGGCAACCGATCGGAGGGGTTCTTCTTTGGTCCTTCCAGTCGTGACACGTCCGTCATTCCCTGGGATGCTGAGGACCGAATGATGCGGCTCAACGGTGTGGTCTCCGCCGGCACTCTGACCCGGGTCGACACCGAGGGCCAGCTGATCAGTTCGGTTCCCATCAATGATCCGATGGGACAAAGCGAATTCGCCATGGAGGTCCTTGCCACTTCTTCGGGGCTCTTCGATGCTGTAGTCGGGCAACTGTCAACAGGCAGATACTTCGACGCCGGTCACAGTGAGCGCGGCGACCCGGTTGCGGTGCTCGGCCCCGGTGCCGCAGCGCGACTGAACATCACCAGGGTCGATCAGCAGCCGGCGATCTTCGTCGGCGACACGATTCTGGTTGTTATTGGGATCGTCGACGATGTCGCCCGAGAGCCCTCGATCCTCGACAGTGTGATCATCCCCGACGGTACTGCCCGGAGACTGTTCGGAACGGAAGCGCCCGCCGAAGTACACATCCTCACCGAGCTGGGCGCGGCTCAACTCATCGGGGAGCAGGCGGCCCTCGCGCTTGCACCCGATGAAACGGAGCAGTTGCGGGTTTCGGTGCCGCGCGAACCGCAGGCCGTTCGCTCCGGCGTCGAATCCGATGTCAACACGTTGTTTCTCGTGCTGGGTGGTGTGTCTCTGCTGGTCGGCGCAATCGGGATCGCGAACGTAACCCTGGTGTCCGTGCTCGAAAGGGTCGGTGAGATCGGGCTGCGCCGAGCCGTCGGCGCCGCCCGCCGGCATATCGCATCGCAGTTCCTGGTCGAGTCGGCGGCCATGGGTTTTGTCGGGGGCATCATGGGAGCTTCGGCAGGGGTGCTAACCATCGTGGCCGTCTCCGCCAACAAGGAGTGGACTCCGGTTCTCGACCTGGCTGTGCCCCTCTTGGCGCCGATTGCTGGTGCCGTCGTGGGCCTTGTTGCCGGTCTCTATCCGTCGTGGCGAGCAAGCACGCTCGAGCCGGTAGACGCTCTCCGCGGCGGCACCTAGGGAGAGGCTGCGGACCGTTATGCTGCGCCGATGTTCAGTTCCGCCAAGAAGGGTATCCGTCGGTGGCTTGCTCGACCCTCGCCGGGCCACGATGAGGACCGAACCGTCGGGGCCGGAACCCGGTTTGTGATCTTCGGGCAGGGCCGTACCGGATCGAGCCTGTTGCGATCTCTGCTCAACAGCCACCCCGCCGTACGGTGCGAAGGGGAGATCCTCGCCGACCCGGTCGAAGATCCGGTTGCCTTTGTCGAACGTCTTGCGGCAACATCGACGAAGCCTGTGTTTGGCTTCAAGGTCAAGATCTACCAATTGACCGATGCCCAGCAAACCGATCCCAGGGCCTTCCTCGATGAGTTGCGCAAGCGGTCCTACCGAATTGTCTACCTACGGCGTAACAACCTGCTCCGGCATGCGATCTCGAATGAGTTTGCCGAAGCACGCAGCTCCTATCACGATCGCAGCGAAGGGCCCCGACCATCACTAACCATTGACCCGCAGAAACTCATCGGGGTGATGCAGCGGAGGCGCGCTCATCTCGACCGAGAAGCCGCCATCCTGACCGACTTCGAGCACGTGATGGTCGAATACGAGAGCGATCTCCTCCACCCGGGCCGCCATCAGCCGACGGCCGATCGACTCTTCGCCTATCTCGGTCTCGGTTCGGCGCCGGTAGGCACCGATCTGTCGCGCAGCGTATCGGGCTCGCTCGCCGATCGAATCGCCAACTACGACGACCTGGCTGCGGCACTCACCGGCACGGAGTTCGGAGTATTCCTCAGCGACCCGGCCTACGGCTGAGCTACCCGGCGAGTCCATCGAGACGGTCGAACACAATCTGGCTGTTCCGCAGGAAGTGCTCGGCGCTGAAACAGCGAGCCAGTAACTCGTCGTCTAGTTCGACCTCGGGATCCGCGACAAGCAGATCCTCGAGTGCCAGCCCCTCGTCCCATGCCCGCATCGCATTCCGCTGAACGATGCGATACGCCTCGTCGCGGGTGAGTCCCTGTTCCTCGATGAGCGCCAGCAAGACCGCCTGCGAAAACACCAAGCCGCGGGTTGATTGCAGATTCTCCAGCATGCGCTCATGGTTGACCACGAGGTTGTCGATCAGCCTTGTCATACGCACCAACGCAAAGTCGAGCAGGAGGCAGGCGTCGGGCAAAGCCACCCTTTCAGCAGACGAATGGGAGATATCCCGTTCGTGCCACAGCGCTACGTTTTCTAGCCCGACTGCCGCATACCCGCGCAGCAACCGAGCCAACCCGGTGACGTTTTCCGAGGCGATTGGATTCCGCTTGTGCGGCATAGCCGAGGAGCCCTTCTGGCCTTTGCCGAACGACTCGCGAGCCTCACCGACCTCGGATCGCTGCAAATGCCGAATCTCGGTGGCAAAGCGCTCCAGCGTTGCGCCGACCAGAGCGAGGGTCGACAGAAACTCGGCATGACGGTCACGATGGGTGATCTGCGATGAGGCCGGTTCGATGCCCAAACCGAGGCGGTCACACACATAGGCTTCGATTTCGGGCGGGGTGTGGGCATAGGTGCCAACGGCGCCAGATATCTTGCCAACTGCCACCGAGGTGGCGGCTGCGCGGAGGCGATCTCGATCCCGGTCGACCTCGAAAGCCCACGTGGCCAGCTTGAGTCCAAACGTCGTTGGCTCCGCCCAGATCCCGTGGGTCCTGCCGATCATCACGGTATCGCGATGTTCCGATGCCTTGGCTTTCACCACGGTGAGGAGATCGGCAATCCGCTTCTGGAGAAGTTGGGCGGCCTCCTGCAGAATGAAACCCTGGGCCGTGTCGAGCATATCGGATGAGGTCAGGCCGTAATGAACCCACTCGCCGCCGGTGTCGACCGACTCTGCGAGCACATCCACGAAAGCGGCCACGTCGTGATTGGTAGTGGACTCGCGCTGCTTCCATTCGTCCGCATCTACCTCCGGCGCACTGCGCACCGCGGCCGCCGCGGCAGCGGGGGCGATCCCTTGCTGAACCCACGCCTCAACGACGAGGGTTTCTACTTCCTTCCACACTTCGAGTTTGTGTTCCTCGCTCCAGATCCGCGTCATCTCGGGAAGGGAGTACCTCGGAATCATGCCTGGGCCACGTCCCGTCGGTAGTGGATTCCGCCGAAGTGGATGTGTGACGCCGCCTCATACGCCAGAGCTCGCGCCTCGGCCACGGTCTGGCCGGTGGCCACGATATTGAGTACCCGACCGCCGGCTGTGACCAAACCGTCAGGAGTGCGGCGAGTATTCGCGTGAAACACCTGGACGTTGGGGATGCTGTTCACCTCGTTCACGCCGCTGATCGCTCTGCCTACCTCGGCGTTGTCGGGATATCCGGCCGCAGTGAGCACCACGTCGACGACGGCTCGGTCATGCCACTGCAGCGGCCCATCCGGCAGGTAGCCCTCGGTGCCGGAAGCCAGAATCTCCAACAAGTCCTCGTCGAGTCGCGACAACAGAACCTGAGTCTCTGGATCACCCAGCCGGCAGTTGAACTCGAGCACCTTGGGGCCATCCTCGGTGAGCACTAATCCGGCATATAGAAAGCCGCGGTACTGGATCCCGTCCTCGGACAGGGTTGCCAATACCGGTTCAATGATTTCATTGATGGTGCGGTCGACCAGATCGCTGGGGAGGTTTCCGACGGGTGAGTAGCCTCCCATTCCGCCGGTATTCGGTCCCCGGCCTCCGTCGAGGTGGCGCTTGTAGTCACGAGCCGGCTCCAATGCCAGGGCTCTGGTTCCGTCGCAGATGGCAAACACGGAGACTTCGTTGCCTGCCAGATAGTCTTCGATAACGACCGTAGACCCGGCCTCGCCGAACTCCCCTCCGATACACAGCCGCGCCCAGCCCTGGGCTGCTATCAGATCTTCGGTGACGAGTACCCCTTTGCCGTAGGCCAGTCCGTCGGCCTTGACAACGTATGGTCCCGGAATGGTCTCCAGGTACTCGATCGCTTCATCCACGTCGGTGAAGTTGCGAGAATCCGCAGTCGGAACTCCGGCGCGCCGCATGATTTCCTTGGCGAACGCCTTCGAGGATTCCAATCGGGCACCGGCCTTGGTCGGCCCATAGGCGCGAATGCCGGCCGCGGTCAAGGCATCGACCACTCCGGCGGCCAGCGGTGCCTCCGGGCCGATAACGACCAGATCGATGGCGTTGGCCAAGGCCAAATCGACGACCGCCTGCGGGTCGAGGATGTCGATCCCGGGCACGCAGGCTCCGAGTTGGGCAAACCCCGGGTTACCGGGCACCGCGATCAGGTCCGTGATCACGCGGCTCTGTGCCAGTTTCCAACCAAGCGCATGCTCGCGGCCACCGCCGCCAACCAGTAGAACTCTCATGTCGCCCTCTTCACGGTCGCATCTCGAGCCGGTCCCACCCCGATCGTTGCCACCGGAATCCCAATGGCCGCTTCGACGTACTCGATGTAGTGCTGGGCCTCTGCAGGCAATTCGCTGAAGTTGCGGATCCCGGTGATGTCACAGTTCCAGCCGGGAAGCTCCTCATAAACAGGATGACAGTTGTAGAGCACGCGTTGCTGCCGGGGGAACTCGCTGAATCGCTCGCCCAGCGAGTCATAGGCAACCGCAACCTTCAGAGTTTCGAAGTGTGACAGGATGTCGAGCTTGGTCATCGCCAACTCGGTCAGGCCGTTCACCCGGACTGCGTATCTGAGCGCAACCAAATCGAGCCATCCGCACCGTCGCCGGCGACCGGTGACAGTGCCGAATTCGCCGCCCAGCTCGACCATCCGTGCCCCGGTTTCGTCATGTAGCTCCGTAGGGAACGGCCCGGTCCCCACCCGGGTGATATACGCCTTGGCCACCCCGATGACCCGGTCGATTGTCTTGGGACCGATCCCGCTTCCGGTTGTTGCCCCTCCCGCCGTGGGGTTCGATGACGTTACGAAGGGGTACGTTCCGTGGTCTATGTCCAGCAGAGTCCCCTGGGCGCCCTCGAAGATCAGGTTCTTGCCGTCCTGTTGTGCTTTCCACAGCAGCAGCGAAGTGTCGGTCACGTACTCGTGGAGTTGATCGGCGTATCCCAGGTATTCCTCAGCGATTGGCTCGACGTCCATGGGAAGCGAGTTGTAGACCTTGGTGAGAATTTTGTTTTTGTCCTTGAGGGCGACCTCCAGCTTCTGTCTGAAAATCTTCGGGTCGAACAAGTCCTGGACCCGGATGCCGTGGCGCGAGAACTTATCCATGTAGGCCGGCCCGATACCTCGTTTCGTGGTGCCGATCTGCTGTTGGCCGAGGAATCGCTCCATTACCGCATCTAGCTTGCGGTGGTAGGGCATGATCAGATGGGCGTTGGCTGAGATGCGCAATCGGGTCGGATCGATGCCGCGCGCATCGAGTTCTGCCATCTCTGTGACAAGGACCGATGGGTCGAGCACACATCCGTTGCCGATCACCGGCGTGACCTGCGGGTAGAGAACCCCACTTGGTATCAGCGTCAGTGCAAAGCGCTCTCCGTCGACGATGATCGTGTGCCCGGCGTTGTTGCCGCCTTGATAACGAACAACCACGTCTGCGGTCTCAGAGAGGTGGTCGGTCACCTTCCCTTTTCCCTCGTCGCCCCACTGGGCGCCAATCAGAACGGTAGTGGGCACTTGATCCCTCCAGGGCTGTGGTGGCCGGTCGGGCGGATTGTACCGGCTGCACCCGGGCAAGAACCGGCTGAAACCGACCCGCTACTGGTCACCGACAGACTTTCGATGGGTTCAGGCCGATACAATCTGTCGCCAATGCCCAAAATCAATGCCCCCACCATCGATGAGCACAAACTGCTCACCCGCAACGCGCTACTTGATGCGGCTGTCGACGCTTTCGTGCGATACGGCTTTGCCGGTACATCGATTGGGGTCATGGCCGATCTCGCCGGAATCGCAAGGACCACGGTCTACGAGTACTTCCCTAACAAGGAGGCGGTGCTCGCGGCCCTGATCGAGGACCGACTCCCACCGATCATCGACCGTCTGGTCGACGATCTGCCGGAGGGCGGTCCCGCCGATCGGCTTGCTCAAATCCTCAGGCGTGCGTTCAGGTTTGTTGGCGACTACCCGATTGAGGCCGAGCTTCTGTTCCGGGTCAGTCGGGAATTGCCGAAGCCGGAGCGGGATCAAGCCTGGTCCGTATTTGACCGCGTGCGTGAGGAGATGGCGCGTGTCTGCCGGGAAGGCATCGAGTCCGGGGAGTTTCCCAGGATGGATCCGCTCTCTCTGGGAACCATAACGGCCGACCATCTCGTTGGGGGGATTGATGAGTTGTCCGTGCGCGGGTTGGGCGACGCGGAGGCGATAATTGCGGCTCGCATCTCGTTCCTCCGTCAGGGCCTCAATCCACAGACGTAGGCACTAGTAGTCTTGTTCCATTAACCTCGCTCGCCGAGTATGGTGCAGGCGCTCGAAATTGCAGGAGCGGATCGTTGAAGGAACAGATTCCAATACGCCAGGCAACCCGTCGTCCCGCGGGTTCATTGACGGTGCTTGCCGAATCAGCGAGTCCCGCCATCAGGACAGAGGCGCTCCATTTCACCTCCACGCAGCCACTCGAGTTCTGGGACGTGACTGACCTGACGCGCGAAGTGGTAGCCCGTTCCGGGGTGCGTCACGGCCAGGTCACGGTGTACAGCCCGCATACGACCACGACGGTTGTTGTCAATGAATCAGAGACCGGTTTTCTAAACGATTTCAGGCGCATGATCGACAACGTGGTCCCGGAAGAGGCGTACTACGAGCATGACGATCATGCCGTGCGGACCGAGAATCTGCAGGAGGACGAGTTCATCAACGGCCACGCCCACTGTCGTCAGATGCTGGTCGGACAGCCGTCGGTGACGGTTCCCGTGGTCGACGGTCAGGTGTTGCTGGGCCAGTGGCAACGCATCCTATTTGGCGAGCTCGATCAGGCACGCGATCGGCGCGTCTTCTTTCACGCGCAGGGCATTTAGACGTTGCTCAGGTAGGTCGATGTCTGCACCGGGCGCTGAGTCGAGCTTCGACTTATAGCAGTTTTTGCCAGGCAGCTGGTGGCGCGTCCGGCTCCATGCGGCTATGTTCGCTTTCACGTATCCCCCCAGGGTGCGCTTCGCAAGAAAAACCTAGAGGGAGGGGAATCCCTATGATCAAACGACTAGCACTACTGCTCGCAGTACTTTCGCTCGTCGCAGCAGCGTGTGGCGGATCTTCAGAATCTGAAGAAACGACAACAACGACTTCTGCCGATGGAACCACCGAAACCACAGATGCGGCCCCAGATGATGGTGGCGGCGATGCAGGCCAGGGCACTGAAGGCGGCACCCTTGCTGCCGTCAAGGCGCGCGGCACGCTCAAGTGCGGCGTCAGCGGCGCACTGCCCGGTTTCTCGGAGACTCAACCGGACGGCACCGCCACCGGTTTTGATGCCGACTACTGCCGGGCGATTGCCGCGGCCGTTCTTGGTGACGCTGAGGCAGTTGAGTTCAGGCCTCTGACGGCGGCCGAGCGCTTCGACGTACTCAAGGCTGGTGAGATTGACGTTCTCGTCCGTAACACCACCTACACCCAGAGCCGTGACGCGTCCGGTGAGGGTGGGGTCAACGTCGACTTCGCACCGACCACCTACTACGACGGCCAGCAGTTGATGGGTCTGTCGTCACGCTTCTCCTCGAGCTCCGGCCCGGCGGACGTTGACGGCGCCATCCTTTGCACCAACGCAGGAACCACGACCGAGAAGAACATCACTGAGTGGGCCAACCTGGGCAATGCAACGATCTCCCTCGAGACCGTTGAGCAGTTCCCTGAGGCTCTCGAGAAGTTCAAGGCCGGCCAGTGCGACCTGGTGACCACCGATGGCTCCGGTCTCGTAGCCAACAAGGTCACAGAAGAGCGCGAAGGCAACATTGCTGTTGGTGACTGGGTCGTCTTCCCGACGGCACCGATCTCCAAGGAGCCCTTGGGCCCGGCGTTCCGCCAGAACGACTCCGAGTGGGGCGACATCATCACCTGGGTTGTCTATGCGACGATCATCGCTGATGAGAAGGGCGTCACTTCGCAGAACATCGATGCACAGAAGGACGTTGATCCTGAGGCATCGCGTTTGTTTGGCGGCGAGGGCGAGGTGCAGACCGCAATGGGTCTGGATGCCGATGCCTTCTACAACATGGTCAAGCAGGTTGGCAACTACGACGAGATCTTTGCTCGCAACCTGAACCCGTTGGATCTGTTCCGTGAGGGCAGCCTCAATGCACGGTTCAATGAGGGCGGCATGATCTACGCACCGCCGGCTCGTTAGATCCGACAACTACGAGTAAACGGAGAAGGGGCGCCCCCGGGCGCCCCTTCTCGCGCTCCCAGCATGATGTTCTGGTGGCAATCCCCGGAGCCGCGAGGCTAAAGTCCCAAAACACGACGTGCGGATGAGGGAGAACAGCGCGGTGGCCGTTACCGTTTCTCGGCATGAGCGACCCCCGATATGGAGGAATGCGACTGTCCTCAAATGGGCAGCGCAGCTTGTCCTATTGGCGTTCATCATCATCGCGGTGCTCACCTTGCGGGCTCAGGCGTCCACCAACATCGAAGCTCGTGGCATCACCTTCGGTACCAAGTGGCTATCCGATCCACCCCTGATTTCCATTCGGGAAGGTATCGATGTTCAGCCGGATAGCGGAGCTCGTGCCATCTACGCCGGTGTGGTCAACACTCTGCGGGTGTCCATCTCCGGAATTCTGGCGGCGACGATTCTGGGGACCATCGTCGGTGTAGCTCGGCTCTCGCACAACTGGATCGTCAACAAGATCGCAACCGTTTACATCGAGACCATCCGCAACATCCCCCTCCTGGTCCAGATCCTCTTCTGGCTGGCAGTCGTGCAAATCTTCCCCGCATTGACCGAGGCCGACGTCGGGGAACGATTATTCATAACTTCGGCCAAGGGCGTGTCGATCCCATGGCTGTTCCCTCACGACGGCTTCTATCACTGGTTGGTTTTCCTCGTCATTGGAGCCGTGGTCGCCGGCTACGTCCACTATCGCTTGGCCAAGCTCAAGGAAGACCGCGGCGGAGAAACCCACGCATTCATCTGGTCGGTAGTCGCCTTTGTTGTCATAGCACTCGTCGGCTGGTTCATTCATCCGATCATGGCCTTCTGGGGGCCGGTGTGGGACGGGATCTCCAGCTTCTTTGGGGCCATCCCCGCTGTGCTCGTGCAATTGCTTCTCGCCGGCGGGGCAATCTTGGCGGTCGTGCTGTGGATCAAGCGTTTCCTCGATCAGATGCGAACTCCGGCGGGTCTTGCCAAGCTGACCGACGATCATTGGTTCCGGATGATCTTCGCTGGAGTCATCGGGCTCTTTGGCGCCGGCCTCTTTCTGTTCTTCCCCGCCATTTCCGAAGGAATCCTCAGGTTGTTTGAGGCGTTCTTCAACTTCCTCGGCGAGAAGTACGACTCGGCACGCACCGCTTCACCGCTTCGATACACGACGCCTGGGGTCGAACTACGCGGTACCGGTGGTTTCGCCCAACTGAAGGCAGACTCGCTTGTCATAACCCCGGGTTTCTTTGCGCTCTGGATCGGAGTGACCCTCTACACCGCTGCATTTATTGCCGAGATCGTTCGTGGTGGAATCCTGGCGGTTGCCAAGGGCCAATCTGAGGCTGGGCTTGCCCTCGGGTTGAGCCGTCGCCAGCTGCTGCAGTTCATCGTGTTGCCGCAGGCATTCCGGATTGTGCTGCCGCCGATCGGTAACCAATACCTCAACCTCTTCAAGAACACATCACTTGGGATCGCGGTGGCATTCCCGGACATCGTCCAAGTGGGCCAGACCATCTACAACCAAACCGGGCAGACTTTCCCCGTGGTGATTGTTTGGATGGGGTTCTTCCTCACCGGAAGCCTGGTGCTGTCTTACATTGTGAACTACTTCAACAGACGACTCGAACTGGTGGAGCGCTAAGTGGCTGACAAGAGCAAGATCGTCCTACCGGACATAGAGGAACTGGCACCAGAGCCACCCCCAAAGGGTCCGGTCGTATGGGCGAAGGACAATCTCTTCTATTCGGTAGCCAGCACCATCCTGACCTTTGTCGGGCTGCTCATCGCGGTGCTCTTTGTCCGTGGCATGTTCGGATTCATCTTGTCTCCAGATCGCAAGTGGGATGCGGTTACCACCAACTTCCGCTTGCTGATGGTCCAGGCTTATCCGCAGGAAGCTACCTGGCGGATATGGGTTGCACTTGGATCGATCTTCGGACTGCTCGGTCTGTCCCTCGCCTTCTGGCGGGCGGGTGGCAAGATGGAACCGCGGAAGCTAAGTCAGGTGGCAACCGCCGCCGGCGGATTCCTGATGTTTGTCGTCCTGGTTGCTCCGTTCACGACCACGGCCCGGATCGTCGTCGTCGTGCTTGCGCTGGTCCTGATTGGTGTCGGTGTGGGTATCGTCCGCATGCTCGGCGAGCGAGCGAAGGAAGCCACAATCCCTGTGCTCTTGCTATTTGCAATCGCAGCCGGACTGGTCATTGCCGCCTTGTGGGTATTGCAGGTTCCGGTTCCCAATCCAGAGGCTGGGGCGGGGGAGTCGCAACTGCAGGGTATCGCTGCGACTACATCGGGTCCGTGGACCATCATTTACCTGGTGACCTTGGCCGCCTACTTCCTGGGTATCGTGCTCCGTCGGGTCATTCCAGAGCGGCCTGGTCGTTTGGTGTTGATGGCCCTCTGGGCGCTTGCCTTCCCCGTCATTGTTCTGCACCTCGCCCGAGGTGTTGAGTTCCAGAACGTAGGGCAGTACCTGCTGATCGGCGGCGGTTTTGCGGTCATTGGTTCCGCCATCATCTGGTACCTGGCCGATCCGGTTCGGGGTGAGCTTGGGCGCGGACTTGCCGGGTTGTTGCTGGTGCTGGCTATTGCCGCATGGATGGTGTCGGCGCTCATCCTTATTCGTCTCTTGCTGTTGCTGATTGCGATGTTTGCGCTTGGCGGTCCGACGTTTGCGGGTGGTGCTCGCCAGACCAGGCTGCGCTACATCGGCGTGTGGATCGGCGCAGTTGTCATCACCGTGTACTTCATGCTGCTGGCCACCGGCGTGAGCATCGTGCAAACGTCGAACGAGACTGTCTTCGGTGGTTTCTTCCTCACCTGGATTCTTGCCATCGCCGGAATCGCGTTGTCTTTCCCTCTGGGAGTGGTGCTTGCACTCGGACGCACTTCGACCATGCCGATATTCAGGCTGCTGTCCACGTTGTACATCGAGGTCATTCGTGGCGTGCCGCTGATTACGTGGCTGTTGGTTTCCGTGGTTGTCTTCCCCATCTTCTTCCCGCTCGATGTGCTGTTCGTAGCACCAGTGAAAGTGACGCTCTTTATTGCGTTCTTCTCGGCTGCCTATTTGGCCGAAAATGTGCGTGGTGGTCTCCAGGCCATCTCCAAGGGCCAAACTGAAGCCGCGAACGCCCTCGGAATGACAACGCTGCAGCGCACTATCTTCATCACGTTGCCGCAGGCGCTGCGTGCGGTGATCCCGGCGTTGGTTGGTCAGGTGATCGCGATTTTCAAGGACACCTCACTGGTTGCGATCGTTGGGCTGTTCGACCTCCTCAAGATCGCTAGGGACATCATTCCGACCCAGACTCAACCGTTCAACTTCCTCGGTTCGCTCCGCGAGTCCCTGCTGGCGGCAGCCGTGATCTACTGGATTTTCACGTTCATCTTCTCTCGCGTGAGTTTGCGCCTGGAGGAGAAGCTGGGGGTTGGCACTCGATGAGATTTGAAATACGGAGGCGTCATGCAAACTGAGAATGCCAAGGACATCATCGTTTGCGAAGGTGTCAAGAAGTGGTTTGGCGACTTTCAGGCGTTGAAGGGCGTCACCACCACGGTCAAGGAGCAAGAGGTAGTCGTTGTCATCGGTCCTTCAGGATCCGGCAAGTCGACGCTGATCCGCTGTATCAACCGGCTCGAGGCCCATCAAGAGGGCAAGATCGTTGTCGATGGGATCGAGCTGACCAACGACTTGCGCAACATCGAGAAGATTCGCTCGGAAGTCGGGATGGTCTTCCAGCAGTTCAACTTGTTCCCGCATCTCACCGTGCTCGACAACATCACCCTGGCTCCGCTGTGGGTTCGGAAGAACCCGCGTGACGAGGCTGAGCAAAGCGGCATGGAGCTATTGGAGCGGGTGGGAATCCCGGAGCAGGCGCACAAGTATCCAGGACAACTGTCCGGTGGACAGCAACAACGCGTTGCCATCGCTCGGGCGCTGGCGATGAAGCCCAAGGTGATGCTCTTCGATGAGCCAACTTCTGCGCTCGACCCGGAGATGATCAAAGAGGTCCTCGATGTGATGAAGGAGCTGGCTCTGTCCGGGATGACGATGATTGTCGTTACCCATGAGATGGGTTTCGCCCGGGAGGTCGCCGACCGGGTTTTGTTCTTCGACTACGGCACCGTCGTCGAAGACGGCACTCCGGAACACTTCTTCACGAATCCGCAGCACGATCGCACCAAGCTCTTCTTGAGCCAGATTCTGTAGGTCTTCGAAGCAGGCTTCGAGCGAGGTTCTCAGCTCGACCTCAGACGCCGATGGGAGCGATGATGGCTCCGGTCAGCGAGATGTAGTCATCGGGGCTGAGGACCACCTGGATGCCTTGGGCTCCGGCGGAGACGGCGATTTGGTCGAAGAGCTCGGCTACTTCATCTAGGTAGACCGGGAACGGCTTCCTAGCTCCAATTACGGTGACCGCGCCGCGCGGGTAGCCGGTCAGCGGCAGAACCTCCTTCAGGGACGCCAGGTG
>Ga0316201_10000704_pt1 | contig 20282 bp, 17 predicted proteins | sample CS6wburrow_MG_FD_204516 | JGI IMG/M metagenome (GOLD analysis project Ga0316201, IMG submission 204516) | Coastal sediment microbial communities from Delaware Bay, Delaware, United States - CS-6 worm burrow | ecosystem: Environmental > Aquatic > Marine > Coastal > Sediment | place: USA... | reverse complement strand
GGTTATTCAGCGGGGGAACGTACTTGTCACGATTGCGTGAGAGGCCCTGCCGGCTGCCATGCGTGGCAATGATGGAGTTCACATCAATACGGCTGCGGCAGCCGTCAACGGCACTGTAGCCGCCGAAGACGGAATAAAGAAGTGTGCCGCAGTCGTAAGCAACCTGCTCGGAGTGATACAGACGCACCGCTTCGCGGTAGTCAATCCACTCCAGCGGCATGCCCGCAACGTCGGTTCTGAGAACCTGCTGCGAGATATCGGATGCGATTCCAGCGAGCATCGCCTGATTATGACGAAACAAGCGTGCTCCGCCAAGGCAAAGGTTCACGAATCGCTAAAGATCCTTCAATACTTCGTCAAGCGTCGCTTTCGCGTCTCCAAAGAGCATGCGCGTGTTATCGAGGAAGAACAGCGGGTTTTGCACACCTGCGTAGCCCGTCGCCATGCTGCGCTTGAGTACAATCGATGTCTCGCCTTTCCAGCACTCCAGCACTGGCATGCCGGCGATGGGGCTGTCGGGATCGGTAAGTGCAGACGGGTTTACGATGTCGTTTGCGCCAATAACCACGGAAACATCAACATCCGGAAAGTCATCGTTGATTTCGTCCATCTCATAAACGATATCGTAAGGTACGCGGGCCTCAGCCAGCAGCACGTTCATGTGCCCCGGCATGCGTCCTGCGACCGGGTGAATACCAAAACGAACATTAACGCCTTTTTCTCGCAGCACGCGCGTAATTTCGAATACGGTGTGCTGTGCCTGCGCGACAGCCATGCCGTAACCGGGGATTATCATGACTTCTTTCGCGTTGCTGAGAAGGGCAGCCGTTTCCTGTGGATCGACAGGTACGACCTCGCCCTGGTCTTCGCCACCACCCTTTGCGGCAGCGCCGCCGCCAGTACCAAAGCCACCGGCGATAACCGCCAGGAACTTGCGGTTCATCGCGCGACACATGATGTAACTCAGGATCGCGCCACTGGAGCCCACCAGGGCGCCGGTGACGATCAGCAGGTCGTTGTTGAGCATGAAGCCTGTCGCTGACGCCGCCCAGCCCGAGTAGCTGTTGAGCATCGAAACCACGACCGGCATATCGGCGCCACCAATCGCCATGACCATGTGAATGCCAAACAGGAGGGCGATGACCGTCATGATGATCAGCGGTTCGACGCCGCCCCCGGCAGCCGACTGAATGACGAACTCACGACCGAACCAGATGGCGCCAATCAGCAGCAGGAGATTCAGCCAATGGCGTGCCGGCAGCAGCATGGGGTTTCCCGTGATGCGCCCGGACAGTTTTCCGAACGCGATGACTGAACCGGAAAACGTTACCGCGCCGATCAGGACACCGAGGTAGGTTTCAATGTCATGAATCGTGAGCTCCACGCCTTCGAAGTGCACGGACGGATCCATGAAGTTTGCAAAGCCCACCGCGACCGCGGCCAGACCTACCAGGCTATGCAGGATAGCGACCAGTTCCGGCATTTGCGTCATTTGTACACGTCGCGCCAACAGCAGACCGATACTGCCACCCACCAGCAGTGCTATGAGCAACAGGCCGTAATTCGCGGTGACAACGCCGAGTACGGTCGCTATCAGCGCAATCGCCATACCGGTAATGCCATACCAGTTGCCGCGACGCGCGGTCTCCTGATTGGAGAGACCGCCAAGGGCCAGGATAAAGAGAATTGTCGCAGCAATATACGACGCGGTTACGACACCAGCACTAATCATCTTAGGAGCCTCTGTTCATTTGTTCTTACTTTCTGAACATTTCGAGCATGCGACGTGTCACTGCGAATCCGCCGGCGATGTTGATGCTCGTAATCAACGCCGTGGCGATGGCGATCCACATAATTACCTTGTCACCCGAACTCACCTGTATCAGCGCACCAATAATAATGATGCTCGATATCGCGTTCGTGACGCTCATGAGGGGTGTATGCAAGGCCGCGGTAACATTCCAGATCACCATGTAACCGACGAAACAGGCCAGCACGAATACCGTAAAGTGGGCCATGAAGGACGGTGGCGCTACTGCACCAAGACTCAGCAGGGCAACGCCCGCAATGACCATGCCGATGATAGGCCCTGCCAGCGAACGCTTTTCTTCTTTGGCCGCGACCGGCGCTGGTGCCGGCTCGGCTTTCGGCGGTGCTGCAGACAGCTTGGGTGCCGGTGGCGGCCAGGTCGTCTCACCATCCTTGCAGACCGTAGTACCCCGCACAACTTCATCCTCGAAATCGACAACGATGTTGCCGTCTTTCTCGGGCGTCATGTCGGTCAACAGGTGCCGCAAATTCGTTGCATACAACTGGCTCGACTGGGCTGCGAGTCGGCTGGGCAGATCGGTGTAGCCAATGATCGACACCCCGTCGGTCTCGACAACCTCGGTCGGCCTGGTCAGCTCACAGTTTCCGCCCTGCTCGGCCGCCAGGTCGACGATGACGCTGCCATCCTTCATCGACCGAACCATGTCGGCCGTAATCAGGCGCGGTGCAGGCTTGCCCGGGATCAACGCGGTGGTAATGATGATGTCGACGTCCTTGGCCTGTTCTGCAAACAGGGCCATTTCAGCCTTGATGAATTCCTCACTCATGACCTTGGCGTAACCGCCTTCGCCAGATCCGTCTTCGTCCTCTTCGAAGTCAAGCATCAGGAACTCGGCGTCCATGCTCTCGACCTGTTCTTTCACCTCGGGGCGTGTGTCAAATGCACGCACGATGGCGCCCATGCTTTTCGCTGCGCCAATAGCCGCCAGACCGGCGACGCCGGCGCCTATGACCATGACCTTGGCGGGCGGGACCTTGCCGGCAGCGGTGATCTGGCCGGTAAAGAAACGCCCGAAATGCTGCGCCGCCTCCACGACCGCCCTGTAACCAGCGATGTTGGCCATGGAGCTGAGTGCATCCATCTTTTGCGCACGTGAGATGCGTGGCACGCTGTCCATAGCCATGACCGTCGCGCCCGTGTCGGTCAGCTGTTTCAGCAGTTCCGGATTCTGGCCCGGCCAAAGGAAGCTGATCAGCGTCTGGTCAGCGCGCAGCCCGGCCGCTTCCTGGCCCTCCGGCGCCCGGACTTTGAGAATCAGGTCAGAATCGGACCAGATAGCACTGCCGGAATCAACGACCTCGCAACCCGCCTCTTTGTAGGCTGCGTCAGAATAGCTTGCCTTGCTGCCAGCGCCCGATTCCACAGCGACACTGAAACCGAGCTTGATGAGCTGTGCCGCCACATCAGGAGTCGTTGCGACTCGCCGCTCGCCCGAATGAACCTCTTTTGGAACACCAATTCTCATTGCTCGCCTCCATTTGGACTGCGGCAGTGTAACGAAGGCGCTGTGCCGGCACAAAGAAAAAGGCCTCCATAATGGAGGCCTTTTGATAGGGACTTTCCGAAGGTCGGTCTAATCGCGACTCCGGGGACGTGGTCGCTTTGACAACCGATCGCGCAGGTGTTGTCGTTGCTCCGGGCTCATGCGTTTATAGCGCTCTCGAAGCTGCTGACGCCGATCACGATTCATATCGCGGTAGTTTCGATAGTTCTCGCGAATGCGATCCTGCTCCGCAGGCGTCAGGCTCCTGAAGATCTGTGCACGCTCACGAATGAGATCGCGACGATCGCCCGACAGCTCACGCCATGCACGAAACCGGTCGCGAGCGCCTCGGCGTTCCTCACGGGACATGCCGGCCCATCGTTCTGCGCCCTTCGACAACCGCTGCTGACGCTCCGCTGGCAAACTGTCCCAGCTATCCTCCAGCTGGCCCAGAATTTCGCGCTGACCGTCGCTCAGGTCTTGCCAGTTGACACCTTCAGCCTGGGCCATCGCGTTGCCGAACAGAAGCAACGCCGTAATGGCTACTGCAGCCTTTGCGACCATGCTCTTAACCTTCATCTTCTTTCTCCATCGATTCTTCACCTTGCGGTTCGGGATCGCTCTGCTCCTCAGTTTCTGCTGCCATCGTCTCCTCGAGTAGCAGCCAGTCTTCATCCGATTCTTCCCACATTCCAAGATATTCCAGAAACTCAATTTCCGGCACGTCGTCATCCGTCGCCGCCGCTGCGCCGCAAAGCAGCAAGCCGCAGGCAAGGGCGCCTAACTGTCGATCAGCCAACATCGCCTTCCGCTTCCGCAGCATCGATCCAGCTGTAGAACTCGAGATCCTCCAGCATCTCTATGCTGTCTTCTCCCAGCAGAATTTCCATATCGGTCACCGTCGTGATGCCGGCGACATCATTGATCGCCGACGGACTCTGCACGATAACAACGGCGACGAGTATGGCCGCAACAGCCCCCGTCGCCGGCATCCAGCGTGACCATTGACGCCGCGGCCTCTGCAGTTCGGCAAGCGCCTGGTGGCGACTGCGATTCAACTTCGACAGCGTTGCTCCATCCAGCGCATCGACAGACTCGTCGAACGTCTCCTTCAATTGCTTTTCGAACGCATCGTGTTGCTCGTTCATATTCAACCTTCCTTAAGGTCCGTGTTCTTCCAGTCGTTCCCGCAGCGCATGTACGGCGCGCGAGTAATGTGTTTTTACGCTGCCTTCACTGCAGCCCATTGCCACTGCAGTGCCGGCAACATTGAGGCCTTCAAAAGTGCGCAACATAAATGCCTCGCGCTGTCGTGCCGGCAGTTGCCGCACGGCGGCTTCGAGGCTCTGCATTGCCTCGCTGTTCTGCAACTCCTCATCCGGTGCCCGACCGGCGGGATCCGGCGCCGAGGCAACCACGTCGTAGTCATCGTCTTCGGAGGGCTTGCGACCAAACCACACCATGACCCGGTTGCGTACGGCCTGGCGACGATGCCAGTCGCGGACACCGTTCTGCAGTATCCGGTAGAACAAAGGGGTCCATTCCTCCTTCGCCCGGTCGGAGTAATTGCGCACCAGCTTGATCATTGCATCCTGGACAAGATCCAGAGCGTCATCCCGGTCGCGTACCCCGATCTCGGCGATACGAAGGGCGCGCCGCTCTATTTCGGCCAGAAACTGGTTGAGTTGCCTGTCTTTTTGCAGTGCCCGTGCCCCTGTTGATGGCGCGCCGGCACAAGATACCGCAAAAACCGCGGTGTTGACTTCCATATCTCTTGACTCCACGACGAGGTCATCTAACTTGTCTCCCCTGTTTAACGCCCCAGCCGCATTCCCGGTTGACAGGTTCGGGGCAGTTTATTTGTATTATGTAAAATATTGAGTAATTGCGCGATTAACCAAAACACCCTCCTCAACATTGCGATCAACGTGCCATTGTCGCGCCATTTCGACTATCTGCCGCCGCAATCCGCCGACCTGCCGATGCCGGGATGCAGGGTTCTCGTGCCCTTTGGTCGACGCCAGGAGGTCGGCCTGGTTTTCGGGCACTCGCAGAAATCCGCGCTACCTGCCCATAAGATCCGTCGCTGCAGCGCCGTCCTGGATGAGTCTCCTGTTCTTGTCGAGGCAGATCTTCGGCTGATTCGCTTCACCAGTGACTACTACCACCACCCGATCGGCGAAGTTGTGGCCGCTGCGTTACCGGCCATTCTGCGCCAGGGCAAGTCGCTCTATCCGTCAGTTGAAACCATCGCTATCACCGATATCGGCGAACAGGAAAATGTGGAGGCGTTGGCCAAGCGGGCACCCAGGCAGGCCGAGCTGCTCGAACACCTTATGGACGCTGGCGGCACCGGTATCGAGGCCGATCACCTGACTGAGGAACTGCCGAACTGGCGTCGCGCGGCAGCAAGCCTGTTCAAGAAGCAACTCATTGTCCGTTTTGAGGCCCGCTCGGAGGATTTTGATGAACGGCTCGTAACTCCCCCATCGGACAGCCTGAGACTGAACGAGGATCAGCAGCGAGCGCTTGAAACGCTGCGCGGCAGCGATGACTTCGGCGTCTTCCTCATCGACGGCGTCACCGGCAGCGGCAAGACCGAAGTGTATTTGCAGCGCATGAAGGACGTCATCGACCGCGGCAAGCAGGTGCTTGTGCTGGCGCCGGAGATTGGCCTGACACCGCAGCTTGTCGGCCGCTTGCGCGAGCGCCTCGGTATTGAACCCGCGCTATTGCACTCCGGTCTGAGCGATATCGAGCGTCTGGCGGCATGGCGCGCGGCTCGCGCGGGAGCGGCACGGCTTGTTGTCGGCACGCGCTCGGCAATCTATACGCCGTTGCAAAACCCTGGCCTGATTATCGTTGACGAAGAACACGATCACTCTTTTAAACAACAAGAGGGCCTACGCTATTCCGCACGTGACCTGGCTATCGTGCGTGCCAAGCAACTGGACGTACCCGTCGTTCTCGGTACCGCCACCCCGACGCTCGAGATGCTGCATCACTGCCATGAAGGTGGCTATCAGCATATTCGCTTGCCAATCCGTGCAGGTGGCGCGGAACCGCCAACGGTCCGCCTGGTGGACACCGTGCGCGCACCGGCCGTTGACGGCATCAGCGAGCCGCTGGTCGAGGCGATCAGGAAGCATCTCGAATCGGACGGGCAGGCTCTCATCTTTTTGAATCGACGCGGTTTCGCACCAACGCTGATTTGTGCGAGCTGCGGTCACATCGCCGGCTGCGAGCGCTGTGATTCTCGGCTAACAGTGCACGCACACAGTCGCGAGCTTCGTTGCCATCACTGCGGCGCCTCGCGCGCGCTCGACGCGAATTGCCGAGAATGCGGAGAGACGGTCAAGCCGCTGGGTGAAGGTACCCAGCGTGTCGAGGAGGCGCTCGCCAAACGCTTTCCTGATCACGTCATCACGCGGGTCGACAGCGACAGTACGCAGCGCAAAGGGGCAATGCATGCCGTTCTCGAGCATGCAACAACGGGAGAGGCGGACATCCTCGTCGGCACCCAGATGCTTTCGAAAGGCCACCACTTCCCGAAGCTGACCCTGGTGGGCATCGTAAACGCGGACCAGGGACTGTTCGGTACGGACTTTCGCAGCGCAGAGCGCATGGCACAGTCGATCGTACAGGTCGCTGGCCGTGCAGGGCGCGAGAGCCGTCGCGGCGAAGTGCTAATCCAGACAGCGTTTCCGGACAACCCCTTCTGGGCAACGCTGATGGAGGGCGGCTATGAACGCGTCGCGAATGAGGCGTTGAGCGAACGCGAAATCACACGCTGGCCGCCGTTCACCTGGCTTGCTCTGCTGCGTGCTGCAGCGCACAAACATCGCGACGCACTGGAGTTCCTGGAACAGGCACGACAGCGGATTGCGTCCGAGGCGGATGACACGCTTCGAGTCCTGGGGCCAGTCGACGCGCCGATGGCGAGAAAGGCCGGCCGTTATCGCGTTCAGCTCCTGTTGCAGAGCAGTGATCGCAGGACCCTGCATGCGCTGCTCGCACGACTTCGGCCGGCGCTCGAAGAGGAGCCCCTGGCGCGCAAAGTGCGCTGGTCCATTGACGTGGACCCAATAGAGCTCTTCTAGATCGGCCTCCTGGCCGGTTAGCACGCGAACCCGGGCTCCGTCCGGCCAGGTTGGGTCGCATCAGATACACGCAACCGTCGAGCAATTCCGTCGGAAGGCAGAGAACTGTCGCTACACGCAACATCCGGACGAATATCCGGGTAGAATTGCCGGCTCTGAAATTCGGCCCCCTGTAATGAAACACATCGTCGCAGCAGTCCTTGGCACTGCCCTGAAGAAGCTTCCCGATCTTGCGGAGGCTGCATCAGACCTCAGTATCGAAAGCACCGTCGAGCGCACGCGTGACGCCAGCCATGGCGACTTCGCCAGCAATATTGCCATGCGCCTGGCAAAGCCGGCACGCCGCAGCCCGCGTGATATCGCGGCTGACATCATCGAGGCCATAGCCGATTCCGCCGCCATTGAGCGCATCGATATCGCAGGCCCGGGCTTTATCAATTTTCACCTCAGCCCTGTGGCCTTTCATGATGAACTCGCGACCATTCTGGAGCGCGGCGAGCAGTACGGACGGCAACCCGCCAGGCAGGGCCCGAAAATACTGCTCGAGTTTGTCTCCGCCAACCCGACGGGTCCCCTGCATGTTGGGCACGGTCGCCACGCCTCCTTTGGCGCAACGGTTGGCAACCTGCTCGAGGCGGCTGGTTACCCGCTGAGTCGCGAATACTACGTTAACGACGCCGGCCGACAGATGGACATCCTTGGGCTGAGCGTCTGGTTGCGATTGCTGGAGAAAGACGGCATCGAAGTCCCCTTTCCGAAAGGTGGCTATCGCGGTGACTACATTCGTGACATTGCCGCGACAATCGATACTGGTGGCGTCGCTTCCGTAACCGCCGAGGCGGTGCTGTCGGATATACCATCAGATGAACCCGAGGGAGACAAGGAGGCGTATGTCGAGGCACTGATTGCCAGAGCCAGGGCACTCTTGGGTGAAGCCGCGTTTGACCACATTCGGCAACAGTCACTCGATTCAATTCGCGATGATATCGAGGACGATCTCGCCGAGTTCGGGGTTACCTTTGATCGCTGGTATTCGGAACAAAGCCTGACCCGCGGTAAGGCGATCGATAATGCCCTCAGCGTGCTGGAAGAGCGGGGCATGTTGTACAAGAAAGAGGGTGCGACGTGGTTCAGGGCGACAGATTTTGGCGACGAGAAAGATCGTGTTGTCATTCGTGAGAACGGCGTAAAGACCTATTTTGCCTCGGATATTGCCTATCATTACGAGAAGCGCCAGAGAGGCTTCGATCACCTGATCGATATTCTCGGTGCAGACCACCATGGCTATGTACCGAGAGTCCGCGCCGGGCTTGAAGCCATGGGCTATGAGGGCGATTCGCTCGAGGTCGAGCTAGTACAGTTCGTTACGCTCTACCGAGGCGGCGAGAAGATGCAGATGTCGACGCGCTCCGGCGAGTTCGACACACTGCGACAGCTGCGTGCGGAGGTAGGCAATGACGCAGCGCGCTTCTACTACGTGTCCAGATCGAATGATCAGCACCTCGACTTCGACCTCGATGTTGCAAAGTCCCAGTCGAACGATAACCCCGTCTACTATATTCAATATGCGCATGCACGCGTTGCCAGCGTTTTTCGTCAGCTCGAAGAGAAGTCGCTGCAACGGGACGACAAGACCGGCAGGGCACAACTCTCGGTGCTGGTCGAACCTCAGGAAAAGGCATTGATGACCTCGCTAAGTCGTTACCCGGAAGTTGTAGAGCTCGCCGCAAACAATCGGGCGCCTCAGCATCTCGTGCATTTCCTTCGCGATCTCGCCAACGATTTCCATACCTATTACAACGCGCACGCATTCATCGTCGACGATGTGGCGCTCCGAAATGCGCGCCTCTATCTTGTTGCGGCGACGCAGGTTGTTATCGCTAACGGGCTTGGCATCCTGGGCGTTTCTGCGCCGGAGAAGATGTAGTGGCCAAACGCAAGAGACGTCGCGTCAATCGCAAGACGAATTCGGAGTACCCACCGTTTGTCTGGATGCTCTTCGGTTTAGCCATCGGCCTGTCCGTCGCGTTTGCCGTCTACATGAATGGCAAGGAGCCGGCTGCGGTTGCACAGAATGCGGCACCACAGCCGGCCAGTCTGCAAAGCGCAATTGACCACAACGATGAAACGGTCGTCGTGCCTGAGGTGGACGAGAAAGCGGACGACAAGCGCTTTACGTTCTACGACATACTGCCTAATTTCGAGATGGTCACGCCGGATATAACTCCCACTATCGAGGCTGACGCCGTTCCACAGGCCATCGAGGAACCAGGGGTCTATGTCCTGCAAGCGGGATCGTTCTCTACCAACAAGGATGCGGACCGACGCCGCGCCGAACTCGCACTGCACGGTATCGAATCGCACATTCAACGTGTAAAGGTCAATGATCGCGACTATCACCGCGTTTACATAGGTCCCACCGACGATCTCGACGAACTGAACTTGCTGCGCAGTCGCCTGCGCGCCGCGCAAATCGACGTCTTCCGGATCCGCCTTAGTGACTAATGCTATAAGACACGCCCGGATGGTTACCGCGGTTCTCGCGGCACTATTGTTAGCGGCATGTACGACGACTCCCACGTCGCAAGCACCGCCTGAAACGGAAACCCGCGCCGCAGAGCCTCCAGCGCCTCCGCAAGCACCACCCGCACCGGAAGTTCCGGAAAAATCCGATTTGCGCATCCGTATCGCGTCGGTTGGCGATATGATGATCGGCACCGACTATCCGCAAAACCACCTTCCTGACGACGACGGCCTGGGCTTTCTTGCAGATGTAGCTCCGTTTCTATCCGCTGCCGATATCGCCTTTGGCAACCTGGAGGGCGTGCTGCTCGATGGTGGCGAACCGGGCAAGAAATGCAGCAACCCGGCAGCCTGCTACCTCTTCCGGTCGCCGACACGATATGCCAATCACTATCGTGCCGCCGGTTTCGACGTGCTGAGCCTCGCCAACAACCATGCTCGCGACTTTGGTGAAGAGGGCCGCAGCAGCAGCATGCTGGCCATCGCGGCGGCAGGTATGCATCACTCCGGACGCGTCGATGATTTTGCAAGCCTTGAGGTAAACGGCCTGCGCGTAGCCGTGCTCGCTTACGCCGTTACCAAGAACTCGAATATGCTGCTCGACTATGAACTCGCGTTCGAGACGGTTGCTGAGTTTGCTGCCTCGCACGATATCGTGGTCGTTTCTTTTCATGGCGGTGCAGAAGGCGCTGATGCAACTCATGTGCCGTTTGCCGAGGAGGAATACTACGGTGAACCGCGCGGCGACATCGTCTGGTTCGCCCGCGGTGTGATAGACGCGGGGGCCGACCTGGTAATCGGCCATGGCCCGCACGTAGTGCGCGGCATGGAACGTTATAAAGGCCGCCTGATCGCCTACAGTCTCGGCAACTTCGCCACCTATTACGGCATTAGCGTGGCGGGCATCAAGGGCATTGCACCGATACTGACAACGACGCTCGATGGTTACGGCGCGTTCGTCGATGGCGAAATCGTATCGACCATTCAGCTGCGTCCGGCCGGTCCCAGCGTCGACCCGAGGAATCGCGCGCTCGACCTTATGCGCGTCCTGAGTAAAGAAGATTTCGGCGAGTCGGGTCTTACGTTTTACCCGGACGGCAAGATTCTTCCCGCCAACCGACCGCCGGTGGAACCGCATTTCCTGCAGTCCAGGGAAGACTGACCCGACTACCGTCTTTCGTGTTTCCGGCGGCGAGCGCGGGGTTTTCTCACAAAGCGAGTTTGCGCACCTCGGTCCCGCTTGACGGGAGCACTGTCCGAGCGACTGAGAATTCCCCGAGATCGGCGCCGTACAAACCTACTGGTATCGAGCGGCGAGTCAGTCGTCGGAACCGACCGACTTGAAATCGACGCCCAGCGCGCGGAGTTTTCGATACAGGTGTGTTCTTTCCATACCTACGCGTTTCGCAAGTTGCCCGACCTTGCCATCGCACAGCACCAATTGTTGCTGCAAGTAAGCTCGCTCAAACTGCTCGCGCGCTTCTCGCAAAGGCAGTGCCAGCAGGTCCTGTTTAACAAGTGGTTCGTCGACCGGCGCCGAGGCACTGATCTCCTCCTCCACCTCTCGCAATCCGATGTCTTCACCACGGCCCGACAGCAACAGGCGCCGCACCAGGTTCTTCAACTCCCGGACGTTATCCGGCCATGGGTAGTTTCGCAGGCGGTTTTGCGCGGCGACGCTGAAACGCCTGAACGTCAGACCTTCCGAGTCAACCAGCTTGTCAACGTAGTAGGTCAGCAACTCAGGGACATCTTCGGCGTACTCGCGCAATGGCGGGACGCGTATGCTCAGTTCGCTGAGCTGGGAAACCAGGTCCCTGCGCAGTTCGCCGGTTTCAATTTTAGCCTCATAGTCTGCGCCCACCGTTGCAACTACCCGCGCATCGACTTTGATTGGTTTTGAGCCGCCAACGCGAGTAAAGCGTCCGTCCTCGAGCACGCCGAACAAGATCCTCTGTGCTTTCTCGCTTAGATCGGCAAGTTCATCAATAACCAGGGTCCCCCCGGATGCGCGTTCAAAGGCGCCCGCGACTACCTCGCCGCCGTGTTCGCTGCCGAGCAACTGCTCTTCGTAGTTCGCATCGGTCACCGAAGCCGCGGTTAACGTCGTCAATGGCTCATCAGCCCTTCGACTCAGCGCATGCATGTAACGCGCGAATGCGCCGCGACCAGTGCCAGGCTCGCCACTCATCAGCACGGTGCCATCGTGCCGCGCATACTGCTGCACGCGCTCACGCAATCCTTGCATCAGGGCACTGCGCCCGGCCGGTGCCAGCAGGGATGGCAGCAGGCTACGAGCAGTTTTTGCCTGTTTGCCCGCCGATTCCAACGCTGCTTCAACCGTCCGCAACAACTTGGCGAGTGACAGTGGTTTCTCGACAAAATCGAAAGCACCGAGACGAGTAGCCTCCACCGCCGCATCAACGGTTCCATGACCAGACATGATGACAACAGGACAAGTCATGTCGCCGCTATCAGACCATTCTCGAAGCAAAGATATGCCGTCGGTGTCGGGCATCCAGATGTCGAGCAGGATCAGGTCGAATTTTTGCTTCTCGCGAGCCGCACGCGCTTCTGCAGCATCGGCCGCAACGGCGACGCCGTAATTCTCGTCCGAAAGAATGTCTTTGATCAGGGCCCTGATATCAGCCTCGTCATCGACAACCAGTACATGAGGACTCCTCATGCGTTCTCCCTCCTCTTGTCCGCACGCCTTGGTGCGTTTGCGATCATCTTCTCACGTGCCGCATCATCTACGGGCAGTCTTATGCTGATCATAGCTCCACCCTCTTTCTGATTGCTCGCACGGATTGTGCCTACGTGCTCTTCAACCAGCTTCTTGACTATCGCCAGGCCAAGGCCTGTCCCCTTGGGTTTGGTGGTGACATACGGATCGAAGATCTGATTAACCGACCCCATGCTGAATCCGGGACCATTGTCTTCAACCTTGATCTGAATCATGTCGACATCATCAATTTCGGCGGCACTGACGTGCACGTCAATACGCCCGCCAGTGGCGCCTTCAAGGGCTTCCACGGAATTGCGAATGAGGTTGTGCAGCATTTGGCGCACCCGCCCCATGTCCGCCTCGATAAATGGCATCGTGGGATCCGTAGTCAGCACGATTTCCACATCACTCTCCTGTGCCCGGTAGAGGTCCACGATCTCATGGGCCAGCTTGTCGATGTCGAACAGGTTGAAGTCCATGTCCGGCGCTCGCGCATAGTCGCTGAACGCATTGACCATTTCTTTCATAGCCTCGACCTGGTGCACGATGGTGTGCGTGGCGCGGTCGAGGACCTGCGCCTCCTCTTCCGGCATCGTATGCAAGTATTTGCGGCGCATACGCTCCGCTGACAGCTGGATCGGTGTCAACGGATTCTTGATCTCATGGGCCAACCGGCGTGCAACCTCACCCCATGCCGCGTCACGTTGTGCCTGAAGTAGTCCCGTAATGTCGTCAAAGACGATGACGTAGCCTGCCGCATGACTCTCGTCACCGGGCAACGTGGTACACGCACAGGTCAGGACGCGCCGGCCGACGTCGCCCCGTAACACGACCTGTTCGCGCCAGTCCGTTTCTCCGGCATCAAGATGCACACACGCGAGATCGACAAATTGACCGAGCAACGCGGTTTCTTCAGCGACCTTCAACAACGACTCCCCGCGACGATGCTCCAACTCTACGCCGAGTATCGAGCTTGCTGCCTGGTTTGCGGTGCGAATAGTGAGGTCAGTTTCCAACGCGAGTACGCCCGTCGACAGGCGCGCCAGAATGACTTCCAGGTTGGTGCGCTCCGCCTCAACCAGCGCCTGGCTCAGGCTTGCTTCCCGTCGCGCCGTGGCAAGGCGCTGCGTCATGTCATTAAACGAGCTGATCAGAAATCCGATTTCATCGCGTGTCGGGGTCGGCAGGCGAGTGTCAAAATCACCCATCGCCACTGCACGCGTACCAGCCACCAGGTCCTGGATCGGCGCCACCAGTCGCCGCGACAATACAAACGCACCGTAGATTGCGGCCAACAGGCTGAGCAGGAGCACAAACGCCAGCGTCAGCGATAGCAAATCCTTCAGGTCTTCGCGGAAGAACACCAGTTGCTGGTATTCCTGGTATGACTTTTCAACGCTGTTGATCATGCGTCCGAGTCGTTCTGCCACCGGATAGTGAGCCTGCACGACACGGGCCTGCTGTCCGCGTCCACCCTGGTAGCGGAATACGACGGCTGTTCTGACTTCGACGCTGCCACTGCCGTAAGACTCAAGGCTGACAAACGGCCGGTCTTGCTGCATCTGCAGGACGACTTCCTCGGTCAGCGGTTTTGGCAATATCGCACTCGAACTGTCGGAGCTGGTCGCGAGTACGGTGTTGTTGTCACCGTACAACGTCATCTCGCTGGCGCCGGCCTCCCGACGCAGCATGCTGAGTTCGAAAATGATCTGTCGATCGCTGACCTGTTCCAGCCGCTGGGCCACCTGCTGCGTCGCGAACAGGTTTTGTCGTTTTTGCATTTCCAGGGCAGCACGACTGAGCGTCAGCGCATTCTCGAGACCTTCTTCAACCTGCACGTTGAACCAGCTGTCGATGCCCCGGTTGATGAACTGCATGGAAAAATAGAACACGACCAGCAGCGGCAGCACCGCGAGACCGACAAACATGCCGACCATGCGTGCCTTTAGTTTTGCGCCAGGTACATTCTGCCGATAGTCGCGCAATAGGCGGGCAAGATTGCCAATGAGCAGGGCAATCAGCAGTACGCCACCGGCGATATTGATTGCCAGAATTAAATCTTGCAGACGATCGAAGTCGTCGGATTTCTGGACGGTCTGTGTGAGAAGAAATAGCGCCGCCAGTGCAAGGCTGACCCCTGAGGCCGCCATCAAAATATACAGGGCTCGTTTTAGCGCTCGAGCGACCATTCAAACCATTCGCTTTGCAGCTGCCACTGACCCCGCCAGAAAAATAGCAAGCGCAATGTCGCAGGGTATTGCTGGGTATTCAGGTTTGCGCGAAGCCGGATACGATAATCTCGATCGGGTTCCAATAAAGCATCATCAATGACAGGCAGCCCCTGGACACGACCAAGGCTGTTCAGTGCGGAATACAGCGTTGCGAAAGAATCCTGCTCACCGCTGTTCAGGTTCTTGACGATGTAGCGTTCGCTTAGCGGACGATATTCGAGCTCGTAACGCACAGCGAGTTCCGCCTCGGTGGCATCGGTCATCCAGCGACGCTCACGGATGACCTCCATCTGCAACTCGATGGTAAGCGTTACACCGCTCTCGAGCGCCCCCAGCGCCTCGCTACTCAGAACCAGCTGCAGGCGTGCGTCCAGCGTGTACACGCCATCGCTGATTTCGGTGGATGCCGAACGGACCTCGAAGTAGCCCTCACGCTGGACATCGTCCTGCGCCAGCCCGGTGCCAATCGCGAGCACGGCGAGAAACGCCATGACAACAGGCATGGCGAGCAACCGGCGGCGAATAAGGGGGGTAATGGGCATCGTTGTTTTCAGGAAACCTTCTTTTCCAGGCATGCGTAGTAGAAACCGTCGAGTCCCGCCGTTCCGGGCAGGATCTGGTATCCGCAGGCCTTCCTCCGCATTAGATCGCGGACGTTGTTATTTGGCAACACGTCATCTTCCACCGCATCATCGTGATGCTCCAGGAATCGGCCTGCGACAACGTCATTTTCTGACGCCAACGTGGAACAGGTCGCGTACAGCAAGCGTCCGCCCGGCGCCAGCAGCGGCCACAACGCCTCTAGCAGCTCACTCTGCAGACGGCTCAGGGCCTCGATATCGCTGGCGCGGCGCAACAATTTGATGTCGGGATGGCGCCGAATAACACCGCTGGCCGAGCACGGGGCATCCAGCAGGATGCCGTCGAAGGGCTCACCATTCCACCACTCATGAGGTTTCGATGCGTCGGCGGCGATTATGGTTGCATTGCAACCCAGCCTTTCGAGGTTTTGTTGAATGCTGTCGATGCGCGAGGAATCACGCTCTACCGCGGTCAGGGCAATGTCGTCACCCCCGATTTCCAGCAGGTGGCCGCTTTTGCCGCCGGGCGCGGCACAGGCATCGAGAATCGCGCCGCGCTTGTGGCCAAGCAGCCAGCGCGCCGCGATCTGCGCAGCGGCATCCTGCACGGAGGCGGCACCGTCGGCAAAGCCAGGCAGCGACTCAACGGGGCACGGTTCCGCCAGCCGTAACGCATCCGGCACGCCTTCCAGCGTATCGGCGCGGATCCCGACAGCCTCGAGTTTCTCTTGATACTCATCCGCACTGTTCATCGACGAGTTCGCCCGCAGCCACATCGGCGCACGGGCGTCATCTGCGGCCAGTATTGCTTCCCAGTCATCCGGCCAGTCTCTTTTCAGCGCTTCGATGAACCATTGCGGGTGATTCCAGCGCACCTCCTCGAGCTCGCAGGCGGAATCAGCGATATGCTCGCGCTGAAAGCGTCGCAGACATGCATTGACGAGGCCGGCGAGTTTAGGACGTCTAAGCAGGCGTGCAGCCTCGACCGTTTGCGAAACCGCTGCGTGGTCGGGGATCCGGGTGTCGTTGATCTGGTACAGACCGACGGCCAGCAATGCGTTGACGATGCGGTCCTTCTTTTTAAGCGGTCGCCCGAGCAACAGCCCTATCCAGTGTTGCAGCTGCCAGTGATGGCGCAGGGAGCCGTAGCAAAGCATGCGCAATAACGCGCGATCATCAGCCGGCACACGACTCTCGACGCCTGTTATCGCAGCGTCAAGCGACTGGCCTTTCGCCGTCACGGCGTGCAGGACTTCCGCGGCGGCAGCACGCACTATTGCACCCGAATTTGCCACCGCCCGGGCCGACTAGCCGAGCACTCGACCGACAAGGTCGAGCTGATCGGAAAACTCCCGGGCCGCAATGCGCCGCTTGCCGGGCAGCTGCAGCTCGAGGAGGCTTAACGCGTCGGAACCACAGGCGACAACGACGCCCTGATGATCGCTCGAGAGCACGGTGCCGGGCCTGGCTTCAGCGCCCGGAACACGCGCTGCGCGCCAGCACTTGATGCGTAGCGGGTCACCATCTTTGGCGTCGACGGGGGAGGCGAAAAAGAACGCGCCGGGAACGGGGTTATACGCCCGCACCATACGCTGCAGTTCGTCAGCACTACGCGACCAGTCAAGCTGCGCGTCGTGTTTTTGTACCTTCCCCGCGTAACAGGTCGCCGCTTCGTCCTGTGTTACAGGTGCAATTCGTTTCTCGAGTATGTCGTCGAGGTTTGCCGCCAGCAGTTCGCCACCGAGAGTGGCCAGGCGATCATGCAGCGAGCCGGCCGTTTCATCATCGGCAATGACAAGAGGCGCCGACAGGTATACCGGACCACAGTCGAGACCGGCGGTCATGGACATCAGGCTGATTCCGCTGCTCTTGTCACCCGCGAGGATTGCCGCCTGAATCGGCGCCGCCCCGCGCCAGCGGGGTAACAGGGAGGCATGCACGTTGATGCATCCCTGGGCGGGGATGTCCAGTACTTCCTGCGGCAGGATCAGGCCATAAGCGGCAACAATCATGGCGTCCGGTTTCAGTGCAGCCAGTTCGGCCTGAACATCGGTATCGCGCAGAGAATTCGGCTGCATTACCGGAATTCCGTGCTCCTCGGCAAAACGCTTTACGGGGCTCGCTGTCATGCGTTTCCCGCGACCCGAGGGCCGGTCGGGCTGGGTAAGGACAAGGATGGGCTTCACGCCGGAATCAACCAACGCCGCCAGCGAAACACGCGCGAATTCCGGCGTGCCGGCGAATATCACCCTGGCGTTTTTCATAGTGACCGTGTTAGCTGCGCCTCCGGCGAAATCGCTTACGCGACGACGGCGGCGGACTGATGGCGGCGTTCTTTGAGCAGCTTCTTGCGAATACGCTGGCGTTTCGCCTCGGAGATGTAGTCGACGAACAACTTGCCCTCGAGGTGATCCATCTCATGCTGTATGCAAACTGCGAGCAGACCTTCGGCCTCCATTTCCTGCGATTCCCCCTGCCGGTCCTGGAATCGAACGCGGATATGTTGCGCACGTTCGACCTCTTCGTAATAGCCCGGCACGGACAGGCAGCCCTCGTCGCTGACTATCACGCCGTCTTTTTCGAGAATTTCCGGGTTGATAAGCACGTGCGGCTCTGACCTGTCGCTGCTGACGTCAGCGACCAGCAGCCGACGATGCACGTCCACCTGCGTGGCGGCCAAACCGATACCGGGCGCGGCGTACATTGTCTCGAACATGTCGTCGATTAACGCGCGCAGGCGATCGTCGACCGCCTCGACCGGGGCCGCTTTCGTCCTGAGACGGGGATCAGGGAATTCTAGAATATTGAGTTTCGCCATAATTTCTTGAAAGCTATTCTGGTGACCGTACCTGCAAAATCAAGCCGTTAAAACATAATGAATCAGCAGTTATTTCGTGTGAACTGCCACGAGAGCCACCTAAATGTTTGACTTTATTGAATAAGATGTCAGACAATGCCGCCTGAAAAACACCCTTCTGGACCGTCTTCTGGGCCGGAAATGTGACGTAATTAGCAGCCTGAGCTTGACCGGACGGACATAGTATAGCAATGCCTGGTTAGCGCAGGCTTAAACCTATCAGATTGGAGCACCCGCGAATTATGTCTCTCAGCAATATTTGCCTGAAAAACAGTTACCGGCTTACCGTTATCACGCTGGCCGTAACCCTGGCCGGATGCTCTTTGAATCCGTTTTCGAATGACGACGAGCCGCGCCAGTCTGCGCCGGTTACAACGTCATCGCAGTCATCGGGGAGCGCATCAACCTCGATAGAGCCAACGCAAAGCAGCGCAACGGCTCAGCCTGTTTACAACGAACCCGCGCTGCAGCGTATCAACGAGCCGGTACCGCTGGCCGATGGACATCCGAACGAGTACGTCGTTCAGGTTGGCGACACGCTCTGGGATATCTCGGCCAGGTTCCTGAAGGACCCGTGGTTCTGGCCCGAAATCTGGTACGTCAATCCGGACATCGTCAACCCGCACCTCATCTATCCCGGTGACGTGCTGGGACTCGTCTACATTGACGGTCAGCCGCGCATCACCAATGTACGTGGCTCAGCTTATCGGCTTTCGCCGCAGGCCCGGGTGACGCCGCTTTCCGAAACCATCAACAGCATTCCTTACGAAGCGGTTGCTGCGTTTCTCAGTTCCGGCGTGATCCTCGAAAAGGACGAGGCTGATGCTCTTCCTTACATTGTCGATATACGGGGCGAACACCTTGTTGCGGCTGCCGGTAACGAAGTCTACGTGCGCGGTTTGTTAGACGACATGCCGGGGACGCGCTATAACGTTGTCCACGTCGGTGACCCGCTGACGGACCCTGATGATAACCGCCTGATCGGTTACCAGGGCCTCCTGGTTGGCGAAGGACGGCTGTCTCGTGGTGGGGACCCGGCAGCCGTCGCACTAACCGATACGGCTCGTGAGACGCTGAAGGGCGATCGACTGATCCCTGACACTGTCGACATTCCGCTCAACTTTTTCCCGCGGTCACCGAGCGGCCAGGTTGAAGGGCGGATTATCTCGGTGGTTGGTGGCGTTACGCAGATCGGCCAGTACCAGGTGGTTGCAATCAATCGCGGCACAAACAACGGTCTGTCCGTTGGTGACGTGCTTTCTGTTTTCCAGACCGGTGAAGTTGTCAAAGACCGGATCAAAGGCGGCACCGTGAAACTGCCAGACGAGAAAGCCGGTACGGTCATGATCTTCAAGACATTTGATCGCATTAGCTATGGCCTCGTTATGGAAGCCACGCAGGCGCTTCATATTCTGGACACGGTCAGAAACCCCAACTGACCGAAACTTTAGCAAACAAGAAACGGCGCCTTTATGGCGCCGTTTTTTTACGCCGAATAGTCGCAATTCATGCAGTTTTGGTCGCGGGCCGGTACGTGTTTGGCGGTATCATCATAGCGACGATCGTTCCGGGCCCACCCACTCATGGATAGTAATTCCCGCGCATGGTTAATTCTCGCGCATGCATACCTCAATCTTGATGAGTTTCTGGAACTCAGCTCCAGATACGGCGAGGCTTCAGAGATTGCAGCGCGTTCTGCCAGCGCATTGCAGGAAGCAGGCCTGTCCCAGGAAAAAGTAGCCGCGATCACGTCTCCCGATGAAGGCCGCCTGGGTGAAGCACTTGCCTGGCTGGATCATGACTCCCATCACCTGCTTACTTACGGCGACGACGCCTATCCGGAAATACTCACTCAGATTCCTGGCCCGCCACTGCTGCTGTTCGTGAACGGCGATGTTGATTCCCTGCACCTGCCGTCGCTGGCTATAGTCGGCAGTCGCAATCCGAC
>Ga0316201_10000703_pt1 | contig 20284 bp, 16 predicted proteins | sample CS6wburrow_MG_FD_204516 | JGI IMG/M metagenome (GOLD analysis project Ga0316201, IMG submission 204516) | Coastal sediment microbial communities from Delaware Bay, Delaware, United States - CS-6 worm burrow | ecosystem: Environmental > Aquatic > Marine > Coastal > Sediment | place: USA... | reverse complement strand
AACTCACCCTTCGCCGGTCGCGACGGCAAATACCTGACCAGCAGACAACTGCGCGAGCGGCTGCAGCGCGAGGCGAGCCATAACGTGGCCCTGAAAGTGGAAGACACGGAAAACCCTGAGCGCTTCTAAATATCCGGCCGCGGCGAACTGCACCTTTCCATTCTGATCGAAACCATGCGCCGTGAAGGCTACGAGTTGGCCATTTCGAGGCCGGAAGTGATCATCCACGAAACCGACCACGGTAAGGAAGAACCGTATGAGCAACTCGTGGTCGACCTGGTCAGCGACTACCAGGGCTCTGTCATGGAACGCCTCGGGGAGCGCCGGGGTGAACTGCAGAACATGCAGCTGGACGGCAAAGGGCGCGTGCGGCTGGACTACCAGATACCGGCTCGCGGCCTGATCGGATTCCAGTCTGAATTCAGGACATTGACCGCAGGAACCGGCCTGATGTTCCATGTATTCGACCACTATGGACCCCACCAACCCGGCGACATTTCACGCCGCAACAACGGCGTGCTGATCTCCAACGGTACCGGTAAGGCGCTGGCTTATGCCCTGTTCAACCTGCAGGACCGCGGCAGGATGATTATCGAGCCGGGTGTTGACGTCTACGAGGGCCAGATCATTGGGGTCCATAGCCGCGCCAACGACCTGACTGTGAATCCTTTGAAAGGCAAGCAACTGACAAACGTGCGCACCGTGCTGAAAGACGACGCCGTGCAGTTGGCCTCACCGATGAAATTGACGCTGGAACAGGCCCTGGAGTTTATCGAAGACGATGAACTGGTGGAAGTGACCCCGAAAGCGATCAGAATTCGCAAGACCCACCTGCTGGAACATGAGCGCAAGCGGGCCGGCCGCCAAAAGGCAGAAGATTGACGGCCAGTTTCCTCCGGCACAATTCAATGTGCTAACTTGACCGTTTCCTGAAAGGAAACACATCGCAGTGACAGAACAAAATCCGACTCGCGCATTACCCGGTAAATTTGTTCTGGCTGTAACTATTGGCGGCGTCATTGGCCTGGGAATACTGCGCGGCCCTGGCTATATCGCCGAGTTCGTTCCGGATCCGCTTTTTTATCTTGCGCTGTGGCTGCTTGGTGGACTGTTCGTTTTGCTGAGCACCGCTGTCGTTGCCGAATTGATTGGCATGACGCCGCGCTCCGGCGGCACCTATGCGCTCATTCGACGGGCTTTTGGTCCGTATCCCGGCTTCGTTATCGGCTGGGTTGACTGGCTGAGCTTCGTGGCGGATATCGCCCTGAAGGCCGTAGTCATCATGGAGTTCGTGGCGATTCTTTTTCCTGAAGCAGCCCACTGGCATATGGAGATGGCAATCGTGGTGACCACGGCATTCGCGGCACTTCAGCTTCGCGGCATTGCTCTGAGCGCCTTCATTCAACAGTCTGCGACAACAGCCATCGCATTGGTCATCATCGTTCTGGCGCTGTTGTTATTTTTTGTATCCCCGTCCGACACCAACGGCGGGCGGTCGAGTCTCACCAACACCACCCCGGGCGATTGGAGCCTGGTGATTGCGACCATCATATTCACATACGATGGTTGGCTGTTCGCTTCTTATTTCAGCGGCGAAATCAAGGGGGGCGCCGGTGCTGTAGCGCGGTCCTGCATCAAGGGGGTCATCATCGTGATCGCCCTGTACATGTTGATCAATACCGCGTTGGTCAATAGCGTGGGGCTGGCAGCCCTCGCGGGCAGTGAGCTTGCGCTGGCGCAGGCGCTTGAACTTGTCATTTCTCCAACGGCTGGCAGCATTGTGGTGGTAGCAGCAATCCTGATACTGCTGAGCCATCAGAACCTGGCGTACATGGGTGGGCCGCGAATTCTCCAGGCGCTGGCCGTGGATGGTTTTGCCACCAAGCGTGCACAGCAGGTTGGGAAAGGCGGGAACCCGGTGTTCGCGGTGTTGATCACATGGATTCTCTCCGTCGGCCTGATCTGCCTGGGCGGATTCGAATTCCTGTTGCTGCTTTCCGTCTTTTTTTATATACCTCTTTACCTGGCGGTTATCGTTGGCGTCATCATATTGCGCAAACGTGAACCTGGCAGCGACCGCCCGTATCGTGCGTGGGGTCATCCCTACAGTACGTTTTTCTGCCTGGCCGGATGGACCGTGATCACCCTGTTCCAGGCGTATGCTGAGAGAGAAACTGCACTATATGCTTTGGCGATGGTAGCCTTGTCCTGGCCCGTGTATTGGTATCTTTCCCGAAAGTGAGGTTTCGAACGATGCGATTTCTCAAAGCCGTGGCTCTTCTTCCGCTCTTTATCATTTCGGCTCCCATCGCCCTTGCGGCAACCGTCGATGACGCCAAACCCAATATCGTCCTGGTGCTGATGGACAATTTCGGTTATGGCGAAATCGGCGTTTATGGCGGAGGTGTAATGCGCGGAGCCGCAACCCCCAGGATCGACAGCATTGCAGCCGAAGGTTTCCAACTCACAAATTTCAACGTCGAAGCAGAGTGCACGCCTTCCCGCTCGGCTTTGATGACCGGCCGTTACGGAATTCGCACCCGGCAGCGGCCAGGCGGTCCGCCAAGGGGCGTTTGGTACGGGATCACAAAATGGGAAATCACCCTGGCCGAGATGTTGTCCGACTCTGGCTACGCGACGGCTATTTTCGGCAAGTGGCACCTGGGGGATACCGAGGGCCGTTATCCCACGGACCAGGGCTTCGATGAATGGATTGGAATCCCCAGGTCATCAGACCGGGCCTTCTGGCCGGACAGCAACAGCTTTACACCCGGCAGTCATCCAGATGCCGTTTTTACGCACGTGATGTCGTCGAAGCGGGGAGAAAAGCCCAAACAACTGGAAGTTTATGATCGAAAAAAGCGCACCACGATCGATCGCGACATCACCGACCAGGCCATTGATTTCATCAAGCGCAAAGCCAAATCCGGGCAGCCGTTTTTTACCTTTCTCTCCTACACGCAAACCCATGAACCGGTCGATCCCCACCCGGACTATTACGGCAAGACCGGCAACGGCAGTTTTGCGGACGTGCTGGCGCAGACCGATGCCTACGTGGGTGAACTCCTCGATACGATCGACCGGCTCGGATTGAAGGAAAACACCATCTTCATCTTCACCTCCGACAACGGCCGTGAAGGTGTGCCCAGGTCATTCGGATTTACCGGCCCCTGGCGAGGAGGCATGTTTTCACCCTATGAAGGTTCGCTGCGGGTTCCGTTCCTGGTCCGCTGGCCCGGGAAAATCCCCCCGAGACAGGTATCCAATGAAATCGTCCACCAGATCGATCTGTTTCCAACGCTGGCCAAAATCGTTGGCGCGGGGATTCCGGATGATCGAACCATGGACGGGGTCGACCAGTCCCAATTCCTGATGGGAAAGTCGGAAAAATCCGCCCGTGAGTCCGTCATCATTTACATCGGTAATGAGCTGTTCGGCGTGAAATGGCGTAACTGGAAACTGCTTTTGAAGGAAATGGACAAAGACATCTATGCGATCAGGACCATGGCTTATCCATCCGTCTACAACCTGTTGGTGGATCCTAAAGAGGAAGTACCTGAACTCAATTACCTGAACGATACCTGGGTGGATTTCCCCCTGTACCAGGTGCTGGAAGATCACCAGGCCTCGATAGCACAGGACCCCGGATCTCCGGATCCATGATGGGCTGCGCGCCGGGGTTTGCCCCGGAAGCGGTAATGTGCCTGGGCGCCCGGTATTTTAGAGGGTTTCTCCCATTGGAAATTATCGAAACTGGAGCTCACGCCCCAGCCAGGCCTCCATGCGCTGTTTCTCCCGGTTATTGATCCGGGAATCCGGCAGGATGACGTAACTGTCGGGAATTTCAGGACCGGTAACCATCGACACCGTCAGCAGGCGCCCGTCACGTACCAGCGTCAGATCCACCTGTTCGTCCTGTTCCAGTTTCAAAAATCGAGCCAGGTAGTTATCCGGCGCAACCCGAAAGCCATTGATGGCCAGCAGTTCATCGCCGGGTAAAACACCGGCCGCTGCCGCAGGGTAACCCCGCACAACGTATTCCGCGAACAATGAAGCAGCGGATTCCTGCCATTTGACGCCAATACCTGCTGATTCGTCCTCGCCATTGTCGTTCAATGGCGTACGTTGCAGATTCAGGCCGAACCAGGCGAGCGACTCATCAATGTGAGGGTCCGTGGTTGTCTGCAGCATTTCCTCCACCGTCTTGCGCACGGCGGGTCCAGCGACCGACTCCACCTGCTGCTCGAAAGCGCCCGGTGGATAGCCGGAAAGGCCCGATTCCCGAGGACCATATTGCGAGTACATCGCTCTCATCACCGTGTCCAGGCTATCCCGGCCATTGGTAGCCCGGCGGATCTCCATGTCGGTGACGAATCCGATAAGGCCGCCTTTGACGTAATAGGAAACCGTACTGTTGACCTTGTTGGGATCCTCTTTGTAATGCTTGATCCAGGTGTCGAAGGACGCCAGTTCCGCCGATCTGACGGTGCGGCCCGGCGTGGTTTCATACTTGCGCATCTCCTCGGCCAGGAGTTCGAAATAATCGCCAACATCGATCAAACCCGCACGAAACAGCAGCAGGTTGTCGTAATAACTGGTCAAGCCCTCGGCCAGCCAAAGTTCGCGTGTATGCACTTCGCCGGAGTAATCGTAATCGACCAGCGCCTGCGGCCGCATTCGACGGACATTCCAGGAATGGAAAAATTCGTGTGACACCAGCCCCAGCCACTTGATGTAGTCCGTTTTCCCGCGCATCTGCCAGGGGCTGCACATCATCACCGTGCTGTGGTCATGCTCCAGGCCGCCGAACTTATCCATGTACAGGTTCAGGAACAGGTAGCGCCGGTCGAACGGGTTCACGCCCCAGAAGTCCTGCTGGGCCCGTACGATCTCAGCCACGTCGTCGGCTGCTTTTTTACCATCCCAGAGAGGGTTTTCCCGCAGCATGACCAGCGAGTAAGGGTGGCGGTTCACATCAAAATCGTAAACGACTGGATTGCCTGCGAGTATCGGACTGTCGACCAGTTCATCGTAATTCACCGCTATGAACTCACCGTCAGTCCCTGTTTTCTCCAGCGAAGTCTGGATTGAACCCCAGCCCTCAGGCAATTGAATCCGGACAATTTGCGGCAGGCCGCTGGTCTGTTCGCTGTAGAGGAAAATCCCCGCCCCGTTCAGCAAGCCAAATTCCGCTTCGACCCAGCTTTCAGAGACGTTCCTGCGCCCGGCCCAGACGTCATATTCGACCGTAACGCGCCTGGCGCCGCCGGATTCGACCTGCCAGTGATGGGTAGACAGTTTTCTGATATTCAACGGCTTGCCGCCGGCGTCACTGGCCCTCAGCTTTTCCAGGTTGGTGGCAAAATCACGAATCAGGTAGGAACCGGGAGTCCACGAAGGAAGATACAGGTGCAGTGAATCTCCCTGCGCCTGGAAAACGGAACGGACCTGCACATATTGATTATTCCTGTCAGGAAAACCCAGTTCATGAGTGACAGACGCTGCATCAGCGGCGGGATCACCCGCCTGGGCAGGCACGACGGCAGGCCATTGGCAGGCCAGCAGGACAAGCGAGATCAACCAGCGTTTGAGCATGCCTTACCTCAACCCGCCTGGCGATGTTTCCTCACGATCAGCATCGCTATTTCCAGTGACTGCTCATAGTTGAGGCGGGGATCGACGGTCGATTTGTAATCCCGTTTGAGGTCTTCATCCGACAGATCACGCGCTCCTCCCGTGCACTCGGTGACGTTCTCACCGGTCAGTTCCAGGTGAACGCCACCCAACCGGGAATCGTTGTCCCGATGGATCTCGAATGCCAGGTCCATTTCACCCATGATTTTGCGGAACCGGCGGGTCTTGATGCCGTCACCAGTGGATTCGGTGTTGCCATGCATCGGATCGGCTATCCACAACACCGGGCTGCCGGTGTCCTGCACCGCTTTGATCAACGGTGGTAAATGCTGCTCGATCTTTGCTTCACCCATGCGGTGAATCAACACGATGCGCCCGGCCTCACGTCCCGGATTGAGTTTTTCCAACAGCGCGGCCAGCCAATCCTTGTCCATGCCCGGACCCACCTTGATCCCCAGAGGATTCCTGATACCTCGAAAATACTCGACATGCGCGCCGTCGAGATCCGCAGTCCGCATACCGATCCATGGGAAATGGGTCCCCAGGTTGAACCAACCCCACTGCCGCGGCACCTGGCGGGTTTGCGCCTGCTCATAGTGCAGGTGCAACGCTTCGTGCGAGGTGAAAAAATCCACCCGCTTGAGGCTGCCGACGTCGCGCCCGGTGATGGTTTCCATGAAGCGCAGCGACTGTCCCAGGCTTTCTGTAAGTTTATGGAATTCATCGGCAAGGGGGGAATGTTCCAGCCAACCGAGATCCCAGTATTCGGTGTGGTGCACATCCGCAAATCCGCCGTCAGCCAGCGAACGGACGAAATTCATCGTCATCGCCGAATACGCATGCGCCTTGAGTAAACGGTCGGGATCAGGAATTCGCGATGCTTCGGTGAATTCGAACGCGTTGACCAGGTCACCGCGGTAACTGGGCAGCGTGACACCGTCACGGGTTTCCAGGTCGGAAGACCGTGGCTTGGCGTACTGGCCGGCAAACCGGCCGATCCGAACCACCGGCATCTGCAGGCCATGCACCAGCGCCAGGCTCATCTGCAACAACACCTTCAGCCGGTTGGTGATCAGCGGCGAACAGACCTCCTCGAAACTTTCCGCGCAATCGCCGCCCTGCAGCACGAAGCGTTTGCCAGCCTGGGCTTCAGCGATCTGCTCGCGTAGCGACAGGATTTCCCAGGAGGTGACCAGCGGTGGCAGATCCGCCAGTTTCCGCAGCGCGCTATTGAGCGCCTCCGGATCCGGATAATTTGCCTGTTGAAGCGCTGGGAAATTCTGCCAGGACGCCGGCTTCCAGTCTGCTGCGAGATTGACTTCCTGCACCGGAACTGTAGACCCGGAACTTGCTGCACTATTCATTTGCGTCAAACCTTAGTTTTGTTAGCCGCTGCCACGACCCAGATAGTACCGATAGTGATGCCTGCATACCAGACGAATGTCCAGGCGGGCATGCTCAGGGCCAGGAAAGTCCACATGACCTCGGCACACTCGCCGGAACCCTGGAAAACTTCCGCCAGAACCCGCGAGAAGGGCATGGTGTCGAGCATGTAGTTCAGGCCCATGCCGCAATCGGGCACCAGTTCAGGCGGCAGGTTCTGTAACCAGAGGTGTCTGCCGGCAATACCCATGCCCGCGAGACCCGCCAGTGAAACCAGGCCGGCATAAACGAAGCGGCCGACTCGTGCCGGATTGTGTAGCGCCGCGACCAGGGCAATCGCCCCGATGCACATGAACGCGATGCGCTGAAAAACACAAAGCGGACACGGATCGACAAAGTCCATGTGCTGCTTGTACAGCGCGAAGCCCATTAATCCTGCGCATGCCAGGGCGACCAGTAAAAACCAGGCCCTGGGTTTGAAAATTACTGCCACATTCCGATCCTCTTAGTTTCTCATTCGCTCAATGAAAAGCTTCAGCCTCAGATAATAAAGACCCGGCTGATCAAGCCGGGTTCCTTTATAATAAAAAGTCCTTCAGTTCACGGACTCCAAGGCACGATAATGAGTGTAAATCCGCAAAATTACAAGGCTGCAGGCCGCTCCCCCATTCATGCCCCCACCGGATCTTCCATCAGCTGTGTCGGGTGGCACCAGGAGGCAGCGATGCGCATGCTGATGAACAACCTTGATCCGAATGTGGCGGAAAAACCGGATGAACTGATTGTCTATGGCGGCACCGGCAAGGCCGCACGCAACTGGGAATGCTATGACCGTATCATTCAAACCCTGACGAGACTGAAAAACGACGAAACGCTGTTGATCCAGAGCGGCAAGCCGGTGGGGGTTTTTCGAACTCATGACGAAGCGCCCCGCGTGCTGATTGCAAATTCGAACCTGGTGCCGCGCTGGGGCAACTGGGATGTATTCAGGGACCTGGAGGACAAGGGCCTGACGATGTATGGACAGATGACCGCCGGGTCGTGGATCTACATCGGTTCACAGGGCATCGTGCAGGGGACTTACGAAACGTTCGCTGAATGTGCGAATCAGCATTTTGGTGGCAGCATGGCAGGCAGGCTGGTGGTGACCGCCGGCCTGGGCGGTATGGGCGGCGCCCAACCCCTTGCGGTCACCATGAACGATGGCCTGTGCCTGGCCGTGGAGGTTGATCCCTGGCGTATTCAGCGGCGGGTAGACACCGGCTACTGCGATGTCATGTCCGACAACCTGGATGAAGCGCTGGAACTTCTTGACCGGGCGCAGGGCGGCTACTCGGTGGGCCTGCTGGGTAATATCGCTGAGGTTCTTCCCGAGATTGAACGGCGGGGCATCGTGCCCGACGTCATCACTGATCAGACGTCCGCACATGATCTCAGGTTTGGCTACATCCCTGCCGGCTATTCACTCGAAGCGGCTGACAACCTGCGCGAGTCTGATCCGGAAAAATACGATAACGAAGTACTCGATTCCATGGTCGTGCACGTGCAGGCCATCCTCGATCTGAAGAACAAGGGTTCGATCTGCTTTGACTATGGCAACAACCTGCGGGGACAGGTCGCTGACCACCGGAACATGCCGCAGGCTTTCGACTACCCGGGATTCGTACCGGCCTATATCCGCCCACTGTTCTGCAAGGGCGCCGGTCCCTTCAGATGGGCTGCGCTGAGCGGTGATCCTGCCGACATCAAGGCAACGGATGATGCCATCCTGGAGCTGTTCCCACACAAGGAAGCCCTGCACCGCTGGATCCACAAGGCACAGGAAAAGGTTCAGTTCCAGGGACTGCCTTCGCGAATATGCTGGCTGGAGTACGGTGAACGCGCGGAGGCTGGCCTTAAATTCAACTGGCTGGTCAAAAACGGAAAAGTGAGCGCTCCGCTGGTGATTGGTCGAGACCACCTGGATACCGGCTCGGTCGCTTCACCCAACCGCGAGACCGAGTCCATGCTGGACGGTTCGGATGCCATTGCCGATTGGCCCTTGTTGAACGCCATGCTGAATACGGCCTGCGGGGCCAGCTGGGTATCGATCCATCATGGCGGAGGTGTTGGCATCGGCTATTCGCTGCATGCCGGCATGGTGTGCGTTGCGGATGGCACGGAAACAGCAGACCGCAGACTGGAGCGGGTCCTGACGGCTGACCCGGGAACCGGTGTTATGAGGCACGCTGACGCCGGTTACGACATCGCCGTGGAAACCGCCGCGGAAAGAGGCGTCGACCTGCCCATGGTCAACGGCTGATGACATGATCCGGGTAAAGACACTGTATGCCGACCTGACCTCCAGCATGGCAACCCTGCGGGCTGGCCATGACGCCGTTGACCGTAGCCGGGAGCATGTCGTCGCTGCCCTCGGCGACGGGTTGGCGCACTACGGAATCAACACAGGCTTTGGCGTTCTCGCCAACAAGCGGATTGACAAAGAGCAACTGGCGGAACTGCAGCAAAACATCCTGCTGAGCCATGCCTGCGGAGTCGGTGATCCGGTTCCGGCCAATATCACGCGCCTGATGCTGCAATTGAAAATCCATGCACTGGGACTGGGCCAGTCCGGTATCTCGCGGTCCACGTTCAGGCAGTTGCTGGCCTTCGATGAGTCGGACCTGACCCCCTGGGTGCCCAGCCGCGGCAGTGTAGGCGCTTCCGGCGACCTGGCTCCGTTGGCGCATATGTGCCTGCCGTTGATTGGCCGCGGCGAAGTCTGGAACGAAACAGAGAGCGGCAAGATGGCTGCCGCAACCGCGATGGATCTGCGGGGCATCGAGGCGGTGCAACTGAAGGAAAAAGATGGCCTCGCGCTGATCAATGGCACCCAGCTGATGACCGCGTACGGCGCTTATGTGCTCGAGCGTGCCCTGGTGTTGCAAAAAGAAGCTGACATACTCGCTACGATGAGCCTGGAAGCGCTCCAGGGCAGCGCTGTCCCGTTTGACCCCCGCATTCACAACATACGCCCCCATCCGGGGCAAATCACGGTAGCAGGCAACGTACGGAAACTGTTGGCCGAAAGTGAAATCATGGATTCACACCGTGATTGCGGCCGCGTACAGGATCCTTACTGCCTGCGCTGCGTACCCCAGGTGCATGGCGCCAGCCGCGATGCGCTGGCGTTCGCGGTCAGTTCCATTGAAACAGAACTTAATTCTGTAACCGACAATCCGCTCGTGTTTGATGATGGCGACATCATCTCCGGTGGTAACTTTCATGGCCAGCCATTGGCGCTGGCGATGGATTTTGCCGCGATCGCGCTGGCGGAACTGGCCAGCATTTCTGAGCGGCGGACCTACCTCCTGCTGGAAGGGCATGACGGCTTGCCCAAGCTCCTGATGAAAGACACCGGGGTCAATTCCGGCTTCATGATGCCCCAGTACACAGCGGCGGCCCTGGTTTCGGAAAACAAGATTCTTTGCCACCCCGCCAGTGTTGACTCCATTCCCACCAGCATGGGCCAGGAAGATCATGTCAGCATGGGATCGATCAGCGCACTGAAACTGCTGTCCGTACTGCGTAACGTTGAACGGGTGCTCGCGGTCGAGTTCCTGACTGCTGCCCAGGCACTGGATTTCCGCGCCCCGCTGAAACCCGGCCGGGGCGTGTTGATCGCCCATGAGTTGCTGCGCAGCCAGATTTCGCATGCACAAAAAGATTACGAGGTGCGCAACGACCTGGACCTGTGCGCCAAAATTCTGCGGCGCGGTGAACTGGCCATGGGTGTTGAAGCCGGCATCGGATCACTGGCCTGATGCCGGTTCTGCTCAATATTTCGCAGCTTGCCAGCTGTCCCCCGGGCCATTCACAGCAAGACGCCGGCCTGATCAATAACGCTGCTGTTGCCTGGCGTGGCGACACGATCTGCTGGGTGGGACCGGAACCTGAGCTGCCGGCGGAATATGCGAATGAGCCGACCATCGACGGCGGCAACCGCCTGGTCATTCCCGGCCTGGTTGATTGCCATACCCACCTTTGCTTCGGGGGCTGGCGTGGCGATGAGTTCCAGTGGCGCATCGAAGGCGCCAGCTACCAGGACATCGCGGCTGGCGGAGGGGGTATTGCCAGTACCGTGGCGGCTACCCGTTCCACCAGCGCAGCCGAGCTGGAAAACAAAGCGGCAAAGGTACTCGACGCCATGCTGGCGTTGGGTGTGACAACCGTGGAGTGCAAGAGCGGCTACGGCCTCGATTACGACAACGAACTGAAACAGCTGGAGGTTTACCGGGAACTGGACCGGACCCATCCGGTAGACCTGGTAGCCACTTTTCTTGGAGCACATATCGTACCCCCCGAATACCGGGAAAAACGGGACGACTACATCCGCCTGCTGTGCAACGAACTCATCCCCAAGATCGCGGAACAGCGGCTGGCCCGGTTCTGCGACGTTTTTGTCGAGGCAGGCGCCTATTCCGTTGAAGAGGCGCGAAGGATACTGCAAACGGCGATAACACACGGGCTGCAGGCAAAAGTGCATGCAGACCAGCTTGCCGACGGCGGAGGTGCCCTGCTGGCCGCTGAACTGGGGGCCGTTTCCGCCGAACACCTGGAGTACATCAGTGACGCAGGTATTGCAGCCCTGGCCGCCAGCGCCACGGTTGCCGTCAGCCTGCCACTGGCGTCCCTGTACCTGGCTGAGCCTTACCTGCCAGCCAGGAAATTATTACAGGCCGGTGTGCCGGTTGCCGTGGCCACCGATTTCAACCCCGGATCAGCGCCGAGTTACCACTTGCCGCTGGCCATGACCCTGGCGTGTGTCAACCAGGGTATGACGCCGCAGGAAGTGCTCAATGGCGCCACCACGGTGGCGGCGCGGGCTGTCTCGCTGCAGCATAAAAAAGGATCACTGCTGGCTGGGTTCGACGCTGATCTTGCCATTATCGAGGCCCCAACGCTGAACCAGTGGCTCTATCATTTTGTTCCAAATGCCTGTGCCCAGGTATTGAAAGGCGGCGCGTGGATTTAACGGCCTTTACTTGATCTGGGTCTATATACGGGCAGGCCTTTTTCCTCTAAAATTACCTCTAAATGAAAATCATTCTCAATTAGAAGCTAAAGCATGACACTCAGAGAACTAAGCCCGGGCCAATCTGCCCGCATCGATGAAATTGACGCCAGGCAACCAGGCGTCGTGCGCCTGATGGTGCTTGGATTGATCGAAGGAGCAGAAGTGCAGTACGAGAACTCCGCGATCGGTGGTGATCCGATGGAAGTCTCAGTCCATGGGGCGGCCATCTCGATTCGCAAACAGCAGGCAGGCTGCTTCCGGATTTCTCCGATCACACAGAATGTCTGAAGTTCAAACGACCTACGTCCCGGTCGAAAACATCACTATCAACCGGCGGGCGTCCGCGACTATTGCGGTCATCGGCAACCCCAATTCCGGCAAAAGCACCCTGTTCAATCGCCTGACCGGCCTGCGCCAGACCACCGGCAATTACCCGGGCGTCACCGTCGAGAAGCACTCCGGCACCGTGCAACTGAACGACAGTGCACTGGAACTGGTGGACTTGCCCGGGATTTACTGCCTGGGTGGTTTTTCGGCGGATGAGCGGATCGCGGTCGATGTCATCCTCGGACGGGTTGCAGGCACGCCCAGCCCCGACGGGCTGCTGGTCGTGCTGGATGCAACTCACCTGTACCAGGGGCTCTACCTGCTTCAGCAGTTGATGGAAATGCAATTACCGATGGTCGTGGCCATGACGATGACCGACGTAGCGACATCCAGCGGCATCGACATCTCCATTGAAGTCCTGCAGCGCCACCTGGGCGGCATCAAGATCTATCCCGTGGTCGCAACCACCGGCCGGGGCCTGGATCATCTGAAAACAGCCCTGGAAACCATCACCGCAGCGGCCCACCCTGACATACCCGAGTCCTGGCCGGAATTGAGCAGTACCGCGAATGAACTGGCAAACCGCTGCGAGGGCCAGTTACCGAGGATCGACGTGATCCAGGCGCTGATCCACCCTGGCGGCAAACGAGCAGAACGGCTGGAACAACTCGTCGGCGGCGAAGTGATCGAAAGTGTCCGGGAAAACCTGTTTGGAGAAGAACCGCCACAAGCCTGCGAGGCGCGTCACCGCTACCGATGGGTGCATGGTGTTTTGCAGGAATCCCAGCATCAGGCACCGCTGATTGAACGTTTCGGAAGCCGTGGAATCAGGTGGCTGAATCAGCCGTGGCCCGCCACCGTGCTGTTTTTTGCGGTCATGGCGCTGGTGTTCCAGGCAGTATTTTCCTGGGCCACACCAATGATGGAAGCTATTGATCTGGGCGCCTCGTTTTTATCAGACCAGGTCAGCGGTGTTCTGCCGGCTGGCGCACTCTCCAGTTTCCTGACCGATGGCGTGATCGCCGGGGTTGGCAGCGTCATTATTTTTCTGCCGCAGATCCTGATCCTGTTCCTGTTCATCATCATTCTCGAAGATTCCGGCTTTCTGGCCAGGGCCGCGTTCCTGATGGACCGTGTCATGCGGACCGTGGGCCTGTCCGGCCAGTCCGTAATCCCGATGCTGTCGAGTTTCGCTTGCGCCGTGCCTGCGATCATGGCGACCAGGGTCATTCCCAACCGACGTGACCGCATCGCGACCATCCTGGCCGCGCCCTTCATGACATGCTCGGCCAGGCTGCCGGTTTATGCGTTGCTGATCGCCGCATTCGTCCCCGACCAATCCGTCGGCTGGTTCAACCTGCAGGGACTGGTCCTGCTGGGCCTCTACCTGCTGGGCATAGTCGGCGGCCTGGTCACCGCCTGGATCATGAAACGTTCGGCGCTGCGGGGACCCAAGCCACACTTCGCGCTGGCCCTGCCGGAATTTCGCCGGCCTAACCTGCAAACCGTGCTGATCAAGCTGTACGATCGCGCACGGATCTTTCTCAAGCGCGCCGGCACGGTCATCTTCGCCGTCGCCATCATTGTATGGGCGCTGGCATACTTTCCCCGTTCCGAAGTGATTCCTGCCGATCTCCAGGCGGCTGTCACGCAGGCCGAAGCAAATTACAACGGGGACCGGCTGGAGCAGGCCATCCTCAGGCTTGAGAACGAGGCCGCTGCCGCTCAGCTGGAACAGAGTTTTCTGGGCCGCGCCGGAAAAATGGTGGAACCGGTATTTCTGCCGCTGGGCTGGGATTGGCGGGTTTCCGCCGCGGTGATTGCCGGCTTTCCTGCTCGCGAGGTCGTTGTGGCGGTCATGGGGACCATCTACGCAGTGGGTGAGGAAGCCGAAGAAGCCAGCCTGACGGCCAAGCTCCGCTCAGCCAGCTGGCCGGACGGTAGCCCTATTTTCACGGTACCGATGGTACTTGGCCTGTTGTTGTTTTATGCCTGGTGCCTGCAGTGTGCCGCCACCATTGCAACCATCAGGCGGGAGACCAACAGCTGGCGCTGGCCGCTTTTTGCATGGACCTACATGACCGTGATCGGGTACACCGGCGCCCTGTTGATTTATCAATTGGGCAGCATGGCCTGAGAATTCTTCCGCCTCCCACCCGACAAAAAATGTCATTTTCATGACAGCCATAGTCACACCAGGCCTCTATCTGCTCTACTGATTTATCAGTAAAAAATCCTACATAACTGATATTCATAGAAATATTAAGATTCTTTCCAATATGGCATGTTTTATGCATGTACATGGTTGTACTACTGAATTATCGCCACCTGCAAATTGCGACAATTTGCGAACACCGCGCCTGGAGCGTTCAGGTAAGCACAAAAGAAGCATGCGGTACGTTTTTGAAAGTACCGGCGGAAATTCAGACAGCGCACAGTCAAATGATTGACTGAACAGGACAAGCGCCACAAGACACGGAGGCTTAAAGTACAACCATGAAAACTGCAATGATCAATCTATTCAAAGCGAGCCTGACAATGTTGGCCGGATGGACGGTCGCAGGATGGTTACTCCTACTCCTACTGGCGTCGCTGTCAATGATTTCTCAGAGTTAAACTTGTGCAAGGGGACACTAGCCCCGGGTTTCGGCCTGGGGTTTTTGTTTTACAATAGCGGGTAAGATGCCCGGCAAACGATTCATGGTCCTGTTAATCAGCCTGTCACTGTCGACAGCAGCATCCGCCGATGCCTGGTTGATGAGCATCCCCTACGCCCTGTCCTCCGAGCACGTGTACAAAGCCAGAATTGAACGGATCGATGGCGCAACAGTCACTGAAGCAGTCCGCTACTCTCTGAGCAGCGGCGAGCATACCGTTACAGTCAGCCCATTACTTGATATCGAATGGTCCCCCGACCTGGTTGAGAACCCGCATGAAAAGCGATTCAGCAAGGACCTGAAGTTGACAATAAAGCAAGGAAAAACATATCAGTTGGCGGTGAAAGTTGATATCGAAGCGAGCGTTGAATCTCAGCTGGATCAATCTTTCTGGTCTCCATTTGTATACGCGGTGCTGGAAGACTGATGGCGAACAGGGCACGTTCAGCATAAAAAAGGCGGCGCCCGGTGCGCCGCCTTTTCCATTTACCGGTTTAGAACTTTTACGGTCTGCTCACCGGGGCCCTAAGGGGCTGTTCTGGTCTCGGCGTTCTCCAGGCGTTCCACTGCGATAGTCTGTGCAGAGGAATCAACATCGAAGCGGTCGAGATTCATCACCTTGGTCCAGGCCCTGGCAAAATCAGAGATGAACTTCTGCTGGCCGTCGTTGGCCGCGTAGACCTCTGCGATGGCCCGCAGTTCGGCAGACGATCCAAACACCAGGTCAACCGGCGTGGCGCTCCACTTGAGTTCCATCGTCTTACGGTCACGCCCTTCATAAATGCCTGTCGCGGTCTCGGACCTGGTCCACTTGGTGGACATGTCGAGCAGGTTTACGAAGAAGTCGTTGCTCAGAGTGCCGGGACGATCGGTGAATACTCCAAGCTCGACATCGCCGGTATTGGCATCCAGCACTCGCATGCCGCCGACCAACACGGTCATCTCCGGTACCGTCAGGTCAAGCAGGTTGGCTTTATCGATCAACATATTGACCGGTGAGCGGAAGTTGCCCTCACCATAGAAGTTACGGAACCCGTCTGCCTTCGGCTCGAGCACTGCAAAGGATTCGACATCCGTTTGCTCCTGCGATGCGTCCATCCTGCCTGGAATGAAAGGTACCGCCAGGTTGTAGCCTGCGCTTCGTGCAGCCTGCTCTACCGCCGCGGAACCACCCAGCACAATCAGGTCGGCGAGCGACACACGCTTGCCACCTTTCTGGGCCTTGTTGAAGTCGGCCTGGATGCGTTCGAGAACCGCGAGCACCTTTTCCAGTTCCTCGGGGTTGTTGACCTCCCAGTCACGCTGAGGCGCCAGGCGCACGCGGGCGCCATTCGCGCCACCGCGCATGTCGGAACCCCGGAATGAGGCCGCCGATGCCCAGGCAGTACGAACCAACTCGGAAACGCTCAGCCCTGAATCCAGGATTTGAGCCTTCAGATCGGCGACGTCAATGGCGCTGACCAGTTCATGATCCAGCTGCGGAACCGGGTCCTGCCAGGACAGGATTTCCGCGGGCACTTCTGAACCGACGTAGCGGGAGCGTGGTCCCATGTCGCGATGGGTCAGTTTGAACCAGGCCTTGGCAAAGGCCAGTTCGAATTCCTCCGGATTGTCCAGGAACCGCCGGGAAATGTCACGGTAGCTCGGATCAACTTTCAACGAGAGGTCAGTGGTTAACATCACCGGTGGATTACGCTTACCTTCAACATGAGCGTCCGGCACCATGTTGGCCGCGCTTTCATCGCTGGGTATCCACTGGATCGCGCCTGCCGGGCTGCGGCTCTGCACCCAGTCAAAGGCGAACAGGTTCTGCAGATAGTTCATGCTCCACTGGGTAGGCGTGACTGTCCACGCACCCTCAAGGCCGCTGGTCACGGTATCCTCGGCATTGCCTTTGCCGCACTTGTTGGTCCAGCCAAAACCCTGTTCCTCGATGTCAGCGGCAGCGGGCTCCGGGCCGGTACAATCTTCCGGCTTGTGCGCACCATGCGTCTTGCCGAAGGTGTGGCCGCCAGCGATCAGGGCAACCGTCTCCTCGTCGTTCATCGCCATGCGGGCAAAAGTTTCCCGAATATCGTTGGCCGCCAGCTGGGGATCCGGATTGCCGTTAGGGCCTTCCGGATTGACGTAAATCAGGCCCATTTGCACCGCGGCCAGGGGGCGCTCCAACTTGCGATCGCCGCTAAAGCGTTCGTCTGCGAGCATTTTTTCTTCCGGGCCCCAGTAAACCAGGTCCGGCTCCCAGTCGTCGGTGCGCCCGCCGGCGAAGCCGAAGGTCTTGAACCCCATCGACTCCAATGAAACATTACCAGCCAGCACCATCAGGTCAGCCCAGGAAAGCCTGCTTCCGTACTTCTGCTTGACTGGCCACAACAGGCGACGCGCTTTATCCAGGTTGCCGTTGTCCGGCCAGCTGTTCAGCGGGTCAAATCGCTGCTGGCCTCCACCGGCGCCGCCACGGCCGTCGAGCGTGCGGTAGGTGCCGGCGCTATGCCATGCCATGCGGATGAAGAAGGGCCCATAGTTACCCCAGTCTGCAGGCCACCAGTCCTGTGAATCGGTCAATACGGCTTCAATGTCCTGTTTAACTTCACTGAGGTCCAGGGTGGCGAATTCCTTTGCGTAGTCGAAATCAGCACCCAGTGGATTAGAGTCCGGGCTATGCTGACGCAAAGGACTGAGGTCGACCTGCTCCGGCCACCAGAATTGATTTGATTTTGGCGTGCCTGCATCCATGCCGGCGGTTGATTCGGCTACCGCTGACAGTGGCACTGACATGGCCATCAGTAGAAATAATGCTCTCGTAAACATGGATTTTCTCCTTTCGGAATGAACTGGAATCATCGAGCTTTGATTACATCATAATAGCCGTGAAGTATCGAATTGAAATATTTAATAGCGAGTATAGATAACATAAATCAACCCCTTACGCTTTGTCGCAGATTGTAAGCAAAAAAAAGCCCGGAAAACCGGGCTTTTTCATCATTTGTGACGACAGGCATTATTCGACTTCGGCAAACTCATCCTGTTGTGGACGGTCTACCAGTTCGACGTAAGCCATGGGCGCTTTGTCGCCCGGACGGTAGCCGCATTTCATGATGCGCAGGTAACCACCCGGACGTTCCGCGTAACGCGGGCCCAGTTCGTTGAACAGCTTGGTGACCACGTCACGGTCACGCAGACGATCGAAGGCCTGGCGGCGGTGTGCCACGCTGTCCTCTTTCGCGAGCGTAATCAGGGGCTCAGCCACGCGCCGCAGTTCCTTTGCTTTAGGAACCGTCGTCTTGATGATTTCATGCTCGAACAGCGACGAAGCCATGTTGCGAAACATAGCCTTGCGATGAGAGCTGTTGCGATTCAGTTTTCTTCCGGATTTCAGGTGACGCATGGTCTTGTCCTTTGTCTATCTGTACTGGCCGTTCATTCAGCTCAGGCGTTAACCAGGCTTTCAGGCGGCCAGTTTTCCAATTTCATTCCCAGCGAGAGGTCATGTGACGCGAGAACGTCCTTGATCTCCGTGAGGGATTTCTTGCCGAGGTTCGGCGTCTTCAACAATTCAACTTCCGTACGCTGCACGAGATCACCGATGTACAGGATGCTTTCAGCCTTGAGGCAGTTGGCAGACCGCACAGTCAGCTCGAGATCGTCGATCGGGCGCAACAGCACAGGATCGATTTCATGTTCTTTCTCTTCGACTTCAACCGCCTGGCGTGCTTTGAAATCAACGAATACTGACAACTGGTCTGCCAGGATATTGGCGGCCAGTTTAACTGCGGCTTCGCAATCCATGGTCCCGTTGGTCTCGATGTCCAGGATCAGTTTATCCAGGTTGGTCCGCTGTTCAACACGGGCGGCATCTACCGAGTAAGCAACTTTCCTGACCGGGCAGAAAGACGCATCCAGCTGCAAGCGGCCGATCGGGCGAGATTCCTGCTCACCGATGTTCAGCTGCGTGGCAGGTTGATAGCCCACTCCGCGAGCTACCTTCAAGCGCATATTGACGCTACCGTCCTGGGTCAGGTTGCAGATGACGTGATCGGGATTAACGACTTCAATCGTGTGATCCACCTGGATATCTGCTGCGGTCACTGTTCCAGCGCCTGACTTGCTCAGCGTGAGCACAGCCTCTTCCCGCTCATGCATCCGCAGAGCGATTCCTTTGAGGTTCAACAGCACCTCGATGATGTCTTCCTGCAGACCTTCTACGGCGGTGTATTCATGCAGAACGCCATCCATTTCGACCTCGACTATGGCGCAGCCGGGTATAGACGACAACAAAACTCGCCGTAGCGCATTACCCAGCGTATGTCCGAAACCCCTTTCCAGCGGTTCCAGCGTAATTCGGGCGCGGTTGGGATTGACTTCATCAACTCCGACCGAACTGGGCTTCAGCATTTGATCAATAACACCCATCATAGGGATTGCCCTCGTAGACTAAAATTCTTTGAAACTTGCAAAAGCTGCGGAACTACCGCAGCACCAGGCCGTGTCGTGGGTCGTCAAACCCCTTACTTGGAGTACAGCTCCACGATCAGGCTTTCATTAATATCGGCAGACAACTCATCGCGATCCGGGTATGCCTTGAAAACGCCTTCCATTTTCTTCGGATCTACTTCGACCCACCCGGCCACCAGGTCCATTTCCTGGCTCAGCGTGATCGCTTCCTTCAGACGCAACTGGTTCCTGGATTTTTCCCGAACCGAAACGACATCTTCAGGCTTGACCTGGTAGGAAGGGATGTTCACTCCCTGACCGTTGACGAGAATGGCCTTGTGCGATACCAGCTGGCGAGCCTGCGCACGCGTCACGGCAAATCCCATGCGGTACACCACGTTATCCAGCCGGCTTTCCAGCAAACGCAACAGGTTTTCACCGGTGGCGCCTTTCTGCTGGGCTGCTGACTTGTAGTAATTGCGGAACTGACGCTCCAGCACGCCGTAAACCCGGCGAACTTTCTGCTTCTCACGCAACTGCAGGGCGTAATCTGACAAACGCATGCGACGTGATGATCCGTGCTGGCCCGGTGGCTGGTTCAGCTTGCATTTGGACTCGAGTCCACGTGCCGGGCTTTTCAGCTCCAGGTCAACACCTTCACGGCGTGCCAGTTTGCAGGTTGGTCCTATGTATCTTGCCATTCTGTTTGCTCCACTCAGACGCGACGTTTTTTGGGAGGCCGACATCCGTTATGCGGAATCGGCGTCACGTCAGTAATGTTGGTAATTTTGTA
>Ga0316201_10000702_pt1 | contig 20299 bp, 22 predicted proteins | sample CS6wburrow_MG_FD_204516 | JGI IMG/M metagenome (GOLD analysis project Ga0316201, IMG submission 204516) | Coastal sediment microbial communities from Delaware Bay, Delaware, United States - CS-6 worm burrow | ecosystem: Environmental > Aquatic > Marine > Coastal > Sediment | place: USA... | reverse complement strand
CCTGGCACGATCTTCACCTTGAGGCCCGCGTCCTTGCAGCTCTCGGTGATTCGGCGAATCGCGGATCCGGACGCGTTTGAAATCGTGATGAGCGCCTGCTTGGCGCCGTGCCGTTCTGCGACCCGCAACAGATCCTTGCTGGTGCCCTGAACCTTGATTCCGTGAATCACCGCGCCCTGCTTCACAGGGTCGTCATCGACGAACGCCACGGGGCGTATGCCGAGGTCGGGACGACGCGAGATCTCCTGCGCGATCAGGACCCCGCCCTGACCCGCGCCTACCAGCAAGGTCGGCACCCGGGGCTTCTTCTCGTGCTTGTGCTGCTTGGAAGCAAGCCGCTCGCCCAGCATCCTTCGAAGCGCCCGGACACCCGAGAGCCCGATGAAGGCCAAGACGAAATCGCCGAGCAAGACGCCGAGCGGAACGATGCCGTATCGCGCAAGCGGGAAGCGGTCGACCAGCAGCGGGCTCGCGAGCCGAAGAGCCACCAGCAAGGCCGTCGCCGAGGCAATCGCGGCGAAGATCCTGACCGCGTCGCGAAGGCTGATGTAGCGCCAGGAAAAGCGGGTGATCCCGAAGCCAGAAAGAAACGCGTACTGCAAGAGCACCACGTACGGCAGCACGATCATCAGCTGCTGAAACATCAGGCCCGGCACGTCCCAATCGAAACGGACGAGCATCGCGAGAAAGAACGCCAGCATCAGAACCGAGATGTCGATCAAGAACTGCGAAGTGCGGGTCCGAAGGCGGCTCATCGGGTTCGAGCCTCCAAGTTGGCTTCTCGGTACCAGTTCCAGAACTCCTTGACCCCCTGCTCGACGGTCACCGCGGGCTCGTAGCCGAGCAGCTCCTTTGCGCGTTCGATGTTGGCGTAGGTGTATTCGATGTCGGCGTCAGGCATCGGCTGGTCGCTCAGGTTCGAACGCTTGCCCGCTTCGTCCTCGATGAGCCGCACGAAATCGGCAAGAAGGATCGGCGTACCCCGGCCGAGATTGATCACTTCATAGCCCAGCGGTCGATCCGCTGCGGCGAGCACACCCAGGACGATGTCGTCAACGTACGTCCAGTCCCGGTGCATCTGGCCGTTGTTGTACAGGGGCACCTCGCTGCCCTCGAAGATGTTGTCCAACACCTTGTAGGCCATCATGTCCGGACGCCCGCGCCGGCCGTAGACGGTGAAGAATCGAAGCGCGGTGAAGTTCTGCCCGAACAGGTGAAAATACGAATAGCCGAGCAGCTCGGCGGCCCGTTTGCTCGCCGCGTAGGGAGCGAGAGGGCGGTCGGCGCGGTCGCTCTCGATGAAGGGAATCACCTTCGTCCGGCCGTAGACCGACGAGGTCGAAGCGAAGACGAAAGTAGGCTGCCCGTATCGCTTCGCAGCCTCGAGCAGGTTGAGTGTCCCTCCGAGGTTCACGTCCAGGTAGAGCTTCGGGTCTTCGATCGACGCCCGGACCCCGGCCATCGCGGCGAGGTGAATGATGGCGTCGAAGCGATGCTCGGCGAACAGGGAGTCAATCCCGGCCTCATCGCGAATGTCGGCCCGATGAAAGATGAACTTGCTGGGGTCGGGAGCCATCGCACGAACATCGTCCAGGTTCGCCTGCTTACGAGCTGGGTCGTAGTAGTCGTTGAGGTTGTCTACCCCGACGACGGTATCCCCGCGGCCGAGCAAGGCGGTCGCCGTGTTACTCCCGATGAAGCCAGCGGCCCCTGTCAGCAGGATCTTCTTCATCTCCCCCTCTTGCCTGGACATGATAGGCCCCAATCGACCCAAGTTGCTTGGTCCGATTGCGCAGTCGGGAATACCATATCCCGGTGCAAGCCATGCTTCTAGCAGCCGGACTCGGTACGCGCCTGCGGCCGCTCACCGAGTCCGCGCCCAAGCCGATCGTCCCCGTCGCCAATCGACCGCTTGCGGCGTTTGCGATGGAACACCTGGCTCGAAGCGGCGTACGCAGCATCGTGGCCAACACCCATCCGCGGCCCGAGCTCGTGGAAGCTGCCCTTGCGGCCGCCTGTCCCAAAGGCGTCGATCTGCGGTTTTCTCGGGAAATGACCCTTCTTGGAACTGGCGGCGGGCTCCGAAAAGCCCGGGAATTGTTCGTTGACTCACAAAGTTCTGTGATGGTCATGAACGGCGACACCCTCTTCGCCCCAGACCTCGGGCGGGCCCATCAAGAGCACCTCTCCCGAGGCGCTGTTGCAACCATGATACTGCGACGGACCTCCGAGCCTGAGCGCTTCGGGGCGATCGGAATCGACGGGGAGGGCTGGGTTCGCAGTCTCCTGGGGACCCCCGAGGACCGGCGGGTGAGCGAGTCACTCATGTTCACCGGCGTTCATATCCTGTCCGCGGAGGCCTTTTCGCAATTGCCCGAGTGTGGCTGCGTCATCCGGAGCGCCTACCGGCACTGGGTCGACAGCGGCGCCCCGGTCCTCGGCGTCATCGACGAGTCCCCCTGGGGGGATCTTGGGACCGTATCGGAATACCACCGGCTGAACCTAGAGCTCGCTTCAGGCTCGTTCGCCTGGCCTGGAATCGAGCCCCGAGACGGCTGCATCCTCCCAGCGAGGTTCGAGCCAGGCGCGAACGTTCGCCAGAGCGTGATCGGCGCAGGGGTTCGCATCTCAGAAGGCGTCCACCTCGACCGATGCGTCGTCTGGCCAGGCACCCAGGTCACGAAGTCCGCGACCAACGCAGTCCTCACAGCGGACCACCGCCTCGAGCTCTGCGGAGCTGACGCCATTTGATCCCAGATATGGAAGTGATCACCGACGCTTACACTAATTTACGAGAGTCAGCTTCCATTTCTCTGCAGTTGGTTTAACAGTCGCGGGTAGCACCACGGATGGACCCCAGGAGGTTCCCGTTATGAAGCGAATTCCCTTTGGCCGAGTCTACGCCCATTGTGTGACGTCTGCGGAAGCGCTTGAACAGGTCAAGCATTTGATCGCGAAAGGCGAGGGCGGATACGTCGTAACGCCCAATGTCGATCACGTGGTCCAAGCGGAGCACTCGGACGCGCTGGTCGCCGCGTACGACATGGCTGACCTATCGCTGGTCGATGGGCAGCCATTGCTGTGGCTCTCGAGGCTCATGAACGATCCACTCCCCGAAAAAATCTCGGGGAGCGACTTCGTTCCATTGCTTATCGAAAAGGCGGCACGAGAAGGATGGCGCGTGTTCTTCCTCGGCGCCCAGGAGGGTGTCGGTGCAGAGGTGGGCAGGGTCATGTGCGCCAAGTACCCCGACTTGCAGATCGTCGGCATCGAATCTCCGGCCTTTGGATTCGAACAGGACCCTCAGCAGTGTGAGCGCATCGTGCAGAAGGCGGCCGAGGCTCGGGCGGACATCATCGTGGTGGCGCTCGGCTGTCCCAAGCAAGAGCTCCTGATGCACCGTTGGAAGACTGCGCTTGCGCCGGCGATCGCGATCGGCAGCGGCGCGGCGCTCGACTTCATCGCTGGAAATGTAAGGCGAGCTCCTGCTTGGATGTCCCGCAGCGGGCTCGAATGGCTCTATCGGCTCGCACAGCAACCGCGCACCCTGGCGCACCGGTATCTGGTTCGCGATCGTCAGATCTTTGCAATCGCATGGCGAACCTGGCTCGCCTCCCGCAGGGCTGCGCGTTTGTCCTTGGTCGTCGGAGTTGAAGCTCCTGATCCCGGTCCCGAGAGTGCCCCGGATCCCCACGCGGACTCGAACCCGGCGGCGAAGGTGGCTTGAGACTCTGTCGCGGGATGATCCCCGTAGCCATGGGCTACACCCTGGTCTCCGAGATCAGACCAATTGCATGACCTCCGATTGCGTGAAGATCGCTGACGCCTGCAGTCGTAGCGCAGGCTCCGCGTACAGCTCCGGAGGCACAGAGATGTCGGCGAGATAGAGCTCCCCCACATGTGCGCGTGCCGACTGCGCGGTTAGCCCTTCCTTGGGCAGCGCGAGGGTCATCGTGGCCGCAGCGCCAATCACCGGGTCGAAGGCAGCACCGCTGCTGCTGTCCACGCCAGAAGGTGCGTCGAGCGCTAGCACCGGGGCGGATTGACGATTTGCCCAACGAATCATGTCCGCCGCCGTCCCGTACGGTGCGCCTTTCAGGCTGTAACCGATGATGCCGTCTACGACGAGATCGAACTGCGCCTCCGCAGGCGGCGCTCCGACGCCGGAGGGAATGCTCATCGAGCGGGTGATGCGCAGTTGGTGCCCCGGTATCTCAGTAAATTCTTCATGAGGCTTGGTGACAAACACCTCGACGCTTGCGCCCCAGTTCTTCAGCCGACGGGCGCAGACGAGGGCTCCCCCGCCGTTGCCGCCAACGCCAGCCAACACTGCTACACGCTTACCGCTTGGATCCCCGGAAAGGAATCGCGCGCGCCCGAGGTGCGCCAGGTTCCGCCCAGCGTTCTCCATCATCTGAATCAGCAAGATCCCGTAGTCCGCGATCATCGCCCGATCGACCTCGACCATTTGCTCCGTTGTGAGGAAGGGCACGGTTGCTTCTTTGATTCTTGGAAACATATCTTGCTCCTATCGGGGACCGGCTGAAGTTTCTCAGTTTCGTAAACCCATGGGAAGCGCGTCCGAAACCGAGAGACTTCAGCCCGTCGCGCGGTGCCATCTTCAGCCTTCAGAACTTGCCGTTGTCGTTCTTCCATTCGGACTGTGCCGGGACGGATTCGATCGTGTCCCAGTGCTCGACGAGCTTGCCCTCTGCGATGAGGAACAGGTCGTAGAACGACGAGTGCACCCCGGCGAGGAAGCCCTCACTGACCGAAAGCACGAATGACCCCTCGGCGAGAACTCGATGGAGGCGCTCGTATTCAACGACGGGGCGGTCGCCGGTCACTGCTTCGAGCTCAGCCTTGAGCGCGCCGATTCCGTCCTCGAGCTCGGGATTGTGCTGCGTGAACCGCTGCCTGTCGATGAAGTGATCCAATCGATCGATGCGACGATCGATCAGCACATCCTCGATGAATCCCCGAACGAGGCTTCGGTTCGCTTCGGTCCGACCGAGCTCGGCCGCTTCGGTGGGACCGTCGACCATGCTGTGGCCGGATGGGTTCGGCCCTCGTCTCGGTTGGATGTTGTCCCAATGTTCGACGGCCCGGTCTTCCTCGAAGCGGAAAAGCTCGAAACCGACTCGCCGCGTGGAGAAGTCGTACTCGGTGTGCGCAAAGACATAGTCGCCATCGGCAAAGACACGCACGATGTTGACGCGCGGAGACGTCTTGGAGAGCCGTTTGAACAGTGCAGCCAAGCCCTCGCTACCCTCATGAGTTTGGGGATTGTGTTGAATGTATTTCCCCTGGTCGACGACCGCCACCGCGGCGGGATCACCCGTCTCGATTGCTTTGAGCAGCGCGCAGATCCGTTCTTTTCGTACCGAGCTCACGTGTGACTCCGGGACTGCAAGCCCTCGAGAGGAGCGCTGACTCTATCAAGCCTCAGTCGTGCCGTCGCGCCCAACCAAGAACCAAGAACCAAGAACAAACCGACGTCGAGCACAACGACGAAGATGGGTCGAGAAATCCTGTGTGATGTCGTGCGCTGGCGCCCGCCGCCGGCTGGCGCCGATCCGTCAGAGTCAGCGCTCCAAGTGCGGGAAAACACGGAGCACTCGTTTGGCATGGTTCTCGCTGCCCTGCATTTGGCATGACGCGACCCCGCATCGTGGATCCCGGCGCTACTTTGGCCTTGTCCCGGCGCACCACACGCCGCCACTTCTTGCTCAATCCCGACGAAGCCCGTCAAATCGAGCAATGCTACTGGTATTGCCTCGGCCATGCGGCGCAGCTCCACGGCGTGCTCGTGCATGCCGCCTGCCTCATGTCGACCCACGCCCACGAGGTCATCACCGACGTTCGGGGCGAATATCCGCGGTTCTTGGAGACGTTTCACCGCAATCTGGCCCTGTGCACCAAGGCCTACCGAGGATGGCCCGAGGAGGTGTTCAACAAGAAGAGCACTGGCGTCCATGCACTGCTCACCGCCGATGCCATCCTCGAGTCGATCGCCTACCTCATCGCCAATCCGGTCGAGGCCCTGGCGGTCCGCTACGCCAAGGACTGGCCCGGGGCGCACACGCTCCCGGCGCAGGTCGGCACGCGCGTCATCCGGGTTCAGCGGCCCGCCCACTACTTCGACCCCAACAATCCCAACTGGCCGGAGGTCATCGAGCTACGCCTCGAGATGCCCGTCACCCTCGAACTCGACTATGGCCCCGACCTCGCGCGGGAGCGCATCGCGGAGCGGGTGCGACAACGACGCCACCAGGCGTGGAGCAAGGCCAAGCGCACGGGCATCGCGTTTGCGGGACCACGGCGGGTGGTCCGGCTCCCCCACACCAAACGAGCGAAGAGCTACGAAGCATTCGGGAGCCTCAGCCCTCAGTTCGCTGCGGCCGGACATCGAGGCACAGCAGCGGCAGCGGTGAAGCGACTCCGCGCCTTTCGTGCGCAATATCAACAGGCTCTCGCGAGGTGGACCGCCGGAGATCGCAGCGCCTGCTTCCCCGTAGGCACTTGGTGGATGCGCGTGTGCCATGGGGCGCGCTGTGGGCCCGGGCCGTAGCGCCTAGGCGCGCATGACCGAGGCGTTTGTTGGCTGTTCGGTGAGGCGGCGCCGCTGGGGTGCGTCTGCACGGGGTGCTTCAGCGCAGCACGACCGCAATCGGTCGACCTCTGCACGCGCAATTCATCGTGGTGCGAGGTTCGAACGCTGCATCGACGTCTTCGAGTCCACCGATCTTGCCCGCAGCCAGGGCTTCCGTCTTTCGTCCTTCACGTTGGAGCAGCGCCAACCACGGTCGGATCTCCCCAGTTGACCGTCAAGCTCCGCTTTTGTAAAGTTTCATATATATGGTAAAGGCTTCCACAGCATTTGCTTTTGTGACGCTTCTCGCGGGCTTGGCGGGCTGCGTCCTCGAGAAACAAGCCTTGGATCCCAGCAGCCGCAGCTTGGACGGCGGCGCCGGCGGGGCCGGGGGCGCTGGTGGGATCGGCAGTGCCGGCGGGATCGGCGGAATGGGTGGCAGCGCTGGGGTCGGCGGTGGCTCCACGCCGCGAAGTCGAGAGACCTGCGAGACCTGCGTGAATGACAGCGACTGCAAGGAAGTGGATCATCGCTGCGTCGAGATGAGCTACGGCAGCTCGCGCTTCCCCGACGAGGAGACCGGCTTCTGCCTGAAGATCGCAGTGCCGCTGTCGGAGGGATCGCCGCCCGAATACGACTGCGCAACCCCTTACGTGACGGTGCTCCACAACCGTTCGACTCTCGCCGGTGATGACTCCCAAAGTTACTGCGGCATCCGCGAGGACCTCACGACCTGCGATGCCGTGCTCGTCTACGGAGACGCTCTCGACTGCTCGAAGGCGGGCAGCGATATCTGTCCCCGGGGGGGCTTCTGCGATTGGGTCAGAACCGAAGGCGAGCCATGGTCGCAGCTTTGCACCCATGCCTGTGACGACGCCTCCGAGTGTCAGGGGCCCGGCGGCGACAACTGCAATGAGCACTGCGGCTGGTGAGCCCCCGGCCCGGCGAGCTTGCGCGCGCGAGCAGCTCGTCTGCTGAGCCGAAACGTCGAGCCGATTGAAATCGTCCTCATCGATGCGGAACGAAACCGTGCGGGACTTCGGCTTCACTGGGCGTCAGGTTCCAATGTGAGAACCCCCGGCGCTTGGCGAGATCGCTCAATTCAACTGAGTCCCATCACCTTGGCGAGCACCACGGTGATGTTGTCCGGACCACCTGCTTCGTTCGCGCTCTCGATGAGCTTGTTCGCTGCGGTCTGCAGGTCTTGATGCGAGCCCACGATGCGCTGAATCTCCGCATCGGTCACCGGCCCGCACAACCCGTCGCTGCAGAGCACGTAGATGTCGCCGATTTCCGGCCGGTCGAGCACCGTGTCGACCTTGACGGTGGACTTCATGCCGAGCGCTCGAACGATGACGTTCTTGAGCGGGAAGTTTTCGATCTCCTCTTCGGAGAGGCGCTTCATCTTGATGTAGTCGTTGAGAAGCGAGTGGTCGCTCGTGAGCTGTTCCATCTTGCCATCGCGGATCCGGTACACGCGGCTATCTCCAACGTGCCCGATCAGCACGCCGTCCTCGACGACGAGGATCCCGCAGACCGTCGTGCCCATGCTGTGCATGCGCGGATCTTTTTGTGCAGCTTCGTGGATGCGGAGATTCGCGAGCTTGATCCCCGTAATCAGACGGTTCTCTTCGTAGCCACGCGCCTTGTCCATCTTGTACGGCCAAGTCGCTTCGGCATCGGCGCTGGTGGCGCGAAAGAACTCGCGAAGGGTGTCGATGGCCATGCCGCTCGCGACTTCGCCCGATGCGTGCCCGCCCATGCCGTCGGCCACGACATACAGGTTGTCCTCGTCGGCCAGCATGAAACTGTCCTCGTTGTGGGTGCGCTTCATCCCCACATGGGTGTCCCCAATGGCCAAGACCCGAGCCCGTGACATCTTCCCCTTCGAATCCCCCTGGAATATGAGATTAGCGACCCGGTGACGGCCAAGTCAACGAAACCGGCTTATACTCGCCCCGAGGTGTCAAGCGAACCTGAAAACGAGCTCGAGTCGGTCATCGCCAGTGCGCAGGAGCTCCTTCGCTGGGAGAAAAGCCTCGGCGGCCAGGGTTTTCCAAGGTCAGAGCCGATAGCGCCACTTCCGGCGACCATCGGCGAGGTCCGGGCGTCAGAGGCCATTGAGGACTCCGAGGCCCGTCTGCAGGTCCTCGCTGAGCAAGCGGCCGCCTGCTCTCGCTGCGAGCTGAGCAAGGGACGCAGCAAGAGCGTGTTTGCGCGAGGGACATCGGACACCGACCTGGTCTTCGTCGGGGAGGGTCCCGGCTACCACGAGGATCAGGAAGGCGTGCCGTTCGTGGGCCGAGCTGGGCAGCTCCTCGACCGTATGATCACCGCCATGGGCTACCCGCGCGACGGCGTCTACATCTGCAACGTGGTCAAGTGCCGCCCACCCGACAACCGCACACCACTCCCCAGCGAAGCCGCCGCATGCGCCCACTTTCTGATCCCGCAGCTCGAGCTCGTGCGGCCGAAGGTGATCGTCGCGCTAGGCCGCTGCGCAGCAGAGAACCTACAATGCGTTCCCCCGGCGGGCCGCTGGCGAGGCATCTGGGGAGAGTGGCGAGGCATCCCCGTCATGCCCACCTACCACCCCGCGTTCTTGCTAAGGAGCCCACAGTTCAAGAAGCCGGTCTGGGAAGACCTGCAAGCCGTGCTCGGTATACTGAACCGAGAGCTCCCCAAGCGCGACCGCTAGGGGCGGAGGACCGCGTCTGGTTGCACCGCCCGGCCAGCCCCACCCGTAGTCCTGGTATCACTCTCACGCGAGTGAGCAGCGTGCCTGGCGCGGCGGGCGCTGGCGCGGGCGCCGGCGCCCGCACAGACTCCATCTCGAAATGAAGCCAATCCTCCAAGCCGCGCTCGCCATCGCCCTCTTCGCGGGTCTGCTACAGCACTTCGCCCCAACCCAAGCCGAAGCTCGAAGCTGCTACAGCATTTGGGCCCAGGCCGACAGAATGGGCTCGCACTACCGGCACACCGTCTACGTAGAAAACGACTGTGAGTATTGGTTGCAATGCTCCCTTTGGACCGACGTCGATCCGCAACCCCCCAAAATGCTCAGCGTCGGACCGGGGATGACCGAGCACGCGGAGACCAACGGAAGCTCGCAGTACGACGACCCCCGTGCGTTCGGGACCTGTCACCAGAAGTGAGCGCCCTGCTCAGTCGCCGCGGTACACGCAGCCCGAGGTGCAGGTTTCGCACACCTCGACCGCACTCACGATCGGTAGCTCGGGTTTCAGGTGCAGCCAGATCCAACGCGCGAGGACCTCACTGGTGGGATTTTCGAGGCCCTCGATCTCGTTCAGATAGTAGTGGTCCAGGCGACGCCGAATCGGCTCGCAGGCTTCGCGGATTTCGGCGAAGTCCACGACCCAGCCGAGCTCCGCATCGAGCTCGCCCTCGACCGAGATCCGAACGCGATACGAGTGACCATGCAAACGCTTGCACTTGTGTCCGTCGGGCACGTTCGGCAGAAGGTGAGCCGCCTCGAAGTTGAACTCTCTCCAGATCTCCATTCGGCCCGGATTCTGGCGATTGCAGACAGACGGCGCCACCTCAAAAGAGCAGCGCTCCGATCGGACCCGTCTAGGGGCTCCGTCCGGAGGGCCGTAGCCGTGGGGCCGTGTCAGCGTCAGCGTCCGTGCCAGCGTCAGTGCCAGCGTCAGTGCCAGCGCCAGCGCCAGTACACGGTCGCGGCCCTACGGCCACGGTCACGGCCACGGCCCCACGGTCGCGGTCACGGCCCTACGGTCACGGTCACGGCCCTACGGCCCCACCGTCACCGTCAAACCCAAAAACGGAACGATCCCCCCAAGACCTGAGCCCAATTGGGTCTCGCCCGCTCCTCTCGCTATCCTTCAATCAGTAACGTGGCGCACAACTTGGAACCTGATTTGGATACGCTCGAGCTTTGCTTGCGTGAAGGGATCGCCGGCAATGAATATGCCGATCCTCGCGAGGCGCTTGGGTGCTCCGCGGACACGGACGACAGCGAGGTTGCGCGCGCGCTGGTGCGGCTCGTTGCGGCGAACGACCTCGAGCAAATCGGGACGCAGAGCCTTCACCCCGATGCCGCTCGTCATCCCTCGGTGCGGCCGCCGACCGAGGTCCTGGCCGATCCATCATTTCTAGGGCGCCTGAGCACCAGCGGGGATCAGGGGCTTTCGGTCGAACGTATCGATGACGTTCCCACCCTGCTGGCCGTGCTTCGGGCCGGATCACGGCGGCAACGTCGAGCCGCGCTCGGACGGCTTCGCGAGCGGCTCGCGGACCGTCGCCTGCTTCACAGCGATGAAGTGCGAAACGCGATTCAAACCATTGCGGAGCTACGGGACGTCGAGCTTGGCTTCGAGCTCGCCGAGCTGCGCGCGGAGCTACCGGGCGCCACCGGTCGCGCGGCGCGCCAGGAGCACGAGCACTGGAAGCGCTTGGCGCAGCAAACGCACTCCGAGGTTCGAGCCTTCTGGGACGGGCAATCGAACGTGGACGCGATCCGTGCGCTGCCAGGCGATCAGCGCGCCCTGCTGCTCATGCGCGTTTCGGAGCTTCCCGACGCGATGGTTCATCACATCACGGCCATCATCGAGGGGAGCGACGGCTGCGTGCCCCTGGAATCCCGGATTGGGCTCATTACCTCGCTTCGTTACGCACGAGATCCGCGCCTGGTTCCGGCCCTGGTGGCTGTCCTCGAGGCGGAGCGGGGAGAGCTGGTCGCGAGCGCGGCCCGGGTCCTCGGGGGCATCGACGACCCCAGAGTCCAGCCGGCCCTCGCAGAACGCTTCGAACGCAGCTTTGTCGCCGAAGAGCGCATCGCGCTCGCGGGCGCCCTCGGGATGCACGGAGACTGCCGGGGCCTCGGCGAGGTGCGAAGCTCGCTCGATGAAGACCAGCCGCAGCTCCCGCTCCAGGCGCTCCAAGCGATGGGGAGCCTGGGCTCGCCGGAGCACACGGACCTGGTCGCCAAGTTTCTCGACCATGCCGACGCGAGTGTCGCGATCCAGGCGGCACGTACCTGTGCCCGCATCGGTGACGGCCGCGCGCTCGACGAGCTGACCGACCGGTACAACTCCACTTCCGTGCCTGCGCTCCGCGCAGCGATCGAGGATGCGCTTTCCGCCATCGCGGCGCGCATGGAGCTTCGCGGCGAAGAGGCCGTCGCAATCGACTGGTCCGAGGTTGGGGACAAGCCAGCCCCGCAAAAAGGCTCCAGGGACAGCGTGCCTGCGATCGTGCTCGGCTGGCGGGACTACTTCATGGCCCGGCTCTGGCTTTTGCTTGGACGAGTGACCTGGGCCATTGCGCGCTTCGAATCCTCGGCCGCCCGCCGTGACGATTGGGCGGTCCCGCTCATCGGCATCGGCATGGCGTTCGCGCGCCGCGAACAGTACGCCCTTGCGCTCCCGGCGTTTCGACGCGCCATCGAAGTCGACCGCCCTCGGATCGAACGCAATCCGATCCTGGTTCGCGCGATGGCAAAGTCGTTTTTGCATCGCGCCGAGCAAGTCGAAAGCGAAGGGCGTCAGGACGTAGCGCGGGGACTGGTCGGAGAAGTGCTGACCCTCGATCTGCGCCGGGCGCCGGGCACCGTTCGCTTCGAGCTACAACGCAAGCACGACGTCTTGAGGCGCGAGAAAGCAGGCGATGTCGACTCGGCTGCGTGAAGCGGCGGTCCAGCACCTGCGCTCTCTCGGCACTGGGACGGGCGAAGGGGCGGTGCGACGCCTCACGATGGACGTGGAGGCCGAAGGCCGGGTCGAGATGGTCACGCTGAGCCTTCGCGACGGCGAGCTGCAGTGCGTCTGCAGCGACGCGCGCAACGACGGTCCGCATGTATTGGCCGCTCTCAGGTTTGTCGCAGGCCTGGAGCAACGGGAAGATTCCTCGCCGCCCGGACCGATCGCCTCCGCAGCCGGTCGCGCTGAGCAGAGTCCGGATCAGGAGCTCGCCTCGGCCCTCGACGACCTGCTCACCGCGATCACCCGCGTTGGCGTAGAGAAGGCCCAGTACGCGCCATCGGTCGACGCCGCGCTCGGGCGGGTCGTCAGCACGGCCCCGCAGCCCACACCGTCGGGCCTCGGCCGTTTCATAGGCCGCCTCCAGCACGAGCTCCGATCCGCAGAGCTCCATCGCGTGGCCCGACTGCTGCAAGGCGCATCCGAGCTCGCTGACGCTCTGCGCGCAGAAGCGCCAGGCCTAGAGCTTCAACAGCGCCTCAGCGCATGGCTCGGGACGCGCCCGGGCTCCCTGCCGCAGGTCGAGCTCCTCTACGATCGCACGATGATCGAAGTCGGCCGCGAATGGTTGTCGGGGACCGAGCGGGCCAGCCTCGAGCGCCGCTATCTGGTTGATGTGCGTTCGGGTCGAGTCTATCGGGAGGATCGCCCACGCAACGCCAGCGCTTCGCTAGGCCCGTGCCCGCGTCTGGTTCAAGTGGGTTTGGCCGAGGTCGAAACGGGCCCCTGTCCGCAGCGGATTCGCGTGTTGCAGTACGAGGTTCGACCCGAGGTTCCTGCTGAAAGCTGGCAGCAGCTCCAACAGGTCGCCGTCCGGAGCTTCGCCGAGGTCACCGAAGGGTACCGGCAATCGGTGCAAGCGAGCCCCTCGCTGGCCGAGCCCTTCGCCCTGGTCGCGCCGTATCGGATCGAACGCAACGGCGTCTTCAAGGCCTTCGACGCCGAAGGCCGCCAACTGGTTCTCAATCGTTCGGAACGGCGCGGCGCGGTGCTCGCGTTCTACGCCCTGCTGGCCGAAGGCGCCGAGCCGGCGTGGCTCGCCGGACGATTGACCGATACCGGAACCACCGTGTGCATCACCCCGTTCGCGTTTGGGACCAGGGACCTGAAGTACACGCGCCTCTGATTTTTCCTAACGGGACGGCGCGCGGCTGCTAACTTGCGCGCCTCGCTGCCGTAAGGGCTCTCGGCAGCAGGCGAACGCGGTTTCATGTCATCCGATCCACAGCCACAGGCAATCCCAAGACGCTCTCTTCACGCGCGGCGACTTCCGCTAGCCGAGAGCCGTCACCAGCTCTCGCGGCTCAGCAGCCTTCCGATCGAACGCGACTTCCACCATGCGCTGAGCGGGGAAGGGCTCTGGCCGCTCCGGCCCACGGCGGTCGACATCCTTCAAATCAACGTGGGCAAACTTTGTAACCAAACCTGCCGTCACTGCCACGTCGATGCTGGCCCCGATCGCACCGAGGTCATGTCTCGTGAAACCGCCGAATCCTGCGTCGAGGCCCTTCGACGCAACGCGATTCCAACGGTAGACGTCACGGGCGGCGCTCCAGAGCTCAATCCCAGTTTCCGCTGGCTGGTCGAGCAGTGCGCTGCGCTCGGTCGGCACGTCATCAATCGCTGCAACCTGACGATTCTGCAAACCGGTGCGCACCGTGATTTGCCGGAGTTCTTTGCACGTCACCGTGTCGAGCTCGTTTGCTCGCTGCCGCACTACCAAGCCGGGTGCACCGACACACAGCGCGGCGACGGCGTTTTCGACAAGAGCATTCGCGCATTGCGGCGTCTCAACGAGCTCGGATACGGCGACGGCCGGTCAGGCCTTCGCCTGGTCCTGGTCACCAATCCGGTTGGCGCCGTGCTTCCCGCCGCCCAAGCCTGCTTGGAGCTGGAGTGGAAGCGAGAGATGAAGCGCCTGCACGACGTCTCCTTCGACTCGCTCTACACGATCACGAACATGCCGATCAGCCGCTACCTCGACTGGCTGCTCGAATCGGGCAATCTCGAAGGCTATATGCGGCGACTGATCGAGTCGTTCAATCCGCAGGCCGCGCACGGACTCATGTGCCGCAACATGGTTTCCGTCGGCTGGGACGGGCGCCTACACGATTGCGACTTCAACCAGATGCTCGACATCCCAGTGGCGGACACGGCGCCCCAGCACATTCGCGACTTCGACCTCGGCAAGCTCGAGGCCCGGACAATTCAGACCAACCGGCACTGCTATGGCTGTACGGCCGGCTCCGGTTCGAGCTGCACCGGGGTGACGGATGGGTCACAATCTCTTCCATGAACGACGCCTTGGCGCCTACTGCGACGATCGACTGCGATCAGCCGGCGCTCATATCTTTTGCCAAGAAGCAGGCGGGACCGAGCAACGATCCTCGCGAGCAAGCGGTCAAGCTCTACTACGCGGTCCGCGACGGCATTCGGTACGACCCCTACGCGCTCGTGCTGACCATCCCCGGCTTGAAAGCGAGCCGCACCTTGGAGCTCGGCCGGGCATGGTGTGTCCCGAAGGCGATTCTGCTCGCGGCTGCGTGCCGGGCCGTCGGAATCCCCGCGCGGCTGGGCTTTGCCGACGTGAGGAACCATCTCTCGACCGAACGCATGCGCCAGACGATGAAGACCGACGTCTTCTACTATCACGGCTACACCGCGATTGAGCTCGGCGGCAACTGGGTGAAGGCCACACCCGCGTTCAACATCGAGCTTTGCGAAAAGTTCCGCATGTTGCCCTTGGAGTTCGATGGATACGAGGACTCGATCTACCATCCCTTCGATCTCGATGGCCATCAGCACATGGAATACCTGCGCTTCCACGGCGAGTTCGATGACCTGCCGTTCGACCAGATGATGAACAGCTTCGCGACGCACTATTCTCGAGAGATGTACGAAGGCCCGGTCGGCGATTTCGATCGCGATGTCGACGAAGAGACCCGCGACAAGGCGCACTAGGCGCGACGCTCGTCACCGAGCTCGACCTGCGCCGGCGCATGGTCATTGCCCAAGTAGACGACTGCATCAGCGCGCCCGGGCATCTCTTCCCACGTGAATCGCGTCAAGCGTTCGAAGTGCATGACGAAGCGTCGGACCTCTGCCGGCGTCATCACCTGGGAGCCGCCCCCCGCAGCCCGCAGGCGCGCTTCCTGCTCTTCGCGCCAGGCGTAGACCTCGTCGAAGCCCGGCGGACGCAACATCAGCAGCATATCGAGCTCGGCAAAGAGCGACTGATACTGGCCGCCAAGCTCGCGGTTCACGTACCAGCGCCAATCCCCCGTCGGGTCCTCCTCGCGCTCGAGCTCATTGACCGGTGCCTGGAGCTCGTCGGCTCGCTGCGGTCGCGCGCCCACGCACCAGCCCTCGAAAATCACCAAATCGCACCGCCCCTCCCAGGGCGGCCAGTCGGCCAGTCGGCAGCGCTCGTCCTGCGCCTTGTCGAACCTGGGCAAGGCGATCGGCCGGCCTTCCCGCAGGCAACGCAGCACCCGGATCCCCAAATCAACATCATGCGTTCCGGGCACACCGCGGGTCGCGAGCAAGGGATGAATCGTCTGCGCCCGCTGAAGGCGCTGGGCTCCGGTCAGATAAAGGTCATCGAGCGAAAGGATCGCCGCGCGTATACCATGCACACGCCCGAGCAACTGCTGCAGCAGGCGAGCCAAGGTCGACTTCCCGGTCCCCTGCGCGCCATTGATCCCAAGGACCAGCATTCGATCTTCGACGTGATCGGCAACCCATGCGGTCATCGGCACATAGAAATCCGCAATCAAGGCATCCGACGGCCGCCCAATCCCCTCAGCCTCACACCAGGCCTCCACATCCGCCCGTATGTCAGGAACCCCCGAATGAATGCTGCCACCAAAAGACCGAGGCCAAAGCATGAGCGCGGTTATATCACCACTCACGCCCCCGCCCCCACCACACCCGCGATTCACCGACGCCGACGCCGACGCTGGCACCGCCGCTGACACTGGCACCGGAACTTACACCGCCGCTGACACTGGCGCTGACTCTGCCCCTGAAGTAAACCTCCCCCCGATGCCCAGCCCCAAAATTCGCATCCTCGTCGCCAAGCCCGGTCTGGACGGCCACGACCGTGGCGCGAAAGTCGTGGCGCGCGCGCTTCGCGATGCCGGATTCGAAGTGGTCTACACCGGCCTGCACCAGACACCCGACATGATCGCGGTAGCCGCGGTGCAGGAAGATGTCGATGCGGTGGGGCTCTCGGTCATGTCGGGCGCGCACAACACTTTGTTTCCTGCGGTGATGGACGCGCTTGCGGCGCACGGGGCCAACGACATCATCGTCTTTGGCGGGGGAATCGTCCCGGAGGCCGATTTGGCTTCACTGTTGGCCAAGGGCGTCGGCGCCATTTTCACGCCTGGCGCGCCACTCGATGACATCGTCCAGTGGATTCACGGCAACGTGAAGCCCAGGTCTCTCGAGCTCTAGCGCGCGCTCGGCTCTACCGGGGCGGAAGGCCGTGCCCCGGAACGACCATGGTGCTCTTGTACTCCTCGTAGTCGAAGAGGTCGCTGTGCTCACTGTTGTGGCAGGGCAGACAGGTGGACTCGGGCGGGTCGCGGACGATGCCCACCTTCTCCGGGTCCTTCACGTGCGCGGCCCCGGGCCCATGGCAACTTTCGCAACCCACATTGACCAGCGCGCCATCGAGGTTGTGAGTCACCGTCGATCCGCCTGGCTGCTCGTAGCCGGTGACGTGACACCCCACGCAATCCAAATTGAACTCCTTGCTCCGCTGCTGAAGCGTGAGATACGCCACGCCATGGGCGTGGCTGCGCCACCAGGCATACGCGGGTTGATGGCAAGCGCTGCATGCAGCCGAGCCCACGTAGGCGATGTCGTCCGGTCCGAGTGGCTCTGGTTTGAGGTTCGCAAACGCCGCGCGATTGGCATCGTTGACGACCTTGTCATGCTTGCGGATCAACTCTTGCACCTGCGGGTCGCTCGGCGCTTTCTTGGGAAGCGGAATCCAGGTCGCGATCAGCGCGTTGCCATCGGTTTGCGGCGCCGGCGCCTCCAGGGCCTGCCGTTGTTGCTGCAGGTCCGCCAAGCGCGCGCGTTGCGCATCGAGGTCAGCGGCTTCTACATCGCCTGACTTCTCCCAGGCCGCGATCTTTTGCCCGAGCTCGGCGAGCTGTTCATCGAGCCGTCCAGCGTGTTCGGAACGCGACCAGGCACTCCGGTCGACGAATGGTTCGCCTTCCTTCTTCCGGTACACATCGACGACGGTGAGCCCTTGACCCTGCCGGCTCGCGTGCAGCAGCCAGGCTTGGCCAGCCTGTCGCGGAGCAACCGGATCATCCTCGTCGAGCCCGCCCTGAATCACGAAGTCGACGCCGCCGATCGTACCGATGCGATTGGCGTCACGGCGCGATCCATGGACCAAGGCAATGGTCAAATCGGAGTCCGCCTGCGCCGCGGCGACCAGCGCCTTCACCGCGTCTCGGTCCGCGCCGGGGCGCACCCCAATCACGGCGAGTCGAAGCGCACCAGCTTTTGCCCGCAGCAACTCGGCATCGCTCGTCATGGCAAGCCAGGGAAACCCGCTTGCCTCTTTCAAGGGCTCGAGGAGCTCCGAAGGCTGTGCCCGGTCGCTCGGCCCCGGCAGAACAGCCGCGACCTTCAAACCATTGAGAATCCCCACAAGCACCTTGGCGTTGCGACTCGCCTGGTCGACGCGCACCGGCTCGATCGCAGCGGTGTCGAAGAACGCGTCGCCAGCCAGCAAGAAGAGCGTGGGGGCAGGCCCTTGCTGCAGGGCACGAATCTGAGCAGCGAGACGGTCGATGCCTCCAAGGGGGTCGCTGGTGCAGCCGCAAGGCTCGAGATAGCCCTTGAGGTCAGTGACCAGGGCAATCCGGACGCTGGGGGTCTGTGCCCCATTGGGGCCCTTGGGCTGGCCTCGGCTGCAGCCGAGGCTGATCAGGGTCAGGCCGAGTAGGGCAAGGAAGCATCGCATCCCATTGCTTCTAGCAACCAAGCGCCCAGCCGCAAAAAGCCAGGTGGGCCCGCGGCTTGACGGCGAGGCAGGCTCTGACTAGCTTCCGGCCTCTTTTGGGTGGTCCCGACCCGCCCCACACGAGGAATCCATGGTCAAGGTCCGACTGGCACGCGCCGGCGCCAAGAAGCGTCCCTACTATCACATCGTCGTCACCGATAAGGAAAAGCCCCGCGACGGGCGCTTTATCGAACAGATCGGCACGTACGACCCGAGCCGTCCCATCGAGGATGCCCGCGTCAACCAGGCCCGTCTCGATTACTGGGTAGGCGTAGGCGCCCAGGTCAGCGATCGCGTCCGCGACATCGTGAAACAACAAAAGAAGGCAGCGGCTGCGACAGCCGCGGCTTCCTAAGTGAGCACCGAAGTGGCTGGAGACAAGCTACAGGACCTGATCGCGTACATCGCGAGCTCGCTGGTCGACGACCCTGATGCCGTCGAGGTGAACGTGGTCGAAGAAGACCGCGCCGTCGTCTTGGAGCTCACCGTGGCCCCCGACGACCTCGGGAAGGTCATCGGCAAAGAAGGCCGCACCGCCCGCGCCATGCGCACGCTCCTGGCAGCCACCTCGGCGCGCCTTCGCAAGCGAGCCATCCTCGACATCCTCGAGTAACCCTCTGCCCCGGCGGGGTATGAAAGGCACCTGTTGAACAAACGTGCCGAACCGGTTTCCTGGATTGAGCTGGGTGTCATCGCGCGGCCGCAGGGCGTGAAGGGCGAGGTCCGCGTACACGTCTTCAATTCCGACTCGACCCTGCTCGAAGAGCTGGCCGAGGTCTTTCTCATTGGCCAAGACGACGAGGAGCCCGCGCTAGTCGAAATTCTCTCCGCGCGACGCGGTCCCAAAGCATTGCTCATGCGATTGGAGGGCGTGAGCTCGCGGGAAGACGTCGAAGCGCTCCGTGGCTACATGCTTTGCATTCCGCGCGCGGCCCTTCCGGAGCTCGAGGACGGCGAATACTACCACGCAGACCTGATCGGACTCGAAGCGTTCGAGGGAAGCGAAGCGATCGGCAAGGTGATCGACGTCCTCGACTATCCGAGCGCCGAATGCTTGAAGATCGAACGTCCAGATGGTTTCCTCGAGGTGCCGATGCTCCCCAAGTGGCTCGACCGAGTCGACGTACCGAACGGCAAGGTGCACCTCAAGGACCTCGATGACATTCCGCTGCAGAAGAGTCGCTGATGCGATTTGAGATCGTCACGCTCTTTCCCGAGCTCTTCGACGTCTTGCGCAGCGGCCTGCTCGGAAAGGCCCAGGACGCCGGCACGATCTCGGTCCAGGCGCTCACCCCGCGCGAGTTCACCAGCGATCGTCACCGAAGCGTCGACGACTCCCCATACGGCGGCGGCAGCGGCATGGTCCTGATGCCGGGTCCGATCGCCGAGGCACTGGACCATCTCGACGAGGCAAGGGGAGGGAAGCCCACACACCGGGTTCTCCTAACCCCGCAAGGCGCGCGCTTCTCACAAGCGCACGCACGCCGCTTCTCCGAGCTCGATTCGCTGACTCTAGTCTGCGGCCGCTACGAGGGCTTCGACGACCGCATTCGCGGACTGGTCGACGAAGAGATTTCCCTGGGCGACTTCGTATTGCTCGGCGGAGAGTCGGCGGCACTCGCGGTCGTGGAAGCCACCGCACGCTTGCTCCCAGGCGTCCTCGGGAACGACGAATCGGCCAGCGACGAATCGCACGCCGGCGGCCTGCTCGAGTACCCTCAGTACACTCGGCCCGAAGAGTTCCGCGGCGAAAAGGTGCCCGACGTTTTGCGCTCCGGAAACCACGCGGCCATCGCCCGCTGGCGGCGCAAGGAATCGCTCAGGCGAACGCTAAAACGGAGGCCAGACTTGCTGCAGACCGCAGAGCTGTCGGACGAGGATAGGGCGCTGCTAGAGGAGATCCAGCAGGACCGCTAGCCGAACGCGGGCCCGTTCCCGTTC
>Ga0316201_10000701_pt1 | contig 20301 bp, 15 predicted proteins | sample CS6wburrow_MG_FD_204516 | JGI IMG/M metagenome (GOLD analysis project Ga0316201, IMG submission 204516) | Coastal sediment microbial communities from Delaware Bay, Delaware, United States - CS-6 worm burrow | ecosystem: Environmental > Aquatic > Marine > Coastal > Sediment | place: USA... | reverse complement strand
CCCGGATGACGGCAGCCCCACCAGCGTCGTGCACGGCGATTTCCGCTGCGACAATCTCATCTTCCATCCGACCGAACCGCGCGTTGTCGCCGTTCTGGACTGGGAACTGTCCACGCTCGGGCACCCACTGGCCGACTTCACCTATCACCTGATGAATTACCGGATGCCGCCTGAACTGCCCGCCGGAATGGCGGGCATCGACCATGCGGCGTTCGGCCTGCCCACCGAGGCTGAATACACGGCGGCCTACTGCCGGCACACCGGCCGTCCGGATATTCCAAACCTGGATTTCTACCTTGCCTTCAACATGTTCCGCCTGGCTGCCATCATTCACGGCATCAAGGGCCGCCTGTTGCGCGGCAATGCCTCCAGTGACCGCGCCGATCAACTGATCAGGCATCTCGAAACCCTGGCGGAGACCGCCTGGCAGCAGGCCGAGCGGGCACGGGCCTGAACGCGCCGCCCGGACCCGACATTATTTCCGCCATCCACTTCTGACAGGTGTCCCCCATGAGCGAGTATGAATTCATCGATTACGCACTCGACGGCGACGTGGCAGTGATCAGGCTCGACTACCCGTCCGCTCTCAACGCCTTGTCCCAGAAAATGACCAGCGAACTCAACCACGCCCTGGACCGCGCGGGGGGCGAGGCGCGCGCGATCGTTCTGGGCAGCAGCGGCCGGGCATTTTCGGCCGGGGCCAACCTGACGTCGGGCGATATCGACATCGCGGATCCCGACCGCGACATTGGCCGGTTACTCGAATCGGAATTCAACCCGATGATTCGAAAAATGCGCGATCTTCCGGTGCCTCTGATCACCGCCGTCCGCGGCGCCGCCGCCGGTATCGGCTGTTCGATCGCGCTGATGGGCGACGCCATCGTGGCCGGCCGCAGCGCCTACTTCCTGCAGGCGTTCTGCAACATCGGACTGGTGCCCGACGGCGGGGCCGCCTACCTGCTGGCCCGGACGCTCGGCCGCGTGCGCGCCATGGAACTGATGCTGTTTGGTGAGCGATACCCGGCGGAACGGGCCTATGAGGCCGGCCTCGTCACCCGGCTCGAAGACGATGAAAACGTCGATGCGGTTGCCCTGGAGCTCGCGCGCAAGCTGGCGGGCGGCCCGACCCGCGTGCTGGCAATGATCCGGAAGTCCGCCTGGGCGGCGCTGGATTCCACGTTGGACGACCAACTGGATACTGAGCGGCAACTTCAGCGCGAGGCTGGCCGCACCGAGGATTTCACCGAGGGCGTGGCGGCATTTGTCGAAAAGCGCCCCGCCAATTTCAGCGGCGGCTGACCCCCGGGCGGCCGCGGCGATCAGCCGGTGTTCTGAATACCCAGAGCGATGCCCTTGACGGTGGCCTTGAGCGCCTCCAGCAGCTCCTCATCCTCGCGTCCGCTGTCCCGCCAGCGGCGCAGCAGATCGATCTGCAGCAGGTGCAATGGATCGACATAAGGATTCCGCAAACGGATGTTGCGCTGGAGAACCCGCTGGTCGTCGAGCAGGCGCTCCAGATTCTTCAATTCCAGAATTCGCCGTTCCGCCAAGTCGAACTCCTCCCGGATCAGGTCGAAAAAGCAGGCATGCTCCGGATCGGCCAGACTCGCGTACCGCTGACCGATACCGAGCTCCGATTTACCCAGCACCATCTCGACATCGCTGATCATCGCCTCAAAAAAGATACTGTTTTTCAATAAGTCGCGGACTTTTTCCAAACCAAATTCACGAATTGCTCCGTCGAGTGCGGTGCCGAAGCCGAATACGCCCGGAAAGCCGATGCGTACCTGCGCCCAGGAAAATACCCAGGGGATTGCGCGAAGATTTTCGATGCCCTCCCCAGAACGCCGGGATGCCGGCCGGGAGCCGATGTTCAGACGCGCGATGACGTCCACCGGGGTAATTTCCCGGAAAAATGCCGGAAAACGGGGGTCCTCGTAGACCACCCCGCGGAACCTGGCGCGTGAAGCGTCGGCCATGAATGCCAGGATCTCGCGCTCCTCGCCGGCGAACCCTTCCGCGCCGCGGGCAACGGTGTGCGTAAGCGTGGCCCCGGTAATCAGCTCGAGGTTGCGCAGGGCCAAAAACCGGACCCCGTACTTCTGATTGATGACCTCGCCCTGTTCGGTCAGGCGCAGGAACCCTTTAACGGTGCCTGGCGGCGCACCGAGGATGCCATTGACGAGGTTGCCTCCTCCCCGGCTGACCGTGCCGCCGCGCCCGTGGAAAAACACGACATCCAGGCCCTCGTCATCGCCAACGCCGACGAGTCTTCGCTGCGCTTCGTACAGGGCCCAGCGGGAAGCGACTATACCGCTGTCCTTGTTGCTGTCCGAATAGCCGACCATGATGGCCTGGCGCCGTCGGTGGCCGGCCAGGTGCGCACGATAGACCTCGTAACCCAGCAATTCGCGCAATATCCCGGGGCCCGCATCCAGGTCGTCGACGGTTTCCAGCAGGGGCGCGACGGCCAGGCTCCGCGCCGCGCCGGTGTGCGGATTGGCGATTTCAGCCAGGGCCAGCGCGGTCAGGACGTCGTCGGCGCCCTGGGTCATGCTGATGATGAACAGGCCGATGGCGGCGGCGCCATAGACCTGCCGGGCGGAGGAAATCGCCCGGAACACGGCGAGGGTCGACTCGGCCTCCGGCGACAGGCGAGCGTCGTCAGCCAACTCCGGCAGACCTCCCGACTCCAGCAGGTGCGCCAACACCTTGCCCCGATTGCCCGGCTCGCGTTCCGTCCAGTCAGGGCAGTCCAGGAGTTCGCCCATGACCCGGCGATGCAGCAACGCATCCTGCCTGACGTCGAGCGTTACCAGGTGAAACCCGAAGGTGCGGGCGCGAATGAGGAGCCTGTCCACACCGAACAGGCCGGCGTGTTCGCCCCTGTTTTCGGTCAGGCTGTCGCTCACCAGCCCGAGGTCGCCGACGAAATCGTTTGCCGAGGGATATGCAGCTTCGTGGCCGCCAAGCGTCGCCTCCAGGCGCCTGGCAACCATGTTCAACAGGCAACGGTACGGCATGTCCAGATGCCGCTCCGGTATCTCGCGAGCCGCATCCGGCAGCAGCTCACGGTAACGCTCCAGCCGCTGCAGGAGAGCGCCGGAGACGGCCACCTCGGAAGCGGACTGGCTCAGGTAGCGCGCCAGCCGCCTGACCTCCGGCAGGTAACGCCGGATGATGACCGCGCGTTGCTGGGCCAGGGTCTCGGCCAGTGTCTCTGCCGTGACGTTGGGATTGCCATCCATGTCGCCCCCGACCCAGGAACCGAAGCGCAGGATCAGGTCCTCGAGAATGGGGCCGGCGTCCGATCCGAAGTGCTTGCTGAAGGCCTGCTCGAAGGTCTCGTAAAACACCGGCGTCACCCGGTAGAGGATATCCGTCAGGTAAAACAGGATGTTGTCCAGCTCATCCGCAACGGTCGGCCGCGTGTGCGGGACGAGACGCGTCTGCCACGAAGAGGTCAGCGCGGCGCGGATGCGGCTCAGTGCCAGGTCCTCCTCGCCCGGCGTGAGTTCCGGATTGAGTCGCTCGACCAGGCGCAGGACGATATCGTATTCCTTTTCCTGAATCGTGCGCCGCGTCGCCTCGGTCGGATGGGCCGTGAAGACGGGCTGGATTCGCATGACGTTGATCGCCTCGGCCGCCGCCTCCGGTTCCAGGCCCTGTTCCCTCAGTTCGGCCAGCACCGCCTCGAGGCTGCCGCGCTGGGCGCCCGCATCGGCGCGCTGGTACGCGCGGCGGCGCCGGATCCGATGCACCTTCTCGGCCAGGTTGACCGCACGGAGGTAAGTCGTGAAGGCGTGGATGACCTGCATCATCTCCGACGGGTCCAGTTCGGCCAGCGACTCATCGAGGCCGGCGTCCGCGACCGACCCGTTCTCGCGCTGCCGAATTGCGGCCTTGCGGACGGTTTCGACCCGCTCGAGCAGGCCGGGGCCGTGCTGGTCGACCAGGACTTGGCCCACCAGGGAACCCAGCAGGCTGACGTCCGCCCGCAGCGGTTGGTCCTTCTCCGGAAGATCAATCTGACGCAGAACGCTCATTCCGCCGACTATAGCAAAATTAAATCTTGCCGCTGCTGCGGAAATGTCGTCACCGGCGCCTGTTTCTGGAAGGGCGGCTAGATGACCCGGACGTGCATCACGCCTTCGGCCGCGGCGATTGCCGCAATGATTTCGGGTGTCGGTTCGGACTCGACGTCGATGATGTTGTAGGCGATTTCGTGCAGGCTCTTGTTGACCATGTCGACGACGTTGACGTCATGATCCGCCAGCACGGACAACACGGTGCCCAGCACTCGCGGTACGTTGTCGTTGGCGAACGTGATGCGGAATCCACCTTCCCGGACCATGCGGGTCTGCGGGTAGTTCACCGAGTTCACGATGTTGCCGTTTTCGAGGAAATCCATTAGCTGCTCCGCCGCCATGACAGAGCAGTTTTCCTCCGCCTCCGACGTGCTGGCGCCGAGGTGCGGGAACAACAGCGTGTCGCGGCGCCCGAGCAGGGCCGGGACCGGAAAGTCCGTGATGTAGGCGCCCAGGCGTCCCGCGTCTAGTGCGTCGGTAACAGCCTCCACGTCGACGATCTCCTCGCGCGCAAAATTGAGCAGACGTGCGCCCGGCTTGAAGCGCTGCAACGCCTCTGCGTCGATCAGATTGTGGGTCTGCTCGACGGCGGGCACATGCAGGCTCACGAAATCGGACACGCGCAGCAGGGCGTCCAGGCTGTCGACCTTCTCGACCCGGCTGGACAGTCGCCAGGCCGCCTCCACCGACAGCGCAGGATCGTAACCGGCCACGTGCATGCCGAGTTCGAGCGCGACGTTGGCGACCATGGATCCGATCGCGCCCAGCCCGACCACGCCGAGCGTCTTCCCCGCGATCTCGCTGCCGGCGAACTGCTTCTTCTCTTTCTCCAGCTGCCTGGCCATCTCCTGAGGGTCGGTGATCTCCGTGAGCTGCTGGACGCGGTTCAGACCGTCGAGGATTCGCCGCGAGCCGAGCATCAGGGCTGCAGTCACCAGTTCCTTGACCGCATTCGCGTTGGCGCCGGGGGTGTTGAACACCACGATGCCGCGATGGGTGTAGTCGTCGATCGGTATATTGTTGACCCCTGCCCCCGCGCGGGCGACGGCCAGCACGCAGTCCGGCACCGGCTCGCCATGCAGTTTGTGGCTGCGCAATATGTACGCATCCGGGTCGGACACATCCGGGCCCACCGTGTATCGGTCTTGCGGGAAGCGATTCAGTCCGATCGCGGCAATCTGGTTGTACGTCTTGATCTTGAACATGATGTAGCTACGCTCCATTCACCTTTTTATACGCCCATTCCAACCAGGGCATCAGCGCGCGGACATCGGCTTCCTCCACGGTAGCGCCGCACCAGATGCGCAAGCCGGCGGGCGCGTCGCGATAGGCGCCGATATCGTAAGCCACGCCCTCCTCAGCCAGCAGGCCCGTCATGGCCTTGACCTGCTCGTCGGGCAAGTCGACCGTCAGACAGACGCTGGTGCTGGAGCGCTGTGACCGCTCGCGGGCCAGAAAATGAATCCACTCGTGCTCCGCGACGAATGCCTCGATGACTTCCAGGTTTGCGCGGGAGCGGCGAATGCCCTCCGTTAGCCCGCCGATACCCCTAAGCCAGTTGAGCGTGTCCAGGTAATCGGCCACGCACAGCATTGAAGGCGTATTGATCGTGGCTCCCCGGAAGACTCCCTCCATCAGCTTGCCGTTCGTGGTCAGGCGAAAAATCTTCGGAAGCGGCCACGGCGGCGTATAGCTCTCAAGCCTCTCGACGGCCCGGGGGCTGAGAATCAGCATGCCGTGCGCCCCTTCGCCGCCGAGCACTTTCTGCCAGCTGTAGGTGACGACGTCCAGTTTGTCCCACGGCAACTCCATGGCGAACACGGCGGAGGTCGCGTCGCAAATCGTCAGCCCCTCCCGATCGGCGCTGATCCAGTCGCCGTCGGGCACCCTGACGCCCGAGGTCGTGCCATTCCAGGTAAAGACCACGTCATGCGCCGGGTTCGCCTGCGTCAGGTCCGGAAGCTCGCCATAATCTGCGGTAAAGGTGCGGGCCTGTTCCAGCTTCAGCTGCCGCGTGACGTCCACCAGCCAGCCCTGACCGAAGGATTCCCAGGCGAATACGTCCACCGGGCGCGCCCCCAGCAGGGACCACATGGCCATTTCCACGGCGCCGGTATCGGAAGCGGGCACGATTCCGACCCGGTAATCCGCCGGGAGGCCGAGCAGTTCAGCGGTCTCGAGACAGGCGCGCTCCAGCACGCTCTTGCCCAGGGGGGAACGGTGCGAGCGCCCGAGCGTTTCCAGCGACAGGTTGCGGACGTCGTAACCGGGACGCTTGCTGCAGGGGCCGGACGAAAAGTTGGGGTTGGCCGGGCGTTCAGGGGGTGTCATTCTTGTTTCTCCGGGTTGTCGCGGCAGCCCGCCGGCGCCGGTGGAACAGCGGGTGGTTCAGTCCGCCAGTCTCGTGTGGTGAATTGGGGTTGGCCAGGGAAATTAGCAAGGGCGTTGACCCGGCTCAAACGATTGCCGATTGCGGCCACCGCGTAATACGGGGAACTCTGCACTTCGCGGCAGATCGAATATCGCAGATGGGTGAAATGAGACGACAGCATTCTCTCGGGTTCGAAATCGGCGTCGTGGCCATGGCCATGTTGCTGGCGTCCTGCGGAACGGCCCCCTTACGCCAACCGGATTTTCCGGCCCTGCTGGGACACGAAGTCACTGCCATCGAAGACGCCGAATGGCTGGACATGACTCCCGAGATGAAGACCTTCGTCGAGGAATATTCCCGGCCGGACCACGCCCGGCATTCACGCGCCTGGGCGCTGGCCTATGCCGCGCTCGATCCATACATTCTCGATTTCAGCTACGATCCCCGGCAAACCCTGACCGCCGCGGAGGCATTCCAACAGCGCCGAGGCAACTGCCTGACCTTTTCCGCGCTCTTTGTCGCTATGGCCCGGGACGCCGGGCTCGATGCCCGTTTTCAGGAGGTGATCATCCCCCCGAAGTGGAGTGCGGTCAACGACACCTTGCTGGTCAGCAAACACGTGAACGCGATGGTCAGCGACAAGCGCCGGAATTACGTGATCGACGTCAGTCGGCGCCAGACCTCCGGCCGCGACATCATTCGCCAGCTAAGCGACCGCGAGGCACTGGCGCAGTACTACAACAATCTGGGCGCGGACGCTCTGGTGCGGGAAGACCTCGGTTTGGCCTATGCCTATTTCGTCAAGGCGCTCGAAGTCCGGCCGGGCCTGGCCTACGTTTGGTCGAATGCAGGTGTGGTGCTGCGCCGCAACGGCCAGACCGACGACGCGATTTTCGCATACCGGACCGCGCTGCAATACGATCCCGACCACGCCGTCGCGCTGAACAACCTGCACACCATCTACACCGAGGATGGCGACTTGGAGGGGGCCGCCGCGCTGGCGGGACGTGTGGAACGGAACCGGCGCAAAAACCCTTACTACCTGCTGCACCTGGCTGAAGTCGCCACCGAGGAGCAGCGCTGGCCGGACGCTATCGAACTGCTCGACAGGGCGATTCGTATCGACGACAAGGAATACCGGTTTCACTATGCGCTGGCGCAGGCGCTGTACCAGGCCGGCAAAGTCGAGGTCGCACAGGTCAGCCTCGATCGGGCGCGGGCGCTCGCCCCCGCGGACCTCTCTGAACCGCTATTGCTGCTGCCGGACGGCTCCTGAACCCGTCGCCCGGCTGGGCGCAGGCTCAATCGACCAGCGCCTCCAGCACCTCCTCCATGCGTTCAAACACGATCTCGATCTCGCGCTCGTCCGGCAGCGTGGTAATCCTGAAATGGTTTCGATAAGGAACGTTGAAGCTGCCTCCAGGAGCAACAAGGACGTGCCTCTTTTCCAGCAGTTCCAGCGCAAAACGCTGATCGTGGAAGCCCGGGACGGCCTCGGTATCGACGCTCGGGAACGCGTACATCGCGCCGTAGGGCTGCTGTAACTGCAGGAATTGGCTGCGCTCGACTCCGTCCATGACGGCCTGGCGGGACTGGTAGAGCCGTCCGCCGGGAGCGGTGAGCTGCTTGACACTCTGGAATCCGCCCAGAGCGGTCTGCACGGCCCACTGCCCAGGCACGTTCGCGCATAGCCGCAGCGAGGCCAGCAATTCCACGGCATGCAGGTAATCCGCGGCGTGCTCCCGGTCACCGCTGAAGGCTACCCAGCCGACCCGGTAGCCGCAGGCGCGATAAATCTTGGACAGCCCGCTGAAGGTCGCGCACAGGGTATCTTCGACCAGCGTCGCCATCGGCACGTGCTCGGCGCCCTCGTAGAGCATCTGGTCATAGATTTCGTCCGCGAACACGATTAACTGGTGCTCCTCGGCGACAGCGGCAATCGCCTCCAGCAAATCACGGCTGTACACGGCGCCGGTCGGGTTGTTCGGATTGATCAGCACGATGCCCCGTGTGCGCGGCGTGACGAGGCTGCGAATCTCGTCTGGATCGGGCTGGAAACCATGAGAGGGCAGGCAATTGTAGTACACCGGTGTGCCGTGATTGAGGGCGACCGATGCGCTCCAGAGGGGGTAGTCGGGGCTGGGCACCAGGATTTCGTCGCCGCCGTTCAGCAAGGCGCGCAGGGCGAAGTCGATGCACTCGCTGACGCCGTTGCCGATGAACACGTCATCGGCGGATATGGCCATGACGCCCCGGTCCTGCTGCTGCATCACCACGGCCTCGCGGGCCGGGAAGATGCCCTTCTGGTGGCAATAGGCCTCGCTCTGCGCCAGGTTCTCGATCATGGCCAGCCGCATCGTCTCGGGCGTCCGGTAGCCGAACAGACCCGGATTGCCGATGTTCAGCGAGATGATTTCGTAACCCTGGCGTTCCAGCTCCATGGCGCGGTGCGCCAATTCGCCCCGAATTTCGTAACGGACACCCTCGAGAATGCTATTGGTCCGTATCGGCATTTTGTGCATGCAGGCGATCTCTTCGGCAAAGCTTGAGGATAGCCCGTCCGGGCGCGCTTGTCTCTGCCAGGCCAGTGCAATTTCACGGCTCGTGACCTGTATCAAAGACCGGCCGGCAAATGATTCGTTGACAGGCATCAATAGATGGGGCTAACCTCCTGATCATGAGTCAGTTCCGCCGCCGCATGTTTTGCCGTCGCTGTTGCGCCTGTATGTGCAATAGCCTGCCTTGCGGTACCTGCCTGGACTGAATCGACCCCCGACAGAGCAACTACCGCAACGGCAAGCCGGGGCGGAAGAAGTTCGTGCGCGCCCCGGTCCTTGATAACAAATGGAGAGCCGCACAATGAACCCGACCCCAAATGCCCAAGCACTGGACAGCCTGCCCCGGGCGGAAGACAGGCCCAGGCGCCATGTCTACGAAAGCGTCGCGGACCTGATCGCCGACCCGGAAAACCCGACGCCGATGGTGCGGCTCAGCGCGCGCAGCCGCCCTTCCCCCGACTTCGACATCTTCGTCAAGCTCGAGCGCAGCAACCCGTTCGGCTCGATCAAGGACCGCACGGCCCTGTACCTGATGCAGGGCACGACGCTGAGCGAGGGACAGGTCCTGACCGAACCCACCGCCGGCAACACCGGGATCGCGCTGGCCGCGCTGGCCAATGCGCAGGGCACGCCGATCGAACTGGCCCTGCCCGAAGGCACGCCCGAGGAGAAGAAGGCGTTGCTGCGGTTTCTGGGCGCCGAACTCCTGGAAGTTGAGGACGAGCTGTGCCCGCTGTTTCCGACCGAGGGTGCTCGCGGGGTGGTCAAGAGTTTGGTGGAAAGCGCTGCGTTCGATGGACGTTACGTCAGCCCCAATCAATACGAAAACCTGCTCAACGTTGAAGCGCACTACCGTACGACGGGGCCGGAAATCTGGAATCAAACAGAGGGCCGGGTTGAATATTTCTTTGCCGCCTTCGGGACCTGCGGAACGATTACGGGCGTGGGCAGATACCTCAAGGAGCGCAATCCGGACGTGAAGATCATCGGCATCGAGCCGTCCTCACGGCAGCACAAGCTGTCCGGCATCAAGAAGATCTCCAATCTGCCGGAGGAACATCGCCCAAAGATCCTCGATTATTCGCTGATCGACGAAATCATCGCGGTCGAGGACCGCGACGCCTACGAGGCCGGCATCCGTCTTGCCCGCACGGAGGGCATCATGGTCGGGCCGACGACCGGGGCCTGCCTGTATGCGGCACAGCAGTTCGGTGAAACGGCCGGCGGTGTCGCCGTGGTGATTTCCCCGGACGACGCGACCAAATACATCAGCGCCTACGCGGAATATCTGGAATCCGGCTGAACCGGGGTCAGAAACCCATTGCGGTCATCACCGCATCGAGAAATTCGGAGCTGCGCTGACGCTCGCGTGTGCCGCGGCGGCAGGCCGTCTCGCCAAACTTGACGCCGGCGCCGGCGGCCTCCGGTATCGGCTGGTGGCCGAAGATGAGGCTCGGCACCGGATCCGCCGTATGCGAACCGGTATTGCTGTTGGTCGAGTGATCCGAGGTCACCGCGACGACTACGCCGGCTTCCTTCAGCGGCGCCAATGCGGCGTCCAGGCGCTCCAGAATGTCCCGCTTGGCCTCGGGACGCCGATCGTGGGCGCACAGATCCGGAGCCTTCACGTGCATGTAAACCAGGTCGTAGCGCTGCAGAGCGCGCAGACACGCCGCGACCTTGCCGTCAAGGTCCGTATCCATTGACGCGGTGAATGCCGGATCTTCCACCGTGTCCAGGCCGAACAGCCTCGCCAGGCCAAGCACGGTGTTGCAGCCCGCGACCAGCGCCGCGTTCACCCCGCGCTGCCTGACGACGTTTTCCGGCCCGAAAGTGCCCCCGCCGCCGCGCGTGATGATCCCATTGGCCAATGGCTTGCCTTTCCGCCGCCGGGCATCGTTGACCGCATGGCTGCTCAAACGCTCGTGTGCTTCGCGGACGAACCGGTTGACAACGGCAGCCGTTCGCGCCGCAGCCGGGTGCAGCGGGCGGCACTCGCGCAGGTCACCCGGAGCCCGGGCGTCCCCCGGATCGGTGTCGCTGATGCCCGGGTGCAGCCCCGGACCGCTCAAAACCAGCACGCCCCGGTGCTGATCCGTCGCTTTAAACTCGGCCCGCACACCGTCCCCGAGGTTGATGTCCTGCAACGCCGCGGCCAGGTCCGCCGTGCCCTCCGTGATCCGGCCGGCTCGGCGGTCCGTCACCAACAAGCGGTCGCCTCGTGGTTCGACAGTGGCAAAATTGGCTCGGGCAGCGACGTCTCCCTCCCGCAACTCGCACCCTGCGCCAGCCGCCTCCACCGGGCCGCGTTTCAGGCGCCCCGCCTCCTCCGGCGGCAAACCAAGCAGCAAAGCGACGGCGGAATCGGTGTTTGGTATAACCCCGGGCGCGATGGGATCCACCAGCCCGAAGCGGCCGCTGGAGGCCAGCGAGTCCATCACTGGCGTCCGTGCCGCTTCCAATGGCGTCAACCCGCCCAGGCCTTCTATCGGCAGGTCGCCGAGGCCGTCCGGGATAACGATGACAGCCTGCCCCCGTGGGCGCGTCACTCTCGCACCATCCGAAACGCGATACGCCGTTCTGGCAGCCCTCTCCCCATCAACCCGCCAGGCCTGCCACCAGGTCCTGCCAGGGCGTCTTGGGCCCCTGCTCCACCAAATCTTTTGCCGCATCGCCGAAGACCGACTCGGGTTCGCTGTCGAAGTGCTGGGACAACTCCTGGATGACCTGCAGGATGACCTCCAGCACGGCCTTGTCCTTATCTTGATTGGGAATGATCGGCACGTCGTAGCGGTCCGCCTCGGACATCAGGAAGGATTGCAGGCTCCAGATTGAGTCGAACTTGGCAAGGTATCGTTTTGCCCGCCGCTGCGGCACGAGTACTCCGCGGCCACGCAGCCGGGCCTTGAGCTCCTTCGGCCGCAGCACGGCGAGCGTCACCTGCACGATGATCGCTCCCGACTGATGCGGCGCGCGCTCTCCCAATTCGGGATAGGCATGCACCCCCTCCAGGATCATCGGCACGCTTTCCTCGACCGCACGCTGCATGACGGCCTCGCAGGCGACGGCAATCAGCTCGGCCTGACTGCGGTAACCGTCGGCGATCAACTGGTCGCGGCCTCTGTCCTTTACGTCGCGGATCGGCAGCGCTTTCCAGGCATTGAAGGACGAACAGTGAAGCACGGGCGACAGACGCTCCGGGATCATCATCCGCATCACCTCGCGCAACATGTCGGTGGACTGGATCCGCACAATGTCGAGCAGGTGAGCCGCCTCGGTGGCGATGGTGCTCTTGCCGGTGCCGACCGCGCCATTGATGAGGAGCAGCAGCGGCCTGGATGAACGCTGGAATTCGAACCAGACCCGGTAACGCTCCGCTGCTTTCTTCGACATCTCCTGCTGCAGGCATCGGTAGGTCAGGCAACCCAGTTGACCGGTCGTCAGGTGAGCGACTCCGGCCGCCAGCAGCTGGTCGTAGATCAGCTCGGTCGTGTGCTCGGACTTGTCCGCCTTGAGCCCGCTGGCCTGCAGGTAGCGCTCATGTTTCCCACGCGAGAACGCCGCTTGTGCGCCATTCAGGCTCTCCACCAGGATTCGGGCGGGCGCTGCGGCAGATGACTGGTAGAGCTCAAAAGCTTCGTCGTGACCATCGTGACGCAGCCTTTCGCCCACCCGGCCCTTCAGATCCTGGGTGGTAATCTCGGGAATTTCCGACAGATCGTCGCGCATGTCGGAGGCCAGCGAATAGGCTTCCTTGAACGGCAGGCCCGCATCCAGCAGGCTGCGGATCAGGATACCGCGCAGAAACGGCGTCCGGGTGCTATCCCTTTCATTGATGACGATGGTCTTCACGAACGTCAGTCGAACCCTCTTGTTTGGCCGTCGCGCGCTTGGCCGCCCGGCGCTGCACTGCCGGGATTATCGATGGAAGCCGGCGATTGACGCAAGCTTGACCGCGCACCAGATCACGCGACAGGTGTTGTGTTATCTTTCACGGCTGAGAAGCTGCACATCTAATAACAGCGCGAGAGGAAGTCATGTTCCAAACAGCCGAACTCGGCATCAAGGTATCAAAGAAGGAATTCAAACAGCGGGAACTGGTGCTGCGCGAAAACCTTCTGGAATTGCAGCATCGGCTGCAGGAGGAAGGCCGGTTTCCCGTGATCGTGGATTTCGCCGGCGTTCGCGGCGCCGGCAAGGGTACCTCCATCAACTTTTTGAACAAGTGGATGGACGCCCGCTGGATCCTGACCCACGCATACACCGAGCCGTCGGACGAGGAACGTTTGCGTCCGACATTCTGGCGGTTCTGGCGTCGGTTGCCGCCAAAAGGGCAGATCGGCATTTATCTCAGTGGCCGTTACTCCCGTCCGCTTCTCGATTACGTTTACGAAAACATCGGCCAGGACGAATTCAGGCACCAGCTCGATCGAATCAACAATTTCGAAAAAGCCCTGGCGGACGACGGCGCCCTGGTGCTGAAGTTCTGGATGCACATCAGCCAGGAAGTTCAGTACAAACGGCTGAAGGTACTGGAGAACGACCCCCTGCGAAGTTGGCGAATGGCGCCCATCGACTGGAAGCACTACGAAATGTACGACCGGTTCATCGATGCCGCCGAGCAGATCATGTCCTATACCAACACCGGCCACGCTCCCTGGGAGATCGTCGAAGGCGAGGATTTGCGCTACCGCAGCCTGCGCGTGGGAGAAGTCCTGCAAATGATGCTCGAGCGGCAGCTCACCAAGGAGCCTCTGCGGCAGAGATACCTGGCGGAAATGCGCGAGGAAGTGCACAAGAAGGTCATCGAGGCGCAAGCCGGCAACGGGCAGGTAACTCCGGCCGTGACGATTCTGGACGGGCTGGATTTTTCACTGGCGTTGGACAAAAAGGCCTACAAGAAAGAACTGGCGCTTCTGCAAGCCCGTCTGGCCATGGTGCACCAAAGCGCTGCGGCCCAGGACGTGTCCGTGGTCCTGGTTTTCGAGGGCCCGGACGCCGCCGGCAAAGGGGGCATCATTCGGCGGATTACAGACCCGCTGGACGCCCGTTACTACAAGGTTTTCCCATTCGCCGCCCCGAACGACGTCGAAAATGCCCAACACTATCTTTGGCGTTTCTGGAACTGCATCGGACGCTCCGGACGCATGGGCATATTCGACCGCAGCTGGTATGGGCGCGTGCTGGTCGAGCGTGTTGAGCGCTTCGCCGGCGACGACGAATGGCGCAGGGCCTTCGCCGAGATCAACGATTTCGAGGACCAACTGATCGAGCATGGTATCGTGCTGCTGAAATTCTGGCTGCAAATCAGCAAGGAAGAGCAACTACGTCGCTTCAAGGAGCGGGAAGAAACGCCGTACAAGCGCTGGAAGCTCAGTGAGGAGGACTGGCGCAACCGCGAGCGCTGGGACGACTACGCGTTGGCCGCGCACGAGATGATACAGCAGACCTCGGTCATGCGATCGCCGTGGATCCTGGTTGAAAACGAAGACAAGCTGTACGGGCGAATCAAGGTGCTGCGGACCTTGTGCGACGCGCTCGAGCGGAAGGTGCAAAAGAAGACCTGAGGGGCGGACATTGAGCAGGACCAAATTTCCAGGGCATTCCCACTTCCAGGACTTTCCCGATTCAGCGGGCCGTTATCCGCTGATCGGCCCCGGCGACCCGCCGCCCTTCATGACCTACAACGACCACGGCGGCGCCCCGGTGCTGCTGGTGGCCGACCACGCCAATCCCTTCTTCCCGGCGGCTATGAATCAGCTCGGCCTGGCTGACTGGGTGCTGGAGCGTCACGTGGCCTGGGACATCGGTTCCGACCTCCTGACCCGCTTCCTGGCCGACGAACTGGATGCCCAGGCGGTGCTTGCCGGCTTCTCCCGGCTCATCGTCGATCCCAACCGCAAACTGGACGACCCGACGGCCTTCATCGAGGTCAGCGACGGCATTGCCATCCCGGGCAACCTCGGCCTCGACGAGCATCAGAAAGCGCTTCGCGTCGAATCCTTCTTCCAGCCCTACCACGACATGATCGGCCGCAAAATCGACGACTTCGCCGCGCGGGGCATCGTGCCGGCGTTCATTTCCGTCCACACCTGCACGCCCGTATTCGACCGCGTCGTGCGGCCCTGGCACATCGGCATCATGTGGGACCGCGACCCGCGCATCGCCATCCCGCTGATGGAAGAACTCAGCCGAATGGACGGCATCTCCATCGGCGACAACGAACCCTACTCCGGACGGCACCCGCACGATTTCACCATCGATCACCACGCCGAACCCGCCGGCCTGCCACACGTGGGCATCGAAGTGCGGCAGGATCTGGTGAGCGACGAGGCAGGCGCCCGCCAGTGGGCGGCGATCCTCGCCCGGGGGCTCGCTGACGTACTCGCGGATTCCGGCCTGTACCGGCGGCTCGAGGACGATGCGCTGCTGGCCGGTCAGGACGTGGCCTGAAACGGGATCCGCCGATGGTTGACGATTTTCCTGCCACTGCGCCCGATGTTGCCGCCGACCCGGGCATCGTGCAGGTGGTCCGCGAGCGCGGCTAACCGGTATCCTCCGCGAGAACCGTGACCAAGCTGTTGCTCCAATTCCTCCGCTCGCTGCGCCAGAGCTTTCAGGATCTGCTGCCGATTATCCTGGTCATCAGTTTTTTCCAGATTGTCGTGCTGCAACAGCCCGTGCCGCAGTTCGGTCAAATATTGGTGGGGGGCGTTATGGTGCTGCTGGGATTGAGTCTGTTCGTCCAGGGTTTGCAGCTCGCACTGTTCCCTCTCGGCGAGGAGATGGCCTACAACTTTGTCCGCAAGGGCAATCTCTGGCTGTTGTTGCTGTTCGCCTTCACGCTCGGCTTCGGCACGACGGTGGCTGAACCGGCGCTGATTGCAATCGCGGGGGAGGCGTCCATCATCGCGGCCGAAGGCGGCGTGATCGAGAACGTCGAGGCCGCTCGCGAGAGCTACGCTACCGGCTTGCGGCTGGTGGTCGCGCTGGCTGTCGGCATCGCGCTGCTGGTCGGAGTCATCCGAATCCTGAAAGGCTGGCCGGTGCAGTACCTGATCATCGGCGGCTACATCGGGGTGGTCATCATGACCGCGTTCGCGCCCAAGGAGATCATCGGCATCGCCTATGATTCCGGCGGTGTTACGACCTCGACGGTGACGGTGCCGCTGGTCGCGGCGCTGGGTATCGGCCTGGCCGGCAGCATTCGCGGACGAGACCCGCTGATCGACGGCTTCGGACTGATCGCATTCGCTTCGCTGACGCCCATGATCTTCGTCATGGCCTACGGCATGTTTTTCTGAGGATTGAAGTTTGGAAGGTTTGTTGCATTTTGGCCAGACGGCGCTCGGAATGATCCGGGACGTGCTCCCTATCGCAGCCATCCTGATCGGGTTTCAGCTCTTTATCCTGCGCCGTCCGATCCACAACCCCATGCGGGTCGGCGTCGGCCTGATCATGGTGCTGCTGGGCCTGGCGCTGTTCCTGGAGGGACTGGAGCTGGCGCTCTTCCCGCTCGGGCGGTTGATGGCCAACCAACTGACCGCGCCGTCATTTCTGTTTGGCCCCGGGGCCGACGCTGTCGCTGCCTTCGAGTGGTCGGACTACCTGTGGGTCTACCTGTTCGCCGGCGCCATCGGGTTCGCCACGACGGTCGCGGAACCGGCCCTGATCGCCGTGTCGATCAAGGCGAACCAGGTGTCCGGCGGCACCATCACGGTCAACGGCTTGCGTTTTGCGGTCGCGGTCGGCGTCGCGCTCGGCGTGTCGCTCGGCGCATTCCGAATCGTGACCGGCACGCCGTTGCACTGGTACATCATCACCGGTTACGTGGTGGTGATCTTCCAGACGGCCATAGCGCCCAGGGCCATCATCCCATTGGCTTACGATTCCGGGGGCGTCACCACGTCCACCGTAACGGTTCCGCTGGTCGCCGCCCTGGGGCTCGGGCTGGCGGAGACCATCCCCGGCCGCAGCGCCCTGCTCGATGGCTTTGGCCTGATCGCCTTCGCCAGCCTCTTTCCCATGATCACGGTCATGGCCTACGCGCAGATCAGCGAGTGGCGGACGCGCCGCGCGCGCGCCCAACAGAGATAACAGACGAATCAACCCGAAGAGAGGAAAGAAAATGCATTTCAAACTGATCGCCGTCATGGTCGAGGATGAACACACCAACGAGATCCTGGCGGCCGCCCGTGAGGAAGGGGCGACCGGCGCCACGGTGCTGAACCAGGCTCGCGGAGAGGGCCTGAGCCCCACAAAGACCTTTCTGGGCCTGAGCGTGGGCAACCAGGTCGATGTAATCCTGATGCTCGTGGAGGAGCATCTCAGCCGGCATGTGCTGGAGACGATTGCAGATGTGGGCCAATTCGACCAGACTTCCGGCACCGGGATCGCATTCCAGATCGACGTCGAGGACGCGATCGGCGTGCGACACCAGATTCAGGTGCTCGAAGAAACCGTGGAGGAAAGGCTATGAGGCCGCTAAAACCCATCGTGCGAGTGAGCGAGGTCATGAAAAGCGAAGTCGACATCGTCGACGGCATGCTTACCGTGGCGGACGCGCTGAAAAGCATGAAAAACCTGGAAACCCGGACCTTCGTGGTCGACAAGCGGCACCCGGATGACGAATACGGGGTGGTCATGTTCCGCGACATCGCCAAACGGGTCCTCGCGCCGGATCTCTCTCCGGAGCGCATCAACGTCTATGAGATCATGTCGAAGCCGGTCATCAGCGTGGATCCCCAAATGGACGTCCGGTACTGCGTCAAGCTGTTCGATCGTTTCGGCATCTCGCGTGCGCCGGTGATCGAGAACGGCCAGATCGTCGGCCTGGTCAGTTACACCGACATTGTCCTGAAAAGCGTCATGCTGCAAAGCTAGCCCATGGTCTCGATACTCGAAAAAGAAGACTTCAAACGGAGCGTCCTGAAACGCCTGGTTTACTCCGTCGGTAAGGATACCGACTACGCGGTTCCGCGCGACTGGTGCGTGGCGGTGACCCTGGCGGTAAGAGAACGCCTGATGGATCGCTGGATGGCGACCACCAAGCGCGTGTACAAGGAAGATGTGAAGCGCGTTTACTACCTGTCGATGGAATTCCTGATCGGCCGCCTGCTTGCCGACACGATGGAGAACCTCGGCATCACCGAAGTTTGCCGCGCCGCCCTGGCGGACGTCGGCGTCGACCTCGATGAGATCCTCCTCGAGGAACCCGACGCCGCGCTGGGTAACGGGGGCCTCGGGCGCCTGGCCGCCTGCTACATGGATTCCATGTCGACGGTAGGCATTGCCGCATTCGGGTACGGAATCCGTTACGAGCACGGCCTGTTCCGGCAGCACATAGCCGAAGGGTGGCAGATCGAGGAAGCCGAGGCCTGGCTCACGCAGGGCGGTAACCCCTGGGAACTGCACCGCTCGGAGGCCCGCTATATCGTGCCATTCGGTGGGTCGATCGAGCAGGACGCGGCCGGCCCGGAATGCTGGCATCCTGCCGAGCAGGTGGTCGCGATCGGTAACGATACCGCGGTCGCCGGCTGGAAGGCCAAACACTTGAATACGCTGCGCCTGTGGTCCGCCAAGCCCGCGCAGACCTTCGACCTCTCCCAGTTCAACGTCGGCAATTACCTCGAAGCGGCGGCGCACGAGGTCCTGGCCGAAACCCTGTCACGGGTCTTGTACCCCGACGATTCCACGCCCCAGGGGCGCGAACTGCGCCTCAAGCAAGAGTATTTTTTCACCTCGGCCTCGCTGCAGGACCTCGTTCGACGCTACCTGCTCACGCACGACGACCTTCGCAAGCTGCCGGACCACGCGGCGATCCAGCTGAACGACACGCACCCGGCCATCGCGGTCCCCGAACTGATGCGCCTGCTGGTCGACATTCACGGCCTGAGCATGAAGGAAGCTTTCGACGTTGCGCGAGGCTGCATTTCCTATACCAATCACACGCTGCTGCCAGAGGCCCTGGAGCGCTGGCCGCTGGATTTGTTCGGGCGGGTGCTGCCCCGGCATGTGCATATCATCGAACAGATCGACAGGAACTGCGTGGAGGAAATCCGGGAATCCGGCCTCGATATCAAGCCGGAATCCGTCTGCGCGCTCGACTACCACGACGGCAACGGCGGCTCGGTTCGCATGGGAAATCTCGCATTCATCGGCAGCCACCGGGTGAATGGCGTCTCGGAACTGCACACCGAGCTGATGGCGCAAACCGTGTTTCACGACCTTCACCGCCTGTACCCGGGACGCATCGTCAACGTAACCAACGGCGTTACGCCGCGGCGCTGGCTGCACGGCTGCAACCCGGCATTGTCGGAGGTCATCACGTCCGCCATCGGCGAAGGCTGGATCGGCGACCTGGAGCAGCTGAGTGAGTTGCGCGATCACGCTGACGATGCGGCCTTCCTCGAGGCTTTCTCCCAGGCCAAGCGCCGCAACAAGGAATACCTCGCGAAGCGAATCGAGCTCAAGACCGGCGTACGGATCGATCCCGATGCGCTGTTCGACGTGCAAATCAAGCGAATTCACGAGTACAAACGCCAGTTGCTGAACGCGCTGCAGATCGTCGCGCGCTACCAGGCCATTCTGGACAGCCCGGATGCGGACTGGCTGCCACTGGTGAAAATCATCAGCGGCAAGGCTGCGCCCAGCTACACGATCGCCAAGCTGATCATCAAGCTGATCAACGATATCGCCGACACGGTCAACAACGACCCGCGGGTGGGCGACCGCCTCAAGGTGATCTACGTACCCAATTACAACGTGTCGCGCGCCGAGGTCATCATTCCGGGGGCCGACCTCTCCGAGCAAATCTCCACGGCCGGCATGGAGGCATCCGGCACCGGCAACATGAAGCTGGCCCTGAACGGCGCGCTGACCATAGGCACGCTGGACGGCGCGAACATCGAAATCATGCAGCACGTCGGCGAGGAAAATATCTTCATCTTCGGGCTCACTGCCGAGCAGGTGGCCGCGCGGCGAGCCAGCGGCTACGACCCGATGCAGATCATCGGCGAAACGCCGCGGCTGGAAGCGGCGCTCGCCGAAATCGCCAAAGGCACGTTCTCTGACGGGGACACCGAGCGGTTCAAGCCGCTATTGGACGAACTGTGCAGCCGGGATTACTTCATGCTGGCCGCGGATTTCGGGGATTACCTGGCCCGCCAGCGCGATGTGGGCGCGGCCTACCGGCAAAAGCAGCGCTGGTTTCGGTCGGCGCTCCTCAATACCGCCAACGTCGGCTGGTTTTCGTCGGATCGCTCCATCCGGCAGTACGACCGGG
>Ga0316201_10000700_pt1 | contig 20307 bp, 21 predicted proteins | sample CS6wburrow_MG_FD_204516 | JGI IMG/M metagenome (GOLD analysis project Ga0316201, IMG submission 204516) | Coastal sediment microbial communities from Delaware Bay, Delaware, United States - CS-6 worm burrow | ecosystem: Environmental > Aquatic > Marine > Coastal > Sediment | place: USA... | reverse complement strand
CACAGTTTACTTTGCGGGTTAGTGAGTTTCCAATAGCGAGCCCAGTGGCGCGTTTGCAAAGTGAGCAGGGTAAGGCTGTGACGAATCTACGTTATGAAGTGTTTTCTTTAAACTTTGCTAATCGTCAGATATTAAAGCATTTGGATGGTAAGCATGATCGGGCTGCGTTATTAGAAGTGATGCGAAAAAGCATTGAAGCGGGTGATTTAATTTTGTCTCAAGACGATAATCAAGTCACACTGGAAGAGGTTAAGGCAGAAGAATTGCACAATCTGATGTCTCATCAACTTGAGGAAATTTTGCAAAGTCTTGCCAAAAAGGCTTATTTGATTTAGTACAGCGATTTAGTACAGCGGATTGACGGAATAAACGGATTAGTTTATTGGTAGCGTTGAGGAAAGCCGTTTATTCCGATAATCCGTTGTATAGCATTTTTTCGATTGGGTTAAATACATTTCTGAAAACGTCGTAAAGATTTTTAAAAAATAAATTCAATGACTTACGTGTACATAAACATAAATTTTAAGGTATATATATAAGCAATACCCAAAAGCTTTTGTTCTAACACTCAATTCAATAGGCCTTTGCCCCAATCCGATCAATCCCCTGATCTGTTGTACTAATTGATGGGCCGGGAAAAGGCAAAAGTAGCCTATCCGAATTGCTCTCTTTAGCGCGTGACTTTGGCCAACAAAATGACGTGGATGAAGTGATTATTTATGGTGCTGAAAGAACTACTGGCGCTAAACCCGGTAAAACACCAAAACCGATTAGAATAAAAGTTTATTAAGGAGTTCCTCATGACAAAAGTCGTTCTCTATGACTGGCAACCTGGCTTCAATAAAGTCGCACTCAACAGATTGCTTAGAAATCAAGCCAACTACTCACTTGCCTCTGCAAAACAAGCTGTTGATAGCCTATTAGAGGGAAAAAGCTTAGAAATTGTTGTTGATTCAGCTTATCGCCCGAAAGCATTTTTAAATGATGCGATATCGTTAGGTGCTGTTGGAAAAATCATAACCCGCGAACAAAATGAACAATTGGCAGAGATAAGAACACTCGTAGCCAAAATGCTTGAAACCGAAGCCGCACGATTGTCTCAAGTAAAAGAAATAGAACTCGTTTAACTTGACAACTCACAACTCAAAAAAGGAATTGAAACGGTCAGTATACGATTGACTTCACTTCAACAGAGACAATACTTCAAATCCTGAAATGCATTGTCAAGGGGGAAAGCAATCCAGATTGAATAGCTCTGCGCTATAGTGATACTCATGAACTTGAATACATTAACATTTTTTGCCATTCTCCAAATAGAACGCTGATGATGCTGATTGTCATGATTGGCGCTGATTTTTTTAATCCGTTTTTTTAATCAGTGTTAATCATGAAAATCAGTCAAATCAGCGTTCTATCTCATCAATAACCTCATCACCTTTAGGCTAATACAGGCGGCAATGCTTTAGTTAATGCTGCTTTCTCGGCCACTTTTGCCCCAGTCAATACAAACCCACCGAGTTGTTTTGTGGGTGTATAAAATAAGGCTTTGACATCTTTACCTTCAGCTTCAATTTGCCATTCTCCTTCGAGTCCCATAGCAGGTGGTGAAACAACCATAGGACAAGCCGGTGTTTTCACAACGACTGGCATGGCGGGGTAATTGACGGCGGTTTGTTGCCCAGCTAAGGTTTTGGCTATGGCGCGGCCGGCATTCATCAGTGGCATGACGAAGGGTAAAACTAAACCTTCAATTTGGATACAGTCACCTAGCGCATAAATATCTTCTGCCGTGGTTTTTAAATGGCGATCAACCACAATACCCCGTTCAACTGATAAGCCTGCTTGGGCCGCTAATGCGGTGCGTGGACGTAAACCGATGGCTGACAGTACGACATCGGCTTCTACGATGCTGTCATCTGTCAGGCTTAAACGATATCCGCTTTCGGCTTGATCGATACTGTTGACGGCTTTACCAAAATGTAGCGTAATCCCTAATTCTTCTAGGGCTTGTTGTAGGGCTTGACTGACTTCCGGGGGTACGAGTCGCCCTAATGCTTGTGGGGCGAGATCAATTAAGGTGACTGAAAAACCGGCCGGTTGCAAGTCGTTCGCAAATTCACAGCCGATTAATCCGGCCCCCATAATCACGACTCGTTTACCCGCTTCTAATGCGGCGCGAAATTCGGCATATTCAATTAAGGTATTGACTGATAAGACTTTATCCGCTGCATTGCCAGCCAAGGGTAAGCGAATGGGCTCTGCCCCCCAGGCTAAGACTAATTGGCTATAGTCTAAGCGTTTATCGCCAGCATAAACGGCATGTTGTGCGGGATCAATTTGCGTGATCGCTGTATCGGTTAATATTTCGGCATTGAGTTGTTCAGCCATTTTAGTCACGGGTGTGGTTACCAATGATTCAGGCGTTTTTTTCTGAGCAAAGGCATTGGATAACATGGGTTTGGAGTAAAAATGCCCGTCATCGTCTGTGATGAGTCGTAAAGGAGACTCTTTATCCAGTTTGCGAAATTCACGCGCCACGGTATAGCCAGCGAGGCCGGTGCCAATAATCGTAATAGGATGCATGTTGTTATTTTCTCGGTTTGGGTTGAATGAAAAAGTAGAATTATATCATTATAAAGCTGGGCAACCACAAGGGATTGCCCCTAGCGATGGAAAATCGTGGCAATATTTGACAACGGTAGTGGGGCCGCTTAAAATTAATAAGTTATTGCGATAGCTCTTTCACAGATTGCCGTAATACATCATGGCGTGTATAGCTCATACGATGAGAAATGTTTTGTTTTATGAGGTGATGGTCATTAAAAAAGGGTGATCTTAATTTTATAATGTCAGTAAAAACCAAAACTAGCATGAACACTGGCTGTTTGATATTTTTTACGGTGTTCATAAGTTCATAATATTATTTAATTTATAACTGCACAGCTGGAATATTATCAAGCCTGTCGTCAGTCGTCGTTGCTGATTACAGTCTTTTTTTTATTTTTAGTATACTAATCAATTGAATATTCGCTTTTAACCTCAACAAAATACCCCGATCTTAAATATTATGCTCAATCTAACCCTTAAAAATGTCGGTATTATTAAACAAGCCAAAATCGCGTTGAATGGCTTGACTGTGATTGCTGGTGAAAATGACACGGGCAAAAGTACGGTGGGTAAGCTTATGTTTGTCATTATTAAAGCATTGAGTCGTTTTGAGCAAGACTTAAACGAAGATAAGAAAAAACAGATTCGGGAAACCATAGAATCTATCTATTTTCAACTCAGGAAATCCTATTCTTTTCAGAAATATCCTGCGTTAAAACAAGCATTTCACCCCGAAGTGTTTTTTGAAGAAGTTGAAAAATTACGGGCTTATAATCATTTTAATGAACTCAACTTACTTTTGGCTAAAAAACGGCGTATTTGGGATAATGTTCAGTCTGAATATAGCCAGGATGAGATTCAGGGTACTGAGTTTCGCAGTATGACTCATGATGTTGAAAAAATTCAATTGGACTTTGAGGCACTCAATCATCTTGTCACCCAAAAGGAGGATAAAAAGTCTGTCATTAAACGGGCTTTAACCAAAGCCTTGGTGTCTGAATTTCACTTTGAAATTTCGCCGAAACATGCCCCTGTCAAATCTTTCATTCAAATTGAAGAGGGTATGAACAACATTTTGGAAATAGAAATAGAAAATAATCAAATTGCGGGGCTTGAATTTTATGACGACGTTTTTTTCAATGATGTGACTTTTATTGAAACCCCTATTCTATTACAAATGTACGATATCGTTAATTCTGCCAGCACCTTACTTGAAATTATCAATGAGGATAATAAAAGCCAACGCTTAGAACAGTTAGGCAAGCCCAAAGTGTCTTTACATCTTAAAGACTTAATGTCTAAACTAGAAAATTCACCGTATTTTTCGCTCACATTTTTTGAGAAAGAGCATTTCTTGATTGATTTTCTTCAAGAGATTCGCGAATTAATCCACGGCAATTTTTATTTTGATAAAAAGCTTAAAGATTTTATTTTTAACCGGGCGAGCAATCAAGAGCAAGTCATGAGCTATCGTTCGGTTAATACCGCTTCTGGACTCAAATCGTTTGGAACCCTTCAATTATTGGTTGAAAGTCAGTTTTTGGATGAACGGAGTTTGTTGATCATTGACGAACCTGAAACGCATTTACACCCTCAATGGCAAGTAGAATATGCGAAGTTGATTGTGACGCTGGCTGAGAACAATATTCCGGTTCTATTATCTTCACATAGCCCTTATATGATTCAAGCTTTAAAGGTATTCAGTGAAAACAGCCCTATTAAAAATAAGGCCAACTATTACTTAGCAGCGCCAACCCAAGATAATTTAACCGAGATAATTGATGTGACTGACGATTTAAACCGAATTTTCAAAACGTTATCTAAACCCTTACAAAAGTTAGTATGGAACTAGAAGATTTTTTACTTCGATTATTGGACTTTGGTTGTCATGCTGATTACTTTAACTTCAAGTCAATTGGGAGTATAGATAAAAGTTGTTGTCCTGATGCGACAACTGTTGTTATTGATTTTGACAAAACCAAGGATAAAGTCTGTAGTGAAGCTAAATTGCAGCCCTATAAATCTTGTGATGCGTTAAAAATTTTGCCGGATTTAAAACGGGTAGATTTCATTGAATTTAAAGGCTTGAAACCATTTGTTCGCTATGTACATTCCAAGATACCCCCTTCACTACAGGAACAAAAAATAGATCAGCAAATAGAGAAGTTTGATTTGGAAACGAAACTACATGATAGCTACATTATTCTGTATTTCGTATTGACTAAAAATAGTTCTCTTAAAAAAACCGATAAACCTTGTTATCGTTTTGTCGAAAAAAATTATATTATTTTGGTTGACACCGCTGTGGAAGAAGAGGGTATTCAAAATCTGGCGCTGACTTTAGAATTTTTAAGTGAAACTTCTAGTCCACTTGAAAAGCAAGTTGCGACTAAACTTGCGGTAGAAATTGATGAACTGTCTGATTTACCTTTCAAGCTTAATAAACCCATGCTAAAAAGTTGTAAAACAATTGATAGTTTTTATGAGTCTTTTCCGACAGCCGCGAAAATGGGTATCTAGGGGCAATCCGTAGCTTTCCCTGGTTGAAAGTGATAATCAGATTTTAAAAAAAACGCATTCCAATTATAAAAACAATGAGTTACAAAATACCCGTACTTGAACGTCTTGTTTTGAAAGGTTTAGAAATGGCACCGTCTCAAGTGTGGGGTAGTGTACGATTGGTGCCCTTATTACGTCATGCTATACACAACGCTTTATGACGGCACTTCAGCCTCAGAGAGAAAATCATTTAGGCGAGGCGATTGTGCGGAAAGATGGCACCTTGGAGTATCTTAAAACGTATCGCTTATCCGCTGCCCAATCGCGCCGTGCTTATCTGTTGAGTCAATTGGCGAACCATGGGTGGCATATCAAGGAGACTGCCAATGCTTTGCGGCTGACTTATGATGATTTTATCTTACGTTTTGAAAAAGCGGGCTTTGGGTATTTGCTGAAAGAACACGTTTTAAAGGCGGCCCATAAGGCTCAAAGAATATAAATTAAATTTTCAAAGGTGGTTTTTTTTATAAAACAAAATCTCACGCAAAGCCGCTAAGACGCAAAGGTGCTAAGTATTATTAGCGAAGCATACCGAAGATTCTTAGCGTCTTTGCGTCTTTGCGTGAAAAAAAACCTTGGCTATTCCTGAGAGTAAGTGTTATTTCAATGAATTCTTCAAAAAAAATCACGCATATTATTTACGACATGGATGGGGTGTTGCTTGACACGGAACCGTTTTATACGCAAGTCACTCAGAGCATCGTGCAGCAATACGGAAAAAACTTTAATTGGAACTTGAAGTCTCAAATGATGGGAAAATCACCCATTCAGTCTGCACGTTTATTAGTTGAAAGCTTGGATTTACCGATTACACCGGAAGCGTATTTAACACAACGGGTAGCGGGCTTAGAAGACTTATATCCTACCGCAAAAGCGTTGCTGGGTGCGATGACGTTAACGCAGCATTTTAAAAAGCAGGGGATTCCGCAAGCGGTGGCAACCAGTAGCAGCAAAAAGAGTTTTAATATGAAAACCACGCATCATAAGCCTTGGTTTGGTTTATTTGATTGCATCATCATGGGCGATAATCCAGCTGTGAAGCACAGTAAACCGGCTCCTGATATTTTTCTGGCTGCCGCGCAGTGTTTAAAAGCCTCGCCTGAACACTGTTTGGTTTTTGAAGATTCACCGGCTGGGGTGGAAGGCGCGCTGGCGGCGGGCATGTCTGTTGTGGCTGTGCCAGATCCTAATTTGGATCGAACACTGGTTAATCAAGCTGATCAAATATTAAATGGGTTAGACGAATTTTCTCCTAAAAACTGGGGATTACCCTAAATCAGTTATCAGTTATCTTGTGTGATTTTTTTGCCACGGAAAAACACGGAAAAACACGGAAATATTCCGTGCATTGAACTGTAATGAACAATTACCCCATTCGCGATAACTGATAACTGAAATAGAAGGAAACACTTTTTGAAACCCATTCAAATCATCACTTCACCTCAAAGTCGTCCGCCTTTTCAAGTGGATGCTTGGGTTTATGAACAAGATACGGCATTGCTTCTTTGTGCGGCTTCTGAAATCAAATATCCTTCTGAAAGTGCGGAGCAATTGATTGAACAGGCCGTTGAAATGTCGCCCTTGATACCGGGTAGTGTATTAGTTAGAGGGTATTGCCCTCTTGAGTTGTTAGCCATTGTTCATGATTTAGATCAGGAACCGTCTTGGCGAGAAGAGTGGATAGTGAAGGCACTTCATGGGATTATGCAAGCTTCTGAACAGCACCACTGTGAAGCGATTGCGATGCCTTTATTGGGTACGTTGCATGGTGCTTTGAAGATACCGCGTTTTTTTGAATTGTTGTTTTCGGTGAGAGAGCAGATGTCGTGTGTCCATTTAAAGCGACTTTGGTTGGTTATATCTCGTTTTTAAAACCGTTGGTCATTTCTACAAATCGGTAAATAGGGGCAACCACAAGGGATTACCCCTACGGCCTCATGGCGACTACCTGAAAAGGCCCTGACTAAAATCCATTATAACCACAATATTTTTTCTCTAAATGATTAGACAAGGAACACGATGTCATTACCACCATTGATGCAAAAAGGCTTGTCCGCTTTATTGAAAGTGATTAAGTTCACCGATCCTTCTAGTATTAACCAAGCGGTGACTACCCTTGAACAACATTTTACTTTGTCGGCTTATGAAATTGCTCTGGCCTATCAAAAGAGTTACAAATCAGGCCTTAATGCTATCATTGCGGGTTTAGGTAAAGCTTCGATTTTCGATGCTAAAGTAATTGAGGAATTTGCGATCAATATTGTGCCCGATTATCTACAACCTTTTGCTCTCCAACAGGGTATACAAGCTTATTTACCTCTCCAACAGTTTTGCAGTCGCACGATTGCGAAATGTGACGTTTTAATCGAACATAAAACGTTGTTGTTTCAGGGTGAAGAAAATCAATTGACTGAGGCTGATTTGGCGGCTTTGATAACGGATACGGATTCTTTATCGATCACGGCCTTAGTATTAGAGCAGTTGCAAAGCCTAAAAGCGACACATCCTGATTTATTAGATGAGGAGTTGCTTGCTTTTTTCAGGTTTAATGATTTGTTGGGTAATGCGATTTTGTTTTTCTTGCATGAACAATTACGCAGTGATTCACGAGTGGAAGCGACATTGGCGGCTTTGCAAAGACAAGATTTATGGCAAGATGTTCGTGAGATTAAGGCTTCATTGAAGCAATTGATGACACGTTTTGATTTATCGAAGCAGATTAAAGCGCGTGATGAACTGACGTACCATAACAGTGATAGTTTAAGTCTGATTAATCAAGCTACTGTTAAGCTGAAACGGTTACATCTTAATAATCCTCAATTGAGTCAATTAGTGATTATGGGTGGCAGTGTGCTGTCTTCGGCGGGGGCATTGCCAGAAGCGGAGAATTTATTGCGCGAAGCGCAGGCTATGACACTAAATGAAGCAGATCGTGCTTTGGCTGCTTTTAATCTGTTTCAAGTGAGATTACGAAATCAAGCGTTTGAAGAGGCTTTAATGGCTTTGCAAGAGGCTATCAATATTGATCAACAAGGTTATGCTTTGCATGATGTGGAGAAGTATCCGATTGAACGGATTTTAGGTGCTGGGGGGATGGGTTGTGTGTTTTTGTGTCAACATAAGTTGCGAAAACAGCGCGTGGTGGTGAAGTGTTTTTGGGAAGACTGTCAGGGCACCGTTGAGGACGTTTTTAAAGAAGCTTTTGCCATGAGCGAGATAGCGGGAGAGTATGTTCCGATGCCGCTGGATTATGGGTATGTTGATCCGGTCAAACAGGAACGCGCTTTTTTTGTCACTGAGTATATTGAGGGGACAATAGATGGCGAAACGTGGTTATCAAAACGAGGTGAGTTGAGGTTAGCAGAAGGCTTACAAGTTGGCTTGCAAATCGCTAAGGGCTTACAAGTTGCTCATGCGGCTGGCATTCTACATCTTGATTTAAAACCGGCTAATGTGTTGTTGAAAAAAATGGCTCACATTTCTCAAACTTCGGAGATGGCTGTCAAAATCATTGACTTTGGTTTAGCCCAAGTTGCAAAGCCTTTACAACAAGCCTTGATCACGCGACAGACACAAAATAAGTTAAGTTTGTTTGGACAAGCGGTGTTTGGCACTTTGGATTATGCCGCGCCGGAACAACAAGGCTTTGAACAATATGGGCAGCCGAGTGTGAAAAGTGATGTTTTTGCGTTTGGCACAACTTTATATCGTTTGTTGACCAATGAGCGGCCACGAAAATTGAATCCCAGACGGTTGGCAGAAGCTCCGGCGTTGTTTGATTTACTGTGTGATTGTGTTGAAGACGAACCTCATCGGCGGCCGTCAATTCCAGAACTGATTAATCAACTTGAAGGGTTAGAAAAACAGGTTTCCACGCAAAACGTTTGCGTGGAAAAGCCTTCTCAAGTTGAGGCACTTGAATCAAAAGATGAACTAGAACAGCTTCTTGAACTTGCGAGACACAAATATGAACAAAACCCTTTATCTTATTTCTCGTCTACTCGTTTTTCTGATGATGAAGAGTTAATAACAGAGGTTAATGTGGTTTGTCCATACTGTGATTACATTTTCCCCACCACTGAAGGGGGGGTAGAATGCCCGAAATGCCATTGGGACTTTGAGATTGATGATGACGGCGATGTCATTTCAAGTTATGAAGATGACCAATAAAGAGATCACACAGCTATACCTGATCGAATGGTTTCAATTAATTCCTTGGCATTCCAAGGTTTGTATAAACAACGATGCAAATGCGCTTCATTTTGAGCCCGTTCAATGGCATCATCATCCGCTTGCCCTGTTAACATGACTTTTACAATATTTGGATATTTCTCATGCACCTGAATGAGAAATTCATCTCCCTTCATACCTGGCATTAACCAATCTGAGACAATCACGATAATTTCATGATCTTCCTCGTACAATTCTTCAATGATTTCTAGTGCTTCATCGGCACTTTCAGCCATTTCATAGAGGTAAGCATCACCAAATTCTTTTTTGAGTTGTATCTTAAGGCTATCCAATACCACGGCTTCATCATCAACACATAACATCACCGGCTTAGACATGCTCTGTTTTCCCTTATCAGTTATCAGTTATCAGTTATCAGTTAATAATGACTTCTGAACGACGTTTCACAATTAGCATAGCTCGTCAGCCGTTTTATCTGTCGGCTTGTCAGTCAAGCAGTCATTCTCAAGATTTCTGATCCTATCACTCATGGCTAAAATATCATAAAAGCGCCGGACGTTTTTGACAAATTGAACGGGTTCATGGCCTCTGGCTTTACCATACTTTGTTTGTTTGTACCAATGCGGTTCACTTAACTTGGGAAAGTGTTTTTTGATATCGAGCCAACGGTTAGGATTATCACCTTGTTGTTCTGTGATAGTCCGTACATCTCTGAGATGTCCCATCCCAACATTGTAGGCGGCTAAGGCAAACCACGTTTTGTCTGGTTCTTGAACTTCTTCAGGAATACGTCCTTTTAGCATCACAAAATATTTGGCGCCACCTTCGATGCTTTGAAAAGGGTCTTCTCGATTTTTAACGCCCATTTCTTCGGCTGTTGATTGAGTCAACATCATCAAGCCTTTTACGCCTGTACCCGATACGGCATTTGGGTTCCATTTAGATTCCTGATAACCTATCGCTGCCAAGAAACGCCAATCTAACTGATAAAGATCGGCCATTTTTTCAAAATAAGTCTGATATTGGGGTAATTGTTCCTTCATACTACGGAAAAAAGCGCGAATGTTGACATAATCGAAGTCTTCATATTCGTCAATATGACCATAGTAACGTTCTATCAATTGCTCTAAATCACCTGACTGTTGCAACTGATTAAAAAACTGAATGGCCGTTAGATATAGCGTGTTATCATCGGAACGTGGAAAAGCCCAAGCTAAAAAATTGGGTTCTGGCAATTCAAATCCAATTTTTAATTCGGGATGAAACCGCCGTATTTGTGTCATTTCATTAGCGTTAACGAGCGCATATTGAATCTCTTTTTTCCAAACTTTTTGAATGAGTTCGCTAGGTGTTATAGAAGATAATGCTTTCCAAGTCAGTTGTGGATAGTCTTTTTTTAAAGTATTCAAAATATCAATTTGATGACTGCCAGCTATCACGTTCAGTTGTGCCGTCAAATCAGCCAAATTATCAGGGGGCGGTTTGGAATCGCGATGATAAATCAACTGTTGGGTGATATCTTGATAATGCGGACCAAAACGCACGATGGCTTGACGCGGTTTTGTGACGGTTAAACCCGCAGCCGCAAAATGAACTTGATAGGTTGCGACTTGATGTAAAATGTCGTCAACGTTATCAATCACTTGAATCCGCAATTGAACCCCTAATGCATCTGCAAAACGTTTGGCCAGTTCGTATTCAAGTCCGGCCTTGCCATGAGGCCCTTCATAATAAGTCGTCAATCCTTCACGGATGGCGACGCGCAATTCCCCGTTAGTTTGGATTTGTTCTAGCGAAGAATCTTCAGAGGAATAAAATAAAACGATAAGACCTAAAAAAACAGTTCCTAAAAATTTCATAATTGCCACACTCACGTTAAACCTGTTTGGATGGCTTTTTTTAATAATCTTACCATTACCATAAGGTTATTTGATATAAATTTTTTTGTGAATAAGACGGCGTAATATCATAAGCCCACTTTTTCAATTGGTATAAAGGGCGAATGGTTCATTATGAATGGTAAATGGCTATCAAATTTAAATCACGGGTACCGATCCCTGCCTTTAACATTAAACCTAAAAAGGGCAATTAAAAAATGGATTATTTTACTTAACACATTGAATCCGTTATCAAATTTTTAAAAATTCGGTTTGATTTTCACTCATCAAATGGTGAACTGAAAATCGAATTAAATCATTGATTAATAACCTAAAAATAACTTAAAGTCATTTCCATTTTTAGGTTAATATATCATTATATTAGAATTAAGAGTAATCTTTATAATATTAGACATTATATCAATTAAATTTAAGTCCCGAGGTTAAAGTTGGAGCTTCGTTCCAATTTTAAGATTGATTTTATAGACTGTTCTCAAAATAATCATTTCAATAAAATCAATAATTTGTGTTAAATGGGTATAAACTCTATTAAAGAACATTATGAATACGCCCTCTATTTGATGTACCTATTGATGCAAATAATATAAGTAGTTGCTTATTTTATAACTTTTTAATTAAAAAAGAAGATTATTTTATTATCTATTATCTAAAACCTTTTATTTGCTATATTATGGAAGTTAAAGTGAATTATGCGATTTAATTTGTAACAAATTGTTTTAAATAGATTTATAGCTCAATGCCAATAGCATAGCTGTGGCATAACAAAATTTTTTTTAATAGTAGGTATAGTTTTTTTTTAAAAAAAAAGGATATAATGCGCCTTCGACTGATAGCAGTCCTGTCAGCGAACGCTGTAAAGCGATATCTATGTTTTAACATCACCACAACCAGGAGTATTGCAAACATGACTAAGACCTCTCTGTTAGCTATTTTTGCCGCATTCAGCCTCGCTTTAGCAGGCCCAATCGTTTCCGCAGAAGATGCCGTTGAAATTGCTCCAGCTGCTGAAGTTGCTGAAGTTGCTGTTGAAGTAGTTGAAGAAGTTGTAGTTGAAGAAGTTGCAATTGAAGAAGTTGCAGATGAAGAAGTTGCAGATGAAGAAGAAGCTGAAGAAGCTGAATAAAGCAAAAAGCTGAGTAAGAGAATGAATAGTTGAGGAAAATACCTGAAAATGTTGCTGAACAGATTAGCTTCAAAATCGGTGTTTATTAATACACAAGGTGATAGATGGTTTATCACCCCAGGAAGCTTGCTCCTTAAACATAACATCAGCCGATTTTTGTGGTTTTGGCGTTTTAAAGTAAGAGTAATCGGCAACAGCAAGCAAAGGTGAAATAAAATCAGCTAAGTGTTATATCATTATTGTGATAACACAACACGATTAACGAATTGATTGTGTTTGTGGTTTATGAGCGCCCACGGGAAACCGTGGGCGTTTTTGTTTTAAGGGCCGTGCGTGAAAAATAATAGGCCACTCATTTTACTTAAATCTTTGAATTATAAATGACTTTTTGGGTATTTTATTTGTCAGCAAAGCCCTAAATCCTAAATCTAAATCTAAATTCCCCCAACACCCTTTCGAGACAGGGGCTAGTCATTTAACCTAGTGCTTTGAAAATGGCATCGCGAATTTCTTCTACCTTTCCAACACCTTTAATACCCACATATTTGGGTGCATTCGCCTCTCCGCTTTGACTCCATTTTGAGTAATACTCGATCAAGGGCTCGGTTTGATCGTGATACACTTTGAGACGCTTTCTCACGGTTTCTTCTTTGTCATCATCGCGTTGAACTAAATCTTCTCCAGTTGCATCATCCTTGCCCTCTACTTTGGGTGGATTGTAGAGCACATGATAAGTGCGTCCCGAGGCTAAATGGGCGCGTCGTCCACTCATGCGCTTGACGATTTCTTCATCATCGACCGCAATTTCAACCACCGATTCAATATTGACTCCCGCATCTTTCATCGCATCGGCCTGAGGAATGGTGCGCGGAAATCCATCAAATAAAAAGCCATTCGCACAATCATGCTCTTTAATACGATCTTTCACTAAACCAATGATGATCTCATCTGAAACCAGGCCGCCCTCATCCATGATTTTTTTGGCTGCTAAACCCAAAGGGGTTCCAGCCTTGACAGCGGCACGCAACATATCGCCGGTAGAGATTTGGGGAATACCATATTTTTCTTTAATGAAATTGGCTTGAGTACCTTTGCCCGCACCGGGGCCGCCTAATAGGATTAAACGCATTGAAAAAATCTCCTTTTATAGATAGAGCGTTAATAAAAATGGGTAATAGAGAATAACGAATAAAATTATTTCGTAACCCGTTTCGTTATTTTATGACGAAAGCCATTTTTGTAAAACGTGATAGTTTACTAAATTAGCTTATATTAATAAACCTTTAAGCTTAGTAGCCTTCGAAAAATAAATTTTGCAACGAAAATTGCAAAATAAATTTTGCAACGAAAATTGCAATTGCAAAATAAATTTGCCCCTAACTATTGATTGAAATCATCTCGGGTAATTTTTTTGGGGACTGAATGCAAAAACATTTATTGCGGCTAGTTTGACCACTTTCTAGAATAATCCGTGACTTAGCAACCCCAAATACTTTTGAAAAGAGTTGGCAGACATCAGCATTGGCTTGCCCGTCAACCGGTGCTGATGTGATTTTTACTTTCAATTTATTGTCATGCACACCAACGATGCCCGACTGACTGGCGCGGGGTTGTACATGCACTGATAATACTAAATCTTCGCCTTCCCAATGGTAAAATGCCATTATTTTTTTTTCCACAGTGATATAACGACAAGATATAACGACAAGATATAACGACAAGGATTATTTATAAGAAAGGATAGCTTAATGGTTGTCATGATTAATTATCAATATCAATGGTGTTGAGTTATAAGTCAACACTATTTAGACTATCTAATCGGTAAAACTTTGCCTACCTTCACACATCGAAGCACCTTCGCTTGTTATTGTGTCAATGTTTGTAGGGGCAATCCCTTGTGGTTGCCTTTCAATTTTTGTTGCCCTAAGACAATAATAATATCAATGTTTTGATAACTGATTTCCACGCTAAAGTTTTTGCGCGCAAAAACTTTAGCGTGGAACTGATAACTGATAACTGATAACTGATAACTGATAACTGATAACTGATAACTGATAACTGATAACTGATAATATGAATAAATGGATATCCCGTTTCTCGCCCAGTTCAACGCAACTGAATGAAACAATTAATCGTACCCTTGATAAACAAGTTAAATTGGCCGTCACTGGCTTAAGTCGCAGTGGTAAAACCGTTTTTATTACCTCACTGGTGCATCAGCTATTGCACGGCTTAGAAGGCACACACTTACCCTTTTTCCAAATAGTAAGTAGTGGACGGTTGCGCGGTACCAAAGCGATGCCGCAACCTGATATGCATATCCCCTCATTTCGCTATGACAATGCCATTGAACAACTCTGCGGCGATCCGCCTACTTGGCCAAAAGCCACTAACGGGATTAGCGAAATCAGACTGGCGATTCGCTATCTTTCCAATAATCCACTCTTAAAACGGGTTTCCCCGGTTAATACATTATATGTTGATATTGTCGATTATCCTGGAGAATGGTTACTGGATTTATCCTTGCTTGAATTAAGTTATGATGAGTGGTCACAACAAATTGCAGACGCATGTGAATCAGAGCCTCGCTTATCGTTGTCTCAAGAATGGCGAACGTTTCTTGATACGCTTGATCCGGCCAGTGAAATCAATGAAACGACTCTACGTCAAGCGGCGGCACTTTACACCGAATTTCTGCATCGCTGCAAAGCACCAGAATATGGCTTAAGCCTATTGCAACCTGGCCGCTTTACCATGCCTGGGGATGATTTAAAAGGCGCACCAATTCTTGAATTTTGCCCTCTGCTCAAAATACCTCAAGATATTAATGATGAAAATAGTCTTTATTTTGAACTGAAAAAACGCTATGAATATTATAAAGAACATCTGGTCAAAAAATTCTACACCGAACATTTTTCCAGCTTTGATCGTCAAATCGTACTGGCCGACGTATTGAAGGCCTTTAATACCGGTTACGCCAGTTTTGTTGATATGCGTGATGCTCTCAATATGGTGTTAAAAAGTTTCCATTATGGCAAATCGGGCTTAATCAACAAACTCTTTGGTTTAAAAATTGATAAAATGCTATTTGCCGCTACCAAGGCTGATCATGTCACACCGAATCAATTACCGAATCTGGAACGCTTTCTCCAACACATGTTGGCGACTTCTCATAACAACGCCACTTTTGAAGGCGTGCAGACTGAAACCTTAGCACTTGCTGCCGTCAAATGTACCCAAGCCGCTCACACTACCTTTCAAGAGCAACGCATTTCCTGCATTAAAGGTGTACCGATTGATTCAGATAAACCGGTAGCCTTATTTCCCGGTGAAATACCCCAAGAAGTGCCCTTGCCTGAAGATTGGGTAGAAGGCCGCTTTCACTTTATGGAATTTAAACCGCCCCGCTTAGCGAATGTGCATGGTAGTGGATTACCGCATATTCGTCTTGATCGGGCCCTCGAATTTTTAGTGGGAGATAAATTTTAATGAATACAACTGTTTTAAAAAAACCCCTGTTTTTTGACTTAGATCAAGTAGAAACCCTCGCCGAAGAAGAGGCATCGATCACCTTAGACTATACGCCACCGGTGATTTTACCTGAAAACACGATACTGGAAACCAATAGCCTTGATGACGCTTATGAGCCAGAACCCGTTGCCCCCCCTCACTTGAGCAGCTCCAATGCAGACGCTTATCAAACGAGTAACTGGCCCTTATTGCTCTTACTGGTTGGCTCGCTTGGACTGTTACTCGTTTTGATGTTATTGGTTGATAGCTACCATTTTATCGCACAACAATATGACAGCAGCTTATTTCTGGGAACGTCGGTTTTAAGCTTAATGCTCATCATTAGCGTGGTTGCTATCAGACTCAGTTGGGGAGCCTATCAAAATTTAAAACTGCTACGCACCGTCTCAGCCCTTCAACAGCAAGGCCAAGAGTTGATAGAACAAAATGGCTACGGTCGCGCGATTTTCTACCTCAATCAAATCGCCAATTTTTACAGTCATCGCCCCGACATCAAAGCCCGTTTTAAGCGTTTTGACCTCAACCTCAATGACACGCATCATGATCGCGACGTGTGCGCCTTATTTTCGACTCAGGTGATGAAAGAAATGGATCAAGAAGCCTATCGTATCGTCACCCAACGTTCTAAAGAAACCGCTTTAATGGTGATGATCAGCCAAATTGCCCTATTAGATACACTGTTCACGCTATGGCGTAATGTCCGCATGATTCGAGACATTGCCAGCTTATATGGCGGACGACCCGGTTTTCTGGGATCGATTACCCTCATCAGCAGCGTTTTACAAAACTTAATTTACGCCGATGTCAGCGAAGAAGTTGCCGACAGCGTGGCTGAAATTCTAGGTGGTTCAGTACTCTCCGTCATGTCAGCCCAAGCCGCACAAGGCTTAGGCAGCGGCGTACTCACAGCGCGTATCGGTTTACATGCCATGACAACCTGTCGGCCTTTACCCTTTTTAGAAGACGAAAAACCCCGTTTAAAAGACATCCGCCGAGAAATTGTCTCAAAACTTTCAGGCGTATTTGGAAAGAAAAAAACGGTGAAAAAAACGGCTTAGTTGTTTGTAATCGTGCAGTAAATCCGTATGTAGAGACGCGATGCTCGCGTCTCTGCTCGCGTCTGTGCGATGTAGAAAGCTGATGATCTAGAGACGCGAGGCATCGCGTCTCTACATAAAATATTTCGTTTGAAAGCGATGCTAGCGTCTCAGTTCGCGTCTGTGCGATGTAGAAACGCGAAGCTCGCGTCGAAGCTCGCGTTTCAGCTCGCGTCTGTGCGATGTAGAAAGCTGATGCTCTAGAGACGCGAGGCATCGCGTCTCTACATAAAATTCTCAATCTCAAACCCATTTCGTTTGAAAAACTAAGAGTAGCAACCCTACGGATTGCCCCTACAATATTGTGCGTGTAGGGAAATTCATAACTTTTTATCAAAGGATAAAACTATGGCAAGCTTATACATCCACGACATCAATGAGCCACTGGCTCAAACCTACCTCAAGGCTTCAAAAGAAGAACAACTGAAAATCAAGCGGATAGTAGAGGAAGCTCTTACACGCTGCATGCAAACACCTCCTGCAAGTTTTAAGCGGCGATTGCTCCAAAAAGGTAGTCAGACACCCTTTAAACCATTCAAAGCCGTCAAAATGAAAGGAAAAGGACCAAGTGCCTTAGAAATGGTTATTCAAGGAAGGGAGTCAGTATGAAGCAAATTTACTTTGATACCTCTGCATGGGTCAAATATTTTTTGAATGAAGAGGGTACCTTGAGAATCCAACATTTTATCCTTCAATACCCACCTTCAGAAGATAATAGGTTTGCAACCTCAGCTGTGACTTATGCTGAAATGATGGCTACTTTAACACGAGCTTGGCACGGACAACGCATCAGTGAAGAAGATTTTGAAGCCATGGTAACGACATTTGAGGAACAATGGAAAAAAGTAGATGTGATAGAGGTTAATGCAGATTTAATAGAACATTCAGGTCAACTTGCCAGAAAATATGCGCTTCGAGGGTGTGATGCTTTCCAATTAGCTTCAGCTTTAAACACTCAAACAACGGTTTTTATTTCTTGTGATCATGACTTGAACAATGCCGCCAAAAATTGCGGACTTGACGTTTGGAATCCGGTTGATGAAGAAAGGTGATAAATCACCTATTATAGATTTTCAGAGAATTAATTTCAAAAAGAGCATGAGCAAGGGTTGCCCAGAATTCTTTTTATGAACATCTATATAAACCTTCAAGGTAATCAATCACCTACTACAAACCTATTACTTATTAAGCGTGATAACAAAAACATGAATTCCCTGTCACTATTCAAGCGGAGTTTTGCACATGGCGTTCATCCTGACGATCATAGCGAACAAACCGCACATTTGCCGATTCAACGGGTACCTTTTGTCAGCCATTACATCTTACCGCTTGGTCAGCATTTAGGGGCCCCAGCACGCCCGATTGTTAAAGTCGGAGAACGGGTACAACGCGGACAACTGATTGCTAAACCGGGGGCCTTTGTTTCAACAGCCTTACATAGTGCCGTTACTGGCTGGGTACGAGCCATCGCGCCGCGCCGTTATCCCAGTGGCCAATTGCAATCTGCCATAGAAATAGAAGCCGATCCTTACGCAACACAGCGTATTGAATCGACCCCCCCCATAGACTGGCATTCCCTGTCAACGGATGACTTTATCAAGCATGTTCAGCAAGCCGGTATCGTCGGTATGGGCGGTGCCGCCTTTCCTAGTCATGTCAAATACGCTTTACCTGACGGATTGCAGATCAAACATCTCGTTATCAACGGGGCAGAATGTGAACCTTATCTGACCAATGATCATCGGCTGATGTTAGAACGGCCTGAAACCGTTTTACAAGGTATTGAAATCGTTAGACAAAAACTGAAGGCTGAACAAGCGACTATTGGAGTCGAACTGAACAAGGCCAATGCCATTGCGCTTTTACAAAAAGCTATCCGGCAAGGGCAATATCAACATATTAAAGTCGTACCCTTGCGGGTTAAATATCCTCAAGGGGCAGAAAAAATGCTGATCCAATCCTTGTTTGGTACGGAAATCCCTGCCGGCCAATTACCACGCGATCTCGGTGTTACCGTTAATAATGTGGGAACGATTGTCGCCATTGCAGACTATTTTGAAAGTGGTATGCCACTGATAGAACGCATCGTAACCGTTTCCGGCCCCGGTGTTGAACAACCCGCTAACTTAATTGTGCCACTGGGTACACCCGTGCGCGAAGTGCTACGCTTCTGCGGAGGCTTAAAACAAACCACTCGCGAAGTCATCATGGGTGGCCCCATGATGGGAATGCCCATTGCCAGTCTTGACGTACCTATCTTAAAAGGCAGTTCTGGCATTCTCGCCTTCACGGCGACAGAAACAGGTAAACCCAAAGAATACCCCTGTATTCGCTGCGGCCGCTGCGTAGAAGCCTGTCCCCATTTTCTCAACCCCTCGCGCCTAGCCAAACTGGCCAAAGTGGGATGGTATGAAGAAATGGCGCAATATAATGCCTTAGACTGTGTCGAATGCGGTGCTTGCACCTACTCCTGTCCCTCCGGTATTCCAATCGTCCAACTGATTAAGGTGGGTAAAACAGAAATTCGTAAAGCCAAAACGAAAGCAGCGAGTCAGTCATAATTTTAATGCCAAGCGATTATTCTGGCGCATTTCTATTTTTAAGCCTGGGCGAACACGCAGGTTCGCCCCTACAGTCGATAGATAAATTAGGTCATAAATATGCGGAACCTACATTTTGAACGATAGTCTTCGTCCTAAAATAGCCAAACCCAAAATATTTATACTTTTCATAAACAGCATCCAAAGCCATTTTATTTTTCTATCTTGGCAGCGACATCCCCACACCTTAACTCAATCAGTGCGACCCGTTTCATGCAAAGTACAATAAAATGTACGTAACATGAGCTCAATTTGGCAATTTCAAAGCCTTATTGTGATAATTCAAAGATTGTGAGATTAAAGCTATCTCAAGATGACCTAAAGTCTACGTCAATTCCCTTATTGGTTTCAATGATAAGATTCTGGTAAAGCAGGGAATAATGCGTTGTTTAATAGATTAGCCTATTAAACAGTGCTAGACAATCAGATAGGATAACGCGAGGAATTATTGATGTACATAAAACGCCGTGAATAAGAGCGGAAGCAAGCTAAGTCACAATCCGTGTTTGGTAAGAAAACACATATTACAATGATTGAGTAATATGATAGGTGTTGGATTCGTAAGAGTCATTGCCACGGTGTAAAGATAATATCTAAGGACGCGCGCAAAAATAACTTGAACATCTTTTTATATTTCTGTAAACTATTCGCATGAAAAAAAATGACGAAACCGAGCAGATTTTAACAGAAAAATTCATTGG